>ENA-OSJC01000049-OSJC01000049.1-marine-metagenome-genome-assembly--contig:-NODE-49-length-112998-cov-22.526138_pt1 | contig 112998 bp, 128 predicted proteins | sample MGYA00237885_ERZ534234 | MGnify/ENA primary metagenome ERZ534234 (study PRJEB26413, sample SAMN06343907) | marine metagenome | isolation source: coastal waters | place: Atlantic Ocean: West Antarctic...
CGATCATTCAGAAAAACGCTGTAAGTCACTACTACTCAACGAGTTACGGCGAGGCGCGGGGGCGACCGCCCTAAGTCGCTGCTAATCAACGAGTTAGGAAGGTTTTATTAAAAAGAAAAACCCGCCCCCTTTCGGGGACGGGCTGAGTTTAATACTTTACTTGCTATGGAGTTTGTGCATATCAAAGAAAAGTCTCTGCCAGCAGTTAGCTTTCCTTTTAGAGATTCCTACCATATTACTAGCTTGATAAGCAACAGTGGCGGATTCAAATTCAATCCACTTTTTTAGCTTGTCTTTTCTTGGGTGACTACCACCTATACCCCAAACACCATTTTTGATAGCGTCTTTAACTGTATCGATATCATACGATCCCCCTAAACCTCTATCTTCTATAGAGTCTAACAGGAATTGAGGTAATCCAGACCACATTTGCATTCCGAACTTCTTTTCACCTTCGATCTCATCTCGGAAAACATAATCAATTATCTTGATAGTGTCTTCCATGACTTTTTTAGTAATGGCGACTTTCTCTTTCGATTCCAACAATCTGTTTTTTAACATAGTGTTAATAGCAGCTAAGGTTTGGCCGTGTAGTGCTGCGACACTAGATCCAAGATCAAGAGCTTTCTGCTTTGTCGGGTTCAATGGATTATAACCAAGCTCTTTAAAAAGTTTGATTGCCCCATGAATGTTCTCAGGATCATCTTCTTTAAGCCTAGTAATCGCTTCAGCCTTACCCCAGAATCTAGCGTTTACTTCCCATTGACTTTTCGTCCTTGGGTCATTAGCTCGCAAGCACCTTGTGATTGATGCTAGTGTATTAACTACTCTGCAATCAATGACCTTATGAGGAGAGGCGCAAATTCTATGCTGACCATCAGTGATTTGAGGATAGTATTTACCTTTATATTCGTGCAGATAAACGTTAGGCAAATCACAATCATCATTATCCCAATTGTCTGAGATATTTTTGATTTGTTTTCTGTTTAATGCCCTTTGGAAGCCATCATCGATTCCGATGTTTTCCTTGTTTATCTGCATTATATTATAGATCCCTACCTTTTGGACCTGTGGAGCCTTGGATAGAGGTTTCGCCATGAGGTTATACTCTGGCACTGCTTTGTGGGAGTCCTTATAGAACTCTGTCTTTGTTTTCTTCGTGTTCATAACTATATTATTTGCTGTTATTGGTTTGATGCCCCCGAATCAGTTGTTCATCAGCGACATGCACAGTGTAACAGGATCTCACTTGTGTGCAACATCTTTCTGCCTTTTTTTTGCTTTTTTTTTATTTTAAATGCAGGTCAGGACATTTCTCCTTAATACGTAGGTCAGAACATTTCGAAGCAAATAGATATAACCCCCTGAGCGCCAACACTTTACGGGCCTCAAAAAAACGCTCTAAGTCACTGATACTCAACGAGTTAGCGCGATCCGCCCCGCCGCCCCGCCTAACTCACTGATACTCAACGAGTTACAGCGTTTTTCCCCTTAGTGTTTCCCGCTCAAGAGTCAAGCAAAAAAGAAATTCTTTTTTTCTTTACAGGCAAAAAAAACCCCTCGCTTTCGGAAGTAATCAAGACCGAAAACGAGGGGAAAAGCCAACCTCCCGACCAAAGGAGGCTAGCAACACACACACATTAAAAAACTGATTTGACCATCCGAGCAGCCGTCTTGATTTTCCCGTCCACCTTGGAAATCCCCGCAACGTGAATTGTGCGGAATTTAGACTTGCCGCCATCATCTAGATCGCGGGTCTTCACTTTGAGGTAGCGACGATTCTCGACGGAGGAGAAAGCATCGGCTTGCACTTCTTCCACAAGGAACTTGCGAATGCCATCTTTCTTGATGGAAGACTCGCCTTCATTGTGATACTCGATCACGCGATTGGTGATCTTTTTGGCGAGTTGGCTGGGGGTCATTTGGTAGTATGTGTTTTTCATAACGAGGATATTTTAAAGTTTTTCGGAGAGTTTGTCAAAGATATTTTGACGATTTTCTAATTTAATTTTCTGGTCTGCTTCCCAGTCGCGAAGCTCAAGATTTCCAATGAGCGCCACGAACAGAGAGATTGCGGTGAAGAATGCTAGTGTTTTCATATTGTTATTTTTAAGCGAGGAATCTTGCGTCTTGCTCTGGCTTCTCTGGAGCGTCTGCGAAAATCTCTTCACAGTCTTTTTGGAACTGGCCAGAAATCTGAACGGTCTCATCAATCATTTTATTCCAAGAATCTTCTGCCTTGGCCATCGCTGCGAGTGCTTCCTCTGTCGTTGTCATGTCGGTATTTTAGTTGAAAATGAGGGGGGAGTCAACCCCCCTTTTAAATGTTTTTTTAGATGAGCGACCCCTGTTCGCCGTGAGAATGATACATCGTCGCGTCGCATTCGCGACAATCCCAGTCGCGATTTCTGCGACCGCCGCCCGTAGCGTCATCCCACGCCTCTGATTTTGATTTTCCATATCCGAGATACAAGTTCCCGAAATTGATGGAGGACTGACCGACGATCACGTAGTATTTGGTAGTGCTAGGCATGGGCAGATTTTACCTTAAAAATTGATTTTTTAAAAGCTTTTTCTGCATGTATTTTAATCTTTTTTTTCTGATTTAAATGCTTGACATGAGCGTCAGTTTTCTTTACGGGGAAAACCTTCGTAACTCGTTGATACTCAACGAGTTAGGGCGAACGCCCCCCCGCCCCGCGCTAACTCCCTACTACTCAGTGAGTTACAGCGTTTTCCCCCTTAGTGTTTCCCGCTCAAGCGTCAAGCAAAAAAGAAATTCTTTTTTTCTTTACAAGCAAAAAAGCTCCCTTTCGGGAGCCGATCACAGGGGCTGATCACTGATCCAGTCGCGACTGCCGATATACGGTCAGGAGATCTATTGGGGTTGGGTCGGTGTCGTAAAAAGCGGGAGTAGCCGTGAATGACAGCATCTTTCCCGCCGTCCCCCTGTATTCGTAGAAATCGGCATCGCACTCATGACAGTGTCGTGGATACCAATCGCCAGCCGCGTCCCTCCAAGCGTCTTTTTCGGATTTGCCAAAGCCAAGGAGAAGGGTTTTCCCCATGTCGGGGCCAGAGCAGGACTGAACGGTGATGACGAAGTAGCGTTGTGCGGTAGTAGTATCGGACATGCGCATATTCTAATCTAGAAACGCAGAAATCAAAAGCTTTTTCTGTATGTATTTTAATCTTTTTTTTGGCATGGAAGCAAAAAAGCCTCCCTTTCGGGAGGCTTTGAAGCTAGTTAGCATTATCGAACAAGCGCACCGCAGTGGGAAAGGGACGAGATGCCGTCGAAGCGCAGAGTCTTCCAGACTTGCTTTTCGCTCTTCTTATCGTCGCTCTTATCGATAACTTTACAGACTGCGAATCCGTCACCGATGCGGTCGATGCTTTTGAGGATATACTTGCGGGTGTTGCCGCTGTTGGATGTGGTATAAGTGACACGCTTATTGATTAGGTTAACGACGTTGAACGAGTTGGTAATGTTGGACATGCCCATATTCTACTCTAGAAACGCAGAAATTAAAAGCTTTTTCTACATAGAAAACAAATTCTTTTTCTTGTTTAAAGGCTTGACATCTTTTTCTTTGAGGAAAGTCTTGACATCGGCTTGAGTTTCCTATATGGGGAAAACCCTCGTAACTCGTTGAGTATCAACGAGTTAGGCGGATCGGGCGGGGCGACCGCGCTAACTCCCTATCGCTCAGTGAGTTACAGCGTTTTTATTTAAATGTTTTTATTTACTTTTTTCACCCTAAAAGGCTTGACGTTCTCACCGTTCTGATTTAAAATGAGGTGACACCCTGATATCAAGCAACCACCCGAAAAAGAAAACCCGCCCCCCACTCAGGGGACGGGCTAGCTATTTCTTAGAGGGCTAGCTAAACCCACGATCACTATTTATTTTACGTCTTGTAGATCGCTTAACCGTGTTTATACTCACTTGACGAAAGCATTACTTGCCATAGATGTCGTTAAGCTCATAGCTCCACTCCTTAACCATCTCAGCCTCATGCCCGTTCGGGTTCTTGCAAGCGGCACTGATCCACTTTCTGATCATGCGCTGAAGCTTTCGCATCCTATGCCATTCCATGTAATGCACACCGATGGCGAGAGGATAAGTAAGAAGAAGAAGGGCTTTGCCCTTGTTGGATTGGTCTTTGAAATTGTGTATGTTCATAGTTTCTATTGTGTTTCTGTTGGCTCTTCTTGGGCTTTTTCGGAGGCTTCGACAACTTCGTCAATCATCTTATTCCAAGAGTCTTCGGCTTGGGCCATTGCTGCTAATGCTTCTTTCGTTTCTTGTGTCATGGTCATGGTGAGATTATAGTTGAAAGGCGGGGGGATTGTCAACCCCCCTTTTAAATGTTTTTTTAGGAGGTGTAGACTTTCCAGAAGGTTTTATTTTCGTGACAAGCTTGAGTCTCGTAAGTCGCGCCCGTATAGACGGTACGACGTTGCCACTTTTGAGAGATCATATTCTGAAACTCTTCAGGGTTTTCGTCCCAGCTATTCATTACGCCAAGATTTTTGTAGGTGCTTTGGACTTGCTCTAGTGTTGCGGTCATGTCGGTATTATAGTGTAATTTTTGATTTAAGAAAAGCTTTTTCTACTATTATTTGACGGCTTAAAATCCTGTGCAATCTTAGCAATCTTGGCAGCAGCTCCACTCCCTCTCGCCCTGATATACTTCAGGAATCCAGCCAGTGCCGTTGCAGGTTTCGCAGTGACTTGAAGATTTAATGATTAATTTGGCGGTCTTATTTACTTCGGCAAAGAAGATGCGAGACCGCTTTACTGGGATGCCACCGCCGAAACGGTAAGCGAGTAATTTGCGAGCTTGCTTCTTTAGTTCTTGCTTGTATTCCTCTTGCGTTGTCATGGGGATATTTTATCACAGAACAGAACAAACAAAAAGCTTTTTTTACTATTAATTTTCTAAATATATTTTCACTTAATACTTGACACCCTCCCCCATTTCTGAAAAATTTAGTTGGGTTTTGCGTAGCATACGCGGGGGGGGAGTCTAACTTCAATTTCTCAACAGCCATACCCCCACCCATTCTTGGGCCAATCGCTGACGGGGTTATGATTTAGATTGTTTGTTTAAAAAAAAACACGCCCCCCTATAATTAATAACTAATTAGTGTAATAACAACAAATGAGTCTACCATACAGTGAATTCCCAGTCTACATAGGTCAAGTCGGGGTCGGGTCGAGTCCGCCGAATGAGGTTAACGATTATCTACCAGCCACCCAAGCGAGCGTGAGCTACAATACTGCGTCTAGTGTGAGGCGTAAATTGGGTAAGACAGTTGATGCGGCTGATCAGTTTACCTTCAATAGTGCATTATCTGCGGATATCTCTATTAGTTGTTTATTGCAATCTGGGATGGTATCGGGGTTGGATTTTTTATTGGATGCTAATCAGGATAATTTTGTAACGATGAAGTTGGGTAGTGGGATATATAACAAGTGTTACGCTAAAGATGTGTCGTTGAGTGTGAGTCCATTTGAGCCAGTGATTTTGAGTGCTAATTTTGTTTCATTAGATCCTGCTGTGGGTGGGACTATAAGTGGGAATACTAATTTTGTAGGTATAGGTAGTTCAAGTCCTAAATTAGATACTGATTTGATTGTTTATGGTCATACGTGTTCTATTATTGATAGCGAGGCTGTGTTGGGACAAGTTCAATCTCAAATAAATTTCAGCAGAGCATACACCCGCACCCCAATTTACGGGTTAGGTTCGGTTAATGCGTCTTCTATGTTATTGGATGGAGTGGAGGAGGAGATATCTGTATCGTCTACAGGTTTAAATAGCTTGATAGGATTTAGTGGGGAAGCATTGACCAATACTTTACAGGTTAAATTAAACATGCAGGGGAGTGTTGGCGTAGGGGTATCAAGTCCTATTGATGATTTGATTAAATTCCCTGCTGGCGCGAGAGTTTTGACCGAATCGTATTCGGCTCAAGGAGGGGAGACAATTAAGACTACAGCTACAATTAAACAGGTAAAACTGTAAATTCAGTGTAATATATAACATATGGGATCAAAGAAGCTTTCTGATATTCAGTTGGAGCCTCACAGTTTTTTTTCAATAAAATTCAAGAAGAGGAAATTTAAATTTACCCCGAATCAGCATAAATTCCTAGATATGCTATTAAACCCAGATGTAAAAATAATGTTTGTATCTGGACCTGCGGGTTCGAGTAAAACCTACATGTCTTTATACGGATGTTTGAGGTTAATGTCTGAAGATTCAGACAAAGACCTCCTTTATGTCCGAAGTATCGTAGAAAGTGCAGATAAAGGTCTAGGTAGCCTTCCTGGAGATATGTCGGAGAAATTCAACCTTTTCACGCTGCCTCTTTATGATAAGCTGGAAGAAATAATACATGAGGGCGATACGGCTTACTTAAAGCAAAAAGAAAGGGTGAACGCTATACCTATAAACTTTTTGAGGGGCGCGAACTGGGAAAACAAACTTATAGTTGCGGATGAAGCTCAAAACTTCACATTTAAGGAATTGACGACTTTGATTACTCGTATTGGTGAAAATACTAAGCTAGTCATATGTGGAGACTTTATGCAAAGTGATATTGATGGGAAAACGGGGTTCAAAAAGATGGTTGATGTCTTTTCTACTGATGATTCTATCGAAAATGGCATTACGACCTTTAAGTTCACCAATAAAGACATTGTTAGAAGTAAAATTTTAAAATTCATCATTTCTAAGTTACAAAACTGGGGAAAGGTGTAATAACATATGTTATAGACAAGAAATGCGTTAACGCGGAAGCGGCGAACAGCTTATACATAAAAGAACGCATCAAACCTTGTTTTTTTTGAAAATTAATATATAACTAGTAGAATATATAGTATGGCTCATTTATTCTGTCAGAGTTGCGGCTCTAAAATTTCTTTTGCAAACGCAAAACCCAATTTCTGTAATAAGTGCGGACAACCTTTAAATTCTACAGTTGCTGCTGTTTCTGCAAAGACTTCTGCTATAGAAAGAAAATCTTCGGTTATTTCGTCAGATGAGACGGATGCTGAATTCGTTCCTGAAATCAGTAATTTTCAAGTAGAATTTGAAAGCTCTGATATTTCTAATCGAACAATAGGGTCGTTATTAGGTGAGCCAACCCCAATCGAAACAAATCGAAGGGATAATACTCAATCTGTTAATGATTTTATTAATGAAAAGAAAAGAGAGAAGTGATTATACATATGAAGACTTCTCTGAAGTAATAGACGAAGCGGTAAGCAAACAACAATATAAATGGCGGCTTTACGCTGTTAAGTGGTTTGATTTCGAGGATGTTCAGCAAATCATAAAAATACATATTGCTAAAAAATGGCACATGTGGGATCAGAGTCGTCCTCTTGAGCCGTGGATAGGTAGGATCATATCTAATCAAATAAGAAACCTAGTGAGAAATCATTACGGCAATTATGTCAATCCCTGCCCCGATTACCAATTACCCGATCACTCTCACGCCCACTGTTCTATATGCAGTAAATGGGAAAAGTCAAAAAAAGCAGGATTAGAATTAAAGATCCCGCTTTCTACTGAAGATTTTATAAAAGAAGTCTCTAATAAAGAATATTTGGATTTTGATTTCCCATTGTCTGTGGGAAAGTTAAATATTGAAATGGAGGCGCGTTTGAGCGCCAACCACTACATAGCTTATCAAATGTTATACTTTGAAAGTAGCAGTGAAGAAGATGTCGCTAAATTCATGGGTTATAAGATTTCCCCTCAAAAAAAGAAGCTTGGTTATAGACAAGTTAAGAACTTAAAGAAAAAATTTCTTCAAGTAGCTATAGATATTCTCAAAGACCAAGATATTATAGGTGATGGATCTTAATAAAGAACAAAAAGAATTCTTAAGGGTTCATGCTAATGAAATGCCAGATCTCATTGATCTGACTAAGAAATGTTTTGGCGATGAACTTTTAGATGGAAGGTCTAAAGAGGGGAGGGCTGTTAGAAAGTTCTTGGTGGAGAACTCTATAAAATTCAATACTACTTGTAGAATCCCAGCAGAAGTTATAAATCTGACTAGTGAACAGGGTACGTTCATTTTACAACAAGCCCAAGAGGGGTTGTCCTCATTGGAAATAGCTAAAATTGTTTTCCCGTCTAGGAATGTAAAGCCTTTGAGTTCGGAGCAGCGTGTAGTTTTAGAAAAAATCAGGGAAGTTAACCCAGATATGTTGCCGTCTCAAGATTCGGGGGCTTTAAACTCATATCTTGCGCCAAGATCCCCCTCTAGAATCATAAAAAAGATAAATGATGCTACTGGACAGACATTAAATGAACAAAGGATTAATAGACAAAAGCAGATTTGTGTAGAAAGGCTAGGAATCAACCTTTCTAATTCTAGATTTCTTAAAATTATTAATAATTTATTAAATTCAGAAGACAGAGTGTTGTTTGAGCATGAATTTATTCGGCTGACATGGGACAAACCCGATCTAACAGCGGACGAATTAAATCTTTACCTGAATGTTTGCAAAGAAGTTATTAACTTAGAAGTAATAAGCGCACATCTAAACAAATTGAACAGCATGTTCGACGATGCCGATGAACAACAAGAGATGTCTATAAGGCTAGCTGAGATTATTAAAGCTAAGAGTGGGGAGTATCACCAGTGCGAAACTCGCATTGAGAATCTAACCAAGAAGCTACAGGGAGACAGGGGAGATAGGATGAAAAAAATGCATAAAGAAAATGCCTCATTTCTCGCTATCGTCCAACTTTTCCAAGAACAACAAGAAAGAGAAACAATGGTCCACATCGCGGAGATGCAAAAAGAATCTATCAAGGAGGAAGCTGAGAGGCTAGAGGGTATGTCCGAATGGAAAGCCAGAGTTTTAGGAATAAGTCAAGACGATGCCATTTAAATGTAAAGAGTGCGAAAAGGAGTTTAAGAGCAGAAGGAGTTTACATACCCATGTAAAAGCTCACGATATGTTCTTGGGGGAGTATTACGTTAAGAATTACAATAGGAAAGACAAACTTACTGAAGAACTCATACCTTTTAAAAATTACGATCAGTATTTCGCTGCTGACTTTACTAATAAGGGGAATATGAAAAAGTGGTGCGGTCAGGCTCCGCGTGAAGAGGTCAAGGAATTTATAGGGAAATCTTTCAAAGAAAAATTAGGGGCCAAGGGCATTAAGGCGGGGCCACCTTCGACTTACCTACAAACGAGCGGTTTACCCGACATCGACATCTGCAAACAGGTTTTTGGGAGCTACCGTGAAACCTGCGAGCATCTTGGTATGCTCCCTATGCTATCCGCGTCTTTACACAAAGATTTTAAAAAAGATTATTCTAATACGCCTATACTAATTGATACTAGGGAACAGCAACCATTATCTTTTACTAATTCTGAATTATTAAAATTGGATGTGGGCGACTACGCCGTAGGCGGGGATCTATACGACTATACATTTGTGGATAGGAAGTCTTACCAGGATTTTTGCTCTACTATAACCAATGGCTACTCACGTTTTATAAAAGAGCTTGAGAGGTGCAGGTCATTGGGGTGTTATCTTTATATAGTCATAGAAACAGCTTTTGATGATATGTGGGCGACCAATAAAAGGGGGTTCAAGAAATTTAGGCTAGATTATGTTTATCATCAGATGCGGTCTATACAATCTGAGTATACTGATTGTTGTCAGTTTGTGTTTAGTGGCTCTAGAGAGAAGAGCGAGGAGCTTATCCCCAAAATCCTCGTTTTAGGTAAGAAGCTTTGGGAAGTAGACTTGCAATATTTTTGGGACGAACAAATTAAAAAAGATGGCTTGGGAAACAGGAAAACAGAAACTCCACAGAGAGTACAAGGATATAAACAAACTCATTCTCGAAAAAGAGGGGTATTTAGAAGAAACAGAAGCTAAGATTCTTCTTTATAAATTTCTAAGAGAAAATCCTTCTTTTGCTTGTGAATTGTTTACAGGGGTAAAATTATTCCCTTTCCAACATATGGCTATTAAGTCCATGATGGAGTCCGATTACTTTTTGGGGATCTGGAGTCGTGGAATGTCCAAAAGCTTCTCTACGGGCATTTTCGCGCTATTAGACGCTATTTTAAATCAGGGTGTACAGATAGGCATCATCTCTAAGTCATTTCGACAGTCTAAAATGATTTTCAAAAAGATAGAAGATATCGCTAAAAGCCCTAAAGCAGAATTTTTTGCTCAATGTATTACCCGCACATCGAAAATGAATGATGAATGGGTAATGGAGATAGGCAGGAGTAGCATCAGAGCTTTACCCTTGGGTGATGGTGAAAAATTGCGAGGTTTCCGATTCCAAAGAATAATCGTTGATGAATTATTGTTAATGCCTGAAAAAATTTATAATGAGGTGTTGATGCCTTTCCTGTCTGTAGTTGAAAACCCCACTGAGAGGCAAGAGGTTTATGATTTAGAAACCAAGATGATCGAGCAGGGTAAAATGAAAAAAGAAGATCGTAAGCGATGGCCAAACAACAAAATTATTGGTTTATCATCCGCATCTTATAAATTCGAATACCTCTACAAAATATATCAACAATATGAGGCTTTGATTCTAAATGAGAATAAACAGGATGGAGCGCACAGGACAATTATGCATTTTAGTTACGATTGCGCCCCACAGCAACTATATGATCAGAACTTGATTAATCAATCGCGCTCTACTATGAGCGATGCTCAGTTCAATAGGGAATTTGGGGCAATCTTCACCGATGATAGCTCTGGATACTTTAAGGTGAGTAAAATGGCAGCTTGCACCATACCAGATGGAGAAGGGCAATCTGTTGAAGTCGTAGGAAACCGTAAAGACGAATACATCTTATCTTTTGACCCGTCTTGGTCTGAGAGTGAGAGTTCTGACGATTTCGCTATGCTGTTAATCAAAATCAACAGAGAATCTAAGAAGGGGACAATAGTGCATAGTTATGCTTTATCGGGAGCCAACTTAAAAACACATATTAAGTATATGGCTTACATTCTTACCCACTTTAATATATCAGCTGTAGTAGGGGATTATAATGGAGGCGTTCAATTCATCAGCTCCTGTAATGAGAGTGAGATATTCAAAAGTAAAAATTTAAATCTAGGAGTAATTGAAGCTGATTTAGACAAATCTAAAGATTACGATAGAAACTTGAGTAGGCTTAAAAATCAATACAATAAATCAGAAAGAAAATTCGTTTTCCTTAGAAAGCCTACTTCGTCTTGGATTAGGCTAGCTAACGAGTCTTTACAATCTTCTTTTGACCATAAGCGTATATTTTTTGCGGGAGCCGCTATGAATGATGATTATAACAATCAAAGAAAATCTAGAGTCCCTATAGAAGAGTTGAAGTTCTTAAAGAATGATACTGATGAAAAAGGAGCAAAAGGTGCGAGGATGATTGATTTCGTCGAACACCAAAAAGACATGATGGATCTTATTAAAGTCCAATGCGCTATGGTTCAAATTACGACATCTTCTCAAGGAACTCAAAGTTTTGATCTACCGCGTAACTTAAGAAGGCAAAGCGGAGCTAACAAAGCTCGTAAAGATTCTTATTCAGCCTTGGTCTTAGGTAATTGGATGATGAACGTATTCTATGATATGGAGTCAGATGACATATCAGATAGGCAAAACACTTTTGTACCAATGTTCATTTCTTGACTTTTAAAAGTTGAAAGTTAACTTTGAGGTGTAAGATAATTTGTATCTTATGTCGAAAAGGAAATATACTAAAAGTGCTGAATATTGGAAGAAATTCAATACTTCAGATCACCCATCACATACTCGCGATAACGAGGAAACCTCTCCAGAATTACTGGGAGAACCTTTTTATACTTCTGAAGCATCCTATAGTGGGGTATCCGAAGCTAGGAGGCAGGGGGCATCGACCAGCGGGTTTTCTGGATCTCGCACGAACCGCGCTGCTTATACGACTCTTCATAATCGTTACTCCAGTATAAGTTCGGGTCTGTTGCCATATGAATATTCATCAGAAGGTATAACCTGTCGGGACGCTATTGAATTATGCCAGAAGGCTTATTGCAATGTCGCCGTATTTAGGAATGCTATAGATATTATGTCAGAGTTTACAAATACTGATGTCTATTTAGAAGGCGGCTCAAAAAAGAGTAAAGAATTTTTTTACGAATGGTTTAAAAGAGTTAATATTACATCTTTAAAAGATCAATACTTCAGAGAGTATTACCGCAGCGGGAACGTCTTTCTTTATAGGATTGATGGCAAATTTAAAGTAGATGATTATGCCAAGCTTATGAACCAAGTGGGGACTATTGGCGCTTCTGCTAATAAAATTCCTCTTAAGTATATCCTACTTAACCCTTATGATGTCGTAGCTAAAAGAACCACCACTTTTAACTATGGTTCGGTTTATCAAAAAGTTTTATCTGAATATGAGTTAGCTCGACTATCTAACCCGCAAACAGAAGAGGACATAGCTATATTCGAAGCTTTAGATGACGAAATTAAAAAATCTATATTAGGAGGGACTTTTTCTAATGAAGGAATCAGTATTGACTTAGATCCAAAAAGACTTTCTTATTCTTTTTATAAAAAACAAGATTACGAGCCTTTCGCTATACCATTTGGTTTCCCAGTGTTGGACGATATCAATGCTAAGCTTGAATTGAAAAAAATGGATCAATCCATTACCCGCACAGTAGAAAATGTAATATTGCTTATCACTATGGGCGCAGACCCTGAAAAAGGTGGAGTTAACCCCAATAACATGGCTGCTATGCAAAACCTTTTCAAAAATGAAAGCGTAGGTCGCGTTCTTGTTTCCGACTATACGACTAAGGCGGAATTCATTATGCCTGAATTGAATTTGGTTCTTGGACCAGAAAAGTATCAGGTGCTTAACGAAGATATTAAACAAGGATTACAAAATGTAATAGTTGGGGAAGAGAAATTTAACTCAACTCAAGTCAAAGCCCAAATCTTCATTGATAGACTTAAAGAGTCCCGTCATGGGTTCTTGAATGATTTCTTAAACAAGGAAATAAAAAGAGTGGCAAAAAGTTTGGGGTTCCGATCTTGGCCCGAAGCTAAGATGAAGGATATGGACATGAGAGATGAGGTCCAGCTTATGAGAGCTTCTACTCGACTTATGGAATTAGGTATCATTACCCCGAAGCAAGGGATGGAAATGTTTGAAAATGGAAAATTCCCAAATCCTGATCAATTAGAGTCGGCTCAGAAAGAATTACTTAAGGAGAGAGAAAAAGGACACTTTAACCCCTTAGTTGGTGGAGTGCCTGTATTTTCTCCTTTAGATGCCCCAGCAGCAGGGCCAAAAAAAGAAGGCGGTAGGCCAGAAGGGACTACTGGTATACCTTTAGCTAACGCCACTTACTCTAGAGCTAATATACAAAAAACCATATATTCTATAGATAGTTTTATTAATGATTCTAAAGAAAAAATGACCTCTCATTTAAAAGTAAAAGAACTCAGCGAAGCGCAAGAGGTAATGCTCGCTACTCTGTGTGAATCTATCATTTGCTCACGGGATAAAGAATCTTGGGATAAAACTCTTGAATCATGTGTAAAAGATTTTAACGAAATTGAAGATTTAGGCACTTTAAGGCAAGTTTTAAATATATCATCTGAACATTCATTAGAAACTTATCCAGCAGCAATCCTATATCATAGCCATGAAAAATAATTTTAATTATACAGAAAACGGTATTGAAGTCGATATATCTGAAGCAATGCATTGCGAAGATAAAAACAAAGAAAGTCAATCTAAAAAGAAAGAATATTCTAGTTATGGCTCCCCAGAGATATCTAAACACTACTTTAAGTCTAAGGACGATGCGATAGCAGATGCTAAGAGAATGGGTCTTTCTGGTGTCCACTCTCATAAAGATGAAGATGGCAAAGTCGTATATATGGCTGGTCCCGATCACGCATCGTTTATGAAAAAACATAAAGAGGTGAATAAGAAATCAGAAAGTATGGATAAAAAACAATACGATAAGATCGATAAAAAAGAACTCAAGCAAGACTCTAAAAAAGAAAAGGCCCAGCATGAAAAAGATGCTATCGAAGATGACAAGAGCAAAATTAAAAAACTAAAAAAAGGCGCTCCATCTGAAAAGAAAGACTCTGAGAAAAAAGATCTTAAAAAAGATATTAAATACGACAAGAAGTCCGCGAAGAGTTATGCTCAACTGTTGATGGATATCGCCGCAGAGAGATTTGGAGGAAAAAAACGAGGTGCATTAAAAGACAGCGATTTTCTTGATCCCGAAAGGCGTTCGTTTCCAGTTATGTCTGCACAAGATGTAAAAGATGCAGTAAGTAGCTGGGGAAGATATAAGGGGTCGATGAGCTTTGATCAATTCAAAGCTAAACTAATCCGTAGAGCAAAAAAAATTGGGGCTGAAAACGCCCTCCCTAAAAGCTGGGCAGAAAAAAAGTGATGGATTACAAATACACCGCGACTTTTGAAGCCCCACTGTCATCTTGTAAGATAAATTCAGCTTCGTTAATCTCTAAGGCTTCTTTAAAGAACTTAGAGTCTCTTATCCCAAAAGATATAGATTATAATGAAAATGTAGATCTTATGGGTGTAGCTTTCAACGCTGCCGTTATAAACCAATTCAATAAGAATGGTGACGGCATGGATTCAGCTACCGCTGTTAAATATGCTAACAATTTTATTCATAAACCTACTAATATCGAACATGATAAACAAAAAGTTGTAGGGCATATAGTCTCTGCTGGTTATAGCAATTATAAAACTAGTGAGCTTATAGAAGAGAATCAAGCTTCTTCTATGAAAGAGCCTTTTAATATAGCTTTGGGAGCTGTTTTATATAAGACTATCAATTCTAATTTTACTGACTTAGTCGAGAAATCCTTAGATCCAGATAGTAATCAATATCAGAAAGTCTCTGCCAGTTGGGAGGTGGGTTTTAATGATTATGTTTTAGCAGTAGGTAGTAACTTATTAAGTGAGGCGCAAATTATTTCTGACCCTGAAGAGATATTAGAGATGCGAGGTTTTTTACGGAGCTATGGAGGCAACGGGAAAACAGACAAAGGAGAAACTATTTATAGATTAATAAAAGGCGATATTTACCCATTAGGTATAGCTTATACTTTAAACCCAGCAGCTAATGTAAAAGGTCTATACTCTCCTTCCGAAGACGCTACGGAAGTTTTTATCTCTGATAAACGGGATAAAATTTCACAAAACAATAATTTAAATGTAAACAACCAAAAGAACATTATCGATATGGAACTTGAAAATACTCTAAATGAACTAAAGGATCTTCTCAATGAGAAGAAATTCTCAAAAGAAGCTGTAGCTTCTATGACTGATACCTTTGCTGATGCGATCCGCCAACGGGACGAGCAATACCGTAAGGATATTGAAGCAGAGCGATTGGCTAAAGAAGCTAAAACGAAAGAATACGAAGACCTCAAAGCTTCTGTTGCAGAACTAGAAGCTAAACTTGGCACAGCTAGTGAGCAAATCGGTTCTTTTGAAAACGAAAAGAAAGCCGAAGAAGCTATCGCTTCGTTTAACACTCGCATGGATCAGATCGACGAGAAATTCGAACTTGATGACCAAGATCGTGAATTCCTCGCTTCTGAGCTTAAAGGTCTTGGAGATGAATCCTCTTATGAGGCATTCGCTTCAAAACTCAATATCCTTTGGAAGGCCAAAAATAAAGAGGTCCAAGAAGAGTTCAACTCTCAAATCCAAACCCGCATTGATGATGAAGTGGCGAAAAGGCTTTCAACCGCTTCTACTGGAGAAGTTGGAATTGAAGAAGCTCTTGACGCTGCTGAAACAGTAGACGCGGAAGTCTCTAATACTAATGAGGCTGTTGCATCTCAAGAGCCTTCATTGCGAGACAAGTTCAAATCAGCTTTCTCTCGCGAAAACATTCAAATTTCTTAAAAAAAAACAAAAAATAGATTATGGCATTAAGAATTCTACCATTCAGACAATACTCTGACCACGATGTTGTGAACATGTACGCTGTTATCAGCGCTGATGTTCTCACTAGCACTACCGACACGGGAGCTGGCGATGCTGGCGTTTTCGTGAAGGTATCAGACGGTAACTTTGATAACGATCCTGTAACGTACAAAACGAATAGCTACTTGGGTAAAACCGATTATCCTTTCGTTGGTACTACGGATATGTATCCTGAAGTTAATCTCAAGATTACAGGTTCCACTTCGGGAGAAATCCCCTTGGGCATGACTTTGTATCAAACTGCAAAAAATGATGAGAACGGCGAAAAGCTGCTCTACAATCCCCAAAAGCAAGAAGAACTCCAAGCTATGCTCCCAGGACAAGCTGTCCCAGTCGCTACCAAAGGAATCTTCACTTTAGCCGCTTCCGCCTTTGATGGTGGTGTCGCTGGTTACGCTCCAGGAAAAGCTATCATTGCTTCTAATGCCAATGCTGGAAAAGTTACTGGCGCTCTTCGTGGCGCTGCTAAAACTTTCGGTCACGTTCTTGGAACGGGAACCCGCACAAGTGTTGGACCTACCACCGATCAGTTTGTTGGCGATTACATCGTTGTATCTTTTGATTGTAACGGATAATTAAAAAAAATTATATTATTATGAAAATTACTTTAAAACGTACCCCAGAACAGATCGAGCTTGTGAAGGCTATGGCTTCTCGCAATCGTACTGTCGCACATGAGGCTCAAGTAGCTCTTGCTGATTTCATCGGACCAGTTTTGGCCGAGGTTCTCAACAATGCTCCTACTATTAGCACTCTCTTCCAGTCGCTTCAATTTGACGCTGACGATAATCCTAGCATTCCGCTTGATCTTTACTATGACATCTCTGATGAAGATTATGTCAGAGTTTGGAGTCAAAGCCACGCTGGTGGACTTCCGAGTAACCAAGTACTTCCTACATCTTCCGAGCTGAAGTTGGCTACTTACACTCTTGATTCTGCTGTTGACTTTGATCGTCGTTATGCCGCTAAAAGCCGCATGGATGTTATCGGTAAGACGTTCTCGCGTGTTGCACAAGAGATTCTTCTCAAACAGGAGCGGACTTCCGCTTCTCTTGTTATGACTTCGCTTGCTAACGCTACCAATACGGGATCTCCACTTACTGGTGATACTCAGGTATTCCGTTCAGCTCTCGCTGGATCGTTCCTTCTTGATGACCTCAACAAGCTTATGATTCTTGCTAAGCGTATCAATACTTCATGGATTGGTGGAACTCCCACCTCTCGTAATCGTGGTATTACTGATCTGATTGTTTCTCCAGAAATTATTGGAAGTATTCGCGCTATGGCTTATAACCCTGTTAACACTCGCGGTGGTAACGGATTCGACGGAGCTGGAACAGCTGCGACTGCTAACCCAATTGCTGCCCCAGAATCACTTCGTCAAGAGCTTTTCCAAAATGCTGGCCTTGACAGTTTCATGGGTCTTAACCTTTTGGAATTCAATGAGATGGGCAAAACACAGAAGTTCAATACTATCTTTGACACTGCAGCAGGTAATACTAGTTATGCTAAGTTCGATGGAACTGGTGGCGCTCAATTCAACGGAGCCACTTCGGAGATTGTTGTCGGAGTTGATCGCACTCGCGATTCCCTCATTCGTGTCGTTGCTACTGATCCAGATAGCAATAGCGAGATGAACTTGATTGCAGATGACCAATACAGTGTTCGTCAGAACAAGATTGGTTACTACGGTCAAATCGAAGAAGGCCGAGTTGTCCTTGACAACCGTGTTCTTCTTGGAGTTATCGTCTAAGCTAACATTAACCTATAAAGAAAGTCACTCCTTCGGGAGTGGCTTTTTTTTGTAATTTTTTAATTTAGTGTATATAATATTGTATGGCTAACAAAAAAGAAAAGAAGATGCCTTTCAAAGAGGTCACTAATGGGCAGGAGACTCCCCCGAAAAAAGGTTTACTCGAAGAGCTAGAAGAGCTTAAGCAAGCTGGGCAGACTAGCACAGCTAGATACAGAGAGGTACTAAAAGAAGTTGAGGTAATCTTCGGCACAGGAGAAACCAATAGTTTTGGAACCAATGATATCAATATTCTCAAAGAGAAGCTGAACAAAATGAGTAAAGCTGATTTACAAGCTTTCTCCCGTAAGGTCGGCGTAAACCCTTACTATGAAAAGAACGCAGTTCATGACAATATTATTAAAGAGTTTAATAGGTATAGCAGTAGAGGCAATATAGCTACAGCACCACAACCTATTCCAACTATGGAGTTAGACCTTAATAATCCTAAACATAAAGAACTTCATGATTGGTTAAATCGATAAAGAAGGTGTAATAAACTGTATGCCAAATGTATTAGAGAGCCTCGCTTCAGGTATTGTCACTACAGAATTCGATAGTGACACAGGGATAGCTACAGTTGCCAGTGTTAGCGGGTGGCTTTATGAGAACTTAGGACAAGTTAACACTTATCTATATACAAATTTTAGTGGAGATGACGCTTCGGGGACTTATGGGTTCATGGATATCGAGGCTCAGAACGTCCTTAAAGAGTTGTACCTTTCTAATTACTACAGTAAGGAGGCTAGGAACGCCCTCAGAGGCATTACTAAGTCATCTGTGAGTGGAGACAACGTTTTGTCTCTAAAGGACGGTGAGAGCGCTGTGACGTTCGTTAATCGCAATGAGGTCTCGAAGGTGTATCGAGGATTAGCTAATGACTGTATGGGCAAGGTCACTCAGATGGCAGCTCAATACAACATATACCAAGCCCAACCTCGACAGTTGGGTGGAATAGATGCTAGCGGGATAGGTATAGTTTATACCTAGATCACTTATATAGTAAACTAGAAAAGCGCCCTTTTTAGGGGCGCTTTCTTTTTTAAAGGAGAAGATAGCTTTTAGTGGAAATCTTTCCAGTCTTTACCATCGTTGCAAATTTTATTTCGCCTACGTCCTTGATAGCCGCCTGAAGATTTAGTCTTCTCTTCTTTGGGCTGCTCAGATTTAGGCTCCCATTTTGGAGAGAAAAATTTGCTTTCTTGATTTTCTTTTTGATCAGACATATTATGCAAAGACTGTGACCGCTCCATTTATTCCGCTCATGAATACTCCATTAAGCACATCATTAGGTCCGCCAATTTGAGTCGAGAATGTAAGATCGACAGTCTTGTTAGATCCGATGCTTGAAGAGAAAGATTGGCTATCTATTTTTAAACCTTTCATCTTGTATTGGATAGCATCCGTTCCAGCTGTATCTTTAATCATAATACTTGCTTCTTGGACTCCAGAGTTTAATAGATTTGCTAAGTTAGCTGCTTGTGAATCTGCGACAATTGCGCTGATGTTCATCGTTGCTGTCACTGGGAAGTCTACTTCTCTAGCGAACGGGAAACGGCTACCAAGTCTATCAATAGGAGATCTTGAGAGAGGTAACGAGATTGAAGCGCTTTGGACATGCGCTGAGTCATCACCAGTAAGCGCTACTAGAGAGAATCCATTTAAATTGTTTAGAGTGAGAGTCACATCTCCTGGACGTAAAGCCGTAATAGTTCCTGAGCCTAAAGAGCCAGTGATACCTCCATCTTTAGTTGGGTTTGGCAGTTTTACTTTGTGGTTATAGATCGTCCCAGCAGTCTGTTCTACTGCTGGGCTTGGTATCGCCTTAGCAGAATCAAATGTAGCGGAGTTCATATTAGCTCCTTCGACCGTGACATTCACAGTAGGTAAAGAACCGACCGCCAACTCCACACTATAATCACTTACATAGCAATTACCTACGCCGATGGCTCTATCGTTAAGGTCAAGAGCGACTGATGGCTCTAGATTTAAATCAACACCATCTGGAGAAGTTACTATATAGAAGTTCACTCCAGAACTAGAAGTCAAGTGTCCAGAGGCGAAATTGCCTTTGCTACCAACACCTTCACTAATCCCTCTATTCATCCCTGAGCCAGTCGTTTCAACGAAAAACCCTAAAGATCTTTCATTAAAACCGTCTGTAAGATAATAACTGAAGTCAAGGCTGACAGTGGGGGGTTCTAGCACTAAGGAATCAATCCTTGCTAAATCACCAAATTGGTTAACATCTTGACGATTAATAGTGAAGCTATAGTTCGCACTTTGAAGGCGGTTTAACTGTTCGTGGTCATCTGCGCCTGTAAGACTAGCGTTTTCACTAACATATAAGCCTTCTGATTGGTAAATTACTCTGTTTCTTGCCATAATTAAAGATTCTTTATTTTGTTTACAGTTTTAAAATTAAAATATGAAATTTATTGGAAGCGATATCGATATTGTTCTATGTCAAAATCCACGAAACCGACATAAAGTTCATTTGCGAGGACGTTTCTAGTCCTATCTGTGAGTTTCGAGGTCTTAACTTTTTCTACGCAGAATTTAGTTTCCCCTCCATAATCGTTGGCTAGACCAGTGTAATTGAAGTTCCCATCTTTTAGATCTCCTAATTCTGTAATTGGGTAACCCGACATTGGTATAGCTGCGATGACTTCATTGACGGAATCCATAAAAATAGACATGACTCCATCTAATTGATATGTATCCTCTGCGAGGATAACAGCTTTAGCTTGGACTTTTGTTTCTTGCATACCACCTAAAGCGAAAGCACTATTCTCCGCTTGGGAAATAGATAGGAAAATAGCAGGGACTACGTCATCATAAGGCTCTATATAAGTTAATGGGCCAGATGGAATCCTTGAATTAACAGTATATTTGTTTTCTACGATTAGGTCGTCTTCTGTGTCGTTAGTAAGATAAACACTAAAATCTTTTACCGCGAATTCCCCTGTGACCGTCATGCTTGTATCACTGCCAGAGAATAAGGCTCGACCGTTCTCGAAATCGAAGACTACTCCGTCATCTCTCCCTGATGTCCCCGCGCCTACCACTGAAACCCCCGTAGGTATAACAGCTCCAGAGATTGATGAATCTGTGACCCATTGTTTATAAGGGCTTCCATAAGCTACATATCTAGAATCTAATCTGGGGTCAGCATAATTAAATAACTCTCCAGTCTTATTGCTATAAGCTTCTCCTTTTTTAAGTAGGAAATTGTCAAACCACAAAAAGAAAGATGAGGTTAGTTTGTGTTGGAATTGCTCAATCATTTCAAGTCTTCAAATAGTTTTTTGTATTTTTTAATCAAAGCAGATATATAAGGTCTGTTCTGAAATTTACCGCTTCTTACTTTATTTACACGGCTTTGTATAGCAGCTCCCGATCTTCCTTTATTTTTCCTTAATAAGTAACCTAAACCAGAGAGTCCTCTTTCTATACCTTCTGACCAGCTTCGCCCAGCAGCCCAAGGTAGAGGTGTAATGGCGAATATATCTTGTGCGGTAGGTAAAGATACTTCGAACTCTACCCCTATACCTCTTTGTTTGATTTCTTGTTTATAAGTTATTTGGGTTCCTTCTAATAATTGCAAGATGGGCGTTATTGGTTGATCCCCAGAATCAAACCCGATAAATGCGAATAAATTACTGACCCCGCCCAAAGTTCCACTAATATTTGTTGCTCCAGCACCCTCCAAAATCTCTAAAGTCACAGAGTCAGTTAGGAAGTCTTTAATCATTTCTTGCTTAAGCTTCTTAAACCTCTTACGCGCCTCTTTTTCAAAGTCTCTTCTTAGAGCTTTGGGGGCTTGCCTTTTTAAAGCATTTTGGACATCTATAGGTAAGTTAGCCATTTATTCTGTTGGGCTTAGAACGAAAGTGTAGAACTGGTTAGAAGTAAAACCGCTAGGCGTACCATCGCTTTCTATTATAAACATAGTTCCATCAAACTCTACTCTCCGCGCTTCACTAAGGTAGTTGTAGCCATCGACTTTAACTACTATCCTAACTGTGCCATTAGATACCACCACTTTGTTTTGAGTCCCAGCTTGATCTGCTGGGCCATCATCTGTAAAATATGAAGTGTCCATATCATCATAATAGACACGGGCTTCAAACGTTTGGGATTCTGTAGTATATGCTACAGAGCTGTCAGAACCAGTGTTTGTTCTCCCATATAAAGAGTTCCATGAACCACTAGAAGCTATAAGGGTTTTCTTAGCATTCTTATAAACCGTTATGGTCCGTGCAAATGTAGTATGCAAAGTGTCAGCTAAATTCTGAACTTTTGTTATTTGATCGCTTGATAAAAAACCTGCCATGTTGATTTTTACACTATTATTTATATAATAAGATAGGTTTAAGGATGAACGCTAAAAAAAATTTGGAGGAAATGTCTAATGACGAAATTTCTAGGCTTTTCAAAATGATGTTAATCATGGTCGAAGATATGAAAAAAGATCACGATTTTCATTATGATAAGCTTTATGAAAATATCCCAAAGAAGTATCATCCAATTATTGATACCGCAGATCACTTTACCCCTGATAAGGTTAACTGGATTCGTAAAAGAATTTTAGATTGTGGTAACGAATCTATTAGAAATTTGTGTTCTAGGATCGATAATTACCAAGTAAGTTTTATATTTAAATAAGGAAAAAGGTTATGGCATTTAAAGAATTATATTCATTCACTATCGACGAAGAAAAAGAAGTCGAAAAGGTATCTAAGAGGAAAAACAAAAAGACTGGAGAAGAGACTACCGTTACAAAAAAAGCGAAGGAGAAAGTCCCTGTTCAAGTAAAAATCAAACGTCCTTCTCGTAGAGATCTCGAAGAAGCTGAACTCGAATATTCTGTTGAGATGAGTCGCTGCGTCAAAAAAGGTATTCTAACTAAGGCTATGCTATATAAGAAATATAGTGATACAGGTGGCGTTTGGAGTGAGGATGACGCTAAAGACTACGGTAGACTATATAAAGAAATCTTTGACATCCAGACTGAATTTGTAAGGTTAGAGACTGTTGATGAAAAGACAGACAAACAGAAAGAGAAGATTGAGTCTTTAAAAGAAGAGTTGTCTATAAAAAAGAGAAAGATCATTGATTCAGAGACTTCTATGCAGTCTTTGTTTGATCATACTGCGGATACTAAAGCCCAAAACCGTTTGCTTTTATGGTATACTCTTATGTTGACCAATATTCAACGTGAAGACGATGAAGATCCTAAGCCTTATTTCATTGGCGATGATTTCGATAAAAGGATAGATGATTATTATGCTAAAGAAGATGAAAATTCTGATTTTTATGGATTGCTAGTGCAAAAAGTCTCCACTATCTTAGCGTTTTGGTTCTTTAACCAAGCGTCTACCCCTGAAGAATTTAACAAACTTATTGAAGACGTTGAAAAAGGTGAGGTTTGAAAGAGGAGTTCTATATCTCTTTAGTTGGTGAAGCTTTCGATGGTTATACTGAAGCTTTATTTCATGACCGTGATATTTATATCAAACATATAAGTATTCGTGATCAAAGATATTTGCATAAATATTATGAAAAATATAAAAATATAGCCGTATCTAAAGGGTTAGATTTAGAAAAAGATCGAATCTCTTATGTATTAGATGAAGGGATATGGGATCAAGAGAGTGATTTAAAAATAGCTTCTTTGGAAACTGAGATAGGTAATTTAAAAAGAACTATACAGAACTTAAATTTAAGATCCCAAAAAGAGCAATTACAAAAAACAATTTTACAGAGAGCTGAAGAATTGTATAAGTTAAAATCTGACCGTAGTGAAGTTGTAGGTCAGACTGCTGAAGACTACGCCTCATCGAGAAGCGGGGATGAAATATTAAGATTTTTAATTTTTAAAAATAAAGAACTTACTGAACACTTATATTCCGAAGAGGATTTTGGAGAATTAGAAACGTGGGAGATTATAGAGCTTACAAAACTTCAAAACGGTATAACAGAACGACTTTCGGATGATAATATTCAAAAGGCTGTATTGAGACCTTTTTTTAGTATGTATCTTTCGCTTTGCGAAGATTGTGGAGGGTTTTACCGAAAAGCTATAACTGAGTTAACTGTTTATCAATTGAGAGTAGCTTTATTCGGTAGGATGTTCCATAATATTTTCCAGCATACCGAAGATATCCCAGATGATTATCGTCAAGATCCAGAAAAGTTGATTTCTTTTTCTGCTTCTAAGAATGAGAGAACAAAATCAAGCGGCATTAAAGATGATGCTTCAGGATCGATACTTTTTGGAGCCACAAAAGATGATGTCGAAGATATAGGTGGAGTCCAAAGCGTTTCTTTAGCAGAGGAGGCTAAAAAACATGGTGGTCAACTTGATATGACACAAATGATGCGATTAGCTGGACATGATGTGTAAATCTTTGTGTAAATACATTAAAGGTTTACGGATATGCCAATAAAAATACCAACAGTTCAAACAGGATTAGAAGCGAGCATTCAGTCCGCTGCTAAAAAAGCAGGCAGAAATCTTAAGATCAATATGGGCGGCAACGCCAAAAGTATTGAGGGCTTATCTCAGCCTTTAGGTAGGATTACTGGTAAAGCCGATCAATTTACTAAGTCTATGGAGGCTGCTAATGCCCGTGTTTTGGCATTTGGAGCTTCTGTTGGTATACTCGCCGCTGTGACTAGAGGCTTCAAAGAGTTAGTTTTGACTACTATAGAAGTAGAAAAGTCTCTTATAAGTATCAATTCTATTTTGGGGACTAATGCAAAAGAATTAGAGGCTTTTAGTAAAACTATTTTTAATGTTGCTAGGAATACTGAGCAATCGTTTAATACAGTAGCTACTGCCGCTTTAGAATTAAGCCGTCAAGGTTTAGATGCAACTGAAGTACAAAAAAGATTAGCTGATTCTATGATATTAACCCGCGTGTCTGGTCTGGGAGCTACTGAAGCTGTTTCAGGTTTGACTGCAGCTATAAACTCTTTTAATAAGTCTGGACTCTCAAGTAGCGTAATACTTAATAAATTGTCAGCAGCAGCTGTGGCGGCAGCTGTTTCTGAGAGAGATTTGATCGAAGGTATTAAACGCGCAGGATCAGTTGCTAACCTTGCTGGTGTATCATTTGATGAATTAGTCGGTGTGATTACAGCCGTGCAAGTTAAAACTGCGCGAGGTGGATCTGTTATTGGCAACTCATTCAAAACTATCTTCACTCGTATTCAGAGTATAGAGAAGTTAGAAACAATGCAGAATTTAGGGGTCCAAGTCACCGATACTAGCGGCAAAGTCTTAGGGGCTACTAAATTAATTCAAAATTTGTCTAAAGTTTTAGGCGAATTACCTGAAGCTAAACGGCTTCAAATAGCGGAAGGGCTAGTGGGGAAATTCCAGATTGCCCCATTCTTAGCTTTACTAGATGATTATAATTCTAAGACCTCTATAGCAATAGATTTAACTAAAGTTTCTCAAAATGCGACAAAAGAAGCTTATGAACGGAATGTAGCTTTAAATGAAGCTTTATCTGCCGCTATAAATGTAGCCACACTGAATTTAAAAGAATTAGCTGATACTCTAGGCAGGATAGGTGTAACAGATAATCTTCAAAATCTATTAGGGTTCTTTAACACTTTAGTCGAAGATGTCAAAGGGATATTAGATGGAGAAGGCGCAGGTGGAGATTTTGCAAGAGGCATAGTAAAAGGTATAGGCGCTGTTATTAGTGGACCTGGGTTAGCTATCTTTGGAGCTATTATAATAAAACTGGGTGTCGATCTTGCTAGATTTGGGCTTGGATCTTTAAAAACATTTTTTGGTTTAAATAGAGCAGCAAAAGAACAAGCTACTCTTCAGGGACAGATCGCTTCTACTTTGTTAGGCAACAAAGGAATTCAAGAAAGTATCTTAGCTATAGAAAATAGCTCTCTTAGCGCAGAAAAGAAAAAAGTCGCTCAAACTAAGTTTTTCACCACAGCTATAAGGGAGCAATTAGGTGTGATGCAGGAAATGCAGGGTATAGCTAGCACAATAGCTCCTGGAGTTAGGGCTGGCACTAGACCAGTTTCACGTAGAGGAGGTAAAGGTCGTGCCGCTGGAGGGTTTATCCCTAACTACAATGCTATTGCTGGTTATGGATCAGAAAGCTCTGATATCAGCAAGGGCGTAGGGGGCGCTCCAACTTCCGCGAAACCTGTTACTATACCCAACTTCAATTTTGGAGGTGGACAAAAAGGGACTATGGTCGCTAACAGTAGCGAATACGTAGTGCCTAATTATGCTGGAAGTGGTGGATCTGCTATATTTAATCAAGATATGGTTTCCTCTATGGGAATGCCAGCAGGAGCTAGGAAGATTGGGGCTGCTGGAGGTTATATACCTAATTTCGCTAAAGAACAAAAAGTTCTAAACTCGCAAGGTCGTCATGTATTGCTATATGGTCAAACAGGGAAAAGTGAACCTGAAAACCTAGCATATTATCACCCAGAAGAGAATAAGTATAATGTCACAAAACGACCTGGAGCTTTACCTATAAGAGTCCCCACGTACGGTTTAGATGATAAGCATGAAGGCAAAACAGTTGATGAGTATATAAAAGAATTAGAAGATTATTCTATAAATCAGGGTATAAAAAAATCACAAGAATTATCAGGCGGGATGCCTAAACCCGTGCATAACCAAAAGATCAAAGCTAAGGTCAATAGTGGCGCTGTGGCTGGGTTTGCTGGAAGTATATATGAGCTAGCATTGGCTACTATGCTTACGGATAAGGAATTTAAGAATTATGCTGATCAAGCTGAGAATTCTAATTTTGATTTAAATCTGACAGGTCAGGACAAATTATTGGGTTTATTTAACATACAAACCAAACCTAAGTTTGGAGAAGTGAAAGGCCGACTAAACCCCAAGAATGTAGCCTCTGCCGCCGCGAAAATACATAGGGTGTTAGGCAAAAAGCAAGATGCTCAAACCTCCAAATTAAAAGGTAAAAAACTCTCTAAATACGATGCGAAACGGTATCTTGGTATTACTACAAAGGGTACTCATGTTATAAGAGAACAGGATCGTGAGACATTTATAAAAAATACACCTAAAGGGCAGCGGCCAACGTTCAGAAAAAATGACGGTGTGTTTAGTGGGTTTGTTGACATAACAAATGCTTCTAGAGGTTATATACCCAATTTCGCTAATCCTCTTCAAGATGCTATAGGGAGAGAACAAGATGCTGGTCTACCAATAAATCAAATTCGCGTAAACCAAAGCCCGAAGCTTAGAAACGCTGGTAACCCAATGGGGTTAGCCGTCACTAATACTAGGGATGAGCCTACTGGCGCTATACCTAACTTCGCTAAGTCTAATATAGGTATGGGTGATATAGGCATAAAAAATGCCAGCACAGCAGCAGCAAAATCATTAGGGAAATTGAATAGCCTTGTTGATTCACTTAACAAAGAAATAAAAGAAGGCACAATCACTCAAGACGGTGCAGAAAAATCATTAAAGAAATTTACCCAAGGAATAAAAACCAACGGAGAGGTTAGAAACAAAGTAAATAATGTAGCAAAAGAGCGATTAAATGTAGAGGCTAAAACCACGAAAGGCTCTAGAGATATGCTTGGCGGTATATTCGCAACTCAGATCGCATTTTCCGCTTTAGCTGGAGCTACTTCTGACGCAGAAGAGGGTTTTGGCCGAGTCGCCAATAGACTAACGACTATGGGTAGTTCAATTACAACAGCTGTTTTTGCGGGTAGCGCTATAAAAGATTTTGGTGAGTCTATGGAAGGAGTAAAGGGAAAAGTTATAGAAAGTATAGGCCAGATTGGTGCGGCTATAGGTATAGGCGCTGCCCTATATGAAGGTTTAAATAGGCTTTATGAAGATGCCACAGGAATAACAGACACCAATAATATGGCGCTAAGAAAATTAGCTGATGCGGCAGATAAAGCGGCTATAAGATTGGATAGTATAGGAGAAGTAGATAAAGCGGCTCTTGAAAAACAAAGAGATAACATACTCGCTGATATTTTCAATAAAAAAGCAGATGGATCAGTAGCGAAAGATAATACTGTTGCAGATATAAGTATAACCGATGCTTTTGTTGTCAAATTAACAGAATCTATAGATCAGTCTCTCGCAACAGGCGTAGATCCAGAGGCAATAGATAAATTGATAAGAAAATCAGCCATAGGAGGCAAAAAGCAAGTTGTACAGACATTCGGTGATGCTGAGAGTACTCAGATTACTAAGATCGATAAGTTAGATAACGCAGAGTTTGATAAACTTATTGATGCGGTAATTAAAATGAAAGCTCAAACTCAAGATGTAAGTAAAATCTTTGAAGAACTTAATAAAGAGGAACTTGAAGCTCTAATAAGTTTTGGTAAGAAAGGCAAGGAGGAAGGTTTTGTTGAGCGTGACCCCTTCCAACGCGCCCGAGCGGCGAAAGAAAGAGCGCCGAGTATTGCTGGATTCAGGGAAGGTATGGCAGAGACGGGTATGACGGAAAGAAAAGCTCAAGATCTCATTTTAAACCAAGAAGCCGAAAAAGCCCCAGCAACATTAAAAACAATAGAGCAAAGCGCTACGGATGAAGCCGCAAAAGGTGATAGGGTTCTAGCTGGTCTCGCGAAACAAAAAATACAATTGGCTATCGATTTAGCTAAAGCAGATAGAACTGTTTTAGACGTAATGGACGAGAAGATATTAAAGGCGGAATTATCAAAATCTCTCAATGAAGATGAAATGATAGCTCTAAAGACAGAGCAAAGCATACTCCAAGCTAATTTCAATTTGAGAAATAAAACTCTTGATTCTTTAGGGGCAATGCTTCAAGCAAGCAAGGAGCTTACTTTCATAAAGGATTCTGAACAAGAACTTTTAAAATTGATAAACGAATCCTCTAAAAAAGAAAACTTTACAGTTAAAGAAAGGGAAGAGTTAGTATTAAAAATTAATAAGTTACTAGAAGAAAGCGATACGAGTATTCAAGCTGCACTACGTGGAGAAATAAACTCTTTATCTGTAGAGGAAAAGAAAACTGGAGAATTAATTAAGCAAAAAGGACATCTTGGGGACATTAAGGTTGTAGCTGCGCAGATTAATCAGATTAGAAAAGCCTCTAATCTGAAAGCTATCGGAAATATACAATCAAATACTTTTAATAAAAATCAGACTTTGGAAGAAGCGATAAAATCTAGACAGTTAAATGCAATTAATAGAGGTCGAGGAGCAAAAACTACATTAGAGCAAGAAAGTCTAACGAAACAAGCAGCTAATGACTCTGTGTTAAACGCTAGAGCTGAAGCTCAAAAAGCTAGAAATAACTTAGAGCAAAATGAAAAGAAATCTATTATAGAGAAAATAGGTGGTATAGGAAAGGGGAATTTAGATAAATTATTAGCGGATAATTCAGTAGGGGGTAATTTAACCAAGACTCTTGATAAACTCGAATTGAAGGATTATGATAAACTCACTGAAGCGGAGCTTAAACCGTCAGCCGCAGATTTGGTTAGTCAGGAAAGCCCTTTAAAAGCGTTGGATTTAGCAATTTCTAGCCTTGAGGGGAAAGATGAGGTAAAGCAAAAGGAGCTTATAAATTTTAGAAAAGGATTAATTGAATCTAGCACCGCATTAGATGCCCAAAGTAAATCTGCTATAGAAAACGCTGAAGCTAATCTAAAAGCGGCAGGTTTCTTTCAAGAGAGTTCTGCTCAATTATCTGAAAATTTAGCTACTGTATTAGAACGAGGAGCTATTCAAGGACAATTCGATACTGACAGGATCTCAGACCCTGCTGCGCGTTTAAAAGCTCAAATATCAGAAGACAGTAGAATGGAAAGAGCTAAGGCTTCACAAGACCCCGCAGAAATTAGAAGGATTCTAAGATCTGACGAAGCGAAGTTTAGGGAAATAGATAATAACATGAATATAAATCCTGTCGAAAGGATTAAAAACCGTAGAAACGAAAGAAGTCAAGCCGATAGAGACGCTGCTATAGATAATCAAGACTTTAAAGAATTCAGAAGGCTCGTCGAGGAAGATCAGTTTAATGGTAAATTAATAGACGCTTCAGCTCAATTCGCCCAGAATATAGGAGATGCTATGACCGAAGCAATAATCCAAGGAAAGAGCCTTGGCGATATACTTATAGGAACAGCCACCAGTTTCTTCACGACTTTATCTAAAGCTTACATGACAAGAGCTGTTGATAGCGTTATTGGTAAATTCGCCTCTGGGGGGAAAGTAACAGGCGGTTCTGGAAACCGCGATGATGTTCCTGCTTTACTTACTGGTGGTGAATTCGTAATGAAGAAAAGCTCTGTTAGTAAATACGGCTCTTCTTTCATGGAGTCTTTGAATGCTGGGTCGATTCCAGCTATGGCTAGAGGAGGTTTATTTACCCCAGGAACTTACGGACAAGAAGAGATAAAAGGGAAAAGCAATTTAATTGATTTCGCTACACAATCTTTTACTACTGGAGCTTCTGATAGATTCGGATCGGGGACAGGATCTGCATCTGTTAATTTAGAACCTCAAAGTGCAGCTCTTACTATGTTTGGCAGAAGGAATAGCCCAGCGTTTCAAAGAGAGCAAGACTCCAAGAAGGATGCATTTGGATTATTTACGCAGCAAATACAAAAAGAACAACAAGCTAGAGAAGAAAAGAGGCAAGCTAAAAAAGGGTTGAAAAATTCTATTTTTGCAGCTGTTGCTTCTGCTGGGTTTAGTAGCCTTGCAACTAAATTTGGTAAAGCGCCACTTGCGGAAGCAGTTAACCCACCAAACGCGATTAAAGTTAATGGAGGTCGTGGTCAATCATCTGGGGTAGGGATATTTCAGAATGGAGTCTTTCATAATCTTGATGGTCTAACTTCTGGGGAGATTTTCGGGACAGGAGCCTTGCCGCCAAACCTCGCTACAGGAGGCTCAATTCCTAATGCAGCTGGAGTAGATACCGTTCCTTCTATGTTGTCTGGGGGTGAGTTTGTTATGAACGCCGCTGCAACCCAGAAGATAGGGAGAGGCAGTCTAAACGCTTTAAATTCAGGAGCTGATGGAGGGTCTGGAGATATAGTTAGCAAACTAGATGAGCTAATTTCTGTTTCTGATAATTCTGGAGAGACCATTATTAATATCACCGTTAACTCTGATGGGTCATCCGACACTCAAGGTGGCGGGGACGACCAGCAGACATCATTAGCGACTAGAATAAAAGATGTAGTTAAACAAGTGATAGATGACGAGAAAAGACTAGGAGGATCACTAAGACAAGTTAGAGCATAATGTACGGAACAACACTAAATTACGAATCTCACTTCTTCTTATCTGGAGTCAATCCAAATATAGGAAGAAAAGAGCTTTCTGGAATTAACTCTTTAGATATAGGATATCAGAATTCTTCTAATACGGCTAAACCATTAGGTTCTGTTCGTGGAGTAACTACTGTAGCAGGAGCTACTAGTCAGACTTTATCTTTGTCTAGATCTCTTATTTATAATGATCCTCTTTTATCGATGACTGGATCATCTAGCGTAGTAAGTGCTAGCTTTAATTATAATAATAATACATCTTATGGTTTCGAAAGCGGCTATCTAACTTCTTACTCTGTTAATTGTGCAGTCGGGTCAGTCCCTAAAGTTAATGCCTCTTTGGTTATATACGACGAAATGAGAAGTGGGGTAAATAAATCTGGAACATTTTTCCCTATACCAATAGATGTGCCAAGCCAAGGTTCTATAACCGCGACATGCGATTATAGCACAACTAATAGAGTGTTGGGTTTTGATTATTCTTTATCTATAAAAAAGATTCCATATTATACCATAGGATCGGAAACTCCTGTCGAGGTAAAACACATAAACCCCATAGATTATACAGCCGCCGTTCAGATAGATGTGGACGATATCTTTTTGGCCAGTGGATTTAGTTTTTTCGAGGAAGGCCGATCTGATAAAAATCTATCTTTTTCTGTAAAGGGAAGAGACGGGACTGCCCTACAAACGTTGACTGTTCCAAACGCTTCTTTAGTGTCTGAGCAGCTTAACGCTTCTGCTGATGGATCTGTAAGATTAACCCTTAACTATATTGGACACTCATGAGTGAAGACTTATTTTATAACAGAGATCGGAATATTAGCGGCATAACTTCGCCATCAGAGTTGTCTGCTCTTAACCTCACGCCAGTTTATGGATCTACGGTAGAGTTTCAGGCTAAAAATCATAGTTATGTTACTGATGATTTTTATTATAATTTAATACCTCTTTCGGTTAATAGTTTAATAGCAAGGTTTGCTTTAAAATACGAGGTTAATGAAACAAATGCTAAAAAACTAGCAAACTTTTTTGAAGCTCAATCTGGGTATTTGCCTATAGGGTTTACTCCTGATAACTCAGGGATCTATAAAACAGTCTCTGGGTTTTGCGATAATTATGCAATTAATTTTATTAATAATCAGCACTTCGAAGTTGCGACTAGTTTGACGGTAGACCACGCTCCGACTTTACTTAAATGGTCTGGTATGGGGTGTTTCCCTAACTTAGATTTTGATGATTATAGTTACTCCGCTTCTTATAAGGAATATGATATTGCATATACAGGGATTAGCCAAAACAAACTAGACAATTTCTACTACTGCACTGGAGATCATAGTTCGACAGCGTCGAATTCTCCTACAGGAGCGAATTCAATGTGGACTCAAGATTTCTTTTTCGAGCCTGATATTGGAACTCAAAATGATGTGCAAATTAAAGCTGATAAATTAGAATATAAAAACTCTTTCACTCAAAGGTTTAAGACTAACGATAATATCGCAACATTCGATATGAGTTACAGCTTTAACAATATCCCCGATAAACAGTTAAAGACTATGATCCATTTCTTAGAAAGTAAAGGTGGATATAGAAGGTTTAAGCATCAGATACCTTCTGTTTATAATAGACCTAAAGTTTATTATAGTCCGAAGTGGACGCATACATGGAACTATGCTAATTCTAATACGTTAAGTGTAGATCTCAAAGAAGACCCTATGGGTGTAATTCCAACAGGAACTTAATATGGCTAGAAATATAATAAAAAGTAATAATGCAATTGTGGTGACTCAGTTTTCCACTACAGCTTTTTCTACGAATAACAAGGATGTGATACTACATAAGTTAGCTCAGACTTTTGACTATTCAATCGATTATTCTAGACAGCAATCAAAACAAATTGGTTCTCAAGATCTTTCTACCAACGAAATGTATAATCAACCCGATGTGAGTTTGAATATAAGTTATATCCCAGAGCCTAATTTCTCTAATGAAGTCCAAGGGAGGTTTTTGAATTCTACCCCTAAAGATGAATTTAAGAATATGTTCGATGCTGGCGACTCTGAAGATTCGACTAATTTTTATGTTTTAGTGGGAGAAAATCAAGGAGATTCTTTTATCAACTCTATAGAGTTTTCAGGTCCAGTTAACGATTTTAATGGAGATGATGCTATTGCTTTCGGGAATTGTTTCCCAGAATCTTACAGTTTAAGCTACTCTATAGGAGATCTTCCCAAAGTGAATACTTCTTACATTTGTTCTAATGCGGTATTTGATCATTTGACAGGTACTTCGATGGAAATGCCAGCTATAAATATGACGGGTGGGAACAATGACAATGTAGGTAGATGCCAATTTTATCTTAGACAAGATTTAACTACTAAAGCTTTAGAAAAAGCTCCACCTATAGTCAATCAAACGAACGCTGGTAGTGATGTTACACTGCAAAATTTACAAGTCGGAGGGCAAGAAATCTCAGGAAGACATCTAGTTCAATCTGTTAATATGAATGTGTCAATCCCAAGAGTTTCTGCTTATGGATTGGGCAATGATTATGCCTATGGAAGAAAAAGACAATTCCCAGCCAGAGGGACATTCGCTGTTTCCTCTCAGGTCTCTGGATTTGAGAGTGGAGCGATGACTGGAGTGTTGAATTCAGACGAGCTTTATCAATTTGATTTAACCTTAGAAGCAAGTGGTAAATCTATGGTTTACAGAATAGAAGATGCCAAATTAGGATCTTATAACTATTCTATGGACATAAACGGAAGAATGAATTTTGACGCGAACTTCTCTTTTGAGGTAACTCAAGAAAAAGGTCTCAAGTTGAGCGGGACTCACTACTAGTCGTAATCCACTTTTGCTCGTTTACTGTCGTATCCTTTTTCTTTAATTCTATTAGGGTGTTCAGTCCCGTTACGTTCTTTAGCGTAATTATTATAGAATTTTTCTTTAACTGGGTCAACCCCTCCAGCTTTCTCAGCTCTCTTAGCGCTGAGTTCTGCTGAATAGTCCATCATGTTGCCCACAGTGCCTTTCTTGTGATAAGTTGAGTCGATGTACTGTTGCTGGTTGAAAGGGTCTATAGAGCTGTCTATGGACGCATTAGGGGAGAGATAGACCCTCCCCCACTGCATACCATATTCGTCTATAAATATATGTTCATCATTCATCCCTTGGAAAACCTCGCGGTGTTCATTTGTATCGGGGTGTTTATAAACATAAATGGGCATTATTTTATTTGTATTTTTTTAGCGCCTTTAACAGCTTTTTTAGGAAGAGTTAAGACAAGAAGACCATTCGCCAATGTGGAAGAAATATGGTCCTCAGATACTAAATCATATAAATATAATTCATAGTGTCTAGATCTATCTTCGTTTTTAGCTTTCACAGACAAGATGCTGTCGGTAACGCTAACTTCAATGTCTTTTTTATTAAAACCAGCTAATTCGAATTCTGCGGAGTAAACATCTCCAGAGTCTTTAATCCGATTAGAAACTTTTTCTTTTTCAGGGTAAAAAGCCGCTTCGTTTAGTATGTCATTAATTAATTTAATCATAATCAAGATATATATAACACAAATTATGCCAGTCTAGTTTTCCTTGTAGATAAGGGCTAAAATAGCTTCTGCCGTTTTCTTGTATGTCATGTTGTCTCCTAATTTGACTCCCTCTGTGTTGATTTGTCCCACTTTTGCTTCGGCTTCTTCCATCGCTTTTAATACTGTTTCCTCATCCCATGCATAGAAATCACCTTGGTTATAGTCAGCTCCTTTGTTGAAGAACATACCATCTACACTAGATACAGATCTCCCTGTAGACTCTACCAAAATGCAATTGTCTTTTGTAGCCCAGTCTTTATGAGAGGTTTCATTTAGAACAATACTCCATTTACCTAGACAAGTAGCATTGAAAGCTGGCAAATTCCAACCTTCACCACCAGAAAGACCAGTTAGATCAATATCTATTGCGTTTAAAAATTCATTCACTTCTGCATTTTTAGCAAGATGAGGTATTATGTTAAGATTATTATAATTTTCACCTTTAGTAATCTCTTGCCAAGCGTTATGCATTTGCTCTGGCTTGAAGAAGGGGTTGTTTATACAGCAGGATAGTTGATACTTAGGATTGTTGCCATACTTAGACAGCCAAGTTTGGATGATCTTTTTAGTGTGTTTCCTATTTTCATATTTCCCCATAAGACCAAAATGGACAACACCTTTAAGGTATTCTCTATCTGTTCTTTTGAACTCCTCGTCAAAACCTAATGGAATGAAGTGAGTATTATCACACCCTTCTTTTTCGAAGAGGTCTTTTGCATAAGTGGAGGTAAAGATCGTAGAATCTTGAACAGAACAAGTAGCTTTCTCAATTTGAGTAGGCTCACTACATTCGTAGAATGTAATTAAATGTTGATTTTTATTCTTTCTATTCTCCGAGCCATTTAAATGCCAGAGCTTCAAAGATGGAATATCCTTATCAATAAAACTCCATCTTTTTTCTATAGCGTTTTGAATATATTCTTTTAAATCTTCACCAATATCGAAGGCATTTAGATCTATTTTACCCCCTGTAGGGAAAAGGCCTAATTCAATATCTAGCCTTTGGAATTCTTTGATAAGGTTATAAGAAACATTACCGAAACTAAGACTATTTAAAGGTGTCTCTAAAAGGAGTTTCATTTAAAACGGAACGTCATCGTGACCACTACCAGAGCTTACAGCTGCAGAGGTATCTGATCCCCCCTCAGAGTCACCATCTTCAGACTTTTTGGAGCCTAGAAACTGGAGATCTTTTCCGCGAATAAAATACTTGCTAAATTTCTTGCCGTCCTTTTCCCAAGATGACATGCAAAGCTCTCCATTTACAATAAATTCTCTACCCTTGGAGAGATATTTTTCAGCAATTTCTGCCGTCTTGTCCCAATACTCGATATCAACAAAGCATTTTGTTTTTGCATTTGATGTGGAGATGCCAGCGCGAAGGCTAACTACTTTCTTACCATTGCTGGTCTGACGAACGACTGGATCTTTAACCAGATATGCTGCTGCTGTTACTGAATTATACATAATTAATTTCTGTTTTTGCTTTGTTAATGAACTTATTGTGGATGTTTATACACCCCTGAATACTAAGGTCAAGACTTTCTGCTATAGTTCTCCAAGGAGTGAGCTTATTATTAGACGAGCCGTATCGCATGTCAACTATTTTTTTAACTCTTTCGTCAGATTCGTTTTTTAAGCAATCCAAAAAGAGGACCATCGCCTCATCTTTGTTGATTTCTGGTATAAATGACTCGCAGTGTGGCTCAACATAACTATTCTCATCGTCAATAAAGTATTCCTTGCACTTCCTTTTTTTGTTCAAGGCGTTCAGGCACTTCCATTTTGTCTGATTTGCTAAGTGAGTAGAAAATTTCGTGTTACGATTAGGATCGTAATTTAGAGCGGAATCATAAATTGTTAAGATTTCATCTGCGACTATTTGGTTTTTATCCAAAATGAAATTTGGATGAGACATGTAGTGGTTAACCATTGTATGGAATAGTCCAGAGTGCCTATCCATCAACATGATTAGGCTGTCTCCATCCCGATTGTCGTCTTGGATTTTAGAAATTAATGTCAGATCGCTTTCCACTTCCACCATCTTATAAGCTATCTACGATTTTTCAATTATTATTTTAAATAAAAAATCGTTCTCTTTATAATATATTTATACAACGTATACAATATAGAATAACGTATACTCTAACTATTACGTCAAAGGTATAAATAACGTGTAGCCCGTTTCACGGTAATTATAAGAAAACTTTCTGCTCTGTCAAGAACAAAAAATAAAATAAATTGATCTTGCCACTCAGACCAGCCAAGTGTAAATATCTTTTACATGATCGCTCAAGAAAGAACCGAAGATAGACCTTTAAAAAAACCCGCCAAAAAACTAATTTTCGAAGAGCAATTGTCAAGAAAGCCTAATGAATTTCCTTGGACGCAAGATTTCATTGATGCGATGCATCAGGGATTTTGGACTGACAAAGAATTCAGCTTCAGTAGCGATATCCAAGATTTCAATGTCAAACTAAACCCAGTCAAAAAAGAAATCATCGTGAGAACTCTTTCTGCTATTGGCCAGATAGAAGTCGCCGTTAAGAAATTCTGGAGCAAGCTGGGGGACAATCTTCCTCATCCAAGTTTGACTGATTTGGGATATGTCATGGCTAATACAGAGGTCATCCACAATAATGCATACGAAAGGCTCTTGACCGTGCTTGGATTAGAGGATGTTTTTGAAGAGAATCTGAAGCTGGACTTCATTGAGGGTCGCGTGAAATACCTCAGAAAATATAATCACAAATTCTACAAGGATTCTAAGAAGCAATACGTTTATGCCTTAACTCTATTCACTCTTTTTGTGGAGAACGTATCGTTATTTTCGCAATTTTACATCATTAACTGGTTTAATAGGAACGAAAACGTTTTAAAAGACACTGGTCAGCAAGTCAAATATACTCGCAACGAAGAGAATATCCATGCGTTAGCTGGTATAAAAATCATCAACACCATCCGAAGTCAATACCCTGAGCTATTTGACGATGAATTAGAGGCGAGGATTTTATCTGAAGCTCAAGACGCATTTGTCGCTGAAAGTAATATCGTGGACTGGATGATCAATGGATTTGATGAAAAAGGTCTCAATGCTGAAATCCTTAAGGAATTTATTAAGAACAGAATAAACGACTCATTAGAAAAAATCGGATTTCATTCTGCGTTCGAAGTTGACACTTCACTGCTCAAAGATACAATGTGGTTCGAAGAAGAATTAAATGGCAACAATGCTACCGACTTCTTTCACTCGCGGCCTGTGGAATACTCAAAAAATTCACAGACTTTCAACGCAGACGATTTATTCTAAATGACTGATTACTACTGGCTAAATGAGGACTCAAGGGTTTTTCTTGAAAGAGGTTACTTAAAGGGGGAGTCTCCAGAGCAGAGGATTAAAAACATAGCTGATACCGCAGAATCTTATCTGGGAATTGCTGGGTTTTCTGAGAAATTCGTAGGTTATATGGCTAGGGGTTTTTATTCCCTAGCTTCTCCTGTCTGGTCTAATTTCGGAAGAAAGAGGGGGTTGCCTATTTCCTGCAATGGCGTTTATGTGCCAGATAGGATGGATGGAATTTTATCCAAACAAAGTGAGGTGGGTATGCAAACAAAGCATGGCTCAGGAACTTCGGCTTATTTTGGGGAACTTCGAGGTAGAGGGGCGAAAATTAATTCGGGTGGAGAATCTTCTGGTGCTGTCCATTTTATGGAGCTATTTGACAGGGTAGCTGCTGTTGTTTCTCAAGGGAATGTTAGACGAGGATCATTCGCAGCTTATCTACCTATCGAACATCCTGATGTAAAAGAGTTTTTACGTATCCGTAGTGAGGGCAATGCTATTCAAGAAATGTCTTTCGCGGTCACTGTAACTGATTCTTGGATGCGAGGAATGATTGGCGGGGATCAAGATAAAAAAGATCTTTGGGCATCGATTATAAAGAAAAGGTATGAGACTGGGTATCCTTATATTTTCTTCCAAGACAACGCTAATAATCAAGCCCCAGATTGTTATAAAGATAAGGGCATGAAGATTTACGCTTCTAATCTCTGTAATGAAATTAGTTTACCCTCTAAGGAGGACGAGTCTTTTGTTTGTTGTTTATCTTCGCTTAACCTAATCCAGTGGGATGAAATAGTTAAGACTGACGCTATCGAAACCCTTACTATGTTTCTAGACGCTGTTATGGAGGAGTATATCCAAAAAACAGAATCTATCCCGTTCATGGAGCCTTCTCATAATTTTGCCAAGCGTCACAGAGCTATCGGTATGGGTGTATTGGGTTGGCATTCTTATCTCCAGAGCAATATGATTAGTTTTGAGAGTATGGAGGCGAAACTTCTGAATAGTTCTATTTTCAAGAAAATCAGAAGCTCTAGTGATAAAGCCACTGAGGATTTAGCAAATCTTTTGGGTGAACCTTTATATTGTGAAGGCTACGGTAGGAGAAATACAACTACTTTAGCTATTGCCCCCACCACTAGCAGCTCGTTTATTTTAGGACAAGCTTCACCGTCTATTGAGCCTCTTAATGGAAATTATTTTACCAAAGATCTAGCTAAAGGTAAATTCTCATATAGAAATCCTTACTTGAAATCTCTTTTAGAAGAGAAGGGCAAAGACACTGATGATGTTTGGTTAAGTATTCTTAATTCAGGAGGCTCAGTTCAACGTTTACCGTTCTTGAGTGAGGAGGAAAAAGATGTATTTAAAACATTCGGAGAGGTTTCTCAAAAAGAGATCGTCATTCAGGCTGTTCAAAGACAAAAGTTTATTGATCAAGGTCAATCTCTAAATTTGATGGTCGCCCCCGATGTCCCTATGAAAGAAGTGAATCAACTGATGATCTACGCATGGGAAAATGGACTCAAAGGTCTTTATTATCAAAGGAGTGCTAACCCTAGTCAGGAATTAGCTAGATCCATACTAAATTGCTCTTCTTGCGAGGGCTAATTGTTCATTTTCGATAGTTAAAAGTGTAATTGTCTTTTGGATGGAATACGATTTTTCAGATAAAGCTAAAGGTTTTTTACAGAATCAAACCCCAGACGGATCTTCTAAATCTGGAAGAGATTCTTCTGTGGGGGACAAAGTAGTCGTCTCTTTAAAAAATAAAGTTAAAGAGTATAATAAAAAATATCCCCAAAAAGTCACTTTAGAACAACTTAAAAAAGTCTATCGTAGAGGGGAGGGGGCTTCTTCAAGTGGTCATCGTCCTGGAAAGAGTATAGGCCAATGGGCTATGGCTCGCGTAAATACATTTCTTAAAATGGTTAGTGGCGGCAAAGTAAAAGAATCATATCGCGCTGCAGATGGAGATATAGCTAGAGGTAGTGAAGATTACTATCTCGAAGAAATAGGCTCTGCCTTCATAGATTATGACGAAGTCGAATTTGGTTTGGCTAAAATAGATTTGCTTAAAGCAGGAATCTCTGAGCTTGATATGGATCAAGATATTGAAGATATTGATTACTCTGAAGCTGAGAAAAAAACCCTAAATAAACCCTTTAGGTTAAAAGATGGCAAGAAAAAGTTTGGGGTGTATGTAAAAAACCCTAAAACTGGTAATGTTATAATGGTGAAATTTGGTGACCCTAATATGGAAATCAAGCGGGATAATCCAGCTCGTCGTCGTAGTTTTAGGGCTAGACATAAATGTGACACAGCTAAAGATAAAACGACCCCTCGTTATTGGAGTTGTAAGTTTTGGTCTAAAAAACCTGTGAGTTCAATGGCTTCAGCAGAAGCTATAGAGTGGGATGACGATGAAGTCTTAAGCGAGTGGTCTTGGACTGATGACGGTTTTGCTGAATACGAAGAGATTATTATGGACTCTCCAAATCTAAAACTAGTCCAAGAAATTGTTGAAGAAGATGGAATATGAGATATAATCCCTCACTAGATGAGGGTATTATTTGTTTCTGACTTTACTTCCCAAGATGGAAAAGGTGGCGCACAAGTCAGTAATAAGCTTATAATAGATAAAGGTCGAGAGCTTGGCCATGATATAAAAGAGCATAACTACAAATCTTCAGTTACTGATTTTCTCTCTTCTTATGATTTAGTGGTTAACTCTAATTTAGAGGTAATCAATAAGATTACTCCAGAAAAAATACCACTGATATTAAGAATGCCTAATTCAGTTAGGTTAGAGCATGATTCTTGTACGTATTTGAGCGACGATATTAGGAAACAACTCTTTATTAATGCTAAAAAGAATTTCTTTTTAAGCCAATACCATTTAGAATTTTTCCAAAATCTTTATGGAGATTATTTCCATGACGTAGAAATCAATTACGACCCTATTGATACTTCTATATTCACTAAGTCTGAAGAAAAAAAAGAATATGATGTAGTTTATTGCGGCTATTTACACCTATTGAAAGGCTTTAATAATCTTATTAACTTTGCCAAACAAAATCCTGACAGAAGAATAGATGTATTTGGATGGGAAGCGAAGGGGATATCAGTTGATTTTATATTTAAAGGAATAAAAAATATAACACATCATGGACCACTAGATCACCATGAGGTTGCGGAAGTTTTTAAAAAATCCAAATCTTTATTTCATTCTCCGATAGTAAATGAACCGTTTTGCAGGATGGTAGGAGAGGCTTTGTTGTGTGGGGTAGATGAGGTTATTGGAAACCCATCTAAAATTGGTTCTTATCTTGAGTTCCAAAAAGTTGGCTATGATTCATTTAGACAAAATTGTCAATCTGCTGCTTCTAAATTTTGGTCTAATGTAAATGAAATATAAAATTTCAGTAATATGCTCTGTTTATAACAGTTGCGAATGGTTGCCTAAATATCTAAATTCTGTTAATAATCAATTTTATCCTGAATTTGAAATTGTTTTTGTTGATGCCAATTCTAACGATAATTCTTTATCCATAATAAAAAATTATAATTTTAGAGATGGAATAAAAACGAAAGTAATTGAAGAGGAAAAAAGAGTTGGCATATATGAAGCTTGGAATACAGCAATTAAGGCTTGCGATGGTGAATATATAATGAATTGGAACACAGACGATTTGTTGTATAGGTCTGGATTACAAACCTACGCTTCTTACATAGAAGAATACCCAGAAATAGATTTTTTATATAGTCCATGTTGTGTTGTCAATGGTCAAAACCTAAACAGTATAGTAGGATTGCGTAATTGGCCTAAATATTCTCATGATCGTTTATTGCAGATTTGTATAGGAGGACCGTTCCCTATAATGAAAAAATCTGCCGTAGAACAATGCGGTTATTTTAAAGAAAAATATATTTCTTCTGGAGATTATGAGATGTGGTTGCACTTATCAAAAAAAGGTTTTAAGTTTAAAAAAATACCAGATATAATAGGTTGTTTTTATGAACGAGAAAACTCTGTTTCTATAGAGAACTTAAAAGCAGCACAACAAGAAGATATAGAAATACAGCAATTACACCTATGAAAGTTATCAGTTTTAGTTTGTGGGGAAAAAAACCGATGTATACAATTGGAGCATTGAGAAATGCGGAAATCGCAGAAAAAATATTCCCTGACTGGGAATGCTGGTTTTATGTTGGGTCTTCTTGCCCAAATGAAATAATTGATGAACTTAAAAAAAAGAAAAACACCAAAGTTTTCGAAATGAGCGAGGAGGGCGATTGGAATGGAATGTTTTGGAGGTTCTATCCAGCAAGCGATCCTAATGTTGATGTAATGCTCTCAAGAGATACTGATTGTAGACTGAGTGTTAGAGAGAAAGAAGCTGTCGATGAATGGCTGGATAGTGATAAAGATTTTCATATAATGAGAGATCATCCTTTTCACAGGATTGAAATATTAGGAGGTATGTGGGGAGTCAGGGGAAATATATTGTCTGAAATGACTCCATTGATTGGAAATTACATAAAAGGCAATTTCTGGCAAGTAGATCAAAACTTTTTAAAAGAATTGATTTATCCCATTGTCAAAGATAAATCTTTTGTTCATGATGAGTTTTTTGAAATGAAACCATTCCCTAGTGACAGGAAAGGTAAAGAATTTGTGGGAGAATCTTTTGATGAAAACGATAAACCCCTACACCCTGAACACGGATATTTAATTTAATTATGGATAATATCTTACTTACAGGCTCCAGTGGTTATATAGGGTCTCATCTTTTAAAAAAAATTAGTGAGCGTTTCTTATGCCGTGTTTCTGGTCTAGACAAAAAAAATCCAGATAAGATCTATCCCGATAAATTTTACTATGGAGATATCAGGAACGATAAGTATTTAAAATACAAAGATTCTTTTGAGTGTGTAATCCATTTGGCTGCTGAAATGAGAGTTGGCGAATCGGTAAAAGATCCGACTTTGTATTATGAAACTAATGTCCTTGGGACTTTAAATGTTTTGAGAAACATCAAGACTAAACATTTCATCTTTGCTTCAACTGGAGCAGTAGAAGGTTTAGCTTCTCCTTACGGTATTTCTAAAAAATCAGCAGAAGAAATTGTAATTCAGTATTGCTTGGAAAATAATATTGAGTATACTATTTTTAGGTTTTACAATGTTATTGGGTCCGATGGTATAGCAATTAAAAACCCAGATGGATTATTCTATAACCTTCTTAAGTCAAAAGACACAGGGATATTTACAATCTTCGGAAACGATTATGAGACTGAAGATGGGACATGTATCAGGGACTATGTTCATGTAAATGAAATTTGCGAATCAATAATTTCAGCTATAGAAAAACCAGCTAATGAAATCGAAAATTTAGGTCATGGAAAAGGCACTTCTGTATTAGATATGTTTAACACCTTTAACAGGGTAAATGGCCTTGATATATCTTTGCGATACGGTCCCCGCAGGGATGGAGATATTGTAGTGAGCGTTCTAAAAAATAAAAGTTTATACATTAAAGACATTTATAGTATAGAAGATTTATTAAAAATTTAGAATCAACTTTAATGACAAAAGTATTAATAATACAAGAAGCAAGCCGACATCTAGAGAATTTTGAATTTAGAGAATGTCTGTGCTTAGAGAGAGCTTTTCAAGAGAACGGCTGGGAGCCTACTGTATACGGAAAAGGACATCCTTCTTTTTATAATAAGTTAGATTTTAATTCTTTTGATTTTATATTAAATCTCGAAAACTACGGAGATGATTGGTTGCCAGATTTGTCTTCTTTTAATAAACCTTATAAAATATTATGGAGTATAGATGCTCATTGTAGAGGGATGTCCCCTTATGAAGAAATATTTAAAAAAGGGAAATACGACCTTCTTTTAAACTCTACCTTAGATTACGTGACCAAACCTCACCACGAATGGTTTCCAAACTCAATTTGCGATCATAAAATAAAAAACTTAAACCTGCAAAAAACCTCTAAATTTTCTTTTGTAGGAAATCATGTAAACAGGCAGTCTATCTTAGACTTTTTAAGCAAAGAGTATAACTTAAAACAGAATATTTTTGTTATAGGAAAAAGTATGGTAAAGTCAATAAACGAGACATATTTACATTTTAACAAGAATATGTCCAATGATCTAAATTATAGGAATTTTGAAACGATTGGGTGTGGAACGGCGTTGATTACAGACCACAACCACATGTATGATGAACTAGGGTTTGTGGATGGAGAAAATGTCATTTTTTATAATGATATGGATTCTCTTACAGAAAAATTAAATTATTACTTGGAAAAAAAAGATACTTTATCTAAAATAGGTAAAAGTGGAGAAAAACTTGCCAAACGGCATACTTACGATAAAAGGGTTCAAGCTCTAATAAGCAACTTATATGAAAAGGTTTAGATTTGACGATATCTGTATAAATGCAGACATGGAAAAAGCCAACTCTATGGCTAAAATTTTAAGGAAACAATTCCCCAACTGCGAAATACTTTTTTGTGTTTCTCCTTTAGTCCATGATATGAGCGACACTTCAGGAGTAACGGCAGAAAGAATTTTTCCTAAAATTTTAAATGCACACAGTGATTTTAGAAAATACTACGAAGTAGATATTTGTGGTTGTCCTGAGATTATTTCTGAAGTGAGCAGAGCTAGTCATGGTTTAATACATGTAGATCATCGACTTTTAACAAAAGAAGCCCAAGAATTAAGCATTCTTGTAAGCTGCAATCTTTCTAAATCTAAAATTTTTGTTCCTCCCTTCAATAAGTGGAATAAAGACACCTCAGAAATATGTGAGGAACACGGCGTTGAGCTTGTGAAATTTGAGGATGGGTGGCTTTGCATGGAATATAATGATTTTAACCCCGACCATAATTTGTGGTATGTCCACAGTAGGGAATTTACAGTAGAAGAATTTAAAAAATGGATAATATAGAAAACTACAAAGGTATAAATATATTAAGTGGTATTAATACATACCCAGGAAGCGGAACAGCTAATCAACACGAAGAAGAATATAAGATATTTAAACATTTTCTCTCTTTTTTACAAAATAAAAAAAATCCTGTTATGGTAGAACTTGGGAGCAATTGGGCCTTGTGGTCTCTTTGTTTTCGTAAAGAATTTCCTAATGGAAAAAATATTTTAATAGAATTAGGGAAAAGAGCATTAAATGTTGGTATAAAAAATTTTAAATTAAATAAATTTTCGGAAAAACATTACTGGGGTGGGTTTTTCTTGGAAAATTCTGGAACTTTTAAAAACAAAAAAGCGGATTTAGAATATTCTAAAGTAGAAGGAGAATATTTTGATGATTGTATAAAAGGTCCATTTGTCGGCCCAGAATTAAATTTTTTAGATATTTGGAATAAAGAAAAAATACATAAACTTGATGTTTTGCACATGGATATTCAGGGCAGTGAATTCCCTCTTATAATGCAGTTAAGAGATGACAATAAACTTGTAGATATTAACAATTTATTTATAGCTACTCACTCTGCCGATATACATAATACAATTCTAAAAATTTTGTTAGAAAGTCATTTCTCGATTATTGTAAACAAACCTTTTGGTTCAGTAGGAGGGGATGGTTTATTATGTGCGACAAGAAAAAACCCATGATAGTATCAATTCATCAGCCTAATCTCATGCCGTGGGTTCCTTTTTTCGATAAGATAAAAAAATCGGACATTTTTGTAATTTTGGGACATTGCCAGTTTGAAAAAAATAATTTTCAAAATCGCTTTATGATTAATGAAAAATGGCAAACCTTGAGAGTAAAAAAAGGTAATAACCCAATTATAGAAAAAGAATATATAGACTCAAAACAAGATTGGGAGACGATTAAGAGAAAATTACCCCAGTATAGAGAAGCATTAGAAAAAATGGATTATTGTATTTCTAATAATTTATTGGAGACAAACACTAAAATTATTAAACATATTTGCAAAGAATTGAACATAAAGACGAAAATAGAAGAAGATTTCAAAACAAATTCGACAAAAACAGAAAGGTTGGTAGAAATTTGTCAGCACTACAAAGCTAATAAATATTTATCAGGTCCAAGCGGGAAAAATTATATTGATTTAGATGGGTTTAAAAAAGCCGAAATTGACATATCATACCAAGACAGTTCCCTATCAAGGGAAAAACCGATATTAGAATGTCTGACAATACAATAAATTATAAATTCACAGATGAATCCTCTAATTGTTACGAGGGTTCTCCAGCAAAAAAATTAGTAGAACTTCTCGGAGATCAAAAATATCTGACCAGTGAAGGTATATCTAAAGTTAGTAAAGAAAGGTGGGATACGGCACAGTCTTATGAGAGATCAGAATGGATGTCTAGAAATCTTTGTCTAAAGGATGATAGGAATTATTTCCATCGAAATGTATTTGAAGATTATAGGTGTTTAGATTGCACAGATGTAAAATCAATTATAGAACTTGGATGTGGCCCATTTACAAACGCTAGATTAATTTTAGAAAAGTTTCCAAATATTGAAGAGGTGACATTGCTTGATCCGCTTGTTAATGATTACCTAAATCATCCTAATTGTAGATATAAAAACTCTAAACTTTCGATGGAATCTGGGAATTCTAATCCATCTATTAAATTAATATCTAACTCCATTGAAGACTGCGATATACTTCAAACTTTTGATATGGTGATCATGATTAATGTGTTAGAGCATTGTTTTGATATACCAAAAATATTTGAAACAATAGATAAAATTTTAAACAAAAATGGAATTTTAATATATGCAGATGTACAGTTTGATCTGGATGTTATAGAAACAATGTCTAAATTTAAATATAATGCGGGTCATCCGATAAGAGTTACAAAGTCATATATTAACAATATTCTAGATTCAAAATATAACCCTCTTTTTTCAAAAACTTTTGAAGAAGAGGTCTCTGGTTTGAAAGGCGAAGAGCGTTATTTTATAGGCAAAAAACTTTAGAAGATAACTGTGAATTAAACAAAAACCCAATATTAGTATGTTTGATACCCTAATAGTAAGTTCAGATGAATATTTTAAAGGATTTTTCCCGATAGTAGCTAAAGCTTGGAGGAAGTTTTTCCCCGAAGTAGAGTTATGTGCTGCTTTTGTTACGACAAAAGAGGAGAACGATGATGAGGTGTGCAAGCTAAGAGATATTTATGATAAAGTATCACTTTATAGGCCAGTTAAAGGCATTCCTGATAAAAATGTGGCGAAAATGTCTAGATTTTTATTAGCATCATCGATGGGAGAAAAAGTATGTTCGATTGAAGACGTAGATACGATACCGCTCCAGAAGAAATACTTTGCAGATAGAACTTCTCTAAGGGAGCCTGACAAAATACTAGCTGTAGGAAAAGAAGTTTATGAAGGAACAGCTCATAACTTGAGCTTTCCAGTAAGCACTGCTACAGCCGAAGGCGATACATTTAAAAAAATTTTTAATCCAAATGACTTGGAGTATTTTGAGCTTTATGAGTTTTGGAAAAGCTTTACGTGCAATGAGGGAAGAAAAATAACAGATCAAAATTTTTCAGATGAGGGTTTAATAGTAAAACTCATCGAACATTTTTCTTTTGAAAATATTCAACATGTAGAAAGAGGTGTTGACATAAGAAGCGATTGGGTGGATAGATCGTGGTGGGGAATTAATGAACAAAAACTCAAAAAAGGTGATTACATTACTTGTAATTTTTTAAGACCTTTTGAGGAGAATAGATCAAAATTCAAACAAATAATTGATTATATAAATGAATAAAGTCGGCGTGTTAGGGTATGGTGAGGTTGGTAGAGCTGTTGCTTCTTTGTATAAAACCAAGCCGAAGATAAAAGATTTAGAACACAACGGTAGTCTTAAAGATTTGGATATTGTCCATATATGCATACCTTTTTCAAAAGACTTCGAAGATATCATAGTCGCCTTCTTGAAGCAGGATAATCCAAAGTATTGTATTATACATTCTACTGTAGCCCCCCAGACCACAGAAAATATCAACAAAAAAACAGATAACATTTTTAATGTTTGTCATGCTCCTGTTAGAGGAATTCACCCCAACTTACGAGAAGGGCTTTTAACATTTGAATCTTATTTAGGTTCTGATTTTGACTGCGAAGAAATACAAAAACACCTTTCTTCTTTAGGTCTAAAAATAATAAAAGTTTCCTCTTTGACTTCTGAAATGTCAAAGCTTTTGGATACAACGTATTATGGTCTTTGCATAGCTTGGCATGGTGAAGTGAAAAAAATGTGTGATCAATTAAACATTGATTTCGATGAAGTTTGCACTTTTTACAACAAAACTTACAATGAAGGCTATAAAAAACTAGGAAAGGAAAATGTTGTGCGGCCTGTTTTAACTCCCCCTAAGAAAATAGGAGGTCATTGCATTATTCCTAATACTGAGATTTTAAAAGAAAACTTCACCTCGTCAGCTTTTGATTTTATATTGCAATACAAATAAATATTGAGAAACTTTTCAAAACCATTATTATATCCAAAATAATGAGCGATTTTGACGAGACATATCATGGCAAAAAAATAGACCACATGAATATACTAAATATTGAAGACGCTAAAAAATGGCTTAATGGTCGGCAATGTATTGTCGTGACTGGTGTTACAGGTCAGGATGGGAGTCATATGGTGGATTTTCTTCTTGAAAATACCGATTATATTATTTTTGGTTGCGTTCGCCGTTTGAGCGTTTATAATCACGATAATATTTTTCACATCAAAAGTGATAGATTTAGGTTGATTAATTTTGATCTTACTGACTCAAACCTCATCGCCAGAACAGTTGAGTCTTTAAAGCCAAAATATTTTATTAATCTAGCTGCTCAAAGCTTTGTCGGCAGTAGTTGGGATTTCGCTTTACTGACTTGGGAAGCCAACTGCACTTCTGTTTTAAATATTCTTGAGGCTATTAGGCTACACAAACCCGAATGCAGGTTTTATCAAGCGGGTTCATCTGAGGAGTTTGGAGATGTCATTACTGCTCCTCAAGACGAGTCACACCCTTCAAGACCTCGCAGTCCATATGGAGCCTCTAAATCAGCTTCGAGACAGCTTGTCAAGGTCTGGAGGGATTCTTATGGTCTTTATGCTATCCAAGGTTGGTTGTTTAACCATGAAGGGACTCGCCGTGGAGAAGAGTTCGTTACTCGTAAGATTAGTACTAATGTAGCTAGAATAAAAAATGAATACCCAAGCGGAGAGTTCTTCCCTTTAGAGTTAGGCAATATTGATTCGAAAAGAGATTGGAGTGATGCTGAAGATTTTGTAGAAGGTATTTGGCTAATGCTCAACCAAGAAAAACCTAAAGAATATGTCCTTTCTTCTGACGAGACTCATACTATTAGAGAGTTTGTCGAAGAAGCTTTCAACTTCGCAGGTTTTGCTGTAGAAAAATGCGAGTGGGTGGGGGAAGGAGTGGATGAAAAATACCTTCACGAAGGAAAAGTTTTGATGCAAATCAATCCAGACTTCTACCGTCCTGCTGAAGTAGAGTTGTTATGGGGCGATTCGTCAAAGGCTCGTATAGACTTGGGTTGGAAGCCTAAAAGTAGTTTTCTTGATTTAGTCAAAAAAATGGTTGACCATGATTTGGCCCACAGCTAGTCTGTGGCGTGAGTAAGCCTAAACCTCTTAACAAGAGGGAGATAATCTTCCGATTAATCGAAGTCCCCGATAAGGGGAGGAGAGTCTTTTTCGCGAGAGAGATGAAGATGCTTAACGATTTGTGTGATCGTTACTCTCAGGAATTTATGTCTATCGTCTCCTTCGGAAAGAAGTTCGATTCGTTAGCTTACCTAGTCAGTGACAAGTTAAAAGGAACTCTTGCTGAAAAATTCAGAGCTTTTAATTTTACAGTTGACTTATCTAAGTATGAGGCTTATGATATAGGTGATAAAGTGGGGCCAGATGGTGATGTGTCCCGCGCAAAGAAAACAATAAAAGACTTTTTAAATGAGTGATACTATAAATCCATCAGGCATCCTTAATAATTTTCTTAAGGCAAACAAGAGCGACCATTACAACTTCGAAGAGACTATAGAGTATAAGGTCTCCAGTGGCTCACTTCAATTCGATATGCATCTTGGTGGTGGATTCGGACCTGGGTTACATCGTTTCACAGGAATCAACGAGGGGGGCAAGACATCAGAGTCTCTGGAAGTTATGAAAAACTTTCTAAAGACTATTCCAAAAGCTAGAGGGGTTTATATTAAGGCTGAAGGCAGATTGAGTCCTGAGATGCAGAAGAGGAGCGGTGTTAATTTTGTTAATCAGGATAAATGGGAAGAGGGGACTTGTTTTGTTTACGAAAGCAATATCTACGAATCAGCGATGAGTTTAATTAAAGAGCTTATTACTAATAATGAAGAGAAAAATCTATATTGTTTTATTGTCGATTCGGTTGACGGTTTGATTAAGCGCGATGATAATGCCAAAAGTTTTGATGATGCCAATAAAGTCGCAGGAGGTGCATTGATAGCTTCCGACTTCTGCAAAAAAACCAGCGTAGCTCTAGGAAAGCGTGGGCATATGGCTATTTTTATTAGTCAAGTTAGGGCTGATATTAAAATAGACCCTTATTCAAAAGCCCCGATTCGACAAACTACAGCTACAGGGGGGAATGCGTTATTGCACTTTGCTAATAATATTTTAGAGTTTGAAGCGAGGTTTAAAGGTGATCTAATCTTGAAAAACCCAGCCGTTAAGACTATCGACCCGAAGAAGAATCCCATCATCGGTCATATAGCAAAAGTCACGATTAAAAAATCAGCGAACGAGAATACTAACACAACGATCCCATATCCAATTCGTTATGGGAGGACTGGCGGGAATTCTATTTGGGTAGAAAAAGAAATCATTGACATGCTGTATGGTTGGGAGTTCATCACTAAAGCGGGTGCATGGCTAAAAACCACTGATGATTTCATGGAGCTTCTAGCTACTCAAGATCTTACCTTTCCAGAAAAGTTTCAGGGTGAAGCTAAATTATTTAAACATATCGAGGAAGACAAAGATCTTAGTTCATTCCTAATTAAGTATTTTAGAGAGCAAGTCGCAGCCGTTGGAGCATGAAGTTCTTGGATGCGAACGGCAAAGAAAGGAACCTCAAGAACGCTAAAAAATATTTAATCGATTGGGAGAAACCAAGCCGCAGTAAATTTCAAACTTCGGTTAAGATTTTCCTTTACGATTATTGGAAAAACGATATAGTCTTCGAAGAGTTCAGGGTGGTAGGTAGTAGATTGTCTCTAGACTTCTATAATGCTAATAAAAAAATAGCTGTGGAAGTCCAAGGCGCTCAACACACAAAGTTTATAAAATTTTTCCACAAGAACCGATTTAAGTATGCGGAGCAATTAAAGAGGGATATGCAAAAGTTTGATTTCTGTAAAGTGAACGGAATTCAACTAGCAGAGATTTATCCTAAAGATGAAATACAAGCTTCCGTATTCAACAACCAAGATATTTATTTATGAATTTACCAGATGGCAGTGAAGACCCTGAGTTTTGTATCCCTATGGAAATGGTGGAGAAGATTTATGAGTTATCGGGAGGCGCAGACAAGTATAAAGGGGTAATAATGGCGGTCTCTTCAGAGAATGGTAAGCCTTTGGTTTATTGCAAATTTGATTGCAGCATGACGGAATTTGCCTTAACAAAAGCTTTAGAATCTCATTTAGAGCGCCCCTCTAAAGAATCAACTCAAGAAGAAGAACTCTAGAAGATGATATACAATTTTGAATTAGAAAAACAGCTGTTAGCTGGTTTGCTTAAAGATCCTGAGCGTCTAGCTGAGATATCTAACTTTATAAGTAACTCAGATTTTTATTCCAAGCAAAGCTCTCTGCATTCCGCTATCTTTCGAATCATCAGACAAGCCATCGATTCTGGAGATGAGATCGATGAAGTTATTATAGCCCAAAGAGTTAACGATATCGGGTTGTCATTCGAAGATAATTTAAATCCTTCAGATTACATAAAGTCTTTGTCTCTTAGAAAAGTCCCAGAAGGCAACATCTTAAAGACGGCGAAAGAGTTAAAGAAGTATACCATACGAAGGGAGATTCTTGAGTCTTCTCAGGAGATAGCTAGGAAAATGAAAAATATCGCTCCAGAATCCTCTTACAGGGAGATCATAGAGCTAGCTGACAATGTGTATAATTCTCGTATAAACCTCTATGAGATAGGCAATGATACGCCAGAAAACATCTACGAGGAGATGGAGGCTCTAGTAGAGGAGAGGGGCAACAATCCAGTCACTGAGTTTGGCATGATGGGTCCGCATGAAAAGATTAATGAGATCTATGGCTCATTATTGAGAGCAGGTAACATCACTGTGATTGTCGCTCGATCTGGAGTAGGAAAGACTCAATTCTGCATGGATTATTCTACCAAGGTTAGTCTCAAATATAATGTCCCAGTTTTGCACTTTGATAACGGTGAGATGAGTAAAGAGGAATTGATCATGCGCCAATGTGCTGCTTTATCAGGAGTCTCCATGCACTTATTGGAAAGTGGTAAATGGCGAAACGCGGGTGAGGACGTAGTAGAAAAAGTCAGGGCTGTTTGGCCAAAAATAAGTAAATTAAAATTTTATTACTACAATGTGGGCGGGATGGATGTCGATTCGATGGTTAACACTTTAAAAAGATTCTACTACGCAAAGGTTGGTAGAGGAAACCAAATGGTCTTTTCTTTTGATTACATTAAGACGACTTCTGAAAGCGGAGGCAATAAGTCTGAGTGGCAAGTTGTTGGAGAAATGGTCGATAAGTTTAAAAAGTGCGTCCAAAAAGAGATCTTGCACGAAGGTAACCCAGTGATACCGATGATTACTTCTGTGCAATCAAACAGATATGGCATCACTAATAACAGAAACTCTCAAAATGTAGTAGATGATGAATCTATTGTTTCTTTATCTGACAGGATTACTCAGTTTTGTTCTCACATGTTTATCTTGAGGAGTAAGACGGGAGATGAAGTAGAGAGTGAAGGGGAGCGGTTTGGTAGTCATAAGCTCATCAATGTAAAAGCGCGACATCTTGGTCAGGATATAGCAGGTGCGATAGAACCTGTAAGTATCGGTGATACCTTGAGAAAGAATGCTATTAATCTAAATTTTAATAATTTTAATATTACAGAGAGAGGCGATTTAAGAGATATAGCTAGAGCATTGAACGGAGAAGAGGAATTAGATACAAATGAACACCAAGAAGAAATCCCAGACTTCGATCAATTCTGAAGACTTTCAAGGGATTCTAGAGTCGATAGGCTATACTCTAATTGACTGTGGAGATCATTGGAGAGCGCAAGCTTTATACAGAGATGGAGATAATAAAACTGCATTAAAAATTTACAAGAATACTGGAGTATGGATGGATTTTGTAGAGAATAGGGGCAGCAAACCTTTTGAGGCTCTTATAGACTTAACTACAAAAGACAAAAAAGAAACAGAGTCTATTCTACAGAATTCATATACAGACACAGTGTCTGTTTACCAACCTAATGAAAAAATTCAAATGGAAAAGATATATCCAGAATCATGCTTAGATAAGTTGTTCCCAAATTACAATTTTTATAACAAAAAAGACATTTCAGAGAAGACTCAAAAATCTTTCCAAGTAGGGCTGGCTGGGGTTGGTCAAATGTATAGGAGGATGGTCTTTCCTGTTTACAATGAGCATAACCAAATAATTGGATTCTCAGGAAGAAAGGTGGATGATAATAATGATTACCCTAAATGGAAACATATTGGTAAGAGAAATAGTTGGGTTTATCCAGCTTTTAATAGCGAGACAGAGGTCGATAAAGAAATAGAATTGAAAAAACAGGTAATCTTAGTAGAAAGTATAGGAGATGCATTGGCGCTTTATGAACACGGTATTAAAAACGTTTTGGTCCTTTTTGGTTTATCTGTTAACACTAACATTATCAATTATCTTAGCGGCAGGTCTGTTGTCGATATATGCATTTCTACAAATAATGATTCGGCTAGTCGGGAAAATAGAGGGCTTATCGCGGCAGTCAAAAGCTATATTAAATTATCGGGATACTTCGACTTAGGTAGTTTAAGTGTAAAATTCCCACCTAAGTCTTATAATGATTTTGGTGATGCACATTTAGATAACTGTGACATCAAGAAATACTGGTTAAAAAAGCCAGTGGATCAAGATGCTCAATTGAGATACATTTGTAATTTTGTTGAGAATAATCCATCATTTTTTACAAAAAAAGAATTTAAAACAGCCTCACTACTAAGTAATGACTGAACCTCAATCTCCGTTATCAGCGAGTAGAATTAAAACAGCTCAATCTTGTTCTTGGCTTTATTGGTCCAAGTATAAGTTGGGTCTCCCCGAAAAAAGTAATGACGGAGCTAGAAGAGGCTCTATATGTCACTTGATTTTCGAGGTTTTAGGTGTCCCTAAAAGGAAAGTCTATTTTGATAAGATTATTGAAACTCAAGATGTTTTCTCTATTCCTTCTATTAAACGCTTAATTTTTAAACACGCGGAGAAAGAGGGTGTAGATGATTCGGAGAATATCCAAATGATGAAAGAGATGATCTTTAATGGTCTCTCATATGATTTCTTTGGAGGGGATCTTTCTGATCCGACCGAAGAATATTCAGAGAAAGATTTCGACATAATCAAGAATGACGGAAAGGTCAGCTACAGGATTAGGGGTTTTATAGATAAATTATTTCTTTATAAAGACCAAAAGTTTGCGTTAATCAGAGATTTTAAAACTAGTAAGGACGTATTTAAAGGCAAAGATCATACAGATAACTTGCAAGATCTAATGTATAGTCTAGCGGTAAGGGATTTGTTCCCAGATTACGCTAATAGGACTAGCGAGTTTCTTTTCTTAAAGTTTGACTTGGATCTAAAAGCAAAAAAGACAGGAATAGTTCGAATGGAACCTCTTGACTCTGATGAGTTAGTAGGGTTTGAATTGCAGCTCACTGAAATTCAAAAATACCTAGACAATTTTACAGAGCGAGATGCAAAACGTAATTTTGCCGCTCGTAAAGGTTTCCCTTCAGACGGTTCATTTAGCGGGAAGCTGCTTTGTGGTTTCGCGACTAAGAAAGGAGAGCTTAAAAAAGATGGGACTCCTAAATGGCATTGCTCTATGAAGTTTGATTTCTTTTATTATAAAGTCTATAATTCAGAAGGGAAAACGGTAAAATGTTATTTTGAAGAAGATTTTTCTGAGGAGTCTGTCCCCGATGGCGGGACATACGAAATCAAATATTATAAGGGTTGCCCAGCACATTCCTCTTGACTCTAGTGGTTGGACTCGTATAGTTGGGCATGGTCCCAGTATTCAAGTCTACTTTCTCTATAGGGAAGAGCATTTTAACCTTAGACGATGTAGAAAAGGACGGCGGTCCAGACAGCATCTTTTCTATATGCGAAGAGCATAAAATTAAAAATTTGGTATTAGTCGAAGACTCTATGACGGGTTTTGTGACTGCTCACAATAGATGCAAAGAGCGTGAGATGAATCTAATTTTTGGGATCAGAATCACATGCTGTAATGATGTCAATGAGGATGATAACTCTGATCATAAGATTGTTATTTTTGCGAACAACGATGATGGATGCCGCCTCCTATATAAGATTTATTCTTTTGCTCATACTCAGCACAAAGGTAAAGTAGATTTTAATTTCCTCAACTCTGTATGGAATGACAGTGTCGATTTAGTTATCCCATTCTATGATTCTTTTATTTACAATAACGGACTCCACTTGAAGAAGTGCGTCCCTGACTTTTCTAAAATTACGCCTATCTTCTGGACAGAGGAGAATGGGCTACCTTTCGATCATCTCGTAACGGCTAAAGTCAAAAAGTTTGCATCTAATATGGGATCTAAACACAAAGATGTAAAAAGTATTCTTTACAAAAATAGAGAGGACGTAGAAGCTCTACAGACTTACAAGATATTATGCAATAGGAATTTTGGTAAAGCCGCTACTCTAAGTAGTCCGAATTTAAATCATTTTGGTAGCCAAGAGTTCAGTTTCGAGTCATACTTAAATAAGAAGGAGGTCACAAATGAATGAATCATTACTAAGGTTTAATAAAAAACAAAAATATCTAGTCTTTGATACGGAGACTGAAGGGTTGAACTTAATTACCTCAAGACCTTGGCAGATTGCTTGGTTAATAGTGGAAGGTGGCGAAATCTTAGAAAAGCATGACATGTTTTTGGATTGGCCTGATTTAAACGTTTCAGAGGGAGCTGCTAGAATTACGGGCTTCACCATGAAGGAGTATAACAAAAGGAAAGAGAACCCTCGCGGAGTTTGGGAGAAGTTTTCAAAACACCTGTATGATAAAGACACTTTTGTGGTTGGTCAGAATTTATTAGGCTTTGATGTCTACATGGTCAATATTTGGCGTAAACTAATGAATTTAGGGAGCGATTACTCCTATGTAGAAAGGATCATTGACACAAGATCCCTAGCTGTCGCCATAGCAAAAGAGATCCCAGTTAATAAAGAGGATTTTATTAGTTGGCAGTATAGACTTCTAAATCATAGAGAGCGCGGATTGAAGACTTCCCAAGCTTATTTGCTTAAGAAATACAGTATCGACCACGATACTAAACGGTTGCATGATGCCCTTTATGACATCGAGATGAATTTTAAAGTTTTCCGCAAGCAACTTTTTGAACTAGAAATATGAGTTTATCAAAATACACAGGATATAAAACGCCTTTCCCAGTAGGAGTAAAACTCCCAGAGATTAAAATCGAAAAGAAACATTATGAAGAAGTCTCATGTGGAGAATCTGAAGATAATTACCAGTTTTTAAGAAAGCTATGCTTCAAGCGCTTACAGCAAAAAGGCATTGATAAGCTAGATAATGCTCAAGTCTATTATGATAGATTAAAAGAAGAGCTTGTTATTTTTGAAGATTTAGGGTTTGTCGATTATATCCTTCTGAACTGGGACATAATTAATTTTTGTGTCGAGAACGATATTCCTACTGGGGCTGGTCGCGGTAGTGCTGCAGGTTCTTTAGTATTATTTGTAATTGGGGTGACCCACATAGACCCTATAGAATACGGTTTATTCTTCGAAAGATTTGTTTCAAAAAGCAGAGCCAGAAAGATAGAACATGAAGGGGAGACTTTTCTTGACGGTAGCCTCTTGGCCGATGTCGATAACGATATCTCTTATGATCGGAGGGCAGAGGTCATTAAATATATTGAAGAAAAATATAAAGGTAAGAGTTCTAAGATATTAACCTTGAATACTTTAAGCGGTAAACTCTGCATGAAAGAGTGTGGCAAGATAGTCGCGGAGTTATCCGAAATAGAAGTCAATCAAATTAGCGATACAATCCCAAAACACTTTGGGATCGTAGCTAAACTTGAGGTGGCTTATGAAGAGGATGAGACCTTCCGATCTCATGCAGATAAATACCCCAAGGTTTACCAGATAGCTAAAAAGTTGCAGGGGTTAAATAAAAACACTGGAGTTCATCCATCTGGCATATCAATTTCTTTTTATGAATTGGAAGACATAATGCCGCTGCAAGTAACTAATGACGGTTCATTAATCTCTGCTTACGATATGAACGATGTCTCAAGCTTGAGTGTGAAGTTCGATATCTTGGGTCTAAGGACTTTATCAGTAGTCCATGATGTCTGTGGACGAATTGGGGTAAATGCGGCTGACATAGACCCTCATGACCCGACAATTTATGCTGCTTTAGCTTGTTTAAGATCTCCTCAAGGTCTATTCCAGATCGAAGCTGATACGAACTTTAAAGTCTGTAAATTAATTTCTCCTCAGAACTTAGAGCAATTATCAGCGGTGGTCGCTATAGCAAGACCTGGAGCTTTAGACTTCAAAGATTCTTATGCTACCTATGTCAGGACTGGAGACTTCCAATCTGTTCATGAATATTTCGATGATATCCTTAGTTATACTGGGGGTATCCCTCTTTACCAAGAGCAGTTGATGAAAATGGCTGTAAAAGTCGGGTTTAGTTTGGACGAGTCTGAGCAGTTAAGGCGTATAGTCGGGAAAAAGAAAATCGATAAAATGCCTGAGTGGAAGGCTAAGATCGATGAAAAGATTAAAGAAAACAAATTGGACCCTGAGATAGCTGGAGTATTGTGGAAAGTCGCTGAAGATTCTGCTAATTACTCTTTCAACAAGTCCCACTCCATTAGTTATGCTTACTTATCAGCTATAACGATATATTTAAAATTCAATTATCCACAAGAGTTTTTTCTAAGCCTTCTAAAATATGCAAAGTTTGAACCTAATTCTCATGAAGAAATAGCGAGGATATCCCAAGAGCTTTCTCATTTTGATATTGAATTGCTACAGCCCGACTTAAATAAATCAGATATTGATTTTAAGATCGAAGGCAAAAACATTAGGTATGGATTAAACTCTATTAAAGGAGTATCGACTAAGGTGTTAGAATCTTTATTAGAATTTAGAGAGGATTCTTTCTCTAATAAATATGAAGTTTTCTTGGCAGCGAAACAGGCTGGCTTAAATATCGGAACTTTATCAGCCTTAGCTCAAGCAGGTCTTTTAGATTCTTTTGTTAAACACACTAGGCCAAGATTAGTCCTAGAGGCTCAGACATTCAATATCTTAACTGATAGAGAAAAAAGAAATTTAGTTGCAATGGGTGCAGATTATGATTACGATATTATAACATCCATCCATGATGTTAAGAAAAAAGATATGGTCGGAGATGACAATAGAAAGCTATTTGCAGAAAAGAGGTTTGAGACATTTAAGAAAAAGTATAAACCATATAAGGAAATCTACGAAATGAACAAAGAGCATATTAAGTATGCTAATTGGTATTTTGAAGAAAAACTTTTAGGCTACAGTTACTCTTACAATATTCGAGACATATTTAGTTATGGTGATGATTTTTATTCTGCTGATTCCATAAAAGATCTTAACCCTAGAGACAAAATTAAATTCGTAGGTTCCTTAACAGATATAATGAAAAGGAAAAGCAGAAATGGTAATGATTACGCGAAATTGACTATGCAGGATGAAAGTGGGATATTGGAGGGATTGTTCCTCGACGGAGAAAGAGAGGCTAGGCTTACTGACTTTTTAGATTCTGGTGAAAAACTCCCTAAAAAAGGAGATGTCGTGATTGTCTTTGGGACAAAAGGCGATGACATTGTTTTTCTCGATAAGATAGTTCCTTTAAAGGATAAAATCTACATGAAGCTATCTGAACTTAAATAGTGTAAATGATTATGATGGGTTTAGCCGATTTCAACCTCACTCCTAAAGCAAAAAAGGGATTAAAAGATTCCAAGAAGTTCGCTAAGGATAATAGCCACGATTTAGTAACAACAGCGCACTTGGTATATGGTTGTTTATCAAATCTCTCGGATAGTTGTTCTTTAAGATTATTAGCTTATGATATAGATTTTAATACAGAACTTTTTAAAGATATCTTTAAAAAATATGCAAATCAAAATAAAGACTATTTTTCAAGCAAAAAAGGACAAGGCGGCTGGCATGAAGATGTCAACCAGACAATACGCTCCGCCAAAGACTTTTCGGACATATTTGATAGTTATTTTATAGGAGTAGAGCATGTCCTTTATGTCATTTTAGACGAAGACAATATATTTATAAAGTTTTTAGCTGAGAACGGTATTAATGTAGCGTTACTTAAAGAGTTGCTAGAAGATTATCTTTCAGAAGACATTTCTCTTGGGAGGATGATGCATTCTTTTGATCAACAAGCGGAAGACTTTATAAACGATAAAGAGCTTGAGGAGCCATTGCCTGAGATATCTAAATATTGTATTAATTTAAACGAAGAGTTTAGATCGAAGAGGGGTTCTATTATCTCAGGTAGAGATAGAGAGATAAATCAATTAGTCGAAATACTCTCTAAGAAGAACAAAAGTAATGCGATATTAGTAGGAGACGCTGGCGTGGGTAAGACGGCTATAGCTGAAGGTCTCGCTCAACAGATAGTTTCTCAAGAAGTCCCTACGCATATGTCTTTAATGCAGATCTGTTCTGTAGACATAAGTGCTATGGTGGCTGGCTCTAAATATAGAGGAGAGTTCGAAGAAAAATTTAAAGCTCTAATATCTGAAGCTGAAAATAATCCTCACATAATATTATTTTTTGATGAGATTCATACAATTATAGGAGCTGGTAATTCTCAAGGGGCTGTGGATGCTTCTAATATGCTCAAGCCAGCTCTAGCTAGGGGCGATATAAAATGTATAGGAGCCACAACAACTCAAGAGTATAAAAAATACTTTGAAAAGGATACCGCGATGAAACGGCGGTTTGATAAAATACAAGTAGAAGAGCCATCTAAGGACGAGACGAAAGATATTGTAATGAAAACAATTTCTTTTTATGAAAAATTCCACAATGTAAATTATTCAGAAGCTAATATTAATACGATTATAGACTTTAGTGAAAAATATTTAAGTAATAGAAAATTTCCAGACAAAGCATTTGATATAATTGATCAATTAGGAGCCAGAACTAGAATTAAATATAGCAAGACTCCAGATGATGTAAAAAACGTTAGGTCTTCTTTTCATAATTTTATGACAGAAAATGATGATGAAGAGTTTAATGAAGCAAAATTCACATCTTTGTTAAAAGAATACCTCCAATCTATTTCTCGCTGCCAACAGAATAGAGGGCGTAAACAAAAAATTCGACAAAAAGATATTTTAGCTATTTTTCAAGAGAAAACAGGTCTATCTCCTAAAGCTATGAGCGAAAAAGATTCTTCCTTTATCAGCTTCTCTAAGAAAATGAATAGTGAAGTCTTTGGTCAAACAAAAAATATAGAAATCATAAATAACACTCTATCATGTTCTAAAGCGGGGTTAAATGATCCCAAAAAACCCTTGAGCAATTTACTTTTTGTAGGGGCTACTAGCGTGGGAAAAACCTATACAGCAAAAAAGATTGCTGAGCATTTCTTCGGTAACGAAAAATCAATCCTGCAATTAAACATGAGTGAATACCAAGATAAAACATCAATATCTAAACTCATAGGAGCTAACGCTGGTTATGTTGGCTATGATGAAGGTGGGTTGTTAACGGAGTTTGTGAGGGATAATCCAAACTGTGTTATTCTGTTTGATGAGGTCGAGAAGTGCGAACCTAAAGTCTTAGATGTCCTATTGCATATACTAGATGAAGGCTATGCTACAGACAATTTGAATAGGAATATCGATTTTACTAATACGGTTATTATAATGACTTCTAATATAGGTCACAAAGAAAAATCAAAAAACAGCATGGGCTTCGCCCCTACTGAGCAAAACGAAAAAGAGATTTATACTGATTCAGTGAAAAAACACTTTAGGCCAGAGCTTTTAGCTAGAGTCGATGAAGTTATTATATTCAATGAGCTTGGGGAGAATGAGTTAAAACAGATCATTAGAAAAGAGCTAAATGAGATCAAGAATAGGCTCGAAGGTCGTGGCGTGAAGATGATCTTTAAAAAGAACCTAGAAACTCTAATATTTAATAAAATTAAAAATGATAAAAATCATGCTAGGCAAATAAAAAACGTAGTAAAATCACTAGTCCAAGTCCCAATATCTAACTTCATTATAAAAAACAGGGATATTGAAAATATATCCATAAATATAGTTGACAAATCATTAAAATTCGTATAGAATTAAGCGTGGATAAAGTAAACCTACGGGTAATCAAAGCAATTCAGAATTCTAAAGGGCGTTTCTTCGGTTTGTATACCGCTAAAGGAGAATCGCTGAATGTCCAATTGAGGTCTGAGACGAATCACTATATTAATGTTTATGATTGTAACGCAAGTTCTAGTCGTAAATTAGCAAAGACGAGTATCTGCGGAGTCCGTATTGCTGAAAAGAATTTTGGTGTGGTTTTTTAAACCAAGCTGATAAAAAAGACGATATAATTGTTGTCGATTCATACTTAGAGCCTCTCCCTTGAAAAAGGGAGGGGTTCTTTTATTATAAGCTGTGAAACTGTCCTCTTTATTCAAAGGGAAAGTCTATACTTTCCCACAGACCCAAAACCAAGATCAAGATAAGTCTTTTGCTTTAGAGGTTATTAAAAAAATAAAACCTAACTTAGGGATCTCGAATATCTCAGTAGGCGATATAAAAGACTATTACGATGTATTTATTATTAAAGATGATAACAAAAAAACTTTTAAATTAAAAATTTCTCTAGATGATTCTCAACAGGTTCTAAAAAAAGAATATACCATGACAAAGAATTCGAAGTCTTCGTCTACACCTGTTTCTATAGAATATGGAATAGTTAAAATAGGAGATGAAATAACATATTTATTGGTGGAAGTCCCTCCTTACGAGAGCTTGGGCGAGTATGGGAGGTCTTCGTTATTAGGCGATTTTGAATCGTTTGTTGATTCTTATTTTGTTTTCCAAAAAACGAAAGGTGTCAGAACTACCTATAAGACATCTCTAGATAAGTTTTTAAAAAATGTTGACCCAGCCTCGTATTTACCTGAAGAGTCTATAGAAGCGTTAAAGGGTTACACCGACTATGATTTGTGTAAGGGCTTTGTCTCTGGTTTATCGGAAGAAATAAGAAAGCTATCTCAAGAATTTGTTCTTCCTTATAAATATAAATGCCACGGAGGATTATCTGTAGACAACATTTTTACAGATGGAAGGAATTTTTACTTTGATGATTTTAAAGATGTGTTTATGGGGCATCCTTATATTGATTTTATTGATATTATATTAGATGTAGGTTTACCGAAAGACCCTCAATATTCTTTGTTATCTACTTTTTGCCAGAGAGGTGGGGTAGTAGAAGACAGAACTCTTTTTAAATCTTTATACGAGATACAGCTCAGAAAAAAACTCTTAATTTTAATCACAGAATACATAAAAGAGGTTTACGTCTATGATTCTTATAGATACAATAACATCTTGAGTATAGCTAATACCTTCTCTCATTGTTATGAGCGTTTTTGTAAAATAAAAATGTTCGAAGAAAACAAGGGTTTTATTATGAAAACAATATGCGAACCTATCTTTGGCGTAAAAGCTTAAGTATTAGATGTAGAAAAAAAGCTCTTACCACTTAAGATTCTACATGATTGTTCAGTATTACAAGCCGAATTCTAGAAACACTGGGTGCGCTTTTAGTTTCGATATCGGAGTTAATAATAAAAACCAAGAGCCGTGTGTTTATATCAGGGCTGTAAAACAATTTTCTTGGAATGACAAAACAAGAAGTGGGTCTTTTTCAGAGAATGCTAAAAACCCTGAAAAATCTATTTCAATTAAACTAAACGAAATAGAAGTGGGTGGATTTATCCATGCTATAGAAAAGTATACTGAATTTTCAGCCTTTCACTCTTATGAAGATAATAAAACTTCTATTTCATTTAAGCCTTACCAGAAAAAAGACGGCACTCCAGCATTCTCTTTTGGTGTCACAAGGAATTCTGCCAATAAATTTGGCATTGGCGTAGAAATGTCTGAAGGGTATATGCTCTTAGAGTTTTGTAAATTCTTCTTACAGGAATTGTATGCTTTCAGACTGCAGAACAACATCGATAAAAGGAAAGCTAATGCTGCTCGCGCATGAAGAAAAAAACTGTATTAATTCATTCTAATTTTACTAGAGCTTTTACTGGCTTTGGGAAAAACAAAAAGAATATTATGCGGTATCTATACGATACAGGCAAATATAATCTTATTGAGTTAGCTAACGGCGTAGAGTGGGAGGCTCCTAGCACGAAACTGCTTCCTTGGACTTGTAGGGGCAGCTTACCTAAGCCTCAAGAGATGCAGGGGTTAACACCTGAACAGCAAAGAGAGCAAGGGTATGGATCAAAATTAGTAGATAGAGCTATTAAAGAGTTCAAGCCTGATGTTTACATTGGCATGGAGGATATATGGGCCTTCAATGGTTACCACACAAAGCCTTGGTGGAATAAAGTAAACACAATGATTTGGACTACTCTAGATAGTCTACCTATTTTACCTCAAGCTATTGAGTATGCTCCTAAAATAAAGAATTATTATGTTTGGGCTTCTTTCGCGGAAAAAGCGATGCATGAGTTAGGGTATGATAACGTCAAGACCCTACGAGGATCGCTAGACAAAAACAACTTCCACAAGTTAAGCGACGATAAGCGAGACGCTCTGAGGAGAAATAATGGGCTTAGTGATGAGTTTATTATTGGTTTTGTTTTTAGGAATCAGCTAAGAAAAAGCGTTCCTAATATCCTAGAAGGTTTTAAAAAGTTTAAAGAAGAGCATCCGACATCAAAAGTTAAATTACTACTACACACACACTGGTCTGAAGGCTGGGATATCCAAAGGCTCTTAAAAGAAAAAAGTATCGACCACTCAGATATCTTAACTACTTATATTTGTAATAAGTGCGGCGTATACCACATTGCTCCATTTAGGGGACAAGAGCAGAAATGTTCTTCTTGTGGAACAGAGAAGTCTGTAAGCACTACTAATACTGGTAGAGGAGTAACTGATTCCCAGTTAAATGAAGTCTACAATCTTATGGACGTATATTGCCACCCCTTTACGAGTGGAGGGCAAGAGATACCAATCCAAGAAGCTAAACTGGCTGAACTTATAACGTTAGTTACAAATTATTCTTGCGGCGAAGACTGTTGCACAGAAGAATCTGGGGGCTTACCATTGGATTGGACGGAATATAGAGAACCTGGGACTCAATTCATCAAAGCTTCTACTTTACCTGAAAGTATATCGTCTCAACTCGCCAAAGTTTATTCTATGGGAAAGGAAGAGCGGGATGATTTGGGGAAATTGTCTAGAGAATGGACTGTGGACAATTTCAGTATTGAGGTAATAGGGAAAAGGCTGGAGGACATCATAGACGAAATGCCGCCTGTAGAATATGATTATGAGACTTCTCATATGCAGTTTAATCCTGACTATCAGCCAACAGGCAATTTTACTTCTAACCAAGAATTCATTGTAGATCTTTATAAGAATATCTTAAAGGACGATGTAGATCAGAACTCTCAAGGGTTTAAACATTGGATGACCAAGTTGCAACAGGGACAAAGTCACCAAGAGGTAATAAACTATTTTAAACATATTGCTGTTAGGGAAAAACAGAAATCACAAATTCCCAGCATGGAGAGCCTTTTGGCTAAAGAGGGTAGCGCTAAGAAGATCGCTATAGTGATACCTCAAAGTGAAGTGGATGTCTTGCTTGTTAATTCTCTGCTAAAGAATTTTAAATCTCAGTATAAAAAACATGATTTATACGTTTTCACTAACCCTCAGTATTATCCTTATATAGATGATAATCCTGCAGTTTACAAACTGATGCCATATAACCCCCCTATAGAAAACCAATTACTTATGGAAGGCTGTAATGATCATAAGGGGTATTTTGATATGGTATTTTACCCACATGCAACCACACAAAAGTCATTGTGCTATCTGCATAATGGAGCCGACAAACATCAATTCGCATTAAAGTAAATGTCCCATTTAATAGAAGAGTATGCCAAAAACTTGGGGGTTAAAATCTCTGAGCCTGTAGTTAATGATCATTTTTTTCCGATCATCCCGAATAAGTATATTACCTTAAATCAAGCGGGTGTCTCGGCAAAAACATATTCGCATTACGATATAGTCCTTAGCCTCCTGAAGCCTTTTCTAGATAGGTCTGGTATTAAGGTTATCCAAATGGGCGGGGATAAAAAAATAGAAGGGACAGATATGGCTTTGAGCGTGTCATTTAAGCAGCAAACTTTTATTTTGTCTAAATCTCTAGTGCATCTGGGATGTGATGGAGCTTTAGCCCAAGTAGCTAGTAATAAAAAAATACCTACCGTCACTATTTATGGAAACGCTTTTCCAGCTAATGTAAAACCTTTCTTTTCTAAGTCTACTATAAACAAAAGTATAGAGCCTAAGTGGAATAAGAAGCCCTGCTTTGCAGCGGAAGATCCTAATAGGCAGATTGATACAATCAAACCAGAGATTATCGCGCAGAAGGTTCTTGATTTCTTGGATATCGAAAAAGAGTCTATAAAATTTGTCACTAAAAACATTGGAGAGTTATTTTCTAAATCTATGGTGGAGGTCATTCCCACATCTTTCGTCCCTTTGAAGATACCTCAAGACCAAGAGGTTATGGTTAGAGCTGATTATGGGTGCGATGAAGTTCCTTTTTTGCAGTATTGCTCTAATTACAAAGTCTCTATTACGGCGGACTCTCTAATCCAGCCCAACGGTCTACAGAAGGTGGCTGGCAACATCAACAGATTCTTTTTGTTTATTGATTCTAGTTGGGATACCATACCAGCGAGTTACTTTGCGGTCTTAAAGAAGCTGAATATAGATCTGACTATGATCGTTAAGAATGAAAATGACCTTAATGCTCTGAGGAATAAGTATTTTGATACCCCTGTAATCCCGTATGGAGAGCCTCAGAAGGCTCCTTGCAAACTAGGCGACGATTCTAGATTCATGTCCTCTCTGAGGCTTATAGAGGGCGGGAAAGAGTATTTAAGTTACGCTCATTGGAAAAAAAGTCTTGACGCGAGCAATAAAGTGCTAGATACTCCTGAATATTGGAGGGAATCCAAACATTTCTATATTTATGAGCGAGACTAAAACGACAAAAAAGAAAGCAGCAAAGAAATTCTACGGGCCAGATGTTTACAAGCGTAATCAGGATGGCTTATTAAGTAACGCAGAATATGCGTTTAACGAGGATGGTTCTGTTGATTGGAGGGCAATGATCAAGGATGAGTTCCTTTATGCAAACAAAGGCTGGTTTGATATTCGCAATATGCCCACTCCCCCTTCCACTGAGGGTCTGGAAGACAAGCAATTATTGATTATGCTTGGAGGCATTAAGGAGATCGCTAAGATGAGAGGCTACAGTTCTGTAGATTTTGATATAGATAATACCTCAGACGGTTATGTCACAGCTAAATGTACGATTGAATGGGACGGTAATTATGAGTCATCTATGACTACTTATACAGATGTGGCGAATGCTACATTAGCTAATACAGACGCTTTCTGTGCGAAATTTTTAGAGACTATCGCTTGCAATAGGGCTTTTGTTAGATGTGTCCGCAATTACTTAGGTATTCACATCGTAGGAGCTGATGAAATTGACAAGTCAAAGGGTGCTGTCCAAGAGATAGACACATCTTCTGCGGCTTCGACGATCACATCCCCTACTGATCTCCTAGAGAAGACTCTCAGAGATAAGCATGGAGTCAATTCTTTCGATGATTGTAAGGATGTCCTCAGAGATTTGTGGAGAAGCGAAAAGTATAAAAACGAAGAGGCTACATCGTGGGATTCATTCTCAGATATTCCAATAAAAGAGGCTAGGAAGCTTATCGCCGTACTTAGCTAATGATAAAAAGGATTCTAGACCCTAAAGAATTCAAAGTCCTACTGGATGACATGGATGTTCTCTTTAAGGAGGACAATGAAGTGAATGGTCACGCATTGGTTAAACATAATAAAGAATATATCTATAATGCTTTCGGTAATAAGTCTATATTGGCTTGGGATTTTTTTATCTGGGGTAATCTCAATGAATTCAATAAATTCGACGCAGTTATAGCTTTTGTTAATAACAAGAATGAAAAATTCGGCAAAGAGATATTTTCAGAGTATCTTTGGCTTTCTGACAACCCAAGAGTGGGAAGAAAGCTTTTGAGTAAGGCTGTATCCTTCGCTAAAGAAAAAGAATTTGAATATATAACAATGAGCTGCGTAGAGGCCCATCCAAAATCGCAAAAAGTAGCCAGTTTCTACAAGAGAATGGGCTTTATCAAAGACTCAGAAACCTATATAGCTAAACTATGAACCAAAAGACCGCAAGGCGGATAAGAAAAATCTGTAATCCTGTTGACGAGGTATCGAAAAGAGTATATCGTCGATTGAAGCGACAATACAAAAAACTACCTAATCATGCAAAAGCAAATTTCCTCGACCTCATCGAACAAAACTTCTCAGAAATCGGACAAATCCTCTTGGAGCAAAAATAAGATTGGCTCACTTTGGATTAAGAAGAACAACGAAGGGAAGAGTTTTCTCTCAGGAGAAATAGTCGTAGATGGGAAAAAAATTCCGTGCTTAATCTTTAAGAACGATTTTCAAGAAGGCAATACTCCTAATTTTCACATTTACTCAATCTCAGGAGATTCGAGCATGAAGTGAATTATTATTTGGGAGCCTTAATTGGCAGGAGGAGGCTCAGGAGGAGGCTCAGGAGTATTAATCCAAGTCTGCAAAGCTGGAATAGCGGCAAGGATAGCGTCCATTGCGGCTTTTACTTCGGGGACTTCATCGACACAAGACCAAAAAGGCTTGCGTCCATTTTCTCGCGATGGGACATTGAGGTATTCTACGCCCTCATTATCGGCGGTAATCAAAACTTTTTTGGCAACTCCATCATACGGGAGCAGCTCAAGAGAAAGTGATCCACCAGTTGGGTCTCCTTCTGCACTGTCAGGCGCATAAATGTTAATGCTGCGAACCCATATAGAATCGTAAGTTTCTTCTGGCGAAGCTGGGACAATAAAAGGCTCATCGCGTGGAACGGGGTCGCCCAAAGTCAATTCGGGAGTATCAGTGTCTGGCATAATAAATTATATGTTAAAAATTACTTTAATCTATTTTTTATTACACTGAAAACGACTTGCGATGCTAAATTATACAAAAAAGGATTTTAAATGACCGACCCTCAACTTTGGCACTACCAAAGGTTTTATTTTGAGCTTATCGTATACATTTCTACAAAAAGAAACGTCTTCGAAGCTCAAGTCATGCACATCTATCCTTTCTCCTTCTGCATTTGGATTTCTGCAATTGGTAATATCAGCCTTTCTTAAAGGGTAGTATGGGTAGTCCATTTCCTCATAAATTGATCTATGCACTCTTGTGAAGCCGAACCCACACCAATCTACTTCTACCAATTTATTTGGCTCTTCTTTTCCTAATTTGTCCAACCACTTCACTGAAGTAAAAGGCATATGCAAGTTCTCTCTGAAGAAATCTTCGTCCCATTTGCCGACCATCGCTGTATCTGAGTAATCAGATCTATACCATCCACTCACAAATTTTTTATCTTTTGGTATTTTGGTCATTTGTTCTATTTGGTCTATAGAAAACTGGACATCAGAATCAATCCAGAAAAGCCATTCTGCTTCTGGAGGGTTAGTGTCAGCATATCCACCTCCACCTGTCGCCAGAAAATTACGGGCAAAATTCAAAAAAAGCCCATTACAAGTAAATATAGCAGAGTTATTTTTGTTACACCACGATTGTAATTCAAGGTATTGATTAAAACAATTACCTTGAATACCTCTATGATCAATTGGCACTAGAAAAACGTAGTCGAGCATGTATTATTATATGTATTTAGCTAATATTTAAACTAAAACCAAAACTAAAATGAAAAACGTAGAATTGTCAACTGAAGAAATTCAAGCCCTTATCCAAATCATCGACCTAGCTATCAAATCTAGTGGACTTGGATCAGCCGAAGCTGGTGTCGTACTCGCTAAAAAACTCAGCGCACACCTTAACGAGCCACAGGAAGGAGAGCAAGAAGAATCTGATTTTGAAGTAGTAGGGCCAGAAGAATAGGCTTTTTAATTTATAAAATTTAACCTAGCCCCTACCTAAACAGGTAGGGGCTTTTTTTGTCCTACTCTCTAGATACTTTAATTATATTGTCGAACATAGTGTTTAAATATTAACTTCAAGCGGAGCTACATCTTTACGTGTCCCGTAGATTACATAGCTATATTGACCGTTGGTTTCTAATCCTCCGACTTTAACTCTTATGTTATTGCGTTCTAGTATGAATAGATTTTGTGCTTGACCGATTGATGTGAGTTGCACAGTGACGCTATCTTCATGAACAAGCCAATCCCACTCTTCTGGTAGTAAAATTTCTTCTTGGTCCGACTCTCCTCTTACGCTTACGCCATGTTCGTTACTCTCAATACAGCTATACTGAAGCTGACCTCCAGTAACTGGATCATCGATTAAGAAGTTTTTGGTTGTCCCAGTGATCGTGCCAACAACTTGAAGTTTCGATGACGGGTTGGTTGTCCCTATACCAACATTTCCATTGCTTCTTATTACTAATCGATCTGTTCCATTGGCACTACCAGTATGCGCCTTAATGGTAAAGGTGTCGTTGCCTGACCTTCTCCAAGCACTCATTGAGAATCCATAAGCACCAGTTGCCGTAGTAGTACTCAGCGCTATCGATGTTAAACCTGTCTCGTTTGTGGTCGCGCTAGGGTGGAGCGTCAAGAAGGGGTCTGTGAATGCTGATGTGCTTTGTGCTTTTTTAATGTGGAGTTTTGCTGTTGGGGCAGTAGTTCCTATACCAACGTTACCAGCACTGGTTATGCTTAATCGGGCATTAGTTCCTAAACTAGAATTATCTGCTATTTCAAATGTGCTACTATTAGTCCCTAAAGAAAAAGTATTCGCTGATGAAGCGAATTTTATTTGAGGCATACCAGAAGATGCGCTAATAGCGACTGTACCTGTGCTACCGACATCTCTGGTAAATGTAGCTAATGGGCCTCCCCCACCACCGCCAAGGACTTTAAGACCTGTTCCTGAAGAAGCGTTATCGTCGATGTGGAGTTTTGCAGTAGGACTAACTGTTCCTATACCAACGTTACCGTCAGTTCTGTTTACTACGAAAGCTTGAGGAACATCTGCTGTTCCTATTTCTAACCTATTAGCAGAACCATCATACTTCATCCACGCTTGATGCCCGCCTCCATCAGTCTCAGCGAAAGCAAGTTTACCACTATTTGCGGAGTTTCCTGTCTCTGCGTTTATTAAAATTGTTGGATCAGAATCCCCTTGAACATTTAATAGAGCATTAGGACCAGTTGTTCCTATACCAAAGTTACCTCCTGAATAATATAAATCTGTATTATCCCTTGTCCACATATAGTCCGATCCAAATAATTGAGGACTAGTTTTAGCTTGACCAGAGTAAGTTGACTCCACCCTGTAAGTAACTGAATATGCGCTAGCGTGATCATTAAATATTAAAGCGTTATTTCCACTTACTGTCAATTCGGGATGATTGCTTGAAAGTCCAGTAGAGCTTACCCTGTGAGCTACCCAAGCGGTATCTGCTGAATTTCTATAGACTATATAAACAGAACTATTATAAGTGCCAGTGCCAATAGTTGTTAAATAAAACTTATATTGGAATTGGGTTGTTAATGTTGTGCCTTGCTCATCGTTTAAGTTTGCTGTTAAGGAATATGAAGATCCTATTCCAGCAGGGACAACCCCAGAGTCTGAATAAAACCTCTTGAAACCTAACATAGCGCCACTACCTGAAGGTAATGTGAGTTTCTCGACAGGACTAAATGTTCCTATACCAACGTTACCAGAAGTAATATTTATATTACCTCTGCTATTCCCCAACTCAACATTGCCTAAATTGTGTTTAAGGAAAAACTGATCAGGATTTCCCGCTGATGAGTTGCCACTTAATAAAATATTACCACTATCACTTGTATGGACATCAATTCCTGAATTTGTGTTAACGAGAAACTTAGCATTTGATTGGATCTGCGAATTGTTGATTATGAACTTATTAGTGGTTCCTCCATTCGCTCTAAACTGTATCTCTCCTGCACTTGCCATTGAGACGTTAGCAGATCCAAATGTAAATTCTAAATCTGCACTGCTACTTCTTTGAAACTTTATAGTTGGCCCCGCTGAATCAACTATATGTAATGTGCGACTTGGACTAACTGTTCCTATACCAACGCTGCCTTCAAAATAATTTTTGTCACCTTCTACATATACCCCCCATGCATTTGAGCCTTTGGTCCCTTGGTAATCCCCTTTGAATAAATATTGAGTGCCGAAGTTAGGTGTGGAGTCTTCATTATTATCTATAATTGATGACACACCAATCATTGTGCCATAATCTATGGCAGCGTCTTTATCTATTTGAATCTCTCCCTCAACTCCTTTTGTAACACCAACATTAGCAGCGCCTCTACTTGTAGGTATGATTACTTTAAAATAACCACCAGAAGTATTATCTACATCACCTAGATCTTGTATGGAGGCAATGCCAAGCACGCCATACATATTTGATACCCCTCCAGAGGCAGAATTTGCATCATGAATAACACTCGCATATAATCCAGCTAATTGCGATGTTTTTCCTCCTGCATAGTTTGATTCAACGTAAAAATACCCGCCACGAACAACATCTGAAAAACCAGTAAATCTAACATCAGAATTAACGCCATATAGCCTATGCTCGTTAGACGCATCCCCATTGGCAGATGAATCTATATCTAATACTAAACCAGCATTTGTTCTATCAGCTGTGGTGTTGTCAGCACCACTTAAATCCATGTCGATTTTTACGGCATTTGTAGAAACATTCGCATCACTCCTTGTGTGTTGAATACTTAAAGTGTTAGGGTCTGTCGAGGTGGCCCAACTCTGAATTTCTAGTCTAGCATTTGGACTAGTTGTTCCTATACCAACGTTACCGTTAGTAGCATCTATAGTTAATACATCTCCATTGGCGCTATCCCCTAAACGTATATCACTACCAAAACCATAAACTCTTACTATGTTACCAGCAGTTGGCCCAAGAGAAGGATGACCACCAATATAAAATATATTGTCAGAATGCCAACCTACTCCTCCCGCAAGCGCCCCACCATATCTAGTAAATTCAACTCTATTGTAATCGCTACCACCACCATTACCTACTCTGATATCCCCGCCTACGTGTAGTTTTTCTGCTGGATTAGTTACTCCTATACCAACGTTGCCACTGAAGTAATTTTTTTGTTCCCCTTTTGTGTATATACCATATCTTGTTCCAGCAGTCACTCCACTTAAATCGCCAAAAAACCCGTAAGAAGAACTACTACCAGTTCCTTTTATCACGGTATGGTAACCAATAGAGTTGGTTCCCCCTTCAGCCCCATAATCGACATCAGACCAAAAACCAATATTACCTCCGAATCCACTTGACCAAGATGAATTATTAACAGGTATATCTGTTGTGTTACCTGATCCAACAATTGCTCCAAAACCTAGACCTCTGGGGTAGGAAACGCCTGTTGTCGTAAAGTTAGCGCTGGCTGAATACGCTTTAGCTAAATATGTACCTATTTGCCCCCCAGAATAAGCATTTACTATAGCCGTTCCATTTGTATTGTTTATATGTAATGCACTACTTATTTTAGCTGCGCCATTAACCTCAAGCTTATAGCTAGGACTCGTTGTTCCTATACCAACGTTACCGTTGGAGCCAATCCGCATTTTTTCTGAGCCATTATTAGTTTGAAACGTCAAAAATCCTCCTGTAGTCCCCCCTCCTCTACAATAAGCTATTGTCGCATTTTCAGTAGAACTATAATAAATACCTTGCCTAAATACAGGTGTGTTTGTGTTTGTGGCTTCTACGACGGTAGAAAATCTAAAGTTTGTTTCACCACCATTAATTATGTTAGTTGCGACTGACCCAACGCTTTGAACTAACTCTAGTTTGGCGCTAGGACTAGTCGTTCCTATACCAACGTTACCTGCGACAGTAAAGTTGTCTACCCCAGGATCTGTTGTGGGGTATTCTCCTATTGCTACACCGCGAGAAGCATATACAGACATTGCTCCATTGGCTCCAGCGGATAACCGTAACCCGTGGGTTGGGCTTCCTCCTGCCGTAATCCATGCGGCATTAGTGTTCGCGCCCATAGCTGCATATTTGCTTCCATTGTAAGCTCTAATTGAGGAGGTGCTTGTGCTTTCAACGTGGAGTTCGGAGCTTGGATTATTTGTTCCTATACCAACGTTACCACCATCTTGAATAAACATTTCGGTGGTAGTCCCACCATCTGTAGAGAAAATTATACCTTCAGTAGAAGCATTTGGATTGGCTAATATTCTAAGGCTTTCATTTGTTGGTCCTATGATATCCCTAGCTCCTCCGTCTCCTAACTTAATATTACCATCTACTTCAAGAAGCTCTGTGGGACTAGTCGTTCCTATACCAACGTTACCAGCGCTTGTTATGCTAAGCCGTGGGTTTGTTCCTAGGGAAGCATTGTCTGCGATTTCAAACGTGCTGCCATTCGCTCCTAACGCAAAAGTGTTAGCTGCTGAAGCGAACGATATTTGGGGATCACCATTACTTGAATTTATAGCGATTGTCCCTGAACTGCCGACATCTCTTGTGAATGTTGCAAGTGGACCACCACCCCCCCCTCCAGTGACCTTAAGGCCTGTTCCAGAAGAAGCGTCATCGTCGATATGTAACTTTGTCGTCGGACTAGTTGTTCCTATACCAACGTTAGTTCCATTATCATAAACAAGACTATTAGTAATTGTGTTTGCATCTAGCCATTTAGATAGATAGTTCGCAGTCCCAGTTCCGTCTACGCCAGAGATTTCACTAAGTGTAACCCAGTCAGTGCCTGTAGATGTAGAGCTTAATACTTGGCCGTTAGTTCCTGCTGAACTATTAGCGTCATATAAAATCCCCTCTAGCTCTAGAGAACTAGCGACTTTTAAATCTGTGTTTATATTCCTTGTCGGCATCTTCTTTTTGTTTTAAATTTTTATGCGTAAGTGTCGTTTATAGATTGCCCTATAGCTTCTACTGATACTCTTGGCGTGTAGCTCTTTGTCCCTGATCTTGATTTAAATGTAAACGTGATAGTCGATCCATTCGCTGATGCGGTTACATCAAAGTCATTCGTTCCTTCATCGATTACTTTTTGGGTGTTCCATGTATTGGAAACATTGTGACAACTATAAACAATCTTCTGATAACCTCCATGGCCGAAGCAGGTGAACGTGAAGCCAGCTGAAGATCCATTTGTATTACTGGTTAGACCAGCTACTGCGTAGCCAGTTGTGGTGAGGGAACCAGCAGACTGTTCGTATGTGACTTTTCCTCCAGCTTTAATTCCTCCACTGACATCGAGTTTGTAACTAGGGCTTGTGTTTCCTATACCAACATTACCACCACCAGCAGCCATAAGAACATCAGCGGAGTGAGAATCATTAATATGAACTTTACTCGTAGATTTACCACCTCTGATATAAGTATCTTCACTTGTACTGTAATTAAACCAAGAATGGTTTACTGTCCCCCTGAATTTAGAAGATCCAACGACATCTAAGTTAGCACTTGGACTCGTTATTCCTATACCAACGTTACCAGAAGATAATACCGATATATTAGTGGCTGCAGCCGTATCTGCCATTCCGAACGAAGCTATACCCCCTTCTGCAATTACATATGCAGTAGTATCATTATCAGATACCACTAGTTTGGCTCTATTGGTTCTAGATTTTATTGTAAGACCAACTTCTGTGCCGCCCTCTGAATTAAATATGGCAGTTTTTGTCTGCCCTGACACGCTGTTTCCAAGCTGGAGTCCGACTGATGGTGCAGTTGTTCCTATACCAACGTTGCCATTAGCAGCTAAACGCATAACTTCTACACCATTACCACTAGTGAATCTTAAGAAATTGCTAGTAGCTGTAGTGCCAACAGACATTAGACTATTATTAGGATCGTATATCACCACCGCACCAGTAGTGTCACCTGTAGTTCCAAATACTAATTTTTGTTTCTGTGCGCCTCCACCACCTGTGCCAATAAGTGATATACCTCCTGCCGTCGATGATTCAATAACCACTGTATCTCCTTCAGAATCAGGAGTATAAGAAGCTGCACTACCAGATAAAACATGTAATTGCGCTTTAGGGCTAGTTCCTCCTATGATTAAACCACTAGCGGGAATAGATACGTTACCACCAGCTCCATTTAGATACAGCTGTGTATTATTATCAGATAAGTCTGTTACCTGTATAGAATCCCTTCCTATTTTTATTTTTCTTGCGTTATCTTGGACTACTAAAGCATCAGAATCAGAACCTGTTGAAACAATATTTAATTTAGTAGCTGGACTAGCTGTTCCTATACCAACGTTACCCCCTTGACGGGCGGTCATAAATCTCGAATTTACACCCGAACTATTAATAAGACCAAAGTGGGCAACAGCTTGGTCATCTGGTTCAGCGCCAGCCCCGCCCCTACCTGCTTCAATTAGTAGCCCTCTATCATTACTATGATTTATCAACAGTGCAGCTCCTGAATCATTAGCATCACTACCTGCCTGTAGGCGTTGCACAAGATGGAAAGCTCCTGAAGCAGAACTGCCTTTAACATGGAGATTAGGAGCGTTTAATGTTAAATCTCCATCAGTTGGACTAGTTGTCCCTATACCAAGATTTCCTGAGTTATCAAATCTAGCTGCTTCAGTAAGATTCGGAGAGAATATAATAGCAGACGGATTGGCCCCTTGGTTACTAGAGTAGGTAGATAAAGTCAACTGAGCTTCAGCTACTGAAGACTGAACATAATTCGTATAACCAGATCCTGTTTTTTGTTTAATCGTCCCTATTACTTCTAACTTTTGACTAGGATTAGTTATCCCTATGCCAACGTTTTGATCACTATGTTGAATTACTAATGCGGTTGAGTTTCCTCCTGAACCTGTTTTTATTTGGAAATAATTACTCCCAGAACCTAGAACAGCATCATTACCCCCGCTTTGGTTTAGACGTAGTTGGGTAGATGAACTACTGTCTATAATATGTAATTTGCTTTCTGGAGTGGTGACTCCCATACCAACGTTACCATTTTTTAATAAAATAATACCATTAGTACTCGTATAGGCTGTTCCTGTTGTAGCGTCATCAATAACCCAGTAAGCTCTATTCGTAGTTGTGGCATCACCTAGAACACCAAAAAATACATTACCTGTTGAATCGCTAGTGACAATCTTATTCTCTCTTGCCCACCCTCCTGATGTTAATTCTGAAATATCTAATTGAGTTCCATAAGTAAAATTCTCAAAATGCCCTCCAGTAATTCCATCTAAAATCCAGCTACCGTCAACATGCAATTTAGCATTAGGACTTGTTGTCCCTATACCTATACTATTTGTCGTCGTATTCCCATTATCTGTCACCTCTTGCAAAGTATCAGATGCTCCAACTTGAGCATCTACATATGCTTTGTTGGCTGCATCAGTAGCAGCGGAAACAGTATCTATACCTTGTATTCTTCCAGTTCCCCATAAAGTGATATCGCCGCCATTCACTTCGAGGTCACCAGTAATGTATACTCCTGTGGATCTTGTTTCAAACTTCTTGGAGTTATCGTAGTAAAGTTCTACAGCACCATTAGCATAGAAATTTGCTAACGATTCGCCAGCCACGTTCCTGAAGAGTAGGTGAACACCTGCATCGATTATTAGGTTTCCTGTCCCGTTGTCTATATAACTATTAGAACCATCATGGTAGATTTGTAAGTCCTGACTTGCGCCAAGTTTAATCTTACCTCCATCACCGTCATTCTGCATCAAAAGGTCTTTATTCGCAACTAATGACATTATACCGCCATCTAATCTAAGGTATTCTGCTACTCCACCAGAACCATCGTCTGATCGGAAGATAATATCAGCATCATTAGCGTTCTGAGTTATAAAGAGATTGCCTAAATAATTATTAATAGAACTACTAGAACCATTATGCAACATCTGGAAATCGCCACCTGTCCCTAACTTAATTACAACGTTGTCAGAAAGCTTTAAAGAATTATCTGAATCATCAACTTGGACATACCCACTATTTGTTGTATTAACCAAAAAGTCGCCGCCATCAATCTCAAGCTTATATGATGGACTAGTTGTTCCTATACCAACGTTACCTGTATTATCATTAGATATATCGTTACCATTAGCGCTCCAATAAACATCATCACCACCAGAAGCTCCTGCTGTCAATTCGCTTAGCGTGGGTTCTGACCCATCCACCACATAAAATGCTGGTTTAGCGAAGTCCAGCTTCGCGGTAGGACTGGTTGAGTAGTAATGATAGACTCTTTGTTGTTGTAGTGTGTTTGATGGCTTTTGTCTAAAAGTGTTAGCTCCTGAGATTTTAACTCCAGTATCTAATCTATAAATTCCACCTAAAGAAGATGTAGCAGTATTAGAATCGTTGGCTGCATATATCACTCCAATAGAGACACACCAAACATTTTCTGGGAGAGTTGATATAGAAGGAGAGTGGAAATATGGATTGGTATTGGCGCTACCATCTAAGTTGTTTGTGCTGTTGTAACTACAACCATGATAAAAAGAGCCGCTTGATGCCGAAGAACTTCTTTTAACATATACTACAGATATAAAGCCATTCACTGCGGAATTGTCGAAACCATCCATATATTTGTTCCAACCACCATCATCGTTACTGTCCGTTTCAGGTATCGTCTTCCATATAAGCTCTCTTAATCCAAATGGGCCAATATCATATTCAATTTTGTTTTCTGTAGAAGGGCCATTAGAAGTAAAGTTCCCACCGAAATATCCTACTGCGCTACTTACGGCTGTAGAAACAGCCCAGCCTTCAGATGTAGCATAATTTGTGGCTATGCCTCTAGTTTTACTTCTCGTATATGTATTACCATTGATCTCAAGTTTTTCTGTAGGATTTGTCGCTCCTATACCAACGTTACCACTCGTTCCATCAATTGTTACACGGTCTGCTGATCCTCCAGCTCTTAATACTAAATCATCATCTGTATCAATAGTTCCAATAAAGAGTGGGCCTCCTTTGGACGCTATTTCGTTATTATCAATACCAATACCCGCGCTAGATGTACCAGCGAGAAAATATGCATTAGCCAAATTAGACCAACCAATTGTCGAGCTGCCTACTACATTCAGTTTGGATGCTGGATTCGTTGTTCCAATACCCAAACCTGTGTTGGTTACTCTCATTCGTTCAACCTCGTCAGTAACGAATTGAATGTTATCGGTATTACTGCCCCCTTCTAAAATTATCTTATTATCATTGTTTAGAGTCCTTATCGTTAGGGTGTTTTCAGCTACTATCTCTTGTGTAGTACCATTGTTTTCAAGATAAAACTCCCTACCAAAAGCCTTATCAGTTAGAATAGATAACCTAGCTATGGTATCATCTGTCTTGTTTATCTTTATATTACCTGCTACCGTTAGTTTTTCTGTTGGTGCTGTTGTTCCTATTCCTACTTTATCACTAAATAATCCAGAGACACCAGAGATATATGGGCCTGTAGAAATGATTGAGGTTGAAGTAGTATTGCCGCGAGTAGTGACATCTTGCAACGTGTCATTCTCTGCTGGCGAATCACCAGAGAGGAGATAAGGAACCCCGTTATTGGTGATGCGGCTACCATCCCCCGTGCCTAGAATACTCCCAGAAACTGTTACGTTTGCGATAAAATCTGCGTTATCGCCGCTTAATGTAGGTATAGGTTTAAATGACATCTGAATCTTCTCCCTTCTCTCTATATATGTTTACATCTAAATCCCAAAAATGACACGCTTCATTTAAAGAAACAAACCAATACCATCCATTTTGAGGGTATTCATAAGAGTCTTTCTTTTCTTTTAGCAAAGATATAGTCGAGGATGTCACAGAATTAGGGGCGCACAATAAATCTTCGCCCTCTAATTTGTAAAACCCTTCAGTGTAATATGGTTCTAAGTTCATGTCGTAATTGTCCAACCTTTATTTGTCGCAATGAGTTTGTCGGCGTTAGTCAAGGTATCTATTGATGGGGTATTTCTGATATCAATCGTTTTACTGGCGTTCCCTAAACCGCTAAATATAGCTGTCATATTTTCTCTATCAAACTTTGTGGATTTATAAGAGACATTTTGAGTGACTCCTGAGAGAATACCTCCTACTTCTAAAGACCAACAATTTGCAAAAGTGTTACCATAATTTGTTGCATTTGTAGCATCAATAGTTGGTATAAATTTGATTTGATTGGCGGCACTAAATAGCTGGTCGTAAGTTGTTATATTTGAAGCGTTGTTATTTATTCCAGTAAAACTCTCTGGTAATTTATAAATACTAGAGAGTTCAAAAGCTTCCCCATAATCTGTAACGCCAGCATTTCCAAAACCACTGCAAACCCCCTCTGGTAATGAGGTTATCTTGAGAGTGCTGCTTAGAAAATTATCAAAAGCATTAGTGTAACTAGCCGATTCTGTAGTAAAACCAGAAGGGATTTCTTTTAGCTTAAGACAACTAGTAAAAACGCCCCTAAAATCAGTGGAATTTGGAGTAGGAAATCCATCTATTGACTCCAACGAGTAACAACTACCAAACGTATTGCTTAAGGATGTGCATCCAGTAGCGTTTATAAAAGGCAATGATCTTAATTCGTGGCATGAAAAAAAGGTTGATATTATATTCGTAGAACTTGAAAAATCAAAAGCTGGAATTCGCTCCAACATTTGGCAGTTACTAAAAGTATTTTGGAATTTTTTTACATGTGAAGTATCAAAGTAATGGATGCTTTTAATAGATCGGCAATAAAAGAAAGTTTGATCAAGCCCCTCATTATGAGTTGGGTTAGGAACCTGAAAACTCTTGGGTATTTCTTTTAGCTTAAAACAACGACTAAAACATTCATCTACTCTTGTAGCGCTCGAAAAATCATAATCAGGGAGATAACTTATATCCCGACATCCAAGGAAAGCTCTATAAAAACTAGTTGAATTACTAGTATCTATATATGGAATAGAAGTTAAACTATTGCAATTATAAAAAGTGGAATCCAAAGTGGTTGGGCAAGACCCAGAAATTTCAGATGGAACCTTAAGAAGATTCCTATTTTCATAAAATATATTTTTAAGGTTGCATCCAGATGCGAATTGAAACTCTGGGTACTCTTGAATATTTAAACAACGAACGAATGCACTTGTCCAGTTTGTGATATTTGATGTATCTCCCACTTCAAAACTCCTCATTTCTTCCATATTATAGCAAAGATTTAGAAAACTTGTTAGGGAATCAATATTGCCAATTTTTATATGTTCTACCTGAAGACCTATATTTGTGTTACTGCTCGACAAATTTATAGCAGTTAAGTCTGGGCCATTTATATGGATATCTAAATATGCTCTAGATCCATAATGCTCGCTTGGAGTATCTGGGTGATCTTCTACTATATCTATAATTTTAAATTCATGTGATCCAGATGGAGTCACTGTAAAAACCGCTTGTCTATAAGTATAGCCATCTGTATGGATGAACTCAGTGGAAGCAGGTAAGTCGCCAAATGAATATTGATGCCCTGTTTGTTGTCCATCTCCATGATAACCAGAATTGCCATCACCCCAATCAACAAAATAATTATCTTGCGCTTTTAGGCCTACTCTATTTTGTAAAATTGGACTTACTGCGAATAGAAATGCAGCTTTTGATTCTCCAGTTGGTATGTTAGGCATGTCAATCCAATCAGGATTCCTAACCCAAGGGGTTGGCTCAAGAGGAGGCAATATATTATTCGCATCCTCAACCGCAATATTCTTTATTTTGCTATTTCCTACTCTAACTCCCATAATATTATATTATATACCAGTTTGAACCATCTGACTGAGTTGCGATTGATTCAAATTTTTGATTAATTGTTTTGGATGTATTCCCGTCTATATATCCAGCTGAAGGGGCTACAACAACACTATTGGTAGTGATGTTTTTAATGTTATAAACATAATTACTATTAATTGTAGCTGACGGTAAAGCGATATTGACTGTAGAACTTCCGCTAACTAAAATTGTATAGTCTGTATCTGTTATCGTATAATTAGACGCAACAGTTTTTATTGGGTTAATTACAGGAGAATTAAAATCTTCATCTGTAATAATATACATTGTGGACGCATCTGGAGTAATCGCGTCATACTCCGCTTGAGTGAGCTTAACGATGTAGTAAACATCATTAGAAGCGACTGCTCGTCCATTAGGGATAGAAAGAATACCGCTTATGTTCGCAGTGCCTGTCGCCGTGAAAGCTCCGACAGTTATAGCTTTTGTGGTCGAGTTTCCGTTATTAGTAACGTCTTGCAGCGTCTGAGTTTCTGCTGGCGAGTCTCCCGAAAGGAGATACGGAACATTGTTATTTGTGATACGATTACCTATTCCCGTTCCAAGTACCTGATTAGCTGTTATTGTATTAGTTACGCTAATAGCATTTGTGCTTGTAGCGCCTCTATTAGTAACACTTTGTAATGTATCAGTTTCTGCTGTAGATCCAGTCGCTACAGGGTTTCCATTTACATAAAGACCACTATCTGTTTGGACGTAAACTCCGTTCTGGAATTTTAAAGTCGCAGTATGTGCGCCACTTGATAGAGCATCGGAGTTATTGCCATCGGTAAAGAGGGCTGCTCCACTATGGCTTTCTGTTATCTTGGCTCGTCTACCGAAAGCGTAAGAAAATTCTGAGTTGGCTTCGTTTGATAGGCCACCTCCTACGAACGAGCGTAATCCACTAGCGATATTCCCTTCTCCTCCAGCAACTATAGAATAACTGCCAAATGTCTTGTTATTCTCTCCTCCTATAATTATGGAAAAGTCTCCACTAGCAGTATTTTGTTCTCCTGCGCCGACAAAAGAATAGTCGGCTAAAACTTTGTTTGCGTTTCCTCCTCCAATAAAAGAGTTGGCTCCAGTAATTAAATTATTTTCTCCACCCCCTATATAATTAGAAGGTGAACCTTCTATAGAATTGTTTAGACCCCCTCCAATCACAGAGTAATTAGATCCAGATATGTCATTGTTATAACCTCCTATACTAGAAGAGTATTCAGATTCGATAATATCGATGTTATATCCGCCTCCGATAAAGGAGAAGTCGCATCCTGAAATATTATTAAGCGCTCCTCCAGCAATAGTATCATAATCTCCACTAATGTGCTGGCCTGATCCTCCAGCAATCATTGATCCTAGTGAAGAAATGGTTTGGCTCCCTACTCCCGCTATTACAGCTTTTGTAGAAGTTTTGATTGAATACCCATCGGGTGTAGCTATTTGTACTCTGGCATTATTTCCTATTACTTCTAATTTAGAGTCTGAATTGGTTGTCCCAATACCAACGTCACCAAAGTATCCCTTCGTACCTGAGAGGTATGGCCCAGTAGATATGATCGACTTCGTTGTAGTATTACCTCGATTAGTAACACTTTGTAAAGTATCTGATTCGGTCCCTGCATCTCCCGTGAGCAAGTAAGGTTTACCTTCTGGACCTGTCAGTCTACCCCCGTCACCTGTGCCTAGAGCGTTCCCGCTAACATTTAAATTACCACCGTTAGCATCATCTCCTTCTAACCCCCCTTGGATAGTAAAGTCTCCAATCAATGATTGGTCTCCTTGGTTATAAAGATTTAAATCTGGGCCTTCGACATTAGGCTCAAGAGTATATGGTCCTATAGTCAACAACTCTGATTCAAACGCGACTTCACTGTCTGCTGCTAATTTAAAAAAGAGAGGAGTGGCTTCTTCTATACCATCGTTAGCAGTAATTCTAATGCGCTGCCCTTCTTGAATTGAATTTAATGGATAATTACTTACTAAATTACCTCTGTTTGTTGTAAAATCACCAGATGTTCCCTTCCATATAGTGAGGTCACCTAAATTAGTAAAGTTCGGACTTTCATTAAAACCTAACGTTAACTCTATAAAACCAGTAGAACCAGATGTGTTTATGGGTTGGTTATTAAAATACTTAATTGCGTCTGCTCTATCAGCGGCAGAGGTTATACTCCCAGTATCTGGTGGAGAATGATTAGTAAGGTTTTCGTTTAAGGAAGTTTCCCCAGAAGATTGGACTATTACTTTATCAAAAGTCGCTGTATTAGCGTAAAGGTAGAACTCTCCAGTGGATATTCCTCCGTCCGCATTTACAATCTCATTTCTTATTCCGAAGTTCCTATTGTAAGAGCCAAAAACATCTATATTTTGAGATCGGGAGAAAGTGAAGGTGGAATCTCCATTTGTCCTGTAGCTAGGAAATGCCACATTAGAATCAGAATCTAAAATACTGATAATTTGCTTTTCTACAAAAGGGTCAGCAGCTATTTGAGACGCAGAAGTGAGTAGTTCTCCATTTCTGTTTAAGATATTAAACTGTAAAGATACATCAGCCCCGTCTTTATAGACTCCGCTACCTGTTGTTATTTTTGTTAAATCGTCAAGATCAGGGGTAAATGAAGTTTCAAATTCATAAATGCTGCGAGTAGTAAAACCGCCTTCGTAGTATCCACTTGTAGTAATATCTCCAGCGGAAGTTCCAATACCTATTTTTGTTGGTAATGATTTAGTCCCTCCTATATAAGTAGCGTAAAAAGCTGCACCATATTCTTGGCCTTTTTTAGTGTAATAAACAGAACTAGTTCCTACACCAACATATGGGCTATCTTCTGATCTTAAATCTCCTATAGGGGTAGAGCCGCCAATGACAGTAGATACACCAGTATAAATATGCGTGTAAGTCGCTCCTATAGATACAGGCAAAGGACTAGATCCTTCTGTAATTGCGCTTACAAAATGAACATCAGTCCAACCACTAGCAGTCGCGGCGGAATTTAAATATCCTCCTGCCCCTGTAGCTCCAGTCGCAAATTCCCTTGCTTCTTTTGCATATGCAAAGGCTGCGCCAATTTTGGGGGTCTTTAATACTGTGTAGCCTGTGTAGTCCATTATAGAATTGTAATGTTATTTAAAAACGATTTAGAGTAAACGAGCGATTCTTCATAAAGGACAAATATCCCAGTGTTTATATATGGAGAATTATAGTATGCATCCCCGCCATTTCTTCCCATATTCCCTAATGCATTTACACCTAAATTAAAGACTCCCACTTGATTTAATCCAGAAATACTTATGCCAGTAGTCGCAGTTTCGGTATCAAATACTTGACCATTTGGTAAAGTTAACCTCACTCCATAACCAGTGCTGTCAGTTACCGCAGTCCAATTTCCAGTTATGTTAAAGGTCTGATCTGCGGCGTTAGGTATCCCAGTTGTCACATCGCCTACAAACGTAGGTGGATCTAGAGTCTGATACGTCACTCCATTGATTGTCTGAGCAACTTGATAACTATAAGTATTAGCTTTGTTTTCTATACTAATATTTTTGTCAATCAAATTAAATTTACCAGTGTCGTATTTTGTGGCAGTCACAAGATACTCATTGGGGTTCTCTTCTTTCATAGAGATAACTTTATAAAAGAAAGGGCTAGCGTCTTTAATTTGGAATTTAGCAGCACTACCTAATTTAACTAATGGCAATATCTCTGGCCTATCGAAGCCTGAGAGTAGACATCCATAGTCTAGGTTGGTCACTATACCAGTGAGAGCGATTTCTGTTATTTGTGTGGGAGACACATTAGATAGCTCTGAATTAGTTATACCCCTGCTATAGTTTTGGAAACTAGCTAAATCAAAACCAGAAAATACGACAGAGGCTCCTCTTTTATCACCAGCAGCGGCGTTCATATCTAGCACTGCTATTTCTCCTGTATTAAATGATAGGAGACTTTGAGCGCCCGTTTCTTTGGCAATAAAATCGCCAGAATCTAAAGCTATAGCATTTCCAGAACCTAGAATCCAACCAGTTACACCTGTTTCGAAATATACGTTTGTACCAGAGATCCCCGTATAAGAAGCGTAATCAACATATCTAGTATCTCCTGAGACGAGTCCGCTGAGTTCATACCCCTCAGTGTAACCTGAGAAACTATAATCTCCAGTGAAACGATGCCAAGAGTCAGTGGCTAGACCTGTTATAGTAAAGCTGTCATATCTTTGCCTAATTTGATTAGCTGCAGTATTTAATTCGTCTATACTATCTACACCTGTAGGATTATAAACAGTGAGAACGCCAGTCGTCATAGCGGAAGAGGAATTATTGCTAAGTCTAATTGTCTCATTTTCTAAATTGACATCTAAAACCTTTCCAAAATTAGTTATATTTGTTTTTAATTCGTCTTCTATTATAACCAGATCTCCAGGTTTACACAAGAGAGTCTCTAAACCTGCAGTGAAAGCTACTTGCTGGTTTTCTTTTATTTTAGAAAAAATTTGATGTTTAGCGGCTCTACGAGCCATAGCTCTAGAGGTTATTCCTATACCATCTATGCGCTTCTTAAAGATTCCGCGTTCTTTTATGTCTTCTTCGTCTTCAATAACTTCTATTTTGGGTTCATAGTTATTAAATCTATCTTTATACCCTATCTCTATAGTATTAAATTGTTCGTCTCTTCTATTATTAGAATAGTAAAACAAACCATCTTTAACGCTTTCGTTAGTAAATAAATTAATTGCGTTTCTAGGTCTATCATCTACAAAGTTAATCTCAGAATTACTAAAGAAAGTCCTTCCTCTGAAGAGGGCGGCGATAGTGTTTATAGCGTCAAATATTTTCTGTCCTTGATCAAAGATTATATTACAAGAAAAACGGGGTTCTTTTCCTCCTCTACCGTCTGTGACTCCTAAGAAATAACCTTCGTTATCTACATTGTCACAAAATCTACCTATTTTATATAGTTGCCATTTATTAATTTGATTAATATTAATATGCGAACCCATACCATATCTGACATTAGTCAATAGATCATACAATATCCATGCAGGATTATCTGTCCATTGTAGGCTGGTATGGAATGAGCCATCCCAATCTCCTTTATAAATTAATTTATTTTTTTGGCTAGCATTATCGAATTCCGCTTCGGTATCATAATATCTTTTATCTATACCTTTATCAGTGGGGAAATAATTACTGGGGATTTTTACTTTTTTAAGTTTGCAATCATAAGTTCTTTTGGGGATGCTTCCAAAAGATCTAGAATCTAATTTAGTTCCTACTATAGCAGAGAATGGGTAGGGTAAATTAACATTTATAATTTCTGTGACTTTATTAACCGAGACGATTTTATCCAACATAACAGAATTACTTTCATAAGAGAGTTTTGTTATTTTTATATACCTGTTTTGTGTCTGCGTTTTGTTGATAACGCCAGCTTGTATAGCTTGTTCTCCACTTTCTGTAAGAGAGTCATTTTTTTGAGTCTCATTAGGAGGCAACTCGAAAGGTCGAGAAAGATAATTTAAATTATCATCTGCTCCATTTAACTCGACGACAAACTCTCTACCGCTAGCCCCTTTATAATCGGGGTTGCCAATGTCGATTAAAGTACCTCCTTCTATTAAAGCTACTATTCTAAAGTTATATTGTTTATGTGGTATTTCCCCTTCAGAGCCATCCCTACCAGTTTCTACCCTTATGTTTAATACGGTAGGGAAACTAGTGCCTATACTCAAATCTTTATCATCGATTGACCTACCGTCTCTTACGTTTTTGACCTCTTTAATAAGAGTATCTTTTAGAGAAGAAACGTCTAAAGTTATAAAAGCTTCTTCTACATTAGGGTTATAGACCGTATGTATGACTGAGATAGCTTCTTCATCGAAATTAGCTAGGGAACTTTCTGCCCAAGAAGAATAATTTCTAGACTTATTACTAGCATCTAGTCTTTCATCATCGCTCCCTTCAAAAGGAGGTAAACCATTATCCAATAAAGTATTAAAGTTATTTGCTAATTGCCCGACTACGTTGTCTCTTGACAACATGGAGCTATTAGGCGTTATGCGTTGCGGTGCATTTTCTTGTTCCTCTGAAGTATTCGGGTCTCCTAAAGATTTAGCCGTCCCAAAAGGTCCGAATAACTCCTTGCCATATGGATGATCAATAAAAATCTTTTTAAAATTATTAAAAGGAGATTGATTTTCTTCGCCTTTGCGAATTTCAGCTAAGACGTTACTATAATTAAATTTTAAGCTATTCGTGTGAATAGGATTAATTGTAGGATCTAAAGATAGTGTCGTAGAGTTTGGTCCGTTTCCGATCTTTTTTGTGTATTTAAAAGAATTTAAATCTTTTAATGCCGTTATAATTTCCGAAGGTATTTGGAATGTGTGATTCTTTCCAAATACTACGTTGCCATTGCTCTTATTATCGTAAGCAAAATTATCTGAAGTTTTATTTTCTATAGGAAATTGAAAAATCAAGAACCCGTTCATAACTCCAGTTAAAACTCCATCAGTAGAGACTTCAGGGCAAGTGACATCAGTGACTATCATCCCATTGGCTTGCATGTAGGCTATAAGATTTGCGCCACGGGTAGACCCATGAGGTAAAGTCTGCATCTGCATTAAGTCGTTCCCATCTAGTATTTGTTTGTCTTCTAAATTAGAATTTGAAGAAGTGACCTTACATATAACTACTCCTCCTAACTCCGTATCTAGATGATTAAACAAAAGGTCGTTTACGCTTCCTTCTGTCCACCCTATGCTACTCAAAGCTCTGCTCGCTAGTTCTCTTTGTGATGAGTTACCTCCAACTATATTATTTGTATTATACAAATTTAGAATAAGATTGAGATCTTGGAGTATTAACTTATTAAGTACTTCTGTATTATTAGCGAATATTTTAGAAGATTCTGTGTTACCGTGCCGTATAGATCCACCCCGTCCCGTTATATTAGGTGGTGTAATGATCAATCTGGAAAAAGATAGAACAGGGTTAAAAGCAAATAAGAATTTAGATGCGCTGAGCGTACTATCTCCCCATATTAAGCTGCCGTTTTGGACTGTCCCTTTCGGTTGAGCGTCGTTTCTGTAAGCTGCATTGTTATCATTATATACCGTTTGAAGATCTCCATTGAGATACCAAGGAAATGTTTGCGCTCCATCTAGTCCTCTATATTTAATAAAACCTCTGATAAAAAGAGCATAATTTTCTATCCTTTTCGGTAAGGCTTGCTCCCGATTAAGGAAAGCGAGGCTGTTTACGCTCCTCGTATTCGTCCTTAAAAACATCATTCCGACATCAGGCCATGATTCAGCCTCGAAAATATCTGATCCTCCAGCCGTGCTAGATTTTAAAGATGTTATTTTCCCGCCGCTACTTCTATTGGTGGCCTCTCCTAATTCTTGAAAAAATTCACGACAATACGCGACTCCTTCTCCGCTAGATAATTCTAAATTAAGAGAATTAAAAGTTTCGGTTTCTAGGGGCGTTAGCTGATCAGACTTTGTTTCAGATTGGTTAGTCACAGCCACGGGCGTATTATCTAAATAAATGCCTTGCAATATATTTAAACCATCAACCAGTTCTCCATGAGAGTTGACAATACCTTCGATGGGTCCATCGCTCAATAAATCTAATGTCTCTGCGTAACTGTGAGAGGCTCCATATTGTAGTTCCCCCATAACGGGGGGTTTATAAATAGGGGGCTTAGGTTTACCCCCTTTACCTCCTGCTCCTGCAATACTTAGCTTTTTAAGAATATGTTTCATGATGTTCTATTTCCTATGAAGACTGGGTTACTGCTGTCACCTTGTAATGCTTTTGAGGGGGCTTGATGTTGAGGGAACGATTTTATAGTGGCTTGTATGACTTGAGAGCCGACTATTAAGCGCCCATAACCTATGGGGACTGGCGATCCTTGGTCTGCTAAGTTAGCGGTATTACTAAAAATTAAAGAGCTTTTTGAGGCTTTCGATGATATTTCTAGAGCTTCGTTTTCTGGTTTAGGTGTTAATGCATAAGTAATTGCTGCAAAAATGATGGCATTAGCTACATTAGCAAAAAAACTGCCTGATCCTAAAAATTTAATAATAGCTAGAATCTCAGTGCCGCCACTACCTGTTATAGCTGGAACTAAATCTATCGTGGCTGCGTCCGATATGTTATCCATATCTGGGCCATGAGTAATTCTTCGTTTATTTATTATAAGGTCATAACAAAAACCTTCTCTTTGTAGTTCCACTAATCTTTGCAAAAAACCTCCCCTATTACAATCTATAGCCTCTAAAACATCTTTCGGGTTAGGTAGGCTTAATAAGAATGAGTTTCCAAACTCCCTTGCTAGAATTCCATGTATATTTACTATCGTCATTTTACAGCCTTTATCCTTTCCAGTATATTTACATCTGATTCTATAGTTTCGGGCGTATAAATATTTATTTTTTTTGTGTTAAGGCTATATATCAAAAATGGCTGGCAACAATTGTCTGACATTTTGACATCAAATTCAGATTCTGTTTCATCCCCTACGATATGACTATGGAAAACCGCTATCATAATATAAGAATCTTTAAATAGTAAATAGCTTAGAGGGTTTATTAAGAAATGTGATCGAGGGTCTGTCGCGATATTATCCTCTTTTTGAATTATAAATTCTTTTTTCTCATGATCATAACCTAAAAATCCACAGATTTCCTGTTTAAAATGTTTATGAGACATTTCTTTTATTTTATGTAGGGCCGTAACCTCCCCTTTACATTTGTGTACTTCTTGCATAGCTGAATCCATCGGTCCCAGGAAAACCTCCAAAATTAGGGAATGTCGGCGTTGGGTTTTGAATAAGAGTTAATGGGGCTTCTTTATAATCTTGGAGAATGCCTTTAAATTCTCCACTGCCCGTCAAATGAATATCTCCTGTGTGGATATCTAACATCCCGATAGTACTTGTAGAAGGGATAAATCCAGTTGAAGCATCCCACCAAGCGACTAAGCTGTCCGCTCCGTAAGAAAGTGATCCGATACCACTACCAGTTAGTGTCCCAAAGCGTCCAGTGCATTCATTATAATTTCGCGGTGCGAAATCTAAATTATTAGAAACATTATTTGGACTTGGTATCCTTTTGTAAAGGTAGCTTATCTCTTCATCATTCAAAGGTCTATTCCATAAAGCCCAAGGCCCAAGCGCTCCATTCATTGAGGTCGTGGAGGGGTATGTAGTGGGGGCCTTGTATCCTTTTTTTCCTGGGTAATATTCAACAGCACCTAACATAAAAGTTTGAGGTAAGGCTTTTTCGCTGTTCTGCCCCCAAGTCATAGCTTTTCTTTGTGTTAAGCTAGCAAAATTACCTAGATTTTCATTAATTTTACCCCCCCCTAAAGTCACTGTGCTGGTTGATTGATTTACTCCGTTTACATAAAACTTAATCAATGTGTTTGCGTCTTCTCCTATTCCATTAATAGCGGGATCTCCCGTGCTATTTGTTATTATGTATTGCATCCATTCTCTAGAATCTCCAGCGTTTTGTTCTTCGTGTAGACTTATAGTTCTATAGGCATTTGTATTATGACTTTCGCTATCATCATCTATCTGATAACCCATATAATTAGCTGAGATCTGATTAGTCTTAGTGCCTTTAGTCTTATTCCAATTACGATCAACAGGCGTAACATCAGCATTAACATTCAAAAATTGATTATTAGGCCAGTTTAACCCGTCTCTCGCTGAAGTGCTTAATATTCCTGCTCCTGCTGGGCTAATATCATTGATATTAACCCAACCCATGATGGTGAATTGTCCAGTTAGCTGACCTGTTAATTCTAAGGCGTTAGTATGGAATAGTCCTGTATGAAGTGGTATTAAATTTGAACGACCATTGGGTTGTACTAATTTATCGGCTTCGTCTGAAGCTGTCATGCCAGAAATATGGATAGCGTTAAAACCGCTATTGATATTTTGTCCTTCGACAAATCCTACTAAATCGATCTCATTAAATCTTTTTTTACATGCGGAAAGTTTTTTAGTACACCCATCTCTTTGCCAGAAGCTGGGGTTGTCTTCTGGCAATTGTCCTGAATTATCTTGGACGCAGACGTATGCTGTTTTTAATGGCTCTCCCTGTATATTGGGATCAGGGTTAGCTAAGAAAATGGTAGGACTTTGTGTTATTACTATATTGCCTTTACTATACGGCTTTGACGCAGCCCATATAGAATCTGAGCTATTAAAAAATGAACCTGCGCCACCTACTGGGGTATAATTAGGCGCTACCCCACTTCCACTGAGGTCTTGGAAGTTTTCGCCATCACTTCTCTCTATAGGAAGACCTTGATACCTGCACCCCTCTCCTCTGTATTGCCAATAACAGAATTTAGAAACAACGCTACGAGAATTGACGCTGAACCCCTCAAGATCTAACGGAGAATTAAGTTCGAATTCTACGAACAATCTAGACTCTTGGGTTTTCCTGCCCATCAACCAAGTTTCATCTGTCAATTCTGCTTTAGGGTCAGCTTCACCAAAAGGATTACCCCCCTCGAAGTTTTCATCATCAATAAATTTTACGGATACTCTTTTTCTAACAAAGCTGGCATTTTTAAAATCTTTATGTACCTGAAGGAGTTGGGTAATGATATTATTTTGATTGGCTACACGGATTTTGGGTCTAGCTAATTTGCCATCTCCTAATATATCAAACCCTTCGCTCTCCATAGCTAAAGGCAAATATTTAAAACCTTGCCACTGGATAGATTCAGAATAGACAGCTCCTCCATGAAACCCTAACCATACGGTTGGATTATTAACCCTATCTGGGTAAACTCTAAACAGTTCTAATAATGCGGTCGGCTGTAGGTCTAATAAACTACGTGCTACTTTGTTTTTTCCTTCTTCCGCCATAATGTAATTTACACTTTATTAGTATATAATATTAAAAAGAAGTGAAAATTACACATCTAAAAAACTACAGCGAGGAGTTAAAGCTCGAATTTTATAATTTCTTTTTAAGCTCTAAGCCTTATGATCTAGATCATATACGGTCTCCTCATTTAAGGAGGCAGAAAATAGAGGCTTTATTTGTTGGTTATTGTAGAAATTCTGAGGTGTATATTGTCGAAGAAGACTCTAAACTCAAAGTGGCTGTTTTTATCTTTGATGCTAGGGATTATTTAGATTTAACGTTCATATTTATGATCACAAAAAGTTTTAGCAGTCCTGATTTGATGGCTACTGCGCGAGGTATATTTGATCACGCCATGAAAGAATTAGGTAAAAATTATATCAAAAGCAATATAAGGAGAAAACACAAAAAAAACTCCTTTAAAAAATTCATTGAAAGGTATGATAAAAAAGTCATAATATTTAACGACGAAAATAATACTGTCGTTTGGTGTAATAGAGACATAATGACAATTAAATTCAAAGTTGTGGGGGCAAATAAGACCACTACCCATTTAATGGGTAAAGATCTTCTATTGCGCGGGACAAAAAAAATCAAGCATGGGCTGCTAAGAGAGTTCTCTGACGGAGAGAATACTTACCTTCTAGACGAAAAAGGTATTGATTTTTTATCTAAATCTGTTATTATCCACGGGCATCTATCGGACAATAAAAAAAATGTCGGTAATATTTCTTTAGAATTTATACCAAACGAATGAAAACAAAAACTATTTTTTACAAAGTATATACTCGAAAAGGAGAGTATCATCACGCTTACAGTGCTAAACTCAAAGGGTCTCGCGAATGGGCCATCTCTTGTGCAAGAGTAGTGGATGGCTATGTAACTCAAGTGGCTGATGATTTAGAAAAAACAGAGAAGAAGATATATACCAACGGGGTAGAAGTCTAATGCTACATTTAATTAAATCTCTTTTAAAATCTTTAGAACTATTCTTAATCCTAAAGAATAAACGGTTTTATTATGATTTAGAAAAAGAACATAAGAAAGAAGAATATGAAATTATTAAAGAAATTGAAAATCTCAGGCAAAGCGGCACTAGTAATGACTCTGATTGGGCTGACCTCTTGCGCGAAAGACTCATCTCTGAACGTTCGAGATTTAAATATTTATCAACCTTCCACTCTGAAACTGCAGAAAGGGAAGTCGGTTCTGACTGAAGAAGGTATTTATACACCTAATGCTGATGAGGTCTGGCATTCAGATGCAAGGTTCCGCCGTCTTGAACGGGAAGTCTATTTAGTTAAATAATTAATATTTGAAAAAACGCTATTACAAAGTGGGCTTTTTTTTTATAAAGTGTAATTAGTATAACATGGAGCCAGAGAAGTCTATACTTAAAGAGTTTATAAGTGGTGGCTGGGTTGTCTCTATTATAGGTGCAGTTGCTATGTGCGCTAGATTACTACACGCTAATAAAAACATGTCTTATGTGGAACAATTCAAGAAAATAATAACAGCTGCTATAGCTGCTACTATCGCTTGGTTTGTTCTAGAGCAAACAGATGTTTCATCTTTAACTAAAGCTATTACTTATGGTATCATTGGGGTCATTAGTCCAGAAGTTATTACTGGTATTGTTCGGATCGGGGAAAAATTCGCTAAAAACCCCGATAAATTTATTAAAAAATAATAAAATGGATTTTAAAGGAAAAAGACAAGTGGTTAAAGCCGTCCAAAACTTAATCGGTGTTTCTGATGATGGCCGAGATGGGCCAATTACTTGGAATGCTATACTCGCGGAGCTATCTAAAGAACATGGGCCTGTAGTGGGAGGTGGGATTGCCGCTATAATGGTCTCTATAGCTAGAGGAGAGATAGGGGTCTCAGAAGTAGACGGAACAAATTGCGGTCCTAGAGTGAACGAATACAAAGCTGCTACTTGGTTAGACCCAAAAGAAGCTTGGCCTTGGTGCGCTGCTTTCATTTGTTGGGTAGTCAGAGAAGCTATTGAGCAAAAAGATGTAGAGTGTAAACGCCCTAAAACCGCTTCAGCTTGGGATTTTGAAAACTGGGCTAAACAGCAATCAGGTAAAGGTGTAGAGCTTCGTAAGCCAACTAATGAGGATATAAAAGCGGGAGATATTGTGGTGTTTGAGTTCTCTCATATTGGTTTGGCCGTCGAAGACGTAGACGCTAAAGGGTATGTCAAGACTGTAGAGGGTAACACAAATGGGGGAGGAAGCAGAGAAGGAGGCTCTGTTTTAGAGAAAAGTAGGCATGTTTCTAAGATAAGGAGCAGAATCAGGATTTTTTAGTGGACATAAAATAGGACAAGGGTAAGATCGGTTAATGTCTGAAGTAAAAATCAAAGTAGACCCTAACGATATTTTCGTTTATGTAGTAGGCAACTCTATGTTCGAGCCTATAGAAAAGTGCATAGACTTTACGAGATACGAGGTTTATGATTCTTTTATTCTTGATCTTAAAACACAAGATTATTTAAATCAAGGAGAGCAATATCAAAAATTCTATACAGAGGTGGCTAAATTAAAAAAGATGGCTAAAGAGATGTCTCAAAAAGAAATCCAAAGTCTTTGCGCTGAAATAGCTGAGATTGCTCCTGAATACGTAGAAATATAATCATGTCGAGCGCGAGTAAGGGGAAGGGTGCGGTTAAAACGGTGGAATGGTGGAAACATTTGAGACCCTTCGGGAAGCGCCGACAGAATAAAAGAGTCCGTAAAGATGGGGAAAATCAGATAAAGAATGAAGAATTATAGGCAGGTCCATATAATCGCAGAAGATAAGGGCTTCACATACGGACCTATCCCAAATACTCCAGAGTTCCACGATGAAAAAGAAGCTTTGGATTATTGGGTCTACAACCAAAATAAAATTAAGGAAGCTAATTTTTATAATAACCCTATCGTAATAATTAGAAAAGAAGTGCATAATGTGCTTGTCAAACAATTTTAAGCTGCTAACTTCAAGGAGTTATGAAAAATATATTCAAAATAACAACCTTAGTCTTATTCGCCTCAATCTTAGGTCTAGCAGCATGGCATGATCGCAATCCAATTATTGAAACAGTAGAGATTGTAAGGGTGGTTCCTCCAGAAAAGCTAGAGGCTCATGTCTCTTTGACTAAGTGGCAGCTTGATAAGATGCTTAGCGAGTATGAGGAGGACGCTCATGCATCTGATATGTTGAAATTCAAGACTCTTGTTAAGAGAGACGGCGTTGAATGGAGAATCTCCTCTACCCATTTAGTTAAGGACTCTGATCCATTCTTAACGCCCCAAGGAAGGTTCTTTGTGGTCAATCCTTCATCTATAGATTACACTGGCGACTTTAAATCTTGTGTCGAGTATGCAGATAGCTATAAAAAGTTCCACGATTACATCGTGATCAGTGCGGAATGAATTGTAGATATAATAGCAGAATCATTGGCAATAATGGCTACAGAGAATTGATGATAGTAGTCTTGAATGAGCAGGATAATCTTATTGATTCCTGTTGCCATAAGTTAGACTCTCCAGAAATTCACGACCTAACAAGTGGAGAGATCGGAGCGCATAAGTTTGGCATTAAAGGCTGGGAATTAGATCCTGCTGATCAATACCAAGGTTACGCAACAAAACAAATTGCTTCACAATCACACAAAACAGTGTAAATAGTTATATGGAATTGATTATTCAAATTATTCAAGATAACCCTTGGTTTGGCGTTCTTACGGCTGCTATAGCTTTAGCTTCAGCCATTACCGCCGTGACCCCGACTCCGCAGTCAGGCACTTTAGCTAAAATCTACCGACTGGTAGATTGGGCTGCTTTAAATATCGGTAAAGCCAAGCAGAAATAGTCTAGTTCTCTAGATAGACCTCCTACCTATCATGGGTAGGGGGTTTTTTTATTTTTTTCTTGCAATTTTTAATTAGTTTTATAATATATGTATAGATGATTTCAAATAAAGCTAAAGGTCTTTCAGGTTCTAGTCATGTCGCGCATACTAAAAAGCTTATGTGCGAATCTACGCAGCGTTATCACCACTCATGTTTATCAGCGGGACTTACCATAAAGAAGACAGGTAAAATGCAAGATATTGGCCATGTCGATTTTATCGTCGATGGAGAGACCGTGGATCTAAAAGGAATAAAGAATTCTATGCGGGAAGGTAGAGTCCTGCTAGAATTCACCAATGTAAATGGTAAGACTGGATGGTGTAACGAGAAAGGCACTCCTGTTTGGATAGCTTTTGATGTCGGGGCTTTCTTCCTTCATGTCAAAAACATCGATCTTTTTAACTTAGCTAAAGAAAAATGCGATTTAAAAGATAGAGTTACAAAAGTAAGCGACTGCTTATACAAGGGTTATCAGCGCAATGGCAGGAAAGACTGGATGTCAATGGTTCTTCTCTCAGATGTCTTATCGCAGTGCAACCATTGGTTTTTGCCTTATCAAGAATACGACCTTCCTATTGAAAAGGTTCAAGGGTAATTGCGGAAATCACCTGTGCCTATATAACTCAGCCCGTCATTGTAAGGTTCAATAAATAGTCCAGTTGTTACAGGAGAAGATCCAGTCCAGCCTTCGTATCTGTCATTAATATTCTTGTTATATTCCCTAATTAAGTGTTGAGAGTCCCATTCTTTGTTAGCTTGGCCACTCAAGAGGTACATGCCTGTGACTTCAGCTCTAAAGTCCGCCCAGTCTCCTGATGATACTGATGCGTTGGAGTGTATTTCACTTAATAATTGTTGAGGCATACTTAAATTTACACTTTTTTTATTAATCTTGAAAAAATCTCTTGACCATAGCTAAGTACCGTCTAGGATTAGCTCCAAGCTCTTATGGACATTCATTGCTATCGCCTGGGTAACGCCACATTATCCCTTTGCGCTTTTATAAAATTATGAGAATTACGCTATTGAAAATTGAATGTTTATTTTTCAGCGCCTTGTTTGGTCTGACGTTTGGTGTTGTGCTAGCCGTGGTTAGCTGCGTGAGCGTTTTTGTAAAAGTCCTTGTAGCTTTTCCAATTCAGTTGTATCACATAAGAATGCAAGATCGTATGCGGAAGCAATTGGAGGCGTTAAACGCGGAGCCAGATGATATTTGGGATAGACATATCCAGAGAATGGAAAAAAATAAAACAGAAATAAACAATGAAGAACTTTGAAACATTAGTAGAGAAAGTGGTAGTTTGGGCAGATGAGCGTGGCATCTTTGATGCTGCTGATCCTTTGGCCCAGTTGGATAAAACTCAGGAGGAGTTGGATGAAACAATAGAGGCGGTTAAGCAATCGGGATTTGACAACCCAGAGAAATATTGGTTAGAAAAGCCAGAAGTGGTTGATGGTATAGGAGATATGTTGGTGACGATTATCATTGCGGCTAAGATGATGGGATTAGATCCTACTTATTGTTTAAATGTGGCATATGACGAGATCAAAGATCGGACGGGTAAGATGGTGGGCGGTAAATTCATAAAAGACCAATAAAGATGAATACAAAACAATTATTAAAATTGCATGAGGATACGTGCAAATCGTGTCGAGCAATAATGGAACAAAAAAACAGTGATTATACTGGCGGCAAATCATCTACAGACCCTTTCGCCAATTTCAATGCTTCATCTATCCTCGATATTCACCCCGTTCAAGGGCTATTATTGCGGGTGATAGACAAGATCCAGCGAATCCGTAGCTTTACTAACGACAAAGAACTAAAGGTTAGTAATGAATCAGTAGAAGATGCATGTGATGACATCGTTAACTACGCTATTTTAGCTAAGGCTATGCTGATGGAAGAAAGATCCCAGATCGAACGTAAGAAAACTAAATAAATGATTGTAAATCTAGATCCAGACGAAGTTTTAATATGCGAACAATTAGGTAGGATGAGGTCGATCATCGCCCGAAGCTCTGGCGTTAAAGATGCGAAGGTCGGTAATCATGACGGTAGTGAAGCTGATGTCATGGGTATGAAGGCTGAGTATGCATTTGCTAAACAATTTAATACTTTCCCCGACTTAGGGTTAACTCCTCGTAGCGGAAGCGCAGATGGTAAGTTGAAAGGTTATGCCTACGATATAAAATCTACAACTTACAAAAATGGTAGACTTTTAGCTACAAAAAAATTCAATGCTGACGTTGATATGTATGTCCTATGCATAGTTAACAACTCTGAAGTAGATATAAAAGGTTATGCAATGAAGAGCGAGTTGGTCCAGACCTCTAATCTCAAGGATCTTGGCCATGGGGAAGGGTATTGCTTAGACCAAAGCGAATTAAAAAGTTTCAAATAAACGTCGAAAGACCCAGATCGAACAAAATAGAAACAAATAATGAAACCCCCGCCACCATCTGTTAGACCATCGATACAATTCATAGCCGCGATTACTTCTGGTGTCGCTGGATTCTATGTGTTGAAATTCCTTTTCGAACTATTTACTTAAATAAAGAAATGAAACAAAAACCCGAATTCGATTTCGATATCGACCCTGAGCAAAGAGAAAGATTAACGGAACTCTTTGGCTCGCCAGACAATAAACAGTGGGCTGATTTTACAGCTAAGCCAGAGAAGGAGTCTCTATTTTCTAGATTAAAAAAGAGATTCAAAAAGAAAAAACAGGATGAACGCTGAAGAAAAGCTTTTTTTAATTAAAAAAGCGGCAGAAACAATCCGCCAGATCGACATAGATAGAAATCGCGAGAAGATGAGAGTCTACACCGACATTAAAAAACAATTAAATGTCGAGGTAAAATCTCCATCCAAAGTCATCTTGATAGAGACGTATTTGTGGGAGTATGTCATGCTTGGTTTAAGATCTTACGAATATAGTATCGAGAAAATATTGAAAGAAGATCTTGACAGTAACGATTAATTGATGTAGGATTCTTGCGGATATGAATATATTTGTTACAGATAAAGACCCATACCAAGCAGCGAAAAACCTTTGCGATAAGCATGTTTCTAAGATGGTGGTAGAAACTGCTCAAATGTTAGCTAATTGTTTCTCCCTTGAGGTCTTGGCTGGCTGCGATTGCCCAAGGACTCAAAAAGGCAATTCTCGCAAACACTCCTACGCCAAACACCCATGCACTATCTGGGCGATGAAGAACAAATCTAACATGATGTGGCTAATTCGTCATGGTATGTCTATGGCTAAAGAGAAAAAGTTCCGCACTGAGAAGGAGCATTTTTCTGAGAGGTTTATTCTGTGGTGTATGTCGAATACGCATCGATCTACTGTCGTAGCTGGGTCTCTTACGGAATTTGCCGTGGCTATTAACGAAAATCAAAAATGCAGGACGCACCCTAACTTTGAAAATCTTTCTGTTGTAGAAAAATATAGGGAGTATTATAACTACGATAAGTCTTACTTCGCTAAGTGGACGAAAAGAGATGCCCCGAATTGGTATTCTCCAATGTAAAAAATCTGATCATCAAGATAACACAATGAAAATAGGGGTTTTAATGTGGTATGACAGCGATATAGAGTCTTATGGAGATAACTGTTATAAGATAAATAAAGTTTATTGCAAAAAGCACGGTTATGATTTAATCAAATCATCAGAAAGAGTTTATGGATCTACCTTACCTTTTAGAAAACCTCACTGGGAGAGATACCCCCTTATACTTAAACACATAAAAGACTATGATTACGTCATTTGGATCGACGCTGATGCATTCTTTTATAATATATCTCCCCCGATAATTGATTTAATTAATAAATATAAAAAAGAAATTTTATTTAGCGAAGATGATAACCCTTTAAACCCTCCAGCAGTAAATTCAGGAGTTTTAATCCTTAAAAATACAGAACGAGTCATAAATATAATAGAAAAGTGGGCTTATTCAGAGGAATTAAAAGATAAGTATTGCGGCCATAAATTAGTAGATGGTTATCTATGTCCAAGAATGAATTGGGTAGAAGATCAAGCTATTGTCAGGGGGTTTGTTAAAGATAATGTTGATAATATAAACGAAATATCAAAACTTATGCCCTATCTAGAGCTACAGCACTATAATGTGTCAGAAAGGAATTTTTTTGCCAGACTTAAAAAGACTCCATATATTTTTCATTTAGCTGGTGAGCATAAATTTAGACTAAAAGAATCAAAAGGATATCTTGATAAACTCCGTAGTGTAGGACATAATATATAGATCTCTAAGCAATGTGAGGGAGTTTCCTCTTGACTTGGTGTCTTTTTTAAACAAAAATAAAAACATGGATAAAGAACAACAGTGCAAAATAGAAATCGAAGAGATCAATGTGCTTATGCGCCCAATGCTCGCAGAGCTAAAGAAGCTGCGAGATATTAAAAGACCTATTACAGAGAAGCTAAGAACTCTCTCTCGACAACGGGAGAAGGACGTTAGAGATGAACGAAAGAAATTAAAAGCAGAGCAATCTATTAAAATAATTCATTTGGTTGTCGGCGGGATGTCGCTCTGCGAAGCCAAGGAATCACTTGGTCTTAGTAAATATGTTGTAAGAGACTTGCAAGGTGCTTGGTTTAAGATACAATATGGTGTTGAATCGACTAATCACTTTAGTTGCCCAACTTGGCAAATAACCAAAGACATAAAAGAGCAAGGCATGGAGGCGGCTCTTCAACAGCACAAACCAACATTAGAATTAGGATGATTTGGTTACGGAGTCGATGTTCTAACAAAACTTAAATGAAGAAAAGAAAAAGAGAATTCCGAAGCTCATCGACATGCTTCGGAGCTATGGACACAGAACCTCTTATAAGAGGAGCCAAGTTATCTTTATTGATTGCGGTAGTGCCAGTCGCACTTATTTACTTGAGCATCAGAACTTTCCGTTCGAAAAGAAATCGTAGAAATATTAAAAATAATTCTTGACTTGTTCAAGGACATAGTGAATTCTACGAATAGAACGTTCTCAATAGTCGAGGGCTAACCAAAAAAACTAATGAACAAAATATTAAAAATATCATTCGCCCTTTTAATTATCAGCCTCCTATTTAAATTCGGGGTAAAGATGTATGTGAATAGAGGGGCCGATTACCCCGAAGGTCCGACTGTAAACGGCGAAGAGTTGTTCGTTGATATCAAGACGAATACCTTCTACAGCGCCCCTGATATTATAAAAAACAATTTATTTTCTGGCACTTCTATCCGATATCATATCAATGGAGAAATTTCAGCTAAAGCAGGGATTTATGAAGGTAAACTTCATGGCCCTTTCGATAGCTGGTATGAGAATGGTGAGAAGCAAATATCTCTCATTTGGATAAATGGTGAGAAGTTCCGTAGGTTTAGAGCTTACCGCTCTAATGGAGACAGAATCGAAGGAGATGGTAAGGAGTTAGGGCGTAAAGTATTCTCTGGTGAAATGGTGTTAGATTAGAAATACGCTTATGAAAATTAAAAAGATTTTAAAATTTAAAATATTTCACCCGACACAATGGGCTGTGCGTGAGAAATCTACTTTTCGACCTGAAATTCTTAACCCTCCCACATGGAGAGAGAAGCAGATAAACAATGCAAAGATAGATAGAGAGTATGAAAGCCTTGTGAAGGCCGAAGGGCCAGTAGAAAATGTGTCTTGGGTAGACAAATACAATAATGATTTTAAAACAAACAATTAAAAAAATGAAACAAAATACATATTCATCATTAGCAGAAACTTTAAGTTCTGAATGGGACGGGCGATTTATTAGAGGCATGAGTAAGGCCGTCAATGGAGGAGTCTATACAATTCAAGATCATAAGACTGCGACTTACCTTCGAAACCCCTCGCTATGGTGTGCGGACGTAGTTAGTGAGTTGACTGCTATAAGCCCTTGGAACTCTGAACATAAAAATAGAGTAGGAGGAACGTTAATCACCAAAAGACATATTATAACGTCTGCTCATGCAGCTTTATCTATATCTTCTGTCCCTCTAATCGTTAGATTTGTAGATGCCGATAGTAATGTCCACACTAGAACAATTATTGGATCTAAGACATCTGACGATTGGGCCAGAAGAAACTTATCTGATTTCAGAATTTATACTTTAGATTCGGATCTTCCTGATTCAATCAAGCCGTGTAAGATTCTTCCATCGAATTGGAAGAATTACTTACCCGACCTTAATGATACTCGCCCTCCACAGTTAGTTTTAGATCAAGAAGAAAAAGCTCTTGTCGCTGATTTAAGAAGGGTTGATACTAAGCTCTCTTATGGAGCTTACCCTATTGACACTAACCGCCAAATTCTTTCTGAACCTCTTATTGGCGGTGACTCAGGAAATCCTGCCTTTTTTATTGTTGATCCAAATCCTGAAGATTCTAATGTCAGCTCACAGTTAGTTCTTAACTATGTTCTCACATTTGGCGGGTCAGGATCAGGGAGTTCACTAGCTAGTAGTATCTCTCTTTTGAATTCTGCGATTGCTGGAGCTGATGCTGACGCTAGTCTTAGGTTAGGGGAATCGATTAATACTGGGTATACAGTCACTGAAGCTGACTTCTCTTATTATACTGACTACAGCCCCTTTCCTAAAGAAGAGATTGTCCTTAAGCCAGTCGGTGTCGGGACGACCAGTCCTGAACCAGTCGGGGTTGGGACGACTACCCCTGAACCAGTCGGGGTTGGGACGACTACTCCCGAACCAGTCGGGGTTGGGACGACTACTCCCGAACCAGTGGGGTTTGAGATCCTTGATTTCAGCGAAGAAGAAATTTATATCGATAAGGAGGTGGAGCCTACTCCAGAACAGTTGAATATGAGTTTAGAGAAAAAAGAAATTTATCTTCTAGCCGCAGGAGCTGTAATCCTCTTGTTTATTTTAAAATGGACTGGGTTCTTTTCGTCTATGAGTAAATACTTAGATAACGGACTTTAATTTTCAATGCGCTTGTAGCTCAGTGGTTAGAGCAGGGGTCTCATAAACCCTTTGTCACTGGTTCAAATCCAGTCGGGCGCACCAATCATATAGAAAACATGGACAAAGAAGTGGCAGCGGAACTAGACGATAAAGCTTACGCTTGTGCGGAGTTTATCCAAAAACTAAGCAAGGTTCAAGACGATCATTTTGAAGAGCTTTATAAAGAAGCTCAAATGAAGGGTTGGTTTAAAGGCTTTGGAGTCGATAAGGACGGCGTAGATGAAGCAAGGGATTGGCTGTTTGATTATTGCTTCAATACAGATGGCACTCAGTTATTTAGTGAGTATTGCAGTGCAGAATGGATAAAGATATGAAAATTTCAGAAATAGAAGTCAAAGAACATGTTAATGGGGAATTGTATTTTGATTTACCTGATGATCTTTTAAACAAATTGGATTGGGAAGAAGGCGATCAGATAAAATTCATCGAACAAGATGGAGGGTTTCTACTTAAGAAAGTTAAATATGAAAGCATTGAGGTCAATTTTGACGATGAAAAATTATTTACATACATGAAACACGCCCATGAAGCAGGTTTAAGTTTTAATAATTGGATTGAAGGAGTTTTGACGAAGTTGATCGAGCATACTGATTAATTTATTATGAGAGAAGACTGGGATGTAGTAGTAGCTTTTAGTAAAGCGAATAATAAAGGAACTAAAGTCCAATTTGATAATGGTCCCTATGAAGGCATGGCTGTTAGCGACACACCTTTAGAGTATTTGCTTTATTTAGAGAGGGAAAAAAAATATTACCCCAGACATAACGCTCAATTAAATATTCTTACTAGCTGTATAGATAGTATACAGACTAAAACATATGGGAAAGGACATTTAGAGGAAGATTAAAGTCAAAAACCCCCAGATCGAGTGACATTTTGCCAAATAAGGCATGATAAATTAATAAAAAAAGAAAAAAATTAATAAAAAAGTTTTAAAAAGATTTTTAATTTAATAAAAAGTTTATTTTTCTGCGATCATGAGTAAAAATATAATATTAAAAAGAGAATCTGGGAAATGGGTTATAATTTTTGGTAAGTATAAAGAAGAGTGCCTGAAAAATGTCCCGACTCACTACTTGCAATGGATTTTAGATACTATCGAAGACTTAAGTATAAAAGAATTCAATTTAATTCGTGGCACTATTGGTGGAAGAAGAGGGCAAATGTCTAAATACCAAAGAGAGAAAAAATACAGATGAAATCACTTAGAAGACCAGCAGTTTATCGGGGTGTTACTTATCCTGAGTATGAAATAGATTTTTATACCTCACAAGTTTACAGCGTTAGGTATAATGATAAGGTTTTGAAGACCACATCAAGGCCGTTTAGTAGTTACTTGAGTGTAATCCCTTATTTAAATTATAAACCGACATATATCGGGGTTCATTCATTAATGGCAGAAACATTTTATGACCTTTTACCTAAATCGCCTTTAGTATCTTACTATGGCTTGCTAGTAGGCAGAAACAAACATATTTTAAAGACTCCGACAGAGTTTACTTTCATCTGTAATCAAGTATGTCCCGATCATATCGATGACGACCCAAGCAATAATCACCATAGCAATCTAATGATTGTTACTCAAACAGAGAATAATCTGAAGAAAAGACCACACAAAAGAGAATGCGATAGTTCATACAAGGGAGTAACAATTGATAAGGGAAGTTTTAAGGCTAGAATATTTACAAGGAATACAATAGATCAAAATGGAAAAGCTTTTGGCTTGTCAAAAAACCTTAAAACAGAAGAAGAAGCGGCATTAGTATATAATATAATACTAGAAGAGTCTTTGCTTACTATTTGGGGGGGGAATTTGGGGCCAAAGATGTATGATTTGGCCTATAAGAATGTAATTAAGGCTCCTATCCGACAAGAACTAACCCTATAATAAGAATTTAAATTCAAAAAAAGGCAAAAAAAGGCTTGCACGGGGTCGGATCGTTGATATAATGCTTGCGTATGAACGAAACACCCAAAAGAAGAGGTCGGCCCCAAGGCTCGACATCATTTGTCAAAGTTAACCTTAACCACTTGGTCAGCCAGCTAGGTAAAGAGACAGCTATTGTAGTCTCTAAGAAGTGGATCGATGGTCTTACAGAGCTTGGTCTATGGAATGAGCCTAGTAATAACCCAGTCAAGATTACTGCTATGCCGACTCCAGCTCTAGAAGAGCCTGAAGCTAAAATCCAGTTCTCTATTAACCGATTCGAAGATTAATCTTATGAGCAAAATTAAAATGTTTGAAGGTTTGGTCGGGCAGAAAGCAATTAAAACTCGTTTAGGGTTTTATACAGAGGCTCAAAAGGCTACAGGGACACTCCCTTTTCTTTTGTTCAATGGAGCAAAGGGATTAGGTAAGACAGAATTCGCCAAGTCATTTGCTAAGTCGCTAGGTAAGCCATGTATAGAGATCAATTGTTCCACAATTCGAAATGCTGAGCAGTTTTTTGATCAAGTATTCATCCCAGCTATTCTAGATAGAGATGTTACTGTTCTTTTGGATGAGGCTCATGCGCTACCTAAAGATTTGGAGAATGCTTTTCTGACTATCTTTAATGTGGAGGATACTAAGACCAAACGATTTGAATTCGGTGAGTCTAGTTTCTTGTTTGATTTCTCTAGGCAGACCTTCTTGTTCGCAACTACGGAATCAGATAAATTGTTTGCTCCTTTTAAGGACCGTCTAACCCAGTTAGACTTTGAACCATACAGTGGCGCTGAGCTTGGTGCAATCATTAAAAAGAAACTTAGTTGGGTGACATTCGAAGACGGCTTGATCGAGGATATATCTGAGACTGTCCGTGGCAATGCTAGATCTGCAATCAAAAGAGCTTTGGAAGTCAAGGCGTATGCAGAAATCAATAATAAATCTACGTTCTCTAGAAAAGACTGGAACAAATTACGTGATCTACTAGGCATCATGCCATTCGGTGTCAATGCTACAGAGCTTCAAGTAATGAGGATTCTCAAGGAGAGGGGCGCTTGCACCCTACAGATGCTTTGCGCTGTTACTGGAATGTCAAGAACTGCCGTTCAGAAAGATGCTGAGATTCACCTATTGAAGAATGGATTCATGAAGATAGACGGTAAGAGAGAAATCACTGGTAAAGGTATAAAAGTATTAGAAAGAATAAGTTAATGGCACAAAATAAAAAACAATATAAGCTCCCTTCCAAGATTTTGATTGGGGGTATGGAATTTAAAATCATTTTAAAAGAGATCGAAGACTTCGGTGTGATGGATTTTGATGCAAGAATTATCTGTATTAGAAAGTCCTTGACAAAGGAGGAGCAGCTAGATACTCTTCTGCATGAAGTTCATCACGCGGCCCTTAGCGTCAGCGGCGTATGCAACGTCCTTAATGATGATAATCTAGAAGAAGCATTAGTTAGGCTAGTAGAACATATGGTCGTTCCAATCATAAAGGAAGAATATAAAAAGTTCATTAAAAGAAAATGAAGAGTAAAATACTAGTAGTAAAAGATAAAAGAGATGATACTAAGACCGTGTGTTGGCTTGGGGACGATACATTCTCTGAAGATATTAAACACTTCAACCCAGAAGACCCTGCGGACTTCGACCTAGCGTCATTAGACGGAGCCGTATCCAGATACTTTGAAATGAAGGAGCTTACAGAAGCAAATGATTTGATTGGTAAGCTTGTAGACGGTATAGAGATCAAAGAAATTACATTCACCCACGAAATTCAATGAAAGCAAAAATAAATATAACAGAAACGATGCTCAATAAGAGTATCATCGATGCAAACAAATCGGTTTGTGAATTGGCCAAGAAGTTTGATTTTGATTATTCAGAAGCAGAATGCGGGACAAAGCATTTGGTTTCGGGTAAGTATCCTGATGGAACCGAAGCTAAAGTTACATTCTATAAGGCTAAGACTAGGGGAGATAAAAGAATATCTATCACTAAGTTAAAGCACCAGACCCAAGCAGGTGATGTAGTCACACTAAAGGGGTTCAGAGGAGCCATAAAGATTCTGATCAATGAAGATTAAAGTTTCTTTTACTAAGGTAGTTGAGGCTGATTCTGTAGATGATGCTTACACAAAGGTATTGGGCTGTCTTGATGGTTTAATTGGGTCAGAAGAGTTTAAAGCTATCGATGCACACCTTGATAGTGAGGAATCTCCACCTTGGCCTTGGACAAACCCCGTCATCTCCACGTTAACCCACGATAAGACCACATACAAGAGAGGTAACACCGAATTCACAGAGATGAACGGATTTGTCTTTGAAGACTTAGGTGGACACTCTGGCTATGGTGAAGGATCAATAGAAGACTGGACAGATACAGATTAATGAAGCAGCATAATAACAACTTATTGTTTGATATCTTAGATACCTTGTCTGAGGTGGAATGCCTACTAGGGGACAGAGAACCCGAAGTGAAAGAAAAACTACGTCAGATGAATCAACGTATAATTCACAATGCACGTAGCGAAGAAGAATCAACTGATGAGCCTTACGATTTATTTAAGTAACTATTTGTAATTACTTATTACTTTATTTACCTTACTCTTTGTATACCATAACCATATAGATATACATAGGGGATTATATCAAAGAAATCATTGTAGGTATCAGGAAACAGAAGAAATTGAGGATTTTAGATCAACTACTCCTTTTTAATTATTTAAATACCTTTTTTAATCATTTAAAACATTTTAAAACCATCATGGACCAAGTTCAAGCATCAGTCGTCATTTTAATATCCCTTTTATTCTTGCTTTATTTGATGGAATGAGTTAAAGGATGCGTAGCCCAACTGGTAGAGGCAAGCGACTTAAAATCGCTCAAGTGCGGGTTCGAATCCCGCCGCATCTACTTCTTTACATTCAGCTTTCATTAGGCGCTGCTGGGAGATGCTCGGCGGCGTAGAGATCTCCCTAATGAGAGTTGAATATAGGGAAGACTCACAATTCGCTAATCGGTGTATTTTATCTAAGCAAGCAAATAAAACAAAATGAAAGAGAAACAAAGAGAGTTCAATTTCAAGGGAGACAAAAAGACAGACTACGAAGTGTTCAGTGAATGGTATCGCGCATGGCGAAAGAAACAAGATGTAAAGCCCAAAGAAAGAGATCGGAAGAGATCGGAAGAGATTAGCCGCAAATAGCCGCAAATAACCGCAGGTCAACTGAAAGACCCCAAATAAACACAATACCCCAATGGCACGATTGCGTGGCACGATTAAACCTTTTGGCGCGATTACGTGGCACGATTAATAGGCCATCCAATAACACCCAATAACAGCCAATAACTGCAGGTCAACCGAAAGAGCGTAAATAAGCGATTAGCCGCGTTTCTGCAGGTCAAGCGAAAAGCCGCAAATAAACGATACGCCGAAGCACCAGAATCTTTTCGTGTTTTTCGCAGGTCAAGAGAAAAACCCTAAATAAACGCAGGTCAACCGAAACATTCTAAATAAGCGATTAGCCCAGATCTAAACAAACCCCAATAAATAAGCATAACGCATAACCGCAGATTTTATTTCACTTTAACAGTAACCTCCGAAAAAACGCTGTAAGTCGTTGATTAGTAGTGAGTTACGGGGGTCGCCCCGCCCGTCCGCCGTAACCCGTTGATACTCAACGAGTTAGGAGGGTTTTATGTTGTCAAGTTATTTCATTCTTCTTCTTCAAGTAAAGGTCGTTCTTTACCCTTGTTTAGTTCATAGACATGCCTTCGAATATATTGTCGAAATTCAACTAAAGAATCCATCATTTCTCTTCTTTCGTCTATAGCATCGGAGAAAGCGTTTTCTCCTAAAGGATAGTAGTCTCTCGCATGAAAAGTGAGTTCCTTCATGGCCGACTGTGCTTTGCATAATGCCTTATAGAAATCATAGTATTCTCTTCTCAGCGTTGTCTCTCCCGTGCCGTTTAGATGGACCATCGGGAATGTTATTTCTTTATTCATAATTATTTTCTGTGAATTTGCGTGAAGCCGAACTTTTCAAAAACTTCGGTCAGCTCCTTTGCACCGTGTAACGATAAAGGAATACGAGTTTTCTTCTTATCAAAATCCCATTCAATGGAATATTCTAAGCCTTTATAGCTAAATTCAGGCTCCTCCCTTTGAACACTAAAGGTCTTGTCGAAGTGTCCTGTTAGTTTAATTGTCTTTATTTTGTTCATCTTTTAATTTTTGTAATTCTTTCTTTCTGTCTTTCTGTTCGTGGAACCAAGAGGAACCATACTTTATATTTCTAGATTCAAAGAATCTATCGCAAGCATCGCCAACGATGCGCCCTGTATTTGAGGGAATGACATCATACATGCCGAAGTTTCCTTCGGACGATTGTTGTATTATTTCTTTTCTCTCTATCGCTTTTTCGAGCAATGAGTCGTGTTCTATTTTGGCCTGTCTAACCGAATTTGTTCTTTTCATATTATCTATCTCTATCTAGGATGAGTATTAAACAAGCGATCAAAGTTATAAAAAATTCTGTCATGTCTTAAGGTTCAACTACAAAGCCCGTTTCGTCTTTCTTCGCAAGACCTTTTTCAATCAATCCAACGACTACGCCTTTAGGATCTTTAAAGCGTAGATCGTTCTCATCTCCATTTACAACGGGATATCCAAGGTAAGTTTTGGGGAGTGAACCACGGAAAACAACCGCGACGTTCCCACCTAACGAAAGAATCTTTTTTACTCTGTTGTCGCTAGTCTCTTCGCTACGAGAGAAGGTGAGATGATAGTTGTCAGGCATTTTGCCATCAAGCCAAGCCCTCATTCTATAGAAACCCTTTGTGTAATCATAAAAATTTACATTGGGGAACTCTTCAATCATATTTGTTTTGCTAGCCTTGCGGACATTCTCCCAAGGAATATCCGAGGTGAGGTTAAGACGAAAGCAGGGAGTGAGGTTTTTCTTTCCTGCGCTGATGATTGCTTTGCCGATTTCAATTCTAAGATCAGACATAAAACCGAAGTTATCCTTAAAGAACCTTTGAGTCTTTGCGATTCTAGAACTTTGCACGTTAGACATGCAACCGCGTCCCGCAGTATCCAAGCAAGCGGCACGGCATCCCGCACTTGACCATTGGCAGACGTTGAATCCTGATTTGTTAGCAGGGGAGAGATGGAGACCGAAAGTTCGGAATCCAACCTTTTCACCCTTGAGTGTTTTGGCATTGCCTTGATTTAGTAATTTCATCTTTTTTTTGTGTTACCAATTTGAAGAATAGCAAATTTCTTTTCCAAGTTCAAGATGGATTCTCGCATCTTTTATGAATTGCAAAGTGATTTCTTTTTTATGTTTATCTAGGCTTGAGTCTTCGCCAAAGAAGAAACCTTCTGTCTGTGGCAAGCTGTCAGATTTAACGACAGATTCCAAAAGGTCGATATCTACGGCAGAGAGATGAATATCTTGACAGTTGAACGTTCCTTTACCACCGCGAAGGCGAAAAAGGTTTTCCATCCATCCTTGAAGAGCATTGTGTTTTCTCCAATAAGCAAGATCCACAAAGTGTTCCTTTAAGCCTTTTTTTTCTATCGCATAAGCGTTTTGATCTAATCCCATAACAAAAGTATTCTGGCAGGTTTTGGCCTAGGCTCAAGCCTATTTTAATTGTTTTTAATTATTTTTTAGTGCTTGACTTCCGCAGATTAAACACTAAGGAAAAAAGCTGCGTAACTCACTGAGCGACAACGAGTTAGGCGGATCGGGCGGGGCGACCGCGCTAACTCCCTGATACTCAACGACTTAGAGAGTTTTTATTGTAACCTAGGCAAACAAAAGCCTCGCTTCCGATTAAGGAAAGCGAGGCTGTTTATTTTCTTGACAATCAGGCGGGTAAGACTAAAGCGGATTCTTTATCCTCCTGAGTGATGATCTCTGGAGAGTGATTCGCGAACTTATCGAAGACGGATTGCATACGCATCGTGCGATCAGCAAGCTTTGTCAAGTCGCTACCTTTCAGGTTTTCAGTGACGGAATTATAAAGACTCCAAAGAGAACCCCCTTTAAACTCTTCGTGGCGAGGATTGCGGAATTCTTCAACAGCTTTGTAAATGTCACGGGCGGGGAAAGCCTTAGAATCTACAAGTTGAACAATCATTGAAGCGGCATCTTCGACAGCTGTTTCTTGATAAGCTGAAATGCGCTTGCTCATATCTTGCCAGTGGGAAGTCACGCGAGCGACCGCAGAAGATAAAACGCGAGGCAAGTCGCCTAGAATGTGAGTCGTGTGACGGCGAGCGAGCTTGATGTCAGAAGAGAAACAAAGGTTATCACAAACCATCATTTTGTTTCCTACCGCAATTGAAGCGGCGAAAGACTTGTCATGAGCATTCCGAAGACCTAACACGATCTGACGATCAGTTCCAGTAACGTCTTTCCCTTTAAGGGCGAATCCTCCGAAGTAGCGCAAACCACCACGGGCAAGAGCATGTTCCTCTTCAGTCACTTCAAGACCTGCGATGTTAAGAGCTTCGCGAGTCATCTTCACTAAGTTGTGATGAGGGATAGGGGTGTGGGATCTAGTTCCTTCTGGAGTTTGAACGCCAGCGAGTTGTTCCGAATTGACTTTGTTTTTTGCGTAGATAAGCATAGTAGTAATGGTTTTTTTGTTTGTGAGAGTTTGTCTCTCAACTGGGGAGATTATAGCAGAAAATGATTTGTGGACAAGGGCTTTTTTAATGTTTTTTAATCTTTTTTTTGTAGGTCAGGACATTTTGAGCCAAATAGCGCAGGTCAGGTCATTTCGCGCCAAATAGAAAGAAAAAGCTTTACTTGCCCCGATTTATAGAGTAGAGAGAAAAACGCTGTAAGTCACTGATACTCAACGAGTTACGGCGGGGCGCGGGGGCGACCGCCCTAACTCACTGTCAATCAATGAGTTAGGAGGTCTTTTTAAGTTTCAGGAGTGAGTCGAGGCGGCATGAGCTATTTCTAGGCTCTCGGCAATTTCGGCGGCTCCGCCTTCCGCTTTGCGAGAAGGGAGTTGCTGCCATCACTAAGCCACACACCGTAATTATTGGCAGTTGAGATATTGGCGATATGATTGATGCGTTTCGTTCTTGGGCGCATCGCCTCAAAATACGCTATCTGAGCCTCTTGTGCTTCTAGTGCTGTCTCGCCTTCTCTGATGTAAAAATCACTCAGGGGCATGTCGCGAGCATTCTCTGTCATTGAATCCACGAACGAGTCTGCAGCTGAATGCCATGCACGTAGTAATACGCGATCCTCCAAAGGGAATATATCATTGTCTTGTTCAAATTGGGAGATATCATAAGCAAAGTCAGCAAGTGTTATTACCTCGCCGCAAGACATATTCTTCTCATTCATCATTTGCTCTATCTCTTCGTTGGTCTCAATGTGTTTCATCAGGGGGAATATAAACAATAAATCTCCTTTGGGCAATACTTTTTTAATTGTTTTTTTGTAGGTCAGTATATTTTAGAGCAAATAGAGAGTGACTGTGATAATCGGTCATTTGACCGATCATTCAGAAAAACGCTGTAAGTCACTACTACTCAACGAGTTACGGCGAGGCGCGGGGGCGACCGCCCTAAGTC
>ENA-OSJC01000050-OSJC01000050.1-marine-metagenome-genome-assembly--contig:-NODE-50-length-112982-cov-8.482096_pt1 | contig 112982 bp, 118 predicted proteins | sample MGYA00237885_ERZ534234 | MGnify/ENA primary metagenome ERZ534234 (study PRJEB26413, sample SAMN06343907) | marine metagenome | isolation source: coastal waters | place: Atlantic Ocean: West Antarctic...
TAAGCACCGTAAGGTGTGTAGCTGACCGGTACTAATAGCTCAATTGGCTTGATTTATGCACTGAAAAAAATTTTCAGTATCAAGAAAAACACTTTTTATAAAAATATTAATTGATATTATTTTACAACGAAAAAAAAAGCCTGCAAGAAATTGCAGGTTTTTTTTGTTTTAATAAAAAGATTCTAAAATACTAATGTCACTATTAATTTGTTTTAAAGTATTTTTTTTATTATTGTTTATTTTTCTAATTATATCGCTTAAATTTTTAGATATTGAATATTTCCAATCTTTATAAAAATTAATCTTATATTTATTTATTAATTTTGGCTCAACAAACCTGCCAAATTTATTTAAATTTTCTCTTCCAAAGTAATATTTAAAATAAGTACCATCATATATAATTTTTGCATTATTAAAAATTAATTCAAAATATATATGTAAAGGTTCAGAATAGCTAAACCTTAAAAAAGCTGATTTATTTTTAAATTTAATTAGAGTATCACTTGTATCTATTTTATTTTTATGAGCATTACTGGATAGAGAATTATATGCAATTTTGTACTTTCCAAAATTATGTTTCATAAACTGAACAAAGTGTATAGCCATTCCTTCTATAGGTCCAAGTTTAGAATTAATTCTCCACCCATATTTCCAGCCAGGCTTATACGCTGCTCCATGGCCAATCTGAAAAGATAAAAATTTTAGGTTTCCATTTTTTTTTTTTATTAAATGAGTGTTTATTAAATTAGCTATATTTGATTTTTGGAAATTAAAATTAACAAAAATTTTTTTTTTAAAACTATTTTTAAATCTGAGCGCTAAAACCATCTCTCTAGCATTATGAACTATTGGTTTTTCAGATAATATATAATTTTTATAATTTAATTTATATAATTTATTCAAAATATTAAAATTTTTTTTAGGAGGAACACAAATATATATTATATCTGAGCTTAGAATGTTCTCTATAGATTTAGTAAATTTTGGGTTATGTTTTTTTTTATTTTTTCTTACTAATATAAAATTAATTTTTATATCTTTATGCTTGATCAAAATTTTTTCAACTAATTTAGCTTGTTCACCGGCTCCAATTAATGATATTGTCAGCATTATTTTAAGTTCCAGCAGTTTTATCTATTATCATCGTAATCTTTCCAGGCTCTTGCGTGCATGCTTCCCATTCTCAATCCATCTACCAAGCAATTTTTACATGGCAGGAAGTCCCTGTTACCTTCGTACAAATTTTTTCTAGCTTTTAACCATTTTTCATCTAACCAAATTTCTTTAAATGATTTTTCTAACATATTACCTATTATCATTTTTTTACCCCAATCATGATTGCAAATTATTACATCGCCGTTGTAGTCCATAAAAAAAATGTAGTTAGGATAAAAACATGGTCTCTTTAAACTAGTCTCAGGATTTTTAATTGCATATGCTGCATTTGCCATCATCCCACCTCTATTACTCATGGAAATACCAAAACTCTCTTTTTCAGAAAGATATCTTTTCCTAAGTTTATATTGATGATCTTTTAGCCCAGCGTCTTTCATTAATTTTAACAGTTTGTCTTCTGCCTCTTTTCCATCATAAACACTAACAAGAAGGCAAGTTAGTCCAGATTCATACAGCTTAAGCAGTCTTTTTTTATTTAGCACATCTCCATTTGTTATTATTTCGATATTTGATTTAGGCAAATTTTTTTTAACAATTTTTATTAAATTATAAATATTCTTGTCTAATAAAGGCTCAACAAAACCAGAAAACAAAATTAAATTTTCATAATCCAATGAAGACAATTGTTTGGTTAATTTATCTACAAGCTTAGGAGAGATAAATTCATTAACATGATTATAGTCTGGATCGCTTCTAGGGCAAAAAACACATTTTCTATTACACATTCCAGATTCACTGATTTCAACAACAGAGGGCATCGGAAAGCCCTCTTCTGTAAGCAAAACAGTTTCATCTATTTGCTTTTTTTTTCTAAAAATAAGCGGATCGTTGTATGTAATGATGTTGTTTTTTTTATTCATTAGTGTTCAATATTTGAACGTTTATAATACTCTTTTTGATAAAATAAAAGAATTTATATTCTTTAATACCTATTCTTAATTCAAGCTAATTAATAATTTATAAGCTCGTAAAGTAATATTAACTTTGGCTCTATATTTTACAAGTAATATTTTAAAAAAATGATATAATTTTTAAATATATATAAAACTCAAACTTTATTAATATAGATTAGTAAATAAATGATTAGTATTTTCATACCTATTCGAAAAGGCAGTAAAAGAATAAAAAACAAAAACTTTAAATCACTACCAAAATTTAGATTTGGCCTAACCGAATTAAAAATTAGGCAGTTAGAAAAATTAAAAACATCATTAAAAAAAGAAATTTCACAACCATTTGAGTTTATCGTTTCAACTGACTCAGAAAAAATAATAAAATATTTGGAAAAATACAAATGGATTAGTGTAAAAAAAAGATCAAGAAGCTTGGCAACAGATGACTCTCTCGATAAATTAATAAAATATGTTCCAGATGTATGTAAAGGAAAATTTATTTTATGGACACATGTTACCAGTCCATTGTTCCAGCACTCAGATTATATTGAATTTATAAAAACATTTTTAAAAAAATATAAAAAAAACAAAATTAAAAGTGCTTTTAGCGCTAATAAGATACAAAAGTTTTTATTTAGAAAAAGAGATAAGAAATGGCTGTCTCATAATAGAGCTAAAAAAAAGTGGCCAAGGACACAAGACCTAGAAGACTGTTACGAAGTAAATAGTGCAGCATTTATATCTACTAGAGAAGTTTATTTAAAACAAAAAGATAGATTATGTGATAATCCCCTTCCAATTATAAGCAAGAACAATTCAGGTTTTGATATTGATTTTATGGAAGACTTTAATTACTTAAAAGAGAAGTTAAAAAAAATATGATTAATAATAAAAATTTTAAGACTGTAGATGCCGACTACCCCATAATGTATTTCGACAAGTTTTTAAATGACGACGAGGCAAAAGCTTTATGCGACGAAATAGAAGATTTTTCCAGTTTTGACGACCTGGTGATGAACGGAAGAAATAGAGTTAACAAAGGTTCTGAAAACTTTTCCAAATATTTGGAAAAATATCCTAATGTGCTTAAATTATACAATACTTTAAATTCTGAAAATTCTTTCCTGAGCTTTAAAGATTTATTATTTAATGAAAAAAAAATAAACAAGACTTCCTGGAAACCTTTAATTTTTCCTTATAAATATTCCAAGGATGATTATGGCGAGCAACATTTTAATCTTTTTAGATACTTGCGAAAATCAAGCATTATTTCAACTTTTTTTTTAAAAAAAATAAATTTAGATATAGATTTTTCTAAATCTCAATATGGATATTTTAGAAATGCTCACAGAGATAGAGACACTAGAGTTATTTCGTTTTTAATCTACTTGAACACAATAAATGAAGACGAGGGCGGAGCTTTTGAAATCTATAAATTTAAAGAAAGCGCTGAAAGATTGCCAAGATTTCCAAAGGAAAATGAAGTTGAAAAAAAGAAAAAATTTCCTCCAAAAGCAGGACAAATGTTTGTTTTTTTATCTTCACCAAACTCTTATCATGGTGTTTCAAAATTTATATCACAAGATAAGTCTAGAATATTTATTTATGGCAGTTATTCACTTGATAGAAAAGTAAAATGGCTTCCACAATAAAAAAGACCCAACTTTAAACGAAAACTTAAGAAAATTTACTATTTACATTTTATTTTATGGATTGTATCATGTTCACAAATTGAACAAATGAAAAATAGCAAAGAAGATCAACTTCACGTTTTAAGAAAGATCTCAAAAACACCTGAAGCAACACAAAGACAGCTAGCTAATGAGCTAGGGTTTAGTTTGGGAAAACTAAATTACTGTTTAAATGCTCTTAAAGAAAAGGGTTTAATAAAAGCAAAAAATTTTGCAAAAAATCCAAATAAAATTGATTATTTATACATTCTTACAGGTAAAGGTTTAGCTGAAAAGACAACTCTTACGATAAATTTCATGAAGCGGAAAATGACTGAATATGACGAACTGAAGAGTGAGCTGGAAAATAAAGTCAAAAAAAAACAAAATAATATTAAAAAAAACAAAATAATATTAACAGTTAGCAATAATTGTAAATGAATGAATTTACAAAAAATAAGTAATTTAAAATATTCCAACCTGGTAAACAATCCAAAAAAATCACTCACTGAAATTTCTGGCAGATACTTAGAGAACGCTGGGTCAGAGAAATATATTGTTAAAGACATCTATAAAAAACTAAATCTGAAAACTAAAAGCTGTAGCTTGTTAGATATAGGCTGTGGGCATGGTAAATTAACTAATCTGATTGTTGATTTAGTTTTAAAAAAAAAAATTGATTTAACGCTTTGTGACATAAAAACCATTATTTCCAAATTAAAAAAAAAAAATAAAAAAAAAAATATTAATTATATTGCTTCAGAATTCCAGAAATACAATTTTAAAAAAAAAATAAAATTTGATAGAATTTTAATGTACTCAGTAATTCATTACTCAAACAAACCTAAAAATTTTATTAAAAAAGCTTTTTCTATTCTGAATAAAAAAGGAATTTTGCTCTTAGGTGACATTCCTAATATTGATAAAAAATATAGGTTTTTAAGAAGTAAATTTGGAAAAAAATTTGAAAAAAAAAATAAAATTAAAAGATTTGATATCAATAAATTGACACTAAATTATAATTCATTTTTAAAACACACTAAACAAAATTTATCGATAAATGATAAATTTATTTTTTGGATAAAAAAATATTTTTCATCTAAAAAAGCAAAAGTTTTAATTTACAATCAACCAAAAAAACTACCTTACTCGTATACGCGTTTAGATATTTTGATTAAAAAAAATGTATAAAAAAAGAAAAATCGCCATAATAAGTTCTTCACCCCTCATGATGATGCTAGCTTTCAAGCTCCAAACTAAAGGTGACGATGTAACAGTTTATGATTGCTCCGCAAATATAGGAGGTGCTTGGTCATGGTTTTTAGAATATAAAAAAAAATTTAATAAACATATACCAAGATACTCTAACGCAATCGTTCCTCTAAACAAAAAGGAAGAAAGATTTATTAAATCAATGAACAAAGTTTTAAAAGATGATTTTAAGATATCTATTAAAAAAACAAATAAAAAAATTTTAACAAATTATAAATTTAAAAAAAAATATATATATAATTTTAATAAATTTTATATTACAGCAAAAAAATCACTAAGCTTTTCAAAAAAATTTATATTTCACATAAAAGAATTACCAAACCGTAAAATTTTATTAAATAAATCCAAAATATTTGATACAGTTTTTTTTCCTTCATACGCAGGCGTAAGAGTAGTCAATATTAGATCAAAAAATTACAAAATATCATGCAGGGAAATAGTTAGCGAACATCTTTCAATCATAGCAAAAAAATTTAAACTTAAAAATTTTTATTACTCAGATTTTTATGATGATTTGTTCGATAGAGTAAAAATAGATAGTCAAAAAGCATTCTATTCTTTAACAGCAAGGCTGGCTTTTAAAATTAAAAAGCAAAATTTGTTAAGTCTAAAAAAATACATTGATCGCTTTGTTGATAAAAAAAATATTATTAATATAAAAAAATCAAAATTTAGAAATTTTTACAGAAACAAAAAAGAATTAGTTTTATTGAGTAAAATATTAAATAAAACAAACATAAATTATGTAGACACAACTCAATTTGTTTGTGGTTTTTACTTCTTAAGAAACTTTTTCTTTAACAAAAAAAATTTATAGAATGATAATAATAGAACAGTGGCCAAAAGTTAAAAAATTTAAATTTAATAAAAAACAAAAAATGTTTTCTATACACAAGGTAAAAAAAATTGAAAAATTTTTTGCTAACAAATATAACTATAAGTATGCTTCTTTATGCCCATCAGGTCGAGCAGCTATAAATTTAATATTAAGGTATTTAAAATTTGATAGATCTAAAGTTGTAAGCATACCAAAGTGGAGTTCGCATTGTTTATTTCAGGGAATTGGAGCTGTTACAAATGTTTCAATAAGAGATAAATCGGCAGACTGCGTTCTTATAGTACACAAGTGGGGAAAGACTAATAAATTCAAAAAAAATAATTCCAAAATTTTTAAGATCGAAGATTCAGCTGACTCGTTACCTGGAGAAAATTTTATTCCACTTGAAAACAATAGTGATTTTGAAATTATTTCTTTACCTAAAATCATAGCTTCATTAAGTGGAGGAGTGGTATTTTCAAATAATAAAAATTTTTTTAATTATTGCAAAAAAAAACAAAAGGAAGAGTTTAAACTAGGTAGTTACCAAGTAAAAAAAAAATTTAATTATATATTTAAAGAAAGAACATCCAATGAATGGTTTTATAATGAATCATTCAATACTTCTTTTGATGATAATGCTGTTAAAAATATAGAAGATTGTATATTTAATTTTGAAATTAATAAAAAAATTATTCAAGAAAGACAACTAAAAGTTAAACAATATTTTAAAACATTAAAATTTGATAAAAAAAGAATCGGTCCCTGCATAATCTTTAAGAAAAAGTTATTTAAAGAATTTAGTAAAATTTTAGAAACTAAACATTTTGACTTTAAACAAAATGTTACGAGAGAAAAATATGAAGAATGTTTGATATTTCCAATCCATTTTGGAATTAAGGAATCGGTGTTTAAAAATAAATTAGACAAATTGTTGAAATTAAAAACTAAATAAAAATATGCATAAAAATAAATTAATTTTAAAACCTAATTTTGATTGCACAAATGATACAAATTTTATTTTAGAAAAAAAAGAGAATAGTTTTTTGTATGACTCTATATTTATAGAGTATCAAAAAGAGTATAAAAAAAATTTTTTTTATAAAGATATTTCTTTTAAATTAACTAGTAATACTAAAGATGAATTATATTTCCCAATTACAATTGAGCAAAAAGACAATATAAGATCATTTAACTTTTATGGAAATCCAATTATATTAAATAACTTCAAACTAAATAACTCTATACAAAAAGACGATGTAATAGAAATAATCAATAATATTTTAAGAGATCAAAAAGTTGAAGATTTTTATTGTAAAAAATATTTTGATATTCAAGATAATTATAGAGATTTAGTAGAAAAATATGAAAGTATATTAGAGTCAATAGTTCTTGAAAATTCAATTAATTTAGAAAACAGTCTAGAAGATATAAAAAGAGGATTTAGTAAAGGGCACAAAAGTGCTTTAAAAAAAAATTTTCCAAATTTAATTTACGAAATATTTGATTGTACAAACTACAAAAAAAATCAAATTTTTGAAATGCAGTTTTTGCACGAAACTGTATCTGGAAAAAAAACAAGATCAAAGAATTCCTGGGAAATAAATGAAAAAATGGTTCAAGCAGGTCTTGGGATTTTAATTAAAGTTTCAGATAAAGAAAAAACTTTATCATACACGTTAATTTATTTTAATAAATTTGAGGCATTATATTTTTCATCAGTCACTTTAAGAGAAGTTTTTAAATTGTACAACAACATAACACATAAAATTATATGGAAAGCAGTTGAATATTTAAAAAAAAAAAATAGAAAAGTTTTTCATCTTGGAGTTTGTAAAACACTTTTTTGTAAAAGTAATGACGATCAAAAACTAAGAAATATAGAACTTTTTAAATCATCATTTGGTGGAGATAAAAAACTTTGTGCAACTTTCAATAAAATTAGCAATTTTTTATGAGATTGTTTCAAAATATAGAAAAATTTAAAAATGAAACTGCCCTAATAAATGACGCTGGTAAAAAATTTACTTATAGAAAAATAAGTAGCCACTCAAAAGAAATTTCTAAAATCATCAAGCCGAGATCACTAGTTCTTTTAATAAGTGAGAATTCCATTGGTTCTGTTATTAGCTATATTTCGCTTATTAAAAATGACTGTGTTGTAATTATCATTGATGTTAAAACGTCTGCTGATAATGTTTTAGAATTATTTAAAAAATATAAGCCAAATTTTATTTTTTTTCCCCAAAATTGGACCAATCTTCAAAAATTTAGAAACTGTTCATTTTTAACTAGTTTTTTAAATTACGATGTAATTTGTAACAATGTACAAAATAAATTCAAGATTAACCCAGAACTATCTATGCTGCTAACAACATCTGGAAGCATGGGGAGCCCCAAACTAGTAAGGTTGTCAAAGAAAAATTTATTTGAAAATACGAATTCTATTAGAGATTACTTAAAAATAAATCATAAAAAAAGATCAATAACAACTATGCCAACAAGCTATAGTTTCATGATCTCAATCATTAATTCATACATTGAAAATGGTGCTTCAATCTATGTTACTAAACTATCTATTATGCAAAAAAAATTCTGGGATAATTATAATTTATATAAAATTACATCATTTAGCGGTGTACCTTATATTTTTGAGACAATAATAAAGTTAGGAGTGAAAAAAATTTTTATTGACTCTCTAGAAGAAATTACTCAAGCAGGCGGAAAGCTCTCCAATATCTACTTGAAGAAATATATTAAATTATGCGAACAGTTTAAAAAAAAATTTATTACTATGTACGGACAAACAGAAGCATCACCAAGAATGTCCTATTTAGATTGGAAGTTTGCTAAAAGTAAACTTGGAAGCATAGGAAAAAGTTTGAATAAAACTAAATTATGGATAGTTGATAAGGAAAATAAAAAAATAAAAAAACCTGGAGTTATTGGAGAATTAATTTTTGAAGGTTCCAATGTTGCTTTAGGTTATAGCAAAAATATCTCTGACTTAAACAAAGGAGATGAAAATAACGGTATTTTAAAAACAGGTGATTTAGCTTGCATAGATGTTAATGGGTTTATTTATATTAAAGGAAGAGTAAATCGAATGGCAAAAATATATGGAAACAGGGTCAGCCTAGATGACCTGGAGGAAAAAATGCAAGAAATAAATCTAAATGTAGTTTGCAAGAACAATAAAGATAAAATAGAGATTTTTTATGAAAAAGAGTATGATCAAAGGAATTTGTTGAATAAGCTCTCATTTATATCAGGACTCAATAAAACTATATTTGAGTTTAAAAAAGTAAATAAATTTCCTAAAACTTTATCAGGAAAAATAGACATACAAAAATTAGAGATTTAAAAAATGCTAGATTATAAAAAAATATTTTCTATAAAACCTTACGCTCTCACTCAGGAAAAAAAAGATATATGGTATTTTGACAAAATTAAGAAATTATCCTTGCATCACTATAGAAACTGTAAGGAATATAAACTTATTTCTGATAAATTATTTAAAAAAATAGATGCGGCAAAAAAAATTTATGATCTTCCATACACCCATGTAGAAATATTTAAAAATTTCAATCTTTTGACCAAAGGAAGAAATAATAAAAATGAAAATAAAGTGTTCGAATCTTCCGGATCATCTGGCTCAGTAAAATCTAAAATAAATCTCAGTAGAGAAAATGCCATCTTGCAGAGCTTAGCATTAAAAAATATTCTAATTGATTTTTTTAAGTCTAAAAAAAAAAAAATTTTTTTTACAGAAAGCTCAGATTTAATTAAAAATAAAGATGTATATTCAGCAAAAAGTGCAGGCATTCAAGGTTTTAGACAGTTTGCCGAGGAGTATGAATTTTTAATTGATGACAATCAGAATCTAAAGATAGATGTATTAAAAGATTTTATTGATCAAAACCCAGGAGAAGAATTTTTTATTTTTGGGTTTACAAGTTCTGTTTGGCAAAATCTTTTAGAGAAACTTAAAGCTAAAAATATTTTTTTAAAAAAAAACAAAGGCATATTAATTCACGGTGGAGGATGGAAGAAATTAGAAAATAAAAAAATAAGCAAAAGTGATTTTAATAAAAACGTAAAAAAAATTATTGGCGTAAGTAAAAGCCATAATTATTATGGAATGGTGGAACAAACAGGGTCAATTTATTTTGAATGTGAAAATGAATTTTTTCACACTTCTATTTATTCTGATATTTTCTTTAGAGATAAAAATCTAAATATTTTAAAAAAAGATAAAATTGGTTTAATTCAAACTCTATCTTTGTTACCTATTAGTTATCCTGGTCATAATATTTTAACCGAAGATATCGGAGCTTTAGCAGGTATAGACGACTGCTTATGTGGAAGAAAAGGGAAATATTTTGCCATTAAAGGTAGAGCACTCAATACCGAGTCAAGAGGCTGTAGTGATGTATATTAAAAAAAATTCTGAAATAAAATATGTTCTTGGTGATATGAATTTATCAAATTCTATATTACCAATTTTTGATAATTTGATTATAAATTTTCTTAATGAAGTTTCGCAAGTGATTAAAAAAGATAAAACAAATTTTAAATATGCCGACCTAATTACTTTTGGCTTTTGGTGCAGGGAATCAAATTTAAATAATTTAAAAAAAAATTACTACTCTAAAAATATTTTACTAGGCAGAGGCAACATATTTCATATTGCGCCTTCAAATGTTCCAATGAATTTTGCTTATTCTTTGGCTTTTGGCTTGTTATCAGGCAACAATAATATTGTAAGAATACCAAGCAGAAATTTTTTTCAAGTTGATATTCTATGTAAAATTTTTAAAAAAGTAATTTATAAAAAAAAATACAAAGAGTTAAAAAAAAGAATTTGTCTGATAAAATATGAGAAATCAAATATTATATCCGAACAAATTTCATCGAAGTCTGATGGGAGGCTAATATGGGGTGGCGACGAAACTATTAATTTATTTAAAAAGTTTACTACTCCTCCAAGATGTATCGATTTAACATTTCCTAATAGATACTCATTTATGATTATTGGAACAAATAAAATTTCAAATTTTATCGGTATGAAATTAAATAATATGGTAAATAGGTTTTATAATGATGCGTATTTAATGGATCAGCAGGGATGTTCTTCTCCTCAATCAATAATATGGATTGGTAAAAACTCAAAAAAGGCACAAATATTATTTTGGAACAAGCTAAATAAAGTTGTTTCAGTAAAATATCCAAACGATATATCGGTATCAAGTAAAAAATTTTCTAGAATATCTTCAGCGGCAATCGAGTCAGATCAAAATTTTAAATTAGAATATAGTAATTTTAATCTAGCTAAGCTAAAACTAAAAAAAATGAATAAAAATATAGATAAAATTCAATGTCATTTTGGTACTTTTGTTGAAGGAAGCTTTAAAAGTTTGAAGGAAGTTAAAAATTTAATAACTAGTAAATTTCAAACATTAATTTACTATGGTGTCGAAAATAAAGAAATAAAAAATTTTATTATTGAAAGCAAATTAAAAGGTATTGATCGAGTCGTACCCGTGGGAAGAGCTTTTGACATGGGTTTAATTTGGGATGGCCATGATATTATTAAAAATTTATCAAGAAGTATTGGAGAATAATTGCTATTAGTTCATCTTTTACTGTTCAACGATTGAACAAAAATTGACTTATAAAATAATATTGTTTATAAACATATCATGCCAACAGTATCCTCATTACTAGACAAACCGCGCTTAGTTGAAAAACTTAGAGCATTTTATAATTATGTTCAAAAAAATGATGGGAAAGTTGGAACAAAAACTAGAGGAATTGATCTAAATTTTAATAATGCTTGTAACTTGAGATGTAAATATTGTTTTACAAATTCACCAAAGGGAGACCATGTAAAAGAATATCTAGACATCGAAGCAATTAGAAAACTTGCAGATGATGCCGATGAGCTAGGATATTTTGAGTTCGACTTACAGGGTGGTGAATTATTACTTCAACCAAAAAAACTTTTTCAAGTATTAGAAGCAATAAGACCTGAGAGATTTTATATGTATTTAACAACAAATGGATACTATCTAGACAGAGCAATGGCACAAAAACTAGCTGAATATAAAGTGAGCAGAGTTTCAGTGAGCATTGACAGTATGGACGAAAAAATTCACGATGAAATAAGAGGAAAAAAAGATTCTTGGAGAAGAGCTATTGAAGCACTTGAACATGTAAAAGAAGCAGGAATGGATCCTTATTTAAATATTACAGTTGGACACTACAACGCTAACACAGAACACTTCAAACAGTTGCTCGATTATTCTAAAAATAAAAAATACAAAACTCTTTTAAACGTAGCTGTGCCCTCAGGCATGTGGCAAAAAATGGATGATGTTATTTGTAATGATGAAGATAGAGAATACTTAAGAAAAATTAGAAAAGAATACAAAAATTTAGTTAGAAATATTTGGAATCCGTTTGATAAAAGTAATGAAAAAATATTAGGCTGCACAACAGTAAATAGAATCTATGTTACCCCTATTGGTGATGTACTAGTTTGTCCTTATGTTCACATAAAAATAGGAAATATTTTTAAAACGCCATTGAAGGATATTATTGATAATGGTTTTAAAATAAAATACTTTAGAGACCATAGCGATCTCTGCTTAGCAGGAGAAGATAAAGATTTCATAAAAAAATTTATGACTAAAGAAGGACAAACAATTTTTAATCCATCACTAGCAGAAGATATATTTTCAAAAGAGGATTTCGTAGAAAATTAAGTAATGAACGAAAGTTTATTAATTAAAAAAAATGCCATAGTAACTGGTTGTAATCGAGGGATAGGAAAGTCAATTCTTGAAAAACTTTCAGTAAACGGCGCAAATTGCTTCGCATGTGTAAGAAAAATAACAGACGAATTTAAAGATTTCTGTAAAAAAACATCAATAGAAAATAATACAGAAATCAAAATTTTAGAATTAGATCTTTCAAATAGTGAAAGTGTAAAAAATTGTTATCAAAACATACTTAAAGAAAAAAAAAATATAGATATTCTAATTAATAACGCCGGCATGGTTCATAATTCCCTCCTCCATATGACAACTGAAAAAGACTTAAAAAATGTGTTTCAAGTAAATTTTTTCAGTCAAATTATTTTTACCCAAATGATTTCTAAAGAAATGTTAAAAAAAAAATCAGGAAAAATAATTTTTATATCATCAACTGCAGCAGAAAGAGCTGATGAAGGAAGATTTGTTTACGCATCAAGTAAAGCAGCTATATATTCAGCCGTTAGAACATTGTCAAAAGAACTTGGAAATTTTTCTATCCAAGTAAATTCTGTAAGTCCAGGCCTTACAAAAACTGATTTAACAAAAAATATGAATCAAGATTTATTAGACAGAGAAATAAAGAAAATATCTTTAAAAAGAATAGCGGAACCAGACGAAATAGCTAATGTGGTGCTTTTCTTGTGCTCAAAATTTTCAAGCTACATTAGTGGTCAAAATATTAAAGTTGATGGTGGTACTTTTTGAATATTAAAAAAATTGAAGAATTTTCTAAACAAATAAGAAAAAATATACTTTTAGCGGCATTTTCTGCTGAAGAAAAAAGCGCACATATAGGAGGAGCTTTATCTATAACAGATATAGTGTCAGTATTATTTGGACACATAATGAAATTAGATCCAACAAATCCTCTAGATTTAGAAAGAGACAGATTTATCTTAAGCAAAGGTCATGCTTGTCTAGCATTATATTCAGCTTTAACTGAAAAACAATTTTTAGATAAAGAGGATTTAAAAAATTATGGGAAAAATGAAAGTAAATTATTGGGCCACCCCACAATGAGCAAAGAAAAAGGAATTGAATTTTCGACCGGAAGTTTAGGTATGGGTTTATCTCTAGGAATAGGGTCTGCATATGCGGCTATTAAAAAAGAAAAAAATTACAACGTGTATGTTATTCTTGGTGATGGAGAGTGCAACGAAGGGTCTGTTTGGGAATCTGTTTTGCTAGCATCACATTTAAAACTAAGCAACCTAACGGTATTTGTAGATAAAAATAATTTACAACAAACTGGAAAAAATCAAGATATTTTAGACCTAGGAAACATAACAGAAAAATTTTCAAGTTTTAATTGGGAGGCTGTTGAAATTAATGGACATAATCATTCTGAAATTTATCAGGCTATTAAAAACAAAAAATCAGGAAAACCATTAGCAATTATAGCCAATACTACAAAAGGAAAAGGCGTATCATTTTTTGAAAATAATAATGAATGGCATCATTCTATTCTTTCAAAGAAAAATTATGAGTCTGCGTTAGAGGAAATAGATAAAAATTAATTGTATGATAAAAATTAATTCTGGAAAAATAAAAATGTGGTCACAAATTGGCTCTAGAGCAACATTTGGTCTTGTGGCACTAGAAGTTGCAAGCGAAGAAAAAAATTTATTTATAATGACTTCTGACGTGTCAACATCCGCTGGTTTAACAAGATTTAAAAAACAATATCCAGAACAGTTTTTAGACGTCGGCATTTCAGAACAAAATCTAATTGGAGTTGCTGCAGGTCTGTCAAGCGAGGGATTTAACGTGGTCACGACTACCTTTTCACCATTTCAAGTCTTAAGATGCTGTGAACAAATTAAAGTTAATCTAGGATACATGAAGATCAAAGTATGTCTTGTAGGCCTTGCAAGCGGTGTAGTGCTAGGTAACTTGGGTTATACGCATTGCTCAATAGAAGACATGGCTATTTTAAGGTCTATACCAAATATAACTATTCTGTCACCAGCAGATTGTACTGAAACTGCAAAAGCTGTCGAAAGTATGCTTAGACATAAAGGCTCAGTTTATCTAAGACTTACTGGCGGACCTAACAATCCAATCGTTTATAATGATGATTATAGTTTTGAAATTGGCAAGTCGATAAAATTAAGAGAAGGTGATGACTGTACAATTTTTGCAACTGGCACAATGGTCAGTGTCTCATTGAAAGCTGCTGATATTTTGGAAAAAAAAAATATAAAGGCTGAGGTTATAAATATGCACACAATAAAACCTATTGATAAGCTACAAATTGAAATATCTGCAAAAAAAAATAAAACAATTTTTTCAATTGAAGAGCATAGCATTTACGGAGGCCTTGGCTCAGCTATTGCTGAAGTTCTTGTTGAACAGGAGATAAGACCGAAGTTAATAAAGATTGGGCTGAAAGATAGTTATGATATTGAGGGAGATTACAAATTTATATTAGAACAAAATGGACTTAATCCAGAACTCGTTGCGAAAAAAATATTAGTAGAACACAAAATTTAACAATCAAATTCTTTGTGATAAATAAAATAAATTCAAAAAATCTTGTTATTGGTACTGCAAACTTTTCGATGAATTATGGTTTAAAACACAATAGCAAAGCAATAAACAACGACAAGAAAAAAAATATAATATCTTTTATCAAACAAAAAAAAATTAATTTTTTTGATACGTCACAAGAGTATTCAGATAGTGAAAGTTTTTTAGGCAGACAAAATATATACAATATCAAAGTAATTACAAAAGTAGTATTTAGGAAAAAAAAAATTTCAGAAGAATACGTAGAGAAATTAATTAATAAGTCTTTAAAAAAACTTAAAGTAAAAACTTTATATGCTTTATTATTTCACAACCCAGAGGATTTGACAGGTTCAAAAGGGAAGAAAATATTTTCTTTTTTAAGAAAGCAAAAAAGAATTGGAAAAATTAAAAAAATTGGTGTTTCACTTAACTCTCCTGACGAGATAAATATATTTTACAAAAAAATACCTATCGACATTGTTCAGCTGCCTTTAAATATTTTTGACCAAAGATTAATTCACCTAGGATGGCTAAATAAATTAAAAAAAGAAAACATAGAAATTCATGCAAGGTCAGTTTTTCTGCAAGGTCTTTTATTAATGAAAAATACTAAAATACCAAAGTATTTCAAAAAATTTGAACAAAACTTAAAAGAGTGGGATGCTTGGACTTTAAAAAATAGAATAAACAAAATTGATGCCTGTTTAAATTTTATATTAAATAATAAAGTAGATAAAATTGTTCTTGGCATAGATGAAAAAAAACATTTAAAAAAAATATTAAGATTTAAAAAAAGTGCTAAAGATCTAAATTATTCAGAATTATCTTGTAATGATTTAAAGTTAATCTATCCAAAATTATGGAAAGTAAAATGAATTTTTGTGTTTTCGTTCAAGCACGCCTTACTTCTTCAAGATTTAAAGGAAAAGTTTTAAAAAAGATTAAAAATAAAACTTTGCTAAACATTATCTTGAGTCGACTAAAAAAAAGTAAAAAAATTGATAAAATTATTGTTCTAATACCAGATAATAAAAAAAATTTTTTTTTAAAAAAAACACTAATAAAAAAAAAAGTCTTAATATTTGAAGGGTCCGAGAAAGATGTTCTCGACAGATACTTTCAGGCTTCAAGAAAATTTAATCCAAAAAATATTATAAGAATTACTGCAGACTGTCCATTAGTAGATTTTAAGTTAATTGATAAAATGATTTCTATCTTTAAATCTAAAAAATGTGATTATATATCAAATACTTTTCCACCAACATTTCCAGATGGTCTTGATATAGAGATTTTTAAAACAAAAGCATTGGAAAAAGTTTGGAAAACAGTTAAAAATAATTATGATAGAGAACATGTTACTAGTTTCTTTAAATCATCAGATAAATTTAGGATTATAAACCATAAAAATAAAGAAAATTATTCTCACTTTAGATTTACTGTTGACTACAAAGAAGATTTAGATTTTATAAAAAAAATATTTAATTATTTTTCACCATCAATTTATTTTTCATGGGAACAAGTAGTTAAATTGATCGACATTTACCCAAAATGGTTTTTAATAAATAGAAATAAAAAAAATGAAAAAAATTAGCTTACAAAAAAAAACAAAAAAAGGGCAAGCGTTATATAAAATTGCAAAAAAAATAATTCCAGGAGGAAATTCTTTTTTTTCAAAAAGACCAGAATTATATTTGCCAAATAGCTGGCCCCCTTACTTTAAAAAAACTAAAGGATGCCAGATATGGGACATAGATAATAATCGCTATACTGACATGGGCCTAATGGGAGTTGGCACCAATACTTTAGGGTACAATAATCCTGCAGTCGATCAGGCAGTACTTAAAGTTGTAAGATCAGGAAATTTAAGTTCTTTAAATTCTACAGAAGAAGTAATGCTTGCGAAAGAATTAATTAAAATTCATCCATGGGCAAAAAATGTAAAGTTTGCAAGAACAGGTGGAGAGGCAAATGCTATAGCGATAAGAATAGCTAGATCCTATAGTAAAAAAGTCAACATCGCTATATGTGGCTATCATGGTTGGCACGATTGGTATTTAGCTGAAAATCTAAAACAAACAAAAAAATTAGGAAATCATGTTAAAATAAAAGGTGTTCCTAAAAATCTCAAAAATACAATTTATTCTTTTGAATATAATAATTTTAAACAATTAGAGTATTTAGTTAAAAATAAAAAGATAGGTATAATTTGCATGGAAGTAACACGTAACGAAGAGCCAAAAAATAACTTTCTAAAAAAAATTAGAAGGCTAGCAAACAAAAATAAAATTGTATTAATTTTTGATGAGTGCACCTCAGCGTTTAGAAAAAATTATGGAGGCATTCATCAGCTTTACAAGGTAACACCTGACTTAGCCCTTTTTGGAAAGGCCTTAGGAAATGGGTACGCAATAACAGCGATCATAGGGAAAAAAAAAATTATGAGGCATTCTCAAGAAAGTTTTATCAGCAGTACATTTTGGACAGAAAGAATTGGGCTAGCAGCTGGTCTAGCTACACTTAAAGAGATGAAAAAGATAAAATCGTGGAGAATTATTGACAAGAATGGAAAATATATAGTTAAAAAATTAACTGAACTAGCAAATAAAAATAAAATTGAAATTAAAATTCAAGGCATCCCATCAATTTGTAATTATATAATTATTAGTAAAAACTGGCAAAAATATAAAACATTTATTACTCAAGAAATGCTAAAAAAAGGGTTCTTGGCAACTAATGCCATATATACATGCATATCACATACTAAAAAAATTATAGACAAATATTTTTTTGAATTAGAACCTATTTTTAGAATAATTAAAAAATGTGAAAATGGAGAGAAAATATCTAAATACTTAAAACATCCAGTTTGTCATAGGCATTTTAAAAGATTAAACTAGAATAATGAAAAATAAAAAACAATATTTAAAGTCACTTAAGCTTGTAAATCAAATACAAAATATAAGATCAAAAAATAATAAAAACTGGATGGATCTTTTAAAATTGTCTTTAAAATTAGATCCAAACAAAACCTGCCAAATTTTAGGAGAAATATATAAATACGATCAAAAGATCTCTCTTCTTGCAAAAAAAATTATTAAAATTAAATAATTTAAAGTGACAACAATAAAAAGTTTTCAAACAAAATATCTATCAAAAAAAAATATAAAAAAAATCTTTGAAATTAAAAATGAAAATTGGAAATATGGATTAAATTCTCAAAAAAAATTTTTTATTAAAAATATATTACCAGATGATTACCATGTGCTATTATTTTTTAAAAAAAAATTAATTGGATACACAGCGTTTAGAAAAAGAAAAATAATTTCAAATAAGCTAAGACAAAATTATTTACTATTGGACACGATTATAATTTCAAAAAAATATAGAAAAAAAACTTTTACAAAAAAACTTATGATGTTTAATGTGAATTTAATAAAAAAATCTAAAATAAGTTGTTTTTTATTTTGCAATAAAGCTAAAACTAGATTTTTCAAAAGGTATAATTGGACAATTTTACCAAAATCGAGATTTAAGGTAGAAGACAAAATTACAAAAAAATGTTGCATGTGCCTCAACACTAAGTTTAAAAAAGGTAAAAATATTAAAATTTTTATTGATAACTCATAAAGTTTAAAAAATAATATAAATTAGGAAAAAATTACTTTACTGTTCATTGATTGAACACTATATTACATCGATTATGCAAATTGAATCTACAAAAGAGATGTTTAACATGCTAAATATTAAAGATGATTGTTTGACCTTAGAACAAAAAAAATTTCTTTCAAAAAATGGGTATTTAGTGATTGAACCTTTACCATTTTTTAAAAAAAACTTAAACACGCTCAATAATATTATTAAAAAATTAATAAAAGAAGAAGGTTCTAAAGGAGGCTGGGAAGGAAAAGAACAACACTTTAAAGAAGGTAAATATTTTGAACCTGGCTGTGAAAGGTTAGGCAACCTGATCGAAAAAGATATTTTATTTAGTGAAATTATAGTTATACCTGAAATTTTGGCAGCAGCTTATCATGTTATTAAAAGTGAAATAAAGGTGAGTGGATTTAACTTTAGGAATCCAAACAAAGGATATGGCGAACAAGGGCTTCATATTGATATTTTTCCTAGAAAAAAAAAAACTGAAAACTTTTCTGGCATTGTAGCTTACGTTTATTTAGATGATAGTAGCGTTGAAAATGGTGCAGTAAGGATTGTTCCAAAATCTCATGAAAAGTTAGGATGGCCAGATGATTATATCGATACGACTAAAAGATTTAAGGATGAAATTAGAGGCGAAGTAAAAGCTGGAAGTATTATTATAATAAACCTTAATACGTGGCATGCTGGTGCAATAAATAAAAATGGACATGACAGAAAAACAATGTTTCTTCAAATAAAAAGAAGAGATGAGCCACAACTTTTGAATTATAAAAAATTTTTATCTGAAAATACAAAAAAACAACTTAATGAAGAAAAAAAATATTTGCTAGCTACAAGAGATATAGACCCAACCCAGAAAGAGGACAGCTATAGTGTTGGCGATCATTACAGAAAATTATTTGGGACAGACAGGGGAGCAATAAAAAAATGAATTTTTATAACGACAAACTTGTAGCCGACAAATATTTTAAAATAATCAAAAAATATAAAAACACATTTACAAAAACTTTTATTCTACAAAATTTTGGTTTATTTGTTGGTGATAAATCTTTTTTTAAAATTTTAACTTGCTATGAGATTTTAAAAAATACGAGAAAAATTAAAGGAGATATAATAGAATTTGGAGTTTGGAATGGAAATAATTTATTAACATTGAAAAAAATTTTAGATTTTTTAAATATTAAAAAAAAATTATATGGCTTTGATCATTTTAGGGGCATGCCTAAAAAGTATTCTAGAAAATTTATCGGTGATATAAATTTAATAAAATATGTAATTAATTTTTTTAAACTAAACAATATTTTTTTAATAAACGATAATATTTTAAATTTAAGAAGACACAGGTCAAAATTGAAAAAAATTTCTCTAATTTATATAGACTGTGATATTTACGAAACTACAAAATTAATTTTAGATGAACTTCAACCGAAATTATCAAAAGGTGGGTATATTGTATTTGATGAAGGAGACCAAAGACGAGGTACCGGTGAGGCTTTAGCAATGGAAAATTTTTATAATAAAAATAAAATTAAATTCAATAAAATTTATTTAAAAAAAGGGTACCAACCAGATGTCATACTTCAAAAAAAATAAAAATAATCATAAATACCCAATGATTAAATGGGCTAAAGATTTATTTCCTATTTGTAGATCACTTACTGGTGACGGTGCCATAAAAACAATTAATTATTTTATTAAATTAAATAAAGAATTTAAAGTTATAAAGTTTAAATCAGGAGAAAAGGTATTTGATTGGGTAATACCCGATGAATGGAACATCAAAGATGCTTACATCCAGCACACATCTGGTAAAAAATTTGCTCAATTTAAAAAGTCAAATTTGCATGTAGTAGGGTATTCCACACCTATAGATAAAGTTTTAAGTAAAAATGAGTTATTAAAAAATGTCTATACTCTAAAAAAACAGCCCGGTCATACTCCTTATGTAACAAGTTATTATAATAAAAGTTGGGGTTTTTGCATGTCAGAAAATGAAAAAAAAAAATTACCTCATGGAAAATATAGAGCATTTATAAATTCATCATTAAAAAAAGGTAAATTAAGTATTATTCATTCTAAATTTAAAGGTGAAAGTAGCAAAGAAATATTTTTTAGCAGTTATTTTTGCCATCCATCAATGGCTAATAATGAGCTGTCTGGACCAGTTTTAATAAATGCTCTTATGTTATATTTAAAAAAAACTTATCCAAAACCAAAGTATTCTTATAGATTTGTTTTATTACCAGAAACAATAGGATCAATCGCCTATCTTTCAAAATTTAAAAGTGAATTACAAAAAAAAGTAATTTGTGGTTTTAATCTCACTTGTGTAGGAGACGAACGAAAATATAGCATCGTTCACTCTCCATCAGAAAAAACACTAGCAGACCAAGCCTTAAATTCTGCGTTGATAGGCTACAAGAATGTAAAAAAGTATTCATTTTTACAAAGAGGAAGCGATGAAAGACAATATTGCTCACCCGGAATTGATTTACCTCTTGCGTGTTTTTCTAGATCAAAATACTACCCAGAATATCACACTAACAAAGATGATTTTAAGGTTGTTACAGAAAAGGGCTTGAGCCAATCATTTACTGTAATAAAAAACATTATTGATAGTTTTGAAACAGGCTTGTATCCAAAATATAAATATTTATGTGAACCAAATTTAGGAAAGAGAAACCTATATCATACTATTTCATCAAAACATGATGAGGATACTGCGTATTCTAACTATGATCCATTTATTAAAAAAAATATACTTGCTTACGCAAGTGGGAAAAGAAGTATTTTTGAGATATCTAATATACTTAAGGTTCCACTCGCTCAGCTTCTTGGGCAATACAAAATTTTAAAATCAAATAATCTTATAAAATAATGCTAAATTTGTTTAGCGAATTAGAAATTATAAACGAAGACAAAATATTAGTTTCTTCAAATATATTACCAATTTTAATTAAAAATAAAAAAAAATCTTTAAAAAAGATTGCAAATGATATTATCGATGAATTATTAGAAAAAGTCGGAAAAAATGGAAATATAATTATACCAACTTATAACTGGGATTTTTGCAAAGGAAAAAAATTTGATCACCACAATACACTATCAAGTTCTGGGGCACTTGGTAATATTGCTTTGAAGAGAGATGATTTTTTAAGATCAAAAAATCCAATATATTCTTTTGCTGTAGCAGGCAGAAATAAAATTGAAATTAGCGAATTAAATCATATCAGTAGCTTTGGTTTAGATTCACCATTTGGTTACTTGATTAAAAATAATGGAAAAAATTTATTTATAAATTTAGATTATAAATTAGGATTTACTTATTGCCATGTAGCCGAAGAAACAGTTGGTGTTTCTTACAGGTATCAAAAAAAATTTAAAGGAAGTTATATAGACAAAACAGGGAATAATTCTTTGAAGGAATTTAGCATGTATGTGCGTGACTTAGATTCAGGTGTTAAAAAAACTTTAATACACAAAGACTTAGACAATATTCTTTTAAAATATAATGGTCTTAAAAGGATAAAAAATGATTTAATTTCTCTTGATTTAGTCAATATAAAAACTGCATATGAAATTATGGTAAATGACTTGAAAGGTGAAAAAAAAATAATCTATACTGAAAAAAATGAATAATAAATTAATTTTAGATAAAGATAAAATTCACGCATATCAAAAAAATAGAGATCCTTATTTAATGATAGATTATGCAACAGAAGTAATTCCAGGCAAATCATCAAAAGGGTATAAAGATTTAAAAGAAAGTGAATGGTTTTTTAAAGTACACTGGCCCGAAGACCCTAATATGCCAGGTATGTTGCAGATAGAAGCTTTAGTTCAAATGGCTTCTTTAGGAATTTTTACTTTACCAGGCCTAAAAGGAAAATTAGCTTATTTAACATCAGCAAATTTTCTTAAATTTTATAAAAAAATAAAACCTAATAGTAGGCTAGAAATAGAAACGAGTATTAAAAGTTTTAAACGCGGTGTAGCTCTGTGCTCCGGAAAAGGATTTGTCAAAGAGGAATTAGCTTGTGCAGCAGAATTTAATCTAGTAATTGTTGAAGAATTAAATAAATACAAAATCAATGAACAATAATCAAAGATATAAAGAGATTTTTATTAAATCGCTTTCAATTAGTCCTGAAAGTTTTAACGAAAAGGTTAAATATAACGAAATACCTGAGTGGGACTCAATTGGCCACATGACGCTAATTTCTGGTCTCGAAGAAGAATTTAAAATATCAATAGAAACTGATGACATTTTAGTTTTAGGTTCGTTCGAAGAGGGAAAAAAAATCTTAGAAAAATATAAAATTAGTTTTTAATTGCATTATAATTTATACCAGTAAATGGTATTCTCATTGGCGCAGAAGCTTTTTTTAAGAAAGGAATTTTTTTAAGTGGATTAAATCTTTCTGTAATTGTTATTCTTACTGAATTTTTTTTTTTATTTTTATAGCCACAATGCACAAGTTGAGATAAAAAAATAACTGCTGATCCTGCATCAACTTTTAGATCTACTCTTTTAAACTTTTTGGAAATTTTTGGACTTATGTGTGTATATTGTTTTGTCCAGCTCTTTCTACCTAGTCTTGGATGTTCCAGTGTATGTTTGTAATAACCATTTAAATGAGAATTTTTAAATACAGACATTCCACCAGTTTGATAATTTGTATCATATAACGGAGACCAAAATACAATTGTATCTCTGGCCATTTGGCTTGTTTCCTGATGAGGATCAAGAATTTTATCGTTATCATCATCATGCACATGAATTGCTGGGCGACCTGAAAAAATTACCTTAGAGGTAAAAAATTTTTTTACAAATTTTAATAATTCTGGGTTATGAAGCTTTTGAAGAAGATCTATATTGTGGGGCGCGATATTATACCAATGCCCTTTAAGCTTCGGTTTAATTTTTTTGACTTCATAATATTTTTTTTGAAGATTTACTTGCTTACTTTTATGTACATAGTTCAATGTTTCTAAGAGTGAGTTCTTAATTTCTTTAAGACTTTTTTTATCAAAATAATCTTTAATTATAAAATAACCGTTTTTTTTAAGGCTATTAGAAATAGAGTTATAATTTAATTTAAAATTTTTAGCTGTCATAGCTTAATTATAATATAATTTTCTTGACTGTTCAATATTTGAACGTTTATAATATATTTTTTGTGAAAATAAAAGAATTTATATTCTTTAATACCCATTAAGAAAGCAAGGCTTTTTTGTAGTTAAATTAATAAGAATTGTTAGATCATAGTGGAACTTTTGACTATATGCAAAATCTAGATGTTTAAAAATAAAAATATACTTATAACTGGTGGCACAGGATCTTTTGGCAGAAGATTTATAGAAACTTGTCTAAAAAAATATAATCCTAAAAAAATAGTAGTTTATTCAAGAGACGAGCTCAAGCAGTCAGAAATGGCTAGCGAGTATAAATCGGAAAAATTACGTTTTTTTATTGGAGATGTGAGAGACAGTAAAAGACTAGAATTTGCAATGGAAGGTATAGACTACGTAATTCATGCCGCAGCCTTGAAGCAAGTTGATGCAGCGGAATATAATCCGATGGAATGTATCAAGACAAATATTTTTGGTGCTGAAAATGTTGTGTCTGCATCGATAAACAAAGGAATAAACAAAGTGATTGCGCTATCAACAGATAAAGCATCTGACCCAATAAATCTCTACGGTGCAACAAAATTGACTTCGGATAAAATTTTCACCTCTTCAAATAATATTGTGGGTAATAAGTCAATAAAATTTTCAGTCGTAAGATATGGAAACGTTATTGGATCAAGAGGGTCCGTCATACCTATTTTTAAAAATTTGATTAAAAAAAAAAACAATTTCCTTCCTATCACTCACGAAAAAATGACAAGATTTTGGATTTCATTAGATGATGCTGTTGAATTTGTTATTTCATGTTTTAAAATAATGCAAGGTGGAGAAATATTTGTTCCAAAAATTCCATCAATTAAAATTATAGATCTAGCTCACGCTATGGCTCCAAATCTTAAGCATAAAATTATTGGCATAAGACCAGGTGAAAAATTACATGAAAAAATGATATCGCAAAATGAAGCTCATTTGACATTAAGTTTTAAAAAATATTATTTGATAAAACCGTCTATTAATTTTTATAATAGAAAAATTAATTATAGTAAACACAAGTTATTAAAAGAGAATGGAAAGAAAGTTCAAGATGATTTTGAATATACATCTAAAAATAATAAGAAATTCTTGAATCAAAAAGATATAAAAAAGTTAATTAAATATTAATCTTGTTTTAGATAAAAATTTATAACTATGATCCCATACGGAAAGCACCATGTAGATAAAGATGATATAAAAGCAGTTTTAGATTTACTCAAAAGTAAAAACTTAACTCAAGGACCTGTAGTAAAATTATTTGAAAATAAAATTGCCAAGTATGTAAAATCAAAATATGCTGTAGCAGTTTCAAGTTGCACAGCTGGATTACATTTATCTTCAATTGTTGTAGGTTTAAAAAAAAATAAAACTTTGCTCACATCGCCTATTTCATTTGCTTCAACAGCAAATGCTTCATTGTTTTGCGGAGGTAAAGTAAAATTTTCTGATGTAGACATAAATTCAATCAATATCTCAATTGAAGGAATAAAAAGAATAATTAAAAAAAATAAAATACATTGCATATCCCCAGTTCATTTTGGTGGCCTGCCAGCAGATATGAAAAGTATTAATAAAATTAGCAAGCAAAAGAAATTATTTATTATTGAAGACTCAGCACACGCTTTTGGCGCTAAATACGATAATTTTAATAAAGTTGGTTCATGTAAATATTCAGATCTTTCTGTTTTTTCTTTTCATCCAGTTAAATCTATGACCACGGGTGAAGGAGGGTGCATCACAACTAATAATTATAAATTTTATAAAAGACTAATTAATCTTAGAAGTCATGGAATAGAAAAAGACAAAAAAGAACTAATAAATAAATCATATGCGTTTGAAAAAAATACTTATAATTCTTGGTATTATGAGATGCAAGAATTAGGTTATCATTACAGAATAACAGATATTCAATGTGCACTTGGAATTTCACAATTTAAAAAAATAAATAAGTTTTTAAATAAAAGGAGATATTTAGCAGAAAGGTACGACAAAGCTTTTAGTGATTTAAAAAATTGTACTCCACTTCATTACAAGCAAAGAAAATTAAGTAGTAATCATCTTTATGTACTAAGAATAAATTTTAAAAAATTAGGAAAAGGCAGGCAAGAAATAATAAATTTTTTAAAAGAAAAAGGAATTACTACTCAAGTTCACTATATACCTATTCCTCTGCACCCTTATTATAAATTTTTAAATGTTAAAAAAAATGATATCCCAAATTCACTCGAATATTATCATTCAGCCTTATCAATACCTATTTTTTATGATCTAACTATTAAACAACAAGATTATATTATTAAAGTAATTAAGAAATTTATTAGCTAGTTAAATGATAAAAAAAAAATTTCCTTTTTTAGTCGCAGAAATCTCAGCAAATCACAATGGTAGTTTTTCTAATGCTAAAAAATTGATACTTACTGCAAAAAAATGTGGAGCTGATGCAGTTAAGCTGCAAACGTATAGTCCTGAAACAATGACCATTAAATCAAATAATAAATATTTCAAAATAAACAAAGGTTTGTGGAAAGGAATAAATTTATGGGATTTATATTCTAAGGCTCAAACACCCTATAAGTGGCACAAAGATTTATTTGATTATGCAAAAAAAATTGGAATATTATGTTTTAGTACACCTTACGATGAGACAGCAGTAGATTTTTTAGAAAATTTAAAATGTCCAATATATAAAGTTGCTTCTTTTGAAATAAATGATTTAGAATTAATAAAAAAAATCTCTAAAACAGGAAAACCAATAATAATTTCAACAGGTATGGCTAACTTAAATCAAATAAAAAAAGCATATAACTGTGCCAAAAGAAATGGAGCCAAAGATATAGCGTTATTATACTGTGTAAGCATTTATCCAGCTAAAGAAAATGATTTTAATATAAACAATATTAAAATTTTAAAAGAAAACTTTAATTGTACCATTGGATTTTCTGATCACAGTAATAATGACTTAATAGCAATGTCAGCAGTTGCAGCAGGTGCCGAGATTGTTGAAAAACATATAGCTTTAGATAAACAAAAAAAAGGATTTGATATTGAGTTTTCTATAAAGGGAAATAGATTAAAAAAATTTAAAGAGAATATTTCAAAAACTAAAATGATAATGGGAAAAGAGAATTTTGTTAGAAGTAACAGTGAAAATTTTAATAAAAGATTTAGAAGGTCAATTTTTTGTATAAAAAATATAAAAAAAGGAGAAATTTTCACAAAAAAAAATATAAAAAAAATTAGACCAGGTTTTGGAGTGTTACCAAGCTATTACAGTAATTTATTAAATAAAAAATCACCTGAAAATATATCAGCAGGTAATCCCATAAAAAAAAATATTTTAATAGAGTTAAGAATAAAACAAAATTAAATTATTAAAAAATATCTTTCATGAAAAAATGCTTAATTCTTAATGCCGATCACACAGATTGGCCCAAAGGTTATGGCTATATATTTCTAGGGCAGTGGTGTTTAGAAAATTTAGATAACAGCCTAATTAACCAAGGTATGTACGAAACTGTTAAAATTAAAGCTAAAAATATTGACGAAATGAACAATAGATTTCATATGATAACAAAAGCATATAAAATGGCTCTTTCTTTAATAAGTAAAAATTTAAATAAAATTCATAAAATAAATTTTTCTGAAAAATCGTGGGAAATAATTGTAGGTCCGTGGCTAAAACAAACCCTTGGTATAATTGCTGAAAGATACAGGTCTATTGAAATTGCTTTAGATAATTATGAATTTGATTTTGTGCAGGTATCTAAAACTTGTGACATTTCAAATGCTTCCACCGGAGAATTAGTTAAAACAAAAAATAGAAAAATTATAGAATTTTGGAATTATAATATTTATTCTAAGATTATTTACTACATCAGCGATAAAAAAAAATTTATAAAAAAAAATAAAGAGTTGAAAAATGAATCTACAAAATTTTACCAAAAATTAAATTTTAAATTATTCATTAAAAAAATTTTTATATTTGTAACAAATTTTTTTAATCAGCATAGTAAATTTACTATTTATAAATTAAATTTATCTTTTTTTAATCAACTTAAACTTTTTTTTTATTTACGTCAGATACCTAAAATTATTGAAGCTTCAAATTATAAATATAAAAAAATTGATCGCAATTTAAGAAAAGATTTTTTTTTTGAGTATACAGAAGTAAAAAACTTTGAAAATTTTATTCTATCCATAATGCCTGATCTTTTACCAACAGATTTTGTAGAGAATTTTGAGTATATAAAAAAAAATTCCCTAAGATTAAATAATTATTGCAATTCAAAAGCTATAATCACTTCGTATGGATTTACTAATGATGAAGTTTTTAAGACATGGTTATCATTTAATTCTGACAAATTATCTTACTTTGTGTTTCAGCATGGTAATAATTACTTTACTAATAAAAATTCACATCAAATACAGGCAGATTTAGATTTAACAGATAAATTCTTTTCTTGGGGTGAGGAAAACGGATCTAGACAAAACGTTGTACCTTTTTATAATTTAAATAATTTTGGACTTAACAGAATTAATATGTCCACAAATAATAAAATTTTCATTTACGCAAGAGGAATAAATTCAGTAAGATTTCGACCTTGGGACGATTATGATGGAGTAGTGGAAAGTTTTTTTGGAATAAAGGAATTAATAAATAATTTAGACGATAGTTTAAAAAAATTTTGTTACTTAAAATTATATCCTCACAATGATGAAAAATTTAAAAAAAAAATATTTAATGAAATTCTTAACGAAAAAATAAATATTTTACCTATCCAAACATCAAAAAAAAATATTTACAAAGAAAGTAAAATTATAGTGCAATCTGGAGACACATCAGCTTTTTTAGAAACCCTTTCAGCAAATATTCCGACAATTACATATATTAAAAATTTTGACCTAGTAAGAGATAGTGCGGTTGATGATTATGAAAAATTAAAAAAAGTAGGTATCATATTTGATAATCCAGTAAATTTAGCAAAACATATTAACGAGAACTATAAAAACATAAATAAATGGTGGGATAATAAAGCCGTAATTGATGCAAGAGAAAATTTTGTTAAAAAATATTCCAGAAAAACGCCAAAAAATCTAAATCTACTAAAAAGTATGGCACAAATATTAAACTCATCTTTAAATGACAGTTTTGAAAGCAATGAAAAATAATCTAAATCTATTTAGGGCTGACAGAAATACATCTGATGCTTATAAAATTTCAAGAGTAGTTTATTTAAATATTGAAAAATTTTTAAACACGAAAAATTCTAATGAGTTTATTAATTTATTTAAAAGATATTTTAAAATTCCAGATACAAATATAAGAAGAAAATTTGGAACACTCTTAATTAATTGTTATGACTTTAAAAAAGGTAAATTTAACAAACAAATAAAAATAAGATCTATATTTAAAGATATTTTATTATTATTAGTATATTTGTTTAGATGTGCTATTTTTGCAAGAAAAAATAAAAAAAAAAATTACTACGGTATTATTCTTTATGGAATAGAGGATAATAAAGCAGTTTTTAGATTTAGTAGATTATTAAGTAAGTTTAAGAAACCTCTTGTTGTCGCGAATAAAAATTTTAAAACCCCTAACAAAAAAATAAAAATAGAAGCTTTATCTAAACTTGGAAGTGTATCAAGAAATTTTTTTAACAATAATTTTTTAACTATTATAATTTTTGCAATTAAAACATTTAACTTATCAATAAAATCGAGAGTTAATTATATTTATTTCTTTAATTTAATCATACTTTCTATAATTAAAAATCAGGAATTCTTTGAAAGAAACAGATCAAAAATTCTTATGGATGAAAGATTTTACATAACATGCCCAATAAGAAATTTTTATTTTAAAAAGTTTGGCGGCTTGACTACCGCAGCACCTCAAAAAAGTATATGCGAAACTTGTATTAGTTTTTATATAGATACCGACATATTCTTTTCTTTAGGAATTGAAAAATTTAGTCAAATAAGAGCTTTAGAATTCGGCGGCAAAATTAAGAAATTTATCCCAGCTGGATCCCTCTTTATGGAGCACGACTGGTACAGAACAAAAAGAGATTTTAAGAATGTTCCAAATACAGATATAATCGTTTTGGGTATAAACACAGGCCGTTGGTTTAAAATCAATAAAATAAACCAAAAAAATTATCAGTATACTTACACGAACTGGATTAAAAAAATATCGTTGAAATATCCTAAGTTAAATATTTTGATTAAACACCACGAAAGTCGATGGAATAATAAATTTAAAAAAGAAAATGATAAGGAAATTAATTTTTTTAAAAATACAAATGTAAAAGTAATTTTTAAAACCCAATCAAGGAACATGAGTTACAGTTATTTATATAAAAGTAAGGTTGCAGTCTCATTTGGATCTACAATGATATTAGAAAGTTTGACTCTAAATAAACCAAGTTTCTATTTAGATCCAAACAATAATGCCACAAATTTTTACAAAGGATTAAATAATTTAAAGAATATAAAAATTTCAAGATATTCTGATTTTGAAAAAAAAATGGAAAGCATAATTTTTAAAAAAAATAAAATAAAAATAAAAAATGTATCTAGTTATTGCTTAAAAAGCGATAAAGTGAGCGATAGAATTTTTAAACATTTAAAAAAATTTAATCAAAAAAAGAAATAATGAAAACAAAGCTTAAATTAAATAATTTACAAAAAAATAATTTCTTAAATTTTATCTCAAACGACTTATCAAGTAATTTTAAAATTAATAAAAACTATATAATTATTAACAATCCTACAAAATTAAAAAAAAATCTAATTAATAGATTACAAAATTTTAGTATCATTTTACTTCAATCAAAAAAAATTAAATTATTAGATAAAATAAATATTTTAAAAATTATTTTTAATAAAAAAAAAAAATTTAAGAAAAACTTTCTATTACTTTACGAACATAAAAACTATATAACAGCAAATAATATTTTTCCTGATTGGCCAAATAAGTATCAAGATTTATCAATTATGAATAGTTTTTATATCTGGTTAAAAAATTTTTCAAAAATAATTTTTTTATATTCAAAAATTGAGTTCATAATTATTAAAAAAAAATGACTACTTTACTTAACTACAATTTAGAAAAAAAAACAGGAGTTATTTTTTATTCTGATAAAAAAATTATTAGAAAATTTTCAACCGATAACAAAAAAAATATCTTATTGAACAATGAGTATAATGGATTTAAATGGTATTTTTCCAAAACCAAAAAAAACTACATGCATCAAATGCATAAGAGAAAATTAATTAAAAATAAAGATTATATAGATTATCCTCTGATTAAAGGCAAAAAAATACCTTTCTGGACACCATTAAAAGAGTCATATACCTACGTTGAAATTTTAATGAATCATTATAAAAAAATTTGGCCAAAAAAAAATAAAACTTATTATCATGGAGATTTAACAATAGAGAACACAATCTTTATGAAAGGTAAATACCCACTTATAATTGATTGGGAATATTCTTCAGAAAATAAGACTTGGGGTTTAGACATATGCTATCTATTAATTTCATCAGTTATTTTACCTATGTTGGTTAAGGAAGAAAAAAAAATACAAGATATCGAATTACAATTATTTGAAGACCTATGGCTTAAATTTTTTAAAAAAGGTACGTTTAAATTAGTTAAATCTCCGTTACAGCAAATTAAAAGAATTAATAAAAAATTAATAAAAATTAGACCAAAAAAAAATGATTTTATATATAAAATTAATAATTTTCAAAAAAATCAGCTATTAGAAATAATAAATTCATGATGAGTAATAAAATTGCCATATTAATAAATTGGCCAAGAGAAATTGACATGTACTATGAATTAATAAAATCAATACCAAGCAGCCAAACCGAGGTCATTGTAAACAATATAAAGTCAATTGAAAGAGGCAGAAATAAACTATCTAAAGTTATTGAAAAAATATTAGTACAAAAAAAAATTAAATATAAGTTATTTTCAAATATATATAAAAAAAAGAAATATAAAATTTTATTAAGCACAGGCGAAGCTTGTTCACTTAAAATCAATTCTTATTCAATTCTTAAATTTATATACGCTCATACGTTAGGAATTTTTTTTGAAAAATTTAAAATCTCAAAAATACTTCTGTTTTTATTTGGAAAACCCTACACAGGAGGAGCTTCAAATTGTAAAATAGGCTTAATTTGGTACCCCGAAAAAAAAATCGGAGAAACAATAGTAAAATACCCCGATGGAATGGATTTAAAACTTAAATTTTATCCATATCCTGAGTATAAGAAAATTTTTGATATTTATTTTACCCACGGTAATTTTGAATCAAAAATAATAAAAAAAAAATTTACTGGAAAAAAATGCGTTGTAATTGGCTATCCTAGATACAGAAACCTGCGAAAAAAAAAACTCATTTATAAATCCCTTTTAAACCAATTTAATTTAGATCGAAAAAAGAAAATTATTTTTTGGACTCCAACTAATGTTGACACAAAAAATGAGGAATATAACAATATTAATTTATGGATAAAAAAAATCACATCTTTGCAGGATAAATATAATATTATTATAAGGCCGCATCCTAAAACTTTAATGGCACAACCAAATATTGAAAAAGAATTAAAGAAATTAAATTATTTTATAGACAAAGATCCTAATCGTAAAATAGGAGAATTATTTAAAGTCGCCGATCTAATAATTTCCGATTATGGAGGAACAATATTTAGTTCAATATATTTAAAAAAATCATTAATACTTCTTAATTTAAAAAAAAATAGTAAATTTGTAGCTGAGCTTAGGGAAAATAATTCTTTAGATTTATTAGTACGAAAAAAGATTTTAAATTTAAGTCCAAACGACAAAATAGAAAAAGTTATAAAATACGTGAGTATTTCAAAGAGATTAGAATATAAGAATTTAATAATACAATTAAAAAAAAAATATTTTAGCCTAGAGACAGAAGACAACCTTAAATTGGCTAAAAAATGTCTCTTAAATTATTTGTAAAAAATTAAGTATTTACAATTACTAATATGGAATGTAATATGTTCAAACATTGAACATAGAGACACAAAACCATGACAAGTAAAATATATTTGAAAAAAAAGAGGGGTATTTTCTTTTTCATTACTGGATTTTCTGGATCTGGCAAGAGCTCCATAGCAAAAAGAATTAAGAAAGACATTCAAAATAACTATGGCCCTACTGTTTTACTGCACGGAGATGAAATTAGAAGATTATTTAATTTAAAAGGTTATTCTTCACCCGATAGAAAAAAGATTGCCATGCAGTACTCTAAGCTGTGCAAAAAAATAACAGATAATGAAATTAACGTAATATTAGCCACAGTAAGTTTGTACAACAGTGTGAGAAAATGGAATAAAACGAACATTGTTAATTATATTGAAATTTATATAAAGAGTGACTTAAGTAAAATAGTTAAACAAAAAAAAAAATATTTTTATAGAAAAAAAACTAAAAATGTTGTTGGTTTGACAATTAAACCAGAATTACCAAAAAAACCAAATATTATTTTAAAAAATGACTTCAAAAAAAGTATTGATATATTGAGTAACTTATTGATAAAAAAAATACGAAATAATTACGTGAAAAATGATAAAATTTAATAAAATTAAAACAAAAATTTATAATAAAAAAAAAATAATTGTTACTGGCCATACAGGATTTAAAGGTACTTGGCTTACTTTATGGCTAAATTTATGTGGTGCATCTGTTTTAGGAATCTCTAAGAACGTACCGACATATCCATCACATTATAAAAAAATTAATATTAATAAAAACATTAAAGAGGTTTTTTTTAACCTCAAAGATGCCAACAAAACAAAAGCTGTATTTAAAAAATTTAAACCAGATTTTGTTTTTCATTTAGCTGCACAGGCAATAGTAAAAGAATCTTACCACAATCCATTAGATACTTGGCAATCAAATTTGAATGGTACATTAAGTGTTTTAGAGGCTTTGAGAAATTTAAAGAAGAAATGTGTAGCAGTAATTATCACAAGTGACAAAGTTTACAAGAATATCGAAACTGAAAAAGGTTATAAAGAAGTAGATTTAATAGGAGGTGATGATCCATATAGTGGTTCGAAGGGGGCAACAGAACTACTTATTAATTCTTATATAAAGTCATATTTTGACAAAACAAAATCTAAAATATCAATTTCAATAGCTAGAGCTGGCAATGTAATAGGAGGTGGAGATTGGTCTGAAGGCAGATTAATTCCTGATTGTATAAAAAAATGGGTTAAAAACAAAAAAGTATTAATTAGACACCCCAATTCTACTAGACCCTGGCAACATGTTTTAGAAGTTATTTGGGGATATTTGCTACTAGCAGAAAAATTAAGTAAAAATAAGAGTAAGTTGCATGGTGAAGCTTTTAATTTTGGTCCAAATAAATATTCAAGATACACTGTCCTACAAATCTTAAATCTAATTAAAAAAAAATGGATAAATATCAATTGGAAAATTCATAAAGAATTGAATTTTAAAGAAGCAAAGTTACTTAAATTAAATTCAAAAAAAGCAAAATTTTTTTTAAATTGGGAATGTGTATTAACCACCAATCAGACTATTAGTATGGTTTTAAATTGGTACAATAATTATTATTTTGAAAAAAAAAATGTAGAACAATTTTCAATTAAACAAATTCATAATTATATAAGAGCATTAAAAATAAAATGAAGGTAGTAATTCTAGCTGGAGGTTTAGGTTCAAGACTATCAGAGCTAACAAAGATTATACCTAAGCCAATGGTAAAAATTGTTAAAGTGCCAATAATTGTAAGAATAATAAATTATTATAAAAAATTTGGTTATAAAGATTTTCTAATCGCCTCTGGTTATAAAAGTAAAATTATTGAAGCTTATTTTAAAAAAAATTTACTAGATTTAAATATCAAGGTTGTTAATACAGGTACAAAAACGATGACAGGAGGAAGAATTAGAAGATTGCATAAATTTTTAAAAAAGGAAAGGTTCCTACTAACTTATGGTGACGGATTGTGCAGTGTTAACTTAAAAAATCTTGTCAATTTTCATTTAAAAAATAAAAATTATATTACTTTAACAGCTGTTAGACCACCCGCAAGGTTTGGTGGAGTAAAAATTATAGGTTCAAAAGTAAATTATTTTAAAGAAAAATCTAGTCTAGACGAAGGGTGGATCAATGGTGGTTTTTTTGTGGTGGAACCAGAAATATTTAATTTTTTAAAAAGTGATAAAACCATTTTAGAAAAATCTCCATTAGAAAAAATATGTAAATTAAAAAAGCTTGGTGCGTACAAACATAATAAGTTTTGGCAATGTATGGACACAATTAGAGATATAGTAATTTTAGAAGACGCAGTTAAGAAAAAATTTATCTAATGAAAGAAAAAATTTTAATTGCCGGCGGCACCGGTTTTATTGGTTATCACATTCTAAAAAAATTATATCTCAAAAAATATAATTTATTTTCTATTTCTACAAAAAAGCCAATGTCATCAATGAGAGTGAAAAATGTAAAATATATAGTTTGCGATGTAACAAAAAAAAACTTTTTTTCAAAAAAAATAAATCAAGATTTTGACCATATAATTAATTTATCCGGTAATATTAACCACAAAGAAAGAGCTAAAACTATGCAGAGTCATTACAATGGCTGTGTAAATTTAGTAAACTTTTTTAAAAAAAAAAAAATAAAAACTTTTGTTCAGATTGGAAGCAGTCTTGAGTATGGAAAAATTAGGTCACCTCAAAAAGAGTCTGCTAGATGTATGCCGCAAGGTAACTACGGTCTGGCCAAATATAAGTCAACCAAATATGTTTGTGATGTAGGAAAAGTAAATAAATTTCCCTATCTTGTTTTAAGACTTTATCAAATTTATGGACCAAATCAAAAAAAGAACAGATTAATACCAAACGTCATTAACTCTTGTTTAGATGATGGAGAATTTAGTTGTACAGACGGAAATCAAATGAGAGATTTTATGCATATTAGTGACTTAACTAATTTGATTGAAAAAATATTAAGAAGCAATGTTAGAAAAAAAATTTACAACGTTGGGTCTGGCAAACCTATTAAAGTGAAGAATGTGATAAATAAAATTAAATCTTTAACTGGAAAAGGAAAACCAAAATTTGGTGCAATTAAAATGAGAAAAGATGAAACAATAGCATCATTCCCATATCTAGAAAAAATAAAAAAAACATTTGATTGGAAACCATTAATTAATCTTGAAAAAGGATTAAAGAATACGATTTTATTTTATAAAAAAAATAATTCTGATGTATAGTAAAAATCTCAAATCTAATATTTATATCATGGGCCTTTAGATCAGAAGTAGATCGTTCCCTTGACATGGGAAAGGTGGTAGGAGCGTTACCTACAAGGCCCACCATAAATAGATCAGAATATATTGTGACAATATAAAAATTCAATTTTGTACGTTAAATCATTTATTATGCGAATAATCAGCTATTTACATATTTATTTATAAATACTATAAGGTCCTTGCCTGGTAATTATTGCGAAGGGGCCACACCCGATCCCATTCCGAACTCGGAAGTAAAGTCCTTCAGCGCCAATGGTACTTTGTCTTAAGACACGGAAGAGTAGGACGTTGCCAGGCTAAATTTTAAAAATATGAAAATAGCTAGTTCACTAAAATCATTGAGGAAAAGAGATCTTAACTCTAAAATTGTTAAACGTAGAGGTAAGATTTATGTAATAAATAAAAAAAATCCAAGATATAAAGCGCGTCAAGGATAACCAGATGAGTGAGCAAGAACATAAAAATACTTGGAATGTCTTCACCAAGCTTGTCTTATTTGGAACAATAGCAGTAATTTTACTCTTAGTGATTTTAGCCGCAACATTACTTTAAACCTACAATCTTAAAAAAAATGATAGTTGGATCTATAAAAGAAGATATTAATTTAGAAAAGAGAGTTTCAATTACTCCTGAAACTGCAAAAAATATTATTTCTTTGGGCCTAAATATTAATTTAGAAAAAAATTATGCAGTTCATTTAGGCATTAAAGATAAAAAATATGAGGAAGTTGGAGTAAAATTTTATAGCAGCTCAGAAGAAGTAATAAATAATTCTAGGTTACTATTAAAAGTAAGTTGCCCAACTAACGAAGAAATCAAAGCTTTAAAAGAAAAAACTATTATTGTTGGAATTTTTAATCCATCAAAAAACCAAGGTAAGCTGAAAGAAATATCAAAAAAAAATATCAATGTATTTTCACTTGAGCTTTTACCACGTATCTCAAGAGCTCAATCAATGGATGTTTTATCCTCACAGTCTAATTTATCTGGGTATAGAGCTGTAATAGAATCTATTTATGAATTTGAAAAAGCAGTTCCTATGATGATGACAGCAGCAGGAACGGTACCTGCAGCTAAAGTATTAGTTATTGGAGCTGGCGTTGCTGGACTACAAGCTATCGCAACAGCTAAAAGACTAGGTGCTATAGTGTCTGCGACAGATGTTAGAGCTACTTCAAAAGAACAGGTAGAAAGTTTAGGTGGAAAATTTTTAACAGTTGAACAAGAAGAAAATTTAGAAACCGAGGGTGGTTATGCAAAAGAAGCTAGTGAAGAATTTAAAAAAAAACAAGCTGATCTTTTAAAAGAAGCAATGATAAAAAACGACATAGTAATTTGTACGGCTCTTATACCAGGAAAACCTGCGCCAAGAATTTTAAATGAAGAACTTGTAAAATTAATGAAACCAGGTTCAATTATATACGATTTAGCAGCTGAACAGGGTGGCAACGCAGCCTATTCTGAGGTTGATAAAATTAATATAATTAATGGAATAAAAATAATTGGCATTCAAAACTTAATGAATAAATTGCCATCAACAGCCTCAAGTCTATATGCCAAGAATTTATTTAGTTTTGTAAGAAACCTTTACAGTAAAGAAAAAAAAGAATTTAATATTAACCTAGAAGATGAAGTTATTTTTAAAACATTAATTAAAGAATAAAATTATGGAAATTGATCCTTTTATATTTAGACTTAGTATTTTCATCCTTTCGATATTCATAGGATATTTTGTCGTATGGAGTGTTACTCCATCTCTTCACACTCCTTTAATGTCTGTGACTAATGCAATTTCTTCAGTGATAATAGTTGGTGCCGTCATAGCGTCTTTCAGCTCGATAGACGGAGCCAATATATCTTTTTCAAACATATTAGGATTTTTTGCTGTTACTCTAGCATCTATTAATATTTTTGGAGGTTTTTTAGTTACACAAAGAATGTTGCAAATGTACAAGAAAAAAGAAAAGAAGAAAAATAAATAATGTCAGCTAATTTATCATCAATCTTATTTTTAATAACTGGAGTATTATTTATCTTAGCATTGAGAGGATTGTCGTCACCTGAAACTTCTAGAATGGGAAATTTTTTTGGTATAACAGGCATGATACTCGCAGTAATAGTTTCTATCTTGTCAGTAAATATTTTTTTAAGCAATTTAATTTACTTTATAATTGCTCTTTCCATAGGTGGAATTATTGGAAGCATCATAGCATTTAAGATACCAATGACAGCTATGCCCCAACTTGTTGCGGGCTTCCATAGTTTAGTTGGACTTGCAGCTGTACTAGTTGCTGTGGCAGCCTATTATAGTCCAGACTCGTTTGGGCTTGGTACTTTTCAAAATATTAAAACAGCAAGCATTATTGAGATGGGATTAGGAGTATCAATTGGAGCAATAACCTTTACAGGATCAATAATTGCTTTCATGAAGCTTCAAGGGCTAATGTCAGGTTCGCCAATCACCTTTACTGGGCAACATTATTTAAATGCTCTATTAGGAATTTTAATAATATCATTAATTGGTTACTTAATCGTAAATCAATCTTCACAAATTTTCTGGATATTAATTGTAGCTTCATTGCTTATTGGATTTTTAATTATAATCCCAATTGGAGGAGCTGATATGCCAGTTGTAATATCAATGCTTAATTCTTACTCAGGATGGGCAGCCGCAGGAATTGGATTTACATTAGAAAATACAGCATTAATAATTACCGGTGCACTAGTTGGATCTTCCGGTGCAATTCTTTCTTATATAATGTGCAAGGGTATGAACAGGTCTTTTTTAAACGTTATACTTGGTGGATTTGGGACCGACAATGTTTCAAGTAGTACAAAAGAAAAAACAGAACAAAAACCAGTTAAAAGTGGCAATGCTGAAGATGCAGCTTTCTTGATGAAGAATGCCTCATCTGTAATAATTGTTCCCGGTTATGGAATGGCTGTTGCACAAGCACAACACGCTCTCAGGGAGATGGTAGATAAATTAAAAAAAAATGATATTAAAGTTAGTTATGCCATTCATCCTGTTGCTGGAAGAATGCCAGGTCATATGAACGTATTGTTGGCGGAAGCAAATGTTCCTTATGATGAAGTTTTTGAACTAGACGATATCAATAACGATTTTGCCAATACAGATGTAGCTTATGTGATTGGAGCAAATGATGTCACTAATCCTGTAGCAAAAACGGACCCTAAAAGCCCAATTTTTGGAATGCCAGTTTTAGATGTAGAGAAATGTAAGTCTGTATTGTTTGTAAAAAGAAGTATGTCACCAGGCTATGCAGGTGTTGATAATGAGCTTTTTTATAGAGACAATACATTAATGTTATTTGCTGACGCAAAAAAAATGACAGAAGATATAGTTAAACATCTAGATTAATGAAAACAAAAATATATTGTGATAGTGCTGATTACGAAACCATAAAATTTTTTAGTAAGAAATCTATTGTTGATGGTTTCACAACTAATCCCAGCCTAATGAGAGTTTCTGGGGCTAAAAATTACAAAGATTATTCTTTTAAAATATTAAAAATATGCAGGAAAAAACCAATATCTTTTGAAGTTTTTGCTGACAATCAAAAAGAAATGCTCGAACAGGCCTATAAAATTAATAGTTGGGCTAAAAATGTATATGTCAAAATTCCTGTTATTAATTCAAAAGGAGAGTTTACGGGAGCTGTTTTGAAAGAATTAAGCTCTAAGGGAATAAAATTAAATATCACAGCAGTTTATTCGTTAGAACAAGTAACAAAAATATTAAAATTTTTAAATAAAAAAACAAAATCTATTATATCAATTTTTGCAGGCAGAATGGCAGATAAGGGTATAGACCCCCTTCCAATACTAAAAGAAAGTATTTCAAAGGTAAAAAAATATAAAAATATAGAAATATTATGGGCGAGTACTAGAGAAGCATATAATTTTTCTCAAGCTAAAAAAATAGGTTGTAACATTATAACAATGCCACCAAAAATAATTAATCAAATAATTTCTTTCGAAAAAAATTTTAATCAATTAACAATTGATACAGTTAAAGGATTTTTAACTGATAGTAAAAAATCTAAATTTAAAATTTAGTTTATAAGAATAAAAATTATTTAGAATGCACCGTCCAATGTTAAAGAAAAGACCGTTAATTAGTGTAATAATTAATTGCCACAATGGCGAAAATTATTTAAGCGAATGTATAAAAAGTGTTTTATCCCAGACTTATAAAAATTGGGAAATAATTTTTTTTGATAATAATTCATCTGACAAAAGTGTTAAAATTCTAAATTCTTTTAAAGACAAAAGAATTAAATGTTTCAATAGCAAAAAAAAAAATATTGTAAAACTATATAAAGCAAGAAATCTTGCTATAAATAAAGCAAAAGGAGAATTTGTCACTTTTTTGGATACGGATGATCTATGGAAGAAAAATAAGCTTGAAAAACAAGTTAAATTGATTCTGAAAGACCCTGACATTAAAATTATCTACTCTAACTTTTATATAATTAATGAAAATAAAAAAAAAGTTTATCTTAAATATAATAAAAAGTTGCCATCAGGATTTATTACACAAAAGCTATTAGACGATTACTGTGTAGGCATTTTAACCTTATGTATAAGCAAAAAAATATTCAACCGATACAAATTTCAAGAGAAGTATAATATTATAGGTGATTTTAGTTATGTAGTTAATCTTAGTAAGAAATTTAAAATTTTTGCAATTCAAGAACCATTAGCCTTTTATAGAGTCCATCAGGATAATTTATCCTCAAGAAGAAGAGATCTAAATATTAAAGAGTTAAAGAATTGGATAAATTATAATAGATCTAGATCTATTAAAATGATTTTGAATTTAAAGAAATTAGAATTTTATTTATTTAAAATGAAAATAAAAAATTTTTTACAGAAATACTTTAATCTTAGATTTTAAGAAGCTTTAGATTTTCTTTTTCTATCGTGAGGATTTAACATAGACTTTCTTAGTCTAAGAGACTTCGGAGTAATTTCTAATGCCTCATCTGTATTTAGCATACTTAGTTGTTCAGCGATTGACATTTTTCTTACGGGTGTCAGTACAACGTTTTCATCCGTTCCTTGCGTTCTCATGTTTGTCAATTGCTTCCCTTTCATGACATTTATTTCCAGGTCACCACTTTTTGATGAGAGACCCACGATCATACCTTCATAAACTGCATCATTATGTGTAACAAACATTTCACCTCTTGCTTGGAGATTAAAAATCGCAAAAGCGACAGCTTTACCAGCTGCCATGGAAATCAAAGCTCCATTTCTTCTACCCTCAAGATCACCAGTGTATTTACCAAAAGAATGAAATATTCTATTAATTACACCGTTGCCTTTTGTTAGGGTTAAAAATCTGCTCGTATAACCCATTAGACCTCTTGTTGGTGCGTGGAAAATTAAACGTTTTTTATCTTTTCCTGTATCTTTAAGATCTATTAGTTTTCCTTTTCTTCTATTCATTGAGTCTATAATTTTTGAAGAATATTCTTCATCTAAATCCATTGTAATCTCTTCGATAGGCTCTAGTTTGTTTCCAGAGTCATCTTTTTGAAAGAGTACTTTTGGAGGACTTACTGTCATTTCAAATCCTTCTCTTCTCATCTGTGTTAATAAAATTTCTAGCATCAACTCACCTCTACCACTTATAACAAAAGCATCTCTATTTTCATTCTCTCCAAACGTAATACCTACATTATTTTCAGCCTCTAACATTAGTCTTTCTCTTATTTGTGTACTAGTTAGTTTCTTTCCTTCCGTTCCTGCTAAAGGAGAACTATTAACTGTAACTGTAATTGACATTGTTGGAGGATCGATCGGTGTAGCACTGATTGGTTCATTAACTTCTAAATCACAAATAGTATCGGCAACGTTAGCTTTTTCCAATCCAGCGACAATAACAATATCACCGGCCTCACCAACTTCAATTGGAACTCTTTTTGTGCCTTCGTATCTAAAAATTTTTGTTAGTCTACCTTCGTCAACTTTTTCACCTTTAAGGTTAATAGCTTTAATTTGTTGGTTAGCTTTTGCCGTACCTTGAGATATTTTTCCAACCAAGCTTCTTCCCAAGAAGCTGTCAGCATATAAAAGAGTAGATAGCATAGCAAAAGGTTTTTCTTTATCCAATTTTGCTGGTTTAACGTGTTCTAAAATTAAATCTAATATTGGATGAAGATTTTCTCTTGGGCCATCAACTTCTTTACTTGCCCATCCAGATCTTCCACTTGCGTAAAGCACAGGGAAATCTAATTGTTCCTCATCGGCATCTAAGCTAACAAACAAATCAAAAGTTTCATCTAAAACTTCACTAGCTCTTTGATCTGCCTTGTCTAATTTATTTATTATCACAATAGGTTTAAGCCCTTGTTTTAAAGCTTTTGATAAAACAAATTTTGTCTGTGGCATTACACCTTCAGCTGAGTCTATAAGCAATAATGCTCCATCTGCCATGATTAAAACACGCTCAACTTCAGCAGCAAAATCTCTGTGTCCAGGAGTGTCTATGATATTAATTCTAGAATCTTTCCAATCTACAGAGGCGGGTTTGGCTAAGATTGTAATTCCTCTTTCTTTTTCAAGTTCTCCAGAATCCATTATTCTTTCCTCAACAACTTCATTGTCTCTAAATGAACCACTCTGCTTCATCAGGTTATCAATCATGGTAGTCTTACCATGGTCAACGTGTGCAATGATTGTTATGTTTCTAATATCTTTTGTCATAAAATTCTTTGGTTGCGGGGGTAGGATTTGAACCTACGACCTTCAGGTTATGAGCCTGACGAGCTACCAGACTGCTCCACCCCGCGATAAAACTTAAGTTTTTTTTAAGTTAATTGCTTGAAGTTTATTATTTTCCTCTTTTATTTCAAATTCAAGTTGTTCTTCTTCTTTTAAATTTTTTAATTTAGATTCTTCCAAAGCGGAAACGTGTAAAAAAATGTCTTTCTCAGTCTCATCTTCTGTAATAAATCCATATCCTTTTTTTGAATTAAACCACTTAACCTTACCTGTCGGCATATAAAACCCTTTAATTTTGAATTAAGTTAAATTCTATTCTTAAGCTTTTGAAGTTTTTTTACTCTTTTTATATTTTCTTCAGTAAGTCTTTTCTTTCTCTCAGAGGGTTTTTCGTAAGTACTTTTCATCTTTATTACTTTAAAAAAACCTTCTTTTTGAAGTTTTCTTTTTAAAACTCTTAAAGCCTGTTCTACGTTGTTATCTTTTACTTCTATTTTAATAAAATACTCCTGTTAAATTAAGATCGCTACGTAGCATCTTAGTTATAGATTGTCTAGTTTGAAGTAGGTTGGTTTTGAAGTTTTTTAAGAATTTTCTTTACTAACTTCAGCAATTGCTTTCAATTTTTCTTGTTTAATTTTAGCTTTTTTTTCTCTTTCAACCCTTCGTTTTGCTTTTTCTAAAGATTTTTCAAATGTATCTTGAGAGCACAAACCTAGTATAACTGGATCTTTAGCTTTTAAATTTGAAAAATTCCAATAACTTCTTTTACGAATTAGTGAAACCGTACCTTTGGTGCTGCCTACAAGTTTTGAAATTTGTCCATCTGTAAATTCTTGATAATTTTTTAAAAGCCACAAAGCTGCATCCGGCCTATCTTGTCTTTTTGAAAGAGGAGTGTATTTTGGTTTCTTTCTCTCCTTAACCTGAACTTCTTCTGCACGTTCAACAAGATTTAGATTTCTATGATTGTCTTTAGAACAAAGATCAATTTCTTCTCTGGAAAGTTGGCCAGCGAGTATTGGGTTATAAGCTTTAATACCTTTAGCTACATCTCCGTCAGCTATTCCTTTGACTTCCAATTCATGTAAATTACAAAAATTAGCAATTTGTTTAAATGTGAGAGTTGTATTTTCTACAAGCCAAACAGCTGTAGCTTTTGGCATAAAAGGAGTTTCAGGCATAAATCTATTTCTTACTTCGAAGGTCGGCAAATTTTTTATTATATTTACTTACTCGTCCTTTATCTAAAAGTTTTTGTGTTCCGCCTGTCCATGCTGAATGAGACTTAGGATCAATATCAAGCTTCATGACATCGTTTTCTTTGCCCCAAGTAGACCTGGTTTCAAACTCACTTCCGTCTGTCATAACAACTTTGATTTTATGATAATTCGGATGTATTTCTTTTTTCATGAGTGGTCTTTTATCTTATAAGATTAACTTACTCAATATTTTTTTTAATTAAAGCTACTTTAAGTTCATCTTGTATATCTGCGTTTGTGGCAAGCACATTCCTCTTTGTTGAATTTATTGTGCCAGGTTCCATTAATTCGATAAATCCTCCAGCTTCTTTTAAAATCACCATACCTGCAGCTATATCCCAATAATTTAATTCCCATTCCCAATATCCATCAAATCTTCCTGCAGCAACATAACTCATCCCCAGAGCAGCACTTCCAAATTTTCTAACTGGCGCATCTACAAGGTTAGAAACTTTAATATACTCTTGAAAGATATCATTTTTTTTTGGGCTATTAAATTTAGGACCACCGGTGACTAAAATTGAATTTTTTAATTTATTTTTTTTTGAGACCCTTATTCTTGAATTATTAAAAAAAGCTCCTGAGCCCTTTTCGGCAAAAAAAGTTTCATTTTTTATTGGATCAAATATTAATCCACAAACTATTTCTCCTTTTTCTTCGTAACCAATAGAAATAGCAAAGTGAGGAATACCATTTAAAAAATTAAGCGTTCCATCTATAGGGTCAATTATCCATCTATGATCTTTATTATTTTTATTAATTTCACCAATTTCTTCGCTTAATATTCCATAATCTGGATGTGCTTTTAATAATTCTTCTATAATTATTTTTTCAGTTCTTTTGTCGGCTGCAGTTACAAAATCACCTGGTCCTTTAGTCGAAACTTGAAGTTTTTCTATCTCACCAAAATCTCTAATCAATGATTTAGATGCCTTCATGCAGGCATTGTAAATCACAGTCATACGTGGAGAATTAAGTCTCATTAATTGACTTTTTTAACGTATTCTAATGTCCGTGTATCGAGAATAATTTTGTCTCCTGACTCAACAAAAGGAGGGACATTAATCTTTATTCCATTATCAAGTGTAGCAGGCTTATAAGAAGAAGCAGCTGTTTGACCTTTTATGGCTACATCAGTTATGTCCACTATACATTCCACATTATTAGGTAAATCTAAAGATATTGGTTTTTCATCCATAAAGGAAATGCTTACCTCTAAGTTTTCTTTTAACAGTTTATATTTTCCTTCTGTTAAGGATTTTGGAATATAAATTTGTTCAAATGTTTTGTTATCCATAAAATGGCAGTTATCATCATCTAAATATAAAAAATTGAATTTTTTTTCTTCTAATTCAGCTTTTTCAACTGTTTCACTAGACCTAAATCTTTCATTTAATTTAGTTCCTTTTGTAATGCTTTTAAGTTCCACTTGATTAAACGCTCCACCTTTTCCAGGTTTAACGTGCTGAGCTTTTAAAACATTCCAATAATCATTTTTGTACTCAATGATCATTCCCGGTTTAATTTCTACGGCTGTAATTTTCATTTATATAAATTTTTTAATTGCAACTTCTGGCTTTAAAAATGGGTTATTCCAAATAAAAGTTGATATTGCAATATAATTCGCGCCTGCATCTATTAGTTTTTTATAATTTTTATCAGTAATTCCACCTATTACAACAATCGGTTTTTTTATATTTTTTTTAGCCCAAGTTAATATTTTTATATCCGTTCTTTTTGCTTTTGGTTTAAGTCTAGATTTAAAAAAAGATCCAAAAGCAATATAGGTACATTGGTTTCTACAAGCCATTAAAGCGAATTCTTTCGAGCCATGACAAGTAATACCTATAATTTTATTTTTAATGTTCTTTCTGGCTAATTTTATCGCATCATCTTTTTGACCTAAGTGACAACCATCTGCCTGAACTTTTTTGGCTATTAAAGAATTGTCATTAATAATTAATTTTACTTTGTGTTTTTGAGTAATAATTTTTATCTTCTTTGCAACTTTAATAACTTCATTTGAAGATTTATTTTTTAGTCTTAGTTGAAAAAAAGAAACTTTTTTTGTTGCTAAAACTTTATTTAACTCAGCATAAAAGTTTGGGTAAATTTTATTAGGTGATATTAAATAGACCAACCGCCTTAAATTTCTAGAGATTTTGACCATTCACCCTTAGAAGCTAAACTATTCATTTTTGCTCTTTGATTAAAAATATTATGAATAGCCTTTGTGTTGTTCATTTCTTTTGACCATGTCTTTAACGCACTTTGTTGCAAGGCTCTTCCGTATGAAAAAGTGATAAGAAAATTAGTGTCATTTATTTTATTTATTGCATCTAAATTTTTAGAAGCTTCTTGTTCAGACTGCCCACCAGATAAAAAAGTAATACCTGGCACTTCACTTGGAACATTCTTTTTTAAACAGTCGAGCGTCTTGTTTGCTATTTCTTCTAAAGTTATTTTTTTGGGGTTTTTCGTACCAGCCAAAACCATATTAGGTTTTAAAATGGTTCCTTTTAAAGATACTTTTTGAATAGCCAATTCATTATAACATTCATTTAAAACGTTGGTTGTTACATTGTAGCAGGTTTCAATATCATGATCGCCATCCATCAAAACCTCAGGTTCAACTATCGGAACCATGTTTGCTTCTTGTACTATCGCTGCGTATCTAGCTAGCGCATGCGCATTTGATTTTATGCTTTGAACAGAAGGGCATTTTTCCCCAATATTATAAACAGCTCTCCATTTTGTAAATCTTGCACCAAGCTTATAATATTCATTTAATCTTTCTCTCAAGCCATCCAAACCTTCAGTTACTGTTTCTTTAGGAGAACCCGCTAGTTGCTTTGCACCTTTATCAACTTTAATCCCAACAACGGAATTATTTTTTTCTAATAATTCAGGAATAGAAATTCCTGTACTTGTTTTTTGTCTAATAGTTTCATCAAATAAAATAACTCCACCAATATAATTTGTTATAGCATCAGAAGTAAAAAGGGCCTCTCTAAAATGTAATCTATTTCTTTCAGTAGACTCAACACCAACGCTTTCTAGTCTTCTGTTCATCGTACCAGTACTTTCGTCGGCGGCTAAAATACCTTTACCTTTAGCGCAAATTTTTTTTGCTATTTCTTCTAAACTCATGTGAGAACATTTATTTTAAAACACTAAGACCAGGCAAGTCTTTTCCCTCAAGATATTCTAAAAATGCACCACCTGCTGTTGATAAGTGGGTAAAAGATAATTTAAGATCACTTTTATTTATTGCCGAGACTGTATCTCCACCACCAAGCACTGATACTAGGGATTTTTTGCTTGTATTATCGGAAATTTTTTGAGCTATAAAATTGGTACCTAAAGCGAAGTTTTTATTTTCAAAGTAACCAGCCGGGCCGTTCCACATAATTGTATTAGAACTATCTATTATTTTTTCAATAATTTTTATAGTTTTAGGCCCAATATCTAAAATGATATCATCTTTCTCGATAGATTTTACTTCCTTTACAATTGCTTGTCCTTCAAAACTTTTTGAAACTGAGCAATCTTCAGGAATTATTATATTACACTTGTGTTTATCAGCTTCGTTTATAATTTTTTTTATTATCTCAAAAGAATTATCTTCTTTTAAAGATTTACCTATTTCGTAATTATTATAAGCTAAGAAATTGTTAGCCATCGCCCCAACAATCACAATATTACTAACAATCTTAATTAAATTAAAAATAACATTTATTTTAGTTGAGACTTTTGACCCTCCAATAATACAAGTCACCGGACCTTTTCTATTCTTAATCACAAGATCAATTGCAGTTACCTCTTCTTTTAATAAAGGTCCCGCATAAACATTTTTTACAAACTTAGTAATCCCATGAATGGATGCTTGTTTTCGATGAGAGCAAGAAAAGGCATCATTTATGTAAACCTCTCCCAGTTTACCAATTTTTTCTGAAAAATTTTCTTCATTATCTATTTCTCCTTTAAAAAAACGTATATTTTCAATTAAGAGTATTTCACCATTTTTTAAATAAGAACACTTAGTTTCAAGCTCATCATTAATGTCACCCGCATAAAAATACATGTTGATATTTAGTTTTTCTTTTAGATATTTGTAGATGGGCAATAAAGACAAACTTGTATCTCTCATACCTTTTGGTCTACCTAAATGACTTAGCAGAATAATTTTTGATTTTTTTTTAATTAACTTTTCTAAAAAAGGTAATGTTAATGAGATTCGTGTAAAATCTTGAATCTTTTTTTCAATTATAGGAACGTTAAAATCAACTCTTAAAATAATTGTTTTATTTTCAACGTTTAAGTCTTGAGGAAAGTATTTTATTCCTGACATAGGTATTTTTAAAACTATTGTTCAATAATCTTTTTAGCAAGTTCAACTACTTTATCACTTGTAAGATTAAAATGATTATAAACTTCCTTATAAGGTGCGCTCTTTCCAAAAGTTTTAATTCCCATATTATTATGAGAGTACTTCTCCCAGCTACAAATACTACTCGCTTCAATAGTAATAGCTGGAATATCTTTATCAATAATTTCATTTCTAAAAGCACTACTTTGTTGGTCAAATAATTCTTGGCAGGGCATAGAGATAACTTTTGAATCTACATTGATTTCTTTTAGTTTATTTTGTGCCTCTAATGCAATTTCAACTTCCGAGCCCGAGGCAATTAAATTAACTGAATAATTTTGTGATGTAGTATTAACGATGTAAGCACCTAGCTCACATTTATTTTCTTTTGTAAAAGAAGGATTTATGTATGGTAATTTTTGTCTAGATAATACAATAGCACTTGGTGTGTTTTTACTTTTTAATCCAATTTGCCAACACTCTAACGTTTCATTCATGTCAGCTGGTCGAAAAACATTTAAATTTGGAATAGCTCTTAGCCCCGCAAGTTGCTCGACAGGTTGGTGAGTAGGGCCGTCTTCTCCCAAACCAATCGAATCATGAGAAAATACATAAATAACTTTTAACCCCATTAGTGCTGATAGTCTTATAGACGGTTTACAGTAATCAGAAAAAATTAAAAAAGTTCCTCCATATGGAATTAATCCTCCGTATAAAGCTAAGCCATTCATAGTTGCTGCCATTCCATGTTCTCTTATTCCATAATGAATATAATTACCGTTAAAATTTTTTGAAGAAATAATTTTTGAGTTTTTTGTTTTAGTATTGTTAGAGCCACTTAAATCAGCAGAACCACCAATAATTTCTGGAAGTAGTTTTGTCACTACCTCTATAGTCATTGACGAGCATTCTCTCGTAGCTTTACTTGGCTTATCATAGAAGTATTTTTTTTTTTCAGTATTTATTAAAGAGTCTAGATGATTTAAATTTATATTATTCTGTATGGATTCTAGTTCTTTTTTTACTTTAGAATTTTTTTTATTTAAAGCCGAAGTCCATTTTTTTTCTAACAAACTTCCTTTTTCTCCTATTTTTTTCCAACTGTTTAAAATATCTTTAGGTATCTCAAAAGAAGCATAAGGCCATTTTAATTTTTTTCTAACAAGCGCTATCTCTTCATCACCTAAAGGAGAGCCATGAGAAGAAGCTTTGCCAGACTTATTGGGTGAACCAAAACCAATAACTGTTTTGCAAGAAATAATACTTGGTTTTTTTGACTTAGAAGTTTTTCTTATAGCATTAGAAATTTGTTTATGATTATGGCCATTAACTTCTAGAAAATTCCAACCGTAAGATTCAAATCTCTTTTTGTAGTCATCAGAAACACTTAGAGATGTGGGTCCGTCTATAGAAATTTTGTTGTTATCAAAAAATACAATCAAATTTTTTAATTTCAGATGTCCCGCTAAACTCATTGCTTCATGGCTAATACCTTCCATTAAATCTCCATCACTAGCTATGACATATGTTTTGTGATCAACAACACCCGGACTAAATTTTTTTCTATATATTTCTTCGCCTATTGCTAAACCAACAGCATTACCTAAGCCTTGCCCAAGAGGTCCAGTAGTAGTTTCAATACCAGAATTTTTCTTGTACTCTGGGTGGCCAGCACAAATAGAATTCATTTTTCTAAAATCTTTAAGTTCATCGATTGTAAAATCTTTATAGCCAGTTAGATAAAGCAAAGAATAAAGCAACATTGAGCCATGACCAGCCGATAAAATAAATCGATCACGATTAACCCAACTCGGATTTTGAGGATTAAATCTCAAATGTTCTTTAAATAAGACCGTTGCAACATCTGCCATCCCCATTGGCATGCCTGGATGGCCTGAATTAGCTTTTTGCACGGCGTCAATAGACAAAAATCTCACTGCATTTGCTAATTGATTTATATTTGTAGTCAAAATTATAAAACCTTTGTAGATTTAATTTTATGAATTAATAATATGATTTAAATGAATAATTTAGCAAATAAAGAAAAGAATTTAAACAACCTTATTGACAGATTAAGCAATCTTTCAAAAAGTTATTCACACGATACCACTACCTCTGATAAATTGAAAAAAGAGAGAGATTATTTCTTAAATGAAAAAAATGAGCTTGAGAAAAGACATAATGAGCTTTTAAGAGAGCAAAAATATTTAAAAAATAAGATAATAAGCTTAGAACAGGAACTAAGTAAAAAATCTGAAATCCAAGAAAAATTTAGCAAAGAAATCGATGAACTTAGCCAGGAAACAGAAGAACTGGTAGAAGAAATAGATAAATGGCAAATGTAAATATTAAATTTAACAATAAAGACTATCTACTTTCTTGTGATGATGGGCAGGAAGAATCTTTAAAAAAACTCATAAGTTTTTTAGATAAAAAATACAATGAGCTTAAAGATCAATTAGGTGAGATTGGTGAAAGTAAATTACTTTTAATTACAACAATCAAAATTGCAGATGATTATTTCAATTTGAAACAAAAAGTAGACTTACAAAAAAATAAGCTAGAGAAAATATCTGAAAAATTTTTAGAAATGAAGTCTTTGGCTATTCAATATAAAGAAAAAAAGGATACAGAAATAAATAATTTAAATATTGAAATTGACAAACTTAGAGTAGCGATCGAAGAAAGAAATTCCCTATATGAATCTGTGCTAGACAAAACTACAAAATCTTTACAGGAGATTATCAGCAATACTGAATCAAAACCTGAACTTCAGTAATGCAGCAAAAAAATGTTATTAGAAAAAAAGCGTTGGTTAATAGAAAAAAAAAATATTTTGAAATCTCTTCTTATTTTTTTGATCCTTTGATAAAATTTTTAAAAAAACAAAAAAAAAATAGAACAAATACTCTTTCACTTTATTATCCATCAAATTATGAAGTTAATGTGCTTGGCCTTTTCCAATTAATAAAAAAAATAAAAATACTTCTTCCCGTCACAAAGCCTAATAATCAAATGAACTTTGTTGAGTGGCAATATTTAGACCCTCTAAAAGTAAACGAGTTTGGTATGTTAGAGCCATGTTTGGAAAAAAAATCACAAATTCCAAATATTATGTTAGTCCCGCTTTTAGCATTTGATAGTAATAATAATAGACTAGGTTATGGAAAAGGTTTTTATGATAAATTTTTAAATAAGTTTTTAAAAAAAAAAAATAAAATAATAACAATTGGCGTTGCATTTTCATTTCAAAAATATAATAAACTCCCCGTGTCAGATTTAGATATAAAATTAGATTATATTCTTACCGAAAAAGGTATAAAAAAATGAGAATATTAATTCTTGGAGACTTGATGGGAAACTCCGGAAAAAAAGCTATACAAGAAAATTTAAGTAAAATTATTAAAAACAAGAAAATAGATTTTACTGTCGTAAACGGAGAAAACGCAGCTGAAGACGGTAAGGGTATAACTAAAGATATCGTCGATGAATTAATTAATATTGGTGTAGATGTTATAACTTCTGGGAATCATATTTGGGATAAAAAAGAAACTGCAGATTTTATATCTAAAGAGGAAAGACTATTAAGACCTGAAAATTTAGCAGCAGGATCACCTGGTAGTGGATACGGAATATTTTTATCTAAAAGCAAACAATATAAAGTTGCCGTTATTAATTTGATGGGTAATGTTTTTATGAAAAAAACAGAAGATTTATTCACTGCAGCAAAAAATCTACAGAATAAAATTAAACTAAAAGAAAATGCAGACTTTATAATAGTTGACCTACATGGAGAAATTACAAGCGAAAAAATGGCTATGGGTCATTATTTTGACGGTAAAGCTACAGCTGTAGTTGGGACACATACACATGTGCCAACAGCAGATACAAGAATCTTAGATAACGGAACAGCCTATCAAACAGATATTGGGATGTGCGGAGATTATAATTCAGTGATAGGAATGAATAAAGAAAACTCAATTATGAAATTTTTAAATGACGCTAAAGCTCAAAGACATTTCCCCGCTGTAGGTCAATCAACGCTTTCTGGAATAATTGTTGAAGCTGATGACTCAACAGGCCTAGCAAATAAAATTGAAAGATTTATATATGGAGGAGTTTTAGTCAATTAATATGGCAGGTCACTCACATTGGGCTGGAATTAAACACAAAAAAGGCAAGCAAGACAAAGAAAGATCTAAAATCTTTGCCAAGCTGTCTAGGGAGATTACTGTTGCTGCAAAACTTGGTGCAAAAGATCCTGATAGCAACCCAAGATTAAGAACTGCTATTCAAGCATCAAGAGAAGCGAACATGCCAAAAGACAATATTTCTCGTGCAATAAGCAAATCAGAAACAGATATAAATAAAAATTACGAAAGTCTAAGATACGAAGGATTTGGACCGCACAATGTTGCTTTGATTATTGAAACATTGACTGATAATAAAAATAGAACAGCTTCCAACATAAGAACCATCTTACAGAAAAGTGGTGGAAGGTTAGGTGAAACAGGCTCTACTTCACACTATTTTTTCTCTTGTGGTATTCTACACATAACAAAAGATAAAATCTCTGATGAAAAAATACTTGATTTATCAATTAATGTTAATGCCAAAGATTGCTTCAGTAACCCAGATTATCATGAAATCTTAACAGAAAGGGAAGACTTTTATAAAATAAAAAGTGAAATTGAAAAAAATATAGATAGTTTTATTTATTCTGGCATAGAATGGAGGCCACAAACCTATTTAGAAATTTCCAAAGAGGAAAGCGAAACAGTCATTAAAATGCTTGAGACTTTAGAAGAAGACGATGATGTGCAGAATACATTTGTAAACTGTAATATTCATATAAATTAACATATGAGAATAATTGGTATAGACCCAGGTCTGAGTGGAGGAATTGCAATCTTAGATGACAATAAAGTAAAAGAAATGTTTGATATGCCAGTTATGGCTGATGGTAAAAAAAATAAAAGACAGCTTAACAGTGCTTTTTTAGCTCAGTTAATTAAAGATAATATTAAAAGCATAGAAGATACAATAATGGTTGTAGAACAAGTCAATGCAATGCCAGGTCAAGGAGTTACTAGCATGTTTAATTTTGGTCAAACTTTTGGTGCAATTAAAGGTATTTGTGCGGCTTTAGGTCTACCTATTTTTTTTGTCAGACCAGCAAAATGGAAAAAACATTTTGAATTAATTAACTCATCTAAAGATGCCAGTAGAACAAAGGCTATTGAAATGTATCCTTCTCTTGCAGAAAAATTATCCAAAAAAAAAGACGTAAACAAGTCAGATGCTATATTAATTGCTAGATATTACAGCGAAACTAGATTTAAAAAAGAATTATAGCGATCTTAAATTGACACAAAAGAAAATAATGTTGTCAAATTCATGACACATTCTACAAGTAACTCACTAGCATGGAACAACAAATAGCAGCTCAAGTCGTTGGACTAGGTGGAGTAAACGATTTTTCTTTGTGGCAACTTTTTATACGCGCAGACTTTGTTGTCAAATTTGTAATCTTACTTTTACTGTCTAGCTCAATATATTCTTGGGCCTTAATATTTGACAAATATAAATTATTTAAAAAAATTAATTTATCCACCTCAGAGTTTGAAAATAAATTCTGGAAAGCTAGATCAGCTGAAAGTCTAAGTAATTCTTTACCTGCTAAAATCGACGATCCATTAACTAAAATATTTAAACAAGGAATGAACGAACTAGTGAAAACTAAATCAAAAACTAGCGCTATACAAAGTGCAAGAGTAGAAAGAGTCTTAGAAATTTCTACTGATGACCAAATTAAAGAAATAGAAAATAATTTTACTTTTTTAGCAACTGTTGGTTCTACGGCTCCATTTATTGGTTTATTTGGAACTGTTTGGGGAATTATGAATTCTTTTCAATCTATCGCGATTTCAAGAAATACAAGTCTAGCTATTGTAGCGCCCGGTATTGCTGAGGCTTTATTTGCAACTGCCTTAGGTTTGCTCGCGGCCATTCCGGCTGTAGTAGCTTACAATAAATTTAATAGTGATTCTAAAAAATACACTGCAAGAATTGAAAACTTTTGCAAAAGATTTTTATCTATAATTTAAATTATGGCTTTTAAATTTAATCGCTCTAGGAATGAACCAATGAGTGAAATTAATGTCACTCCATTTGTCGACGTAATGTTAGTATTACTTATTATTTTTATGGTTACAGCTCCCTTGTTAACCGTTGGTGTGCAAGTTGATTTACCAGAATCAGCAGCAGACTCTTTACCTGACGATCAAGAACCTTTAACAGTAACAATCAATTCTAAAGGAGAGATTTTCATACAGGAAAGCCAAGTTTCTTCTGAAAAGATTATTCCAAAACTATTAGCAATTGCAAAAAATAGAACTGACACAAGAATTTATGTACGAGGAGACAAGAATATAAATTACGGAAGAGTTTTAGAAATTATGGGAACTTTATCAGGTGCTGGGTTTTCAAAAGTGGCGCTCATTTCTGAGCCTTATAAAAGTTAAATGAAAAATGACACGAAGTTTAATTTACTCTTTATCTTTTCACGCTGTTATGGTTCTGCTAACCGTACTAAGCTTACCTTTTATGATTAGACAACCAGTAGATTTACCGCCAATTCTTTCCGTTGAGTTTATTCAAATTTCTGACAAAACAAATATTCCATTTGCTCCAAAAGCAAGAAAAGTTCTTGAGAAAGTAAAGGAAGAGGAAAAAAGAGTAGTTTCTGAGCAGGCACCTCCAGCTGCTAAAGCCAAAGAAAAACCTGATCGAATTCCCTTACCTAAAAAACAAGACGAAAAGAAAGAACTTATTAAAAAAAAACAGAATCCAAAAGAAGTTAAACCTGAGATAAGACAAGCTTCAGAATTTGAAAAAAAAGAAATTATTGACACCAATCAAATAGCCGCTTTAATTGATAAAGCAAAAGAAGAAAACGCAAAAATAGAAAAAAGTGATAAAAAACTAACTCAAAGTAGTGTTAAAAATTCTTTTGCATCAGGCCTAACGCTTTCTGAGGAGGACGCTTTGAGAGCTCAAATATTTGGATGTTGGACAGTTCCATTAGGATTACCATATGATGATGATCTTTTAGTAAGAGTTAAACTAGAATTAAAACAAGATGGAACTATAAGTAAATCTGAGATCTTAGACCATGAAAGAATGAATAAACCAGGACAAAAATTTTACAAAATTTTAGCTGAGAGCGCATTAAGAGCAGTTAGGATTTGCCAACCACTTAGAGTGCCACAATCAGGCTATGAAAAATGGAAAACTATTCAATTGAATTTTAACCCAACCGAAATGTTAAAAGGCTAAAAATTAATGAAAAAAATATTTTATATTTTTATAATATTTTTATTTAAAATTAATATTGCTTATAGTTTAATCGAAGTTGATATTACTAGAGGAAATTTAGATCCTTTACCGATAGCCATCTCTCCGTTACATGTTGATCAGCAGTCTGATAATTATAAAGACACGAAAACAAAAGAGCTGGGAGTTCTAATTTCTTCTGTTGTAGAGAAAAATTTTAAATCTACCGGTTTATTTAATCCCTTAAACAAAGATGCTTTTGTACAGAAACCAGACATCGCACATTTAAAACCAAGATTTGAAGATTGGAGCTTAATAACAGCCCAAGCTTTAGTAACGGGAAAGTTATTGATCAAAGATGAGAAACTTAAAATAGAATTCAGACTTTGGGATGTAGCGGCTAATAAAGAGATGATTGCTCTCGCTTTTACAACAACTCCTTCTAACTGGAGAAGGGTAGCTCATATTATTTCAGATAAAATTTATGAAAGATTAACAGGTGAGACAGGTTATTTTGACACAAGAATAATTTATGTTAGCGAAACTGGACCTAGAACTCAAAGAGTTAAAAAACTAGCTATCATGGATCAAGATGGTACAAATACTAAATACTTAACTTTAGGCAATGAACTAGTTCTAACTCCTCGATTTAATCCAACCAACCAATTAGTAACATATCTTTCTTATTTCAGAAACCTGCCTAGAGTTTATTTGCTAGACATAGAAACCGGAATACAGGAAGTAGTTGGAAATTTTCCAGGCATGACTTTTGCCCCAAGGTTTTCTCCTGACGGAAAAAAAATAATAATGAGTTTTGCTAAAAATGGTAATTCAGATATTTATACAATGGATTTGGATTCAAGGCTAGTTGAAAAACTCACAGAAGATTCTTCAATTGACACATCACCTTCATACTCTCCCGATGGAAAATATATCTGCTTTAATTCCGATAGAAGTGGACTGCAGCAAATTTACACTATGAAAAGTGATGGAACTAATGTCAAAAGAATAAGTTTTGGAGATGGTCTTTATGGAACACCAGTTTGGTCACCACGAGGTGACCTTATTGCCTTCACCAAGGTTAAAGGAGGAAAGTTTTATATCGGAGTTATGCGAGCAGATGGAAGTGGAGAAAGACTACTTACAGAGAATTTTTATCAGGAAGCTCCTTCTTGGTCTCCTAATGGCAGGTTATTAGTTTTCTACAGAGAGACTAAATCTGGTAAAAACGGTGAAGGGTTTACTGCTAAACTTTGGTCTATCGATATCACAGGCTACAATGAGAGAGAGTTAAAAACAGAAACTGATGCCTCAGACCCATCATGGTCATCTTTACTATCCAAATAAAAGGAATATATATGTATTAAATGCTTGAAATGCAGATTAAAATTTGAAATAATCTTACTAACTCTAACTTAAAGGAAAAAATGAAATTTAACAAAAAAATAACAAATTTACTAATAATACTACTTTCTACATTCGCATTAAGTGCATGTTCAACTGCTAAAAAAAGTGGAACAGGTTCAGATGATGTTTACACAGGTTCAGCCACTGTAAAATTTTTGGCATCTGGAGTTAAAGATCGAGTATTTTTTGCAACAAACAGATCTGGGCTAACAACAGCTTCTAGAGACACCCTAAGAAAACAAGCTAGTTGGATGAGAAAAAATAAAAAATTAAATGTTGTTCTTGAAGGTCATGGTGACGAAAGAGGAACAAGAGAATATAACTTGGCGCTTGCGGAAAAAAGAGCGAATGCTGCTAGAGATTATTTATTAACTTATGGAATTTCTGGAAAAAGAATTTCTGTAATTAGCTACGGTAAAGAGAAACCTGTTAATTCAGCTTCAACACCTTTAGCTTGGTCGCAGAACAGACGATCGGTAACAGTTAAAACAAAATAATTTTAACATTTTAAAAAATAATAGACCCCATGACTTAAAAGTCCTGGGGTCTTTTTTTTGCCATGTTGTGTGAATAAAAAATATAAATAATGAATCGTTATAAAGTTATACTACAGAAAACTTTTGTTTTTTTTGTTTTACTATTTTCTCTACATAATTTTGCGATGGCTGAAGATGAAAAAGTTAACGCTGTAATTGATCAATTACAAATTATCGCCCAAGATTTAAAAACTTTAGAAAAAGCAGTTTATAGAGGTTCTGACATTACTTCTTCCACAAGCTCCATTTCCTCAAATGGATTAAATGAAGAAACTTTGACTAGACATTTATTAAAACTAAATGAAATAGAGGAACAATTTCGTTCATTAACTAACCGTTTTGAAGAAGTTAATTTTAAATTAGATAAATTATCTAGTAGAGTTACAAAGATTCAATCAGACTCACAACTTCGTTTTTCAGATTTAGAAACAGGTAATAGAACCAATACAGATAAACTTAACAAAGTTGAAAAAAAAAACAAACCTAACAAAAAAAAAGTTAGGTTGCCAGGTACTGACAAGCCACAAGATTTAGGTGAAGCACCAGGATACAGCTTAGACCCTGAAGAAAAAAATCAAGCTACCCAATCTGTGCAACCTCAAGCTTCTGTTTTTACCGAAGAAAGAAAACCAGAAACATCATTACTGCCAGATAAGCCTCCCAAAGAACAATATGATTTCGCATTAAGTTTTATGAAAGTTGGAGACTATGAAACTGCAGAAGTAACACTCAGAGAATTTATCGACAAAAATAAAACTGATAAACTGGCAGGTAGTGCTCAGTATTGGTACGGGGAAACATTTAGAATTAGACAGCTTTATTCAGATGCAGCTACTGCGTATCTAGATGGGTATCAAAATTATCCAAAAAGTAAAAAAGCTCCAGAAAATCTTTTAAAGCTAGGGAGTACAATGGTGCTACTAGGTGAAAAAGAAGAAGGATGTAAGATGATCAAAGGAATTAAAAAACAATACCCTAAAGCATCACAGTCTGTGCTACAAAAAGCACGGTATGAGCAAAAAAAATTCAAGTGTTCCAAAGCTTAAAGATTTAAGTTTAAAAAATAAAATATCAATTATTTATTTTAATTTCAGATCTCAATTAAATACTACTATTAAAAAAAATACTTTTCTCGTTGCAGTTTCTGGCGGTCCAGACAGTCTTGCGCTAAGCGCATTAAGTTATAATTATTCAATAGAAAAAAAAATTAAAGTTTTTTTTGTTTTAGTTGATCATGGAATTAGAGCTAATTCATCTAAAGAAGCACAAAATGTAAGGAACCTTTTGAAAAAAAAAGGAATTAATCTAAAAATTTTGAAGAATAAAAAAAAAATAAATAAAAACGTTCAAAGTCACGCAAGAGAAATACGGTATCAATTATTATTAAATTTTTGTAAAAAAAATAAAATTAAATTTATTATGACAGGTCATCATAGAGACGATCAAATTGAAACTTTTTTGATAAGATTATCTAGAGGTAGTGGTATCCAAGGGTTATCTTCTATGAGCAAAGTAAGCAGCCTGAGTAAAACAACAAAACTTTATAGACCTTTATTAGATGAAAAAAAACAAGACCTTGTTATTCTCGCCAAATATCACTTTGGAAAAATTTTTAAAGATCCTAGCAACACTAATCAGAAATACCTACGAACAAAAATTAGAAATTTAATTAAACAATTTAAAAAAAGCGGTATTGATCCTGATCGTATTATTAGTTCTATCAACAATCTGGCTTCCACTAGAGATACATTAAATTTTTATATTCAAGGAATTGAAAAAAATTGTGTAATTAAAAAAAATAATTCAATTAATATAAATTTAAATTTTTTTCTATTGGAGAATAGTGAAATACAACTAAAAATTTTTAGTAATTGTATTAAAAAAATCTCAAAAAATTATTACCCCCCAAGAGCTAAAAAAGTCCTAAACTTATTAAGCAGCATTCAAGCTAATGAAAAATTTAAAGCTACTTTAGGGGGGTGTATAATTAACAGACAGAACAAGAATCTATTAATTTCTAAAGAAGAATTAAAAAAACCTATAAAACTCTAAATTTTGATAAAAATTAATAAATTTGACGCATTTACAAGACATAACTTTTTTAGTTATACTTGTTAATTAATAAAAAATACTTATCTATATAAAATATGAATTTAAAAAATTTAGCCATGTGGGGAATTATAGTCCTTCTTTCTGTTGGATTATTTAACATGTTCCAAAACCCAAATAAAATGGCTGCTTCAAAAGCCGAAGTACCTTTCTCAGAATTTTTATCTGAAGTTGACGAAGGAAGAGTCATAAAAGTTGAAATTCAGGGCAACAATATTATTGGTTTGTTAAGCGATGGATCATCATTCACGACTTACTCACCTAATTATCCAAACTTAGTAGAAAAATTATCCAACAAAGGAGTAAGCATAATTGCCTCTCCTATAGAAGCTAAAATGCCTTCTCTTTTAGGCGTATTGTTATCTTGGTTTCCGATGCTGCTTCTTATTGCTGTTTGGGTGTTCTTCATGCGTCAAATGCAAGGAGGAAAAGGTGGTGCCATGGGATTTGGAAAATCAAAAGCAAAACTTCTAACGGAAGCACATGGGAAAGTTACCTTTAATGATGTTGCAGGAGTTGAGGAAGCCAAAGAGGAAGTAGAAGAAATAGTAGAATTTTTAAAAGATCCTAAAAAGTTTAGTAGACTGGGTGGAAAAATTCCAAAAGGAGCTTTATTAATCGGTCCCCCAGGAACTGGAAAAACATTATTAGCAAAAGCAATTGCAGGTGAAGCCAATGTTCCATTCTTTTCTATATCCGGTTCTGATTTTGTAGAAATGTTTGTTGGGGTGGGAGCCTCACGTGTTCGAGACATGTTTGAACAAGGAAAAAAACACTCTCCATGCATTATATTCATAGATGAAATCGATGCTGTTGGAAGAAGCAGAGGTGCTGGTCTTGGTGGTGGAAATGATGAAAGAGAACAAACACTTAATCAATTATTAGTAGAAATGGATGGCTTCGAGACCAATGAAGGAATTATATTAATTGCTGCAACGAATAGACCTGACGTATTAGACCCCGCTTTATTAAGACCGGGTAGATTTGACAGACAGGTTGTTGTTGGAAACCCAGATATTCTTGGTAGAGAAGCAATATTAAAAGTTCATGTAAAAAAAATTACCGTAGGTCCTGATGTGAAACTTAGAACGATAGCTAGAGGTACACCAGGTTTTTCTGGAGCTGACTTAGCAAATCTTATTAATGAATCTGCTTTGCTAGCTGCTCGTAAAAATAAAAGAGTAGTGACAATGGTAGATGTTGAAGAAGCAAAAGATAAAGTTATGATGGGTGCTGAGAGAAGATCTATGGTGATGAGTGAAGATGAGAAAAAATTAACAGCTTATCATGAAGGTGGACACGCTATTGTTGCTCTAAATGAGAAAGTTTCTGACCCTATACATAAAGCGACTATTATACCAAGAGGAAGGGCTCTGGGTATGGTTATGAGACTTCCAGAGAGAGATCAGCTTTCAGTAACTAGAGAAAAAATGTATTCTGATATTGCCGTAGCTATGGGTGGAAGAATTGCAGAAGAAATAATTTTTGGTCATGATAAAGTTACATCAGGTGCTTCTTCAGACATTGATATGGCAACTAAAATGGCAAAAAATATGGTTACCCGCTATGGTATGAGCAAAGAATTAGGGCCTTTAGCTTACGGTGAAAATGAAGAAGAAGTTTTTTTAGGCAGATCTGTTACTAGACAACAAAATATGTCAGAAGAAACAGCTAAAAAAGTTGATTCAGAAGTGAAAAAAATTGTTGAAGCTGGCTACGATAGAGCAAAAAAAGTATTAACAGAAAAAGTTGATGATCTTCATAAAATAGCAAAAGCTTTACTAGTTTATGAGACATTAACAGGTGATGAAATTAGAGATTTAATGTTGAAGAATATTCAACCAAAAAAATTGACCGAGTCTGCAGACAGTAACGAAAATAAAGAATCTTCAGCTCTAGACTCTCTAGGTCTCAAGCCAAAGCCAGCGCTTTAACTAGAATTAATGAGAAAGTATTACACACGCGCGTGTAATTTCTATCATGGGTTACAAGCTCAAAAGTTAATCAAAAAAAAATTAGCACTACCTCTTTGCGGAAATAAAAATTTAGCTTTTGATCATATTGAAATTTTATCTAGAGACAAAAAAAATAAATTAGTTCATATCAAAAAAATTAATTTATTAGAAAAAAAATTAAAAATAATTATTCAATATGATATCAAAAAAATAATACAAAAACGGCAAAACTTAAGTAAAAATTTAAAATTTTCTGAACCTCTGATTATGGGAGTATTAAATTTAACACCTGATAGTTTTTCTGATGGTGGCCAGTTTAATAAAACTCATAAAGCATTCTTACATATTAAAAATATGATTGATAAAGGTGCAAATATAATTGATGTGGGAGGAGAGTCTACAAGACCTGGATCAAAAGATGTTTCGTCTCAAATAGAATGGAAAAGGCTCAAAGAAGTTGTTATTGAATTTAAAAAAAAACATCCTAAAATATTTCTTTCCATTGATACTCGTAAATCAGAAGTTATGATCAAAGCTATAAAAAATAAATCAGATTTAATCAATGATGTTTCTGGTTTTAGCTATGATTTAGAAGCCATTGATAAAATAAAAAATTTTAATGTTTGGAAAGTATTGCATCATATGCAAGGGACACCAAACACCATGCAAATTAATCCTAAATATAAAAATGTTTTATTAGATATTTATGATTTCTTTGAAAAAAAATTAGATGTAGATTTTAAAAAATTTAAATATAAAAAATTTATTATTGATCCTGGTATAGGTTTTGGAAAAAAATTGAAACATAATTTGATGATCATGAATAAAATTTCATTATTTCATTCACTTGGATATCCATTATTAATAGGCACTTCTAGAAAAAGATTTATTAGTCAAATTTCAAAGTCTTTCGACAGCAAAGAAAGGATTGGCGGAACCTTGGCATCTGTCCTATATACTCTATCTCAAGGTGTGCAAATATTTAGAGTACACAATGTTCATGAAGTTAAACAAGCTATATTAGTTTATAAAACAATGATTTCTATTTAATGAAAAAAAAATATTTTGGTACTGACGGAATAAGAGGAACAGTTAACCAAGGCCACATTAATGGAGAAAAATTTTTCAAGTTTGGTTTAGCTGCAGGTACCTATTTTATTAATCAAAAAAAAAGTAAACAAACCGCAATTATTGCAAAAGATACGAGATTGTCTGGCTATACTTTGGAACCAGCGCTAGTTTCAGGTTTAACTTCAGCAGGTATGCATGTTTTTACCTTAGGTCCTTTACCCACTAATGGTCTAGCTATGCTGACAAAAAAGATGAAAGCTAATATGGGTATTATGATTACAGCTTCTCACAATCCTTATTACGACAATGGTTTAAAGCTTTTTGGTCCCGATGGCTTAAAACTATCAGATACAATAGAAAAAAAAATTGAAAGTATAATTGACTCACAAACATCAACACATCTTTCAAAACCAAATACTTTGGGTCGTGTTAAGCGTTTGGAAGACGCTAATCAGAATTATATTAAGATTTTAAAAAAAAATTTTCCAAATAATTTTAGCTTAAAGGGAATGAAGATCGTTCTTGATTGTGCAAATGGTGCTGGTTATAAGGCTGGACCAAAACTTTTGAGTTCTCTTGGTGCAAAAGTAATTTCGATTGCCATAAAACCTAATGGAACTAATATTAACAATAAATGTGGATCAACCTATCCACACAAAATAAGCAAAGCAGTTAGGAAGTATAAAGCTGATGTTGGGATAGCTTTAGATGGAGATGCGGACCGTATAATTTTATGTGATGAAAAAGGTAGAATTATAGATGGAGATCAAATTATTGGAATGTTAGCTAGAAGATGGAAGGACAAAAAAATTTTAAAGGGTGGTGTAGTTGGAACTCTAATGTCTAACTATGGTTTAGAAAAATTTCTAAAATCTAAAAGCATAAAATTTACTAGAGCAAATGTAGGTGACAGATATGTTAAAGAAAAAATGAAATACTACAATTACAATTTAGGCGGAGAACAATCTGGCCACATAATACTAGGAAAATTTGCAACTACAGGAGATGGTTTACTTGTAGCTCTAGAAGTTTTATTTTCACTCCGAAAAAAAAAAAAAGCCAGCGTTTTATTTAATGTTTTTAAGTTAACACCACAAATATTAGTGAGCTCAATAGTCAAAAATAAAGATATTATATCCCTTCCAAAAGTAAGACTAGCAATTAAAAAGGCTGAAAAACTCATTAAGAATCAAGGAAGATTGTTAATTAGAAAGTCAGGAACTGAACCAAAAATTAGAATAATGGGAGAGTCTAATAATAGACCTCTTTTACAAAAATGTATCCAAATCATAAAAAAATCTATAAAATAAATTGAAACCTAAATCTAAAGTATTAATTATAGCTGGATCTGATTCTTCAGGTGGAGCAGGAATACAAGCAGATATTAAGACTGTTACTACTCTAGGCTCTTATGCAATGACAGCTATAACTGCTGTTACAGCTCAAAACACAACAGGCGTAAACTCTATTGTAAAAATAGATTCTAAAGAAATCTTCAACCAAATAGTTTTTACCTGCAAAGATATAAAGCCAAATGCTATAAAAATTGGCATGCTTCACTCACCTAGTGTAATAAAAGCTGTTATATCAGCCCTAAAAATAATTAAAGTTTCTAAAATTGTTCTAGACCCTGTTATGGTAGCGAAAGGAGGAGCAAAATTAATTAATAATAGTGCTATTAATATCTTAAAAACCAAATTGATAAAAAACATATTTTTAATCACACCTAATATTCCTGAAGCTGAAGCTCTAACTAAAACAAAGATAAAAAATTCTAAAGACATGATTAAAGCAGCTCATATTATTTTAAAATTAGGTGCTAGAAATGTCTTAATTAAAGGTGGACATATTAAATCTGAATTTATGCAGGATATTTTAGTGAGCCCAAAAAAAATCAAGATTTTTAAAAATAAGAAATTTTTAACTAAAAATACCCATGGTACAGGTTGCACTTTATCTAGTGCTATAGCCACATTTTTGTCATGTGGAAAACTTTTAAATATATCCTGTGAGCTTGGAATTAAGTATGTTAACGAAGCAATAGGATCCAACCTTAATATTGGTAAAGGTCACGGTCCGATTAATCACTTAAACTCAATAAATATAAAAAAAAAATATAAATAATGAAAAATGTGGTGGTGGTAGGCTCTCAATGGGGAGACGAAGGCAAGGGAAAAATTGTTGATTGGTTATCAGACCAAGCAGATATTGTTATTCGTTTTCAAGGCGGACATAATGCTGGACATACTTTAGTGATTGATAAAAAAGTTTTTAAACTAAGATTGTTACCTTCAGGAATTGTAAGAGAAGGAAAAATTTCAATTTTAGGCAATGGGGTAGTTATTGATCCTTGGGCTTTGCTTGAAGAAATAAAAGAAATTAAAAAAAAAGGTGTTAATGTTAACCCAGAAAATTTTATGATTTCAGAAACGGCTTCTTTAATTCTTCCTTTTCACAGAGAAATGGACGAAATAAGAGAAGATGCTGCTGGCGTGCAAAAAATTGGAACTACAAGAAGAGGGATTGGACCCTGTTACGAAGACAAAGTCGGAAGACGTTCTATTCGTGTGATGGATTTAAGATCTGAAAGTAATTTAGACGCTAGATTAAAAAATGTTTTGCTGCATCATAATGCCATTAGAAAAGGTCTAAAAAAAAAAGTTTACAAACAAGATGAACTTAAAAAAACTCTTTTAAAAATTGCCCCTCAAATTCTACAATTTGCGCAACCTGTTTGGCTTAAAATAGATGAATACAGAAAAAAAAGAAAAAAAATATTATTTGAAGGAGCACAAGGAATACTTTTAGATGTTGATCATGGCACTTACCCATTCGTAACTTCTTCTAACACAGTACCAGCTATGGCTGCAATAGGTACGGGATGTGGCGCAGATGCTATTGGATATGTTTTAGGAATCACAAAAGCTTACACAACAAGAGTTGGAAGTGGTCCTTTTCCAACAGAGCTTAAAGATAGGATAGGAGAAAGCCTGGGTAAAAGAGGTAAAGAATTTGGAACAGTTACAGCGAGAAAAAGAAGGTGCGGTTGGTTTGATGGAGTCTTAGTTCGTCAAACAATTAAAATAGCAGGTATCACAGGAATAGCGTTAACGAAATTAGATGTTCTAGACGATCTTGAAGAAATAAAGATTTGCATTCAATATGAATTAAATGGAAAATTAATAGACTATCTTCCAGCTGCTTCAGAAGACCAATTCAACATAAAGCCAATTTATAAAACCTTTCCAGGATGGAAGAGCACAACTCAAGGTATAAGAAACATGGAAGAGTTACCTGAAAAAGCAAAAGTGTATATTCATGCGATAGAAGATTTCATAGGTTGTAAAGTCTCAAGTATTTCCACAAGCCCAGAACGAGAAGATACAATTTTAATTGAAGATCCTTTTAATGATTAAAATCAAAGGTAAAAAAATAAAATAAATTTTTTCAATTGGCAGGTAATAAATTTTGAGATTTTCTAGAATTAATCATATTTTTTTGAAGTTTTTCAAACGCTTTAGTTTCAATTTGTCTTATTCTTTCTCTGCTAATTTTATATTTTTGACTTAATTCTTCTAAAGTTTTTGGTCTTTCCGCTAATCTTCTCGCTTTTAAAATTTCTTTTTCTCTATCATTTAAAATAGTCATAGCTTCATAAAGTAATTCTTTTTTGTCATCAAATTCTTGTTTCTGAGACATAATTAATTCTTGATCTAAATGATCATCCACCAGCCAATCTTGCCATTCATCTGTTTCCCCAGCTTTAATAGGGTCGTTAAGTGATTTTTCATGTCCCATTAGCCTTCTATTCATATTAACTACCTCATACGATTCAACATCTAATCTTTTTGATATTTCACTTACCTGTTCATCCCTTAAATCACCTTCTTGATTAGGGGCAATTTGATTTTTTAGTTTTTTTAAATTAAAAAAAAGTTTTTTTTGCGCTGTGGTTGTTCCCATCTTTACTAAGCTCCAAGACTTTAATACGTACTCTTGTATTGCTGCCTTAATCCACCACATAGCGTAAGTTGTTAATCTAAAGCCTTTGTCAGGGTCAAATTTTTTAACTGCTTGCATTAGGCCAATATTTCCTTCAGAAATTAGTTCATTAACAGGAAGACCGTACCCTCTATAACCCATTGCAATTTTAGCAACTAATCTTAAATGACTTGTTACTAATTTATGGGCTGCTTTTAAATTTCCTCTATCTTTCCAACTTTTTGCTAGCATGTATTCTTCTTCTGCATCAAGCATAGGAAATTTTTTAATTTGTGCTAAATATAAAGATAAACCTCCAATGGAGGGTGAAAGTAGATTGCTCATTTCTGTTTTATTAGGCATTTAATACTATTTATAAACTAAAATTTAGCTTTTCAATGGGTCAATTTGTTTAATAAATCTAGTATTTTCTTAAAATCCTGAGGTAGATTTGATTCAAAGCTCATAAATTTTTTTGTAGAAGGATGAATGAAGCCTAAACTTTTCGCATGTAAAGCCTGCCTATTTAGAACTTTTAATTTATTCTCAAAATCTTCATTAATTTTTTTAAACTTAAGGTTTTTTTTTCCATATTGTTGGTCCCCAAGTAAAGAGCACCCCTTATATGCCATATGTACTCTTATTTGGTGAGTTCTGCCAGTTTCTAGTTTGCATTCTATAAAGCTTATTTTTGGGACATCTTTTATTTCAAATACCTTTATAGTTTTATAATTGGTTACTGCTTTTTTCCCTGATATTTCTGTGACAGACATCAATTGACGATTCTTTCTACTCCTACCTATTAAAGTTTCTATTCTTCCACTCAAAGGTCTTAAAATACCCCAACTCAATGCCTGGTAGGTTCTTTTGATAGTATGGTCACTAAATTGTTTTCCTAAATCTGAATGAGCTTTATTATTTTTAGCTACAACTAGTAAACCACTTGTTTCTTTGTCAATTCTGTGAACTATCCCAGGACGAGTACTACCATTAACATTTGATAATTTTTTTTTATATTTATAAATTAAAGCGTTAACCAAAGTATTGTCGTGGTTACCAGCTCCAGGATGAACCACCATTCCAGCAGGTTTATTAATAATCAAAATATCTTTATCTTCATAGACCGTATTTAATTTAATATTGGATGGTAAAATTTTTATTTCATTTTTAAAAATTAAACTTACATCAATATTGTCACTTTCTTTCAATTTTTTTGATGCTGAATCAATAATAGAGTTATTAACTTTTACTTGTTTAAGTTCTATAATTTTTTTTAGGTTTGACCTTGATAAGCTTGGCAACAACTTTACAAGTGCAATGTCGAGCCGTTTGCCCGCATCTTGACTTGTAATTAAGAATTTGATTGAGTTATCAGACATTTAAATTTAGATTATCATTAAAAGCGTTCGTAGCTCAACTGGATAGAGCGCCTGACTTCGGATCAGGAGGTTGAGGGTTCAAATCCTTCCGGGCGCACCATCAAACTTGAACAATCCAGTCTTTTAAAAAACTCTTATTTTCCTGAATAAAAGAGGGATAATTTTTGTCTATATTAATTTTTTTGAATTTAAATCCTCTTCCAAAAATATCTTCATTATTAGCAATTTTTTTTTCTATTTTCCTTGTGTCAATAATTTCATTTTTATTAAATTCTCCATGAGAAAAAGACTTAATTTTTTTTGCTATTTCCGATGGTTTTTGCAAGAATGAAAAATGCCACCCTCCCTTAATTGTTTGATATCGAATCTTATCAATTCTCCAAAAAGGATAATCTTTAAATTTTAAATTCCTTAATTTCTGAGGAATTGGAAAATTTTTCTTTAATGACATTTTTGATCCAATCCAGTTACTTTCATTTAAATTTTGAAGGTTAAGTTTATACATAAACATCATTTGGGAAAAGGCGATAAACTTACTGCTTTTTTTAATTTGATTTAATTTTGTTAAATCAGGAATTTCGTCAGAGTCAGATAAAATAATTAAATCATTATCATCTGCATCTGTTAATCCTGTAGAAATAGAATTTCTTTGATGTTGCTCAACAAGAGATTCTCCGCCTATATGATTCTCAAAATCAATTTTTTCAGGATAATCAGCAACTATATATTTTATTTTATGTTTAAACTTACTAAAATTATTTATATTAAAATTTAGTTTTTTTTCCTTACCTTGATGGGTTTTAGTGGACTCTGAAATAATAAAATAATCTACTTTTTCATTAAGTATATTAAATCTTAAGTCTAAAACGTGATCTTCATTAAAGTACTGAAAGCAATCGTATATAGCCATTAATCAAAATATAAATCTTGTAAATTTTTTATTTTATCCAAAGATTTAAAATTATTTTTATAAGAAATTATTTTTAAAAGACTTATTTGACCAAATATTAACAACAGACTAACAAATTTATTTTCATTTTCTAAAATTAATTTTTTACCAATTTCATTATTAAAGTTAGGAATAAAAATCATGTCCATTTCAGCTGGAACTCTTGTTGCGTGCGACCCTATTCCCTTCCAGTCAATAACAACATAATTTAGTTTGTATAAACAGTCTAATAATTTGTTCCAACTAGGAACATCCTCATACATAGAGTGCACTTGTGATTCTATTTTTATGAGCAAGGGCCTGTAATCGCCAATGCCTTTTAATATCTCAAGTTCAGCTCCTTGAGTATCAATTTTTAAATAATCAATTTTATTTATTTTTAAACCAATTAAAGAAGTACTTAATGTTTCGCAATTAACTTCAATTTTTTGTGTAACTTGATAATTATCATAATTTTTTTTATTTATTTTGTGTATATCAAAAAAATCTGATTTCGGTTTGTACATTGATGAACTACCAAGTCTATTTCCAAGTATAAAAATTTCTTTTTTTGTTTTAGAACTCCATAGTCCATTTTCAATTACGTTGTTTTGATTTTTTCTTAATTTATTTGCTTCTTTTTTAATGGGCTCAACAAGAATCGGGTCAAAAAAATAATTGTATTTAGCTGGTATGAATTCATCGGAATTAAATCCACCCTGAGCACCAACATCTAATGCTATTATTTTTTTTTGATTTAATAAAAAAAAAATTAAGTCACTAAAATTTTGATTATTATTTGCAAAAAAACCCTTATCTGAAAAAAAATTTACAGCTCTTCGATTTATTTTAAAAAGAAAAAATATTTTAAATAAAACAGGAAATAAAAATTTGGAGAAACCTTTTCCTAATTTTCTAGTAAATTGTCTCATTTTTTAGTAAATGTTGCTAAGCCAATTTTCTTCGTATCTATATTACAAGATGAACAGTGTAAATGAGTTCTATCAAAAATAAACAAATCTCCCAAGTTCCATTTGTAAACAAACTCCACTTCTAAACCTTTTAAATTATCTATATTTTCATGCTTCAAGTATTTATCAAAAATATTTTTATCAAATGGTTTGCTTCCATACATTTTTAGATGATCTGACGATCTTACATTTTTTCCTTTTTTAAAATTTTCAGTACTATTTTCTTTTAAACCATCCCTATTATTTATGAAACTTGTTGAAGGACCATAATACCTATTTTTAAAAATTATAGTTTCACCTTGGTTGCTTAATGGAAGAAGAGTTTGTTTATAAATTACATCTTTTAAATTAAAACCGCCATCAACATGTAATCCAATTGGATTAAAACTTTCCTGAAAAAGACCTAAACTTTCTGTTCCATCTTTTTCATTTATATTATCCATAGTAAAATCACCAATTTCTAATTTAATTTTTTCTCTTAAGGTGCTTTCCAGGTCTTTGCCAAAGCCCGATACCCATCTTTTTTTGATTACCTTTTGTACTAAATTATTTACCGTTATAGGTAACTCTGAATATAGTTTTAAAAATTTTTCAACTTCATTTGGTTTTAAAAAATTTTTAACTATTCTGGGAGAGCTTTCTAGATTTTTTATTTTACTTAAATTTTCGTGCATGTAAATTATTCACCAATATTAATTAACGTACCTTTATTTTTAGCCCCATAATATGCGGCATAAAAAATAATTACACTAAAAATAAAATAAACAAAAGAAATCAATATACTTTTAAAAATTTCTAAACTGTTAACTGTTTGGTTTATTAATATATTTCTCATTTCTTCGAAAATATGAACCAACGGTAAACTTTTGGCTACTACTTGAAGTGTGTCAGGCAGTATTTCAATTGGGTAATAAATGCATCCAAGTGGAGCTAAAAAAAATAAACTTGCCCAAGCAATATTTTCAAATGAAGGACCAAATCTTAATAAGCCAGCTGTAACTAATAAACCTAAGCTTATGCCAAATATATAGAGCGCAATAAGAAGAAAAATCAAAGGTGTACCTAGTTTAAAAATGGATACACCGAATAAAGGTATGGCAACTAGAACTGCAGGCACTAAACCAATTAATGTTCTAAAAATTGCCGTCATAGTTAGTGCTGCAATAATTTCACTAATTTTAATTGGAGCAATAAATAGATTTGTGAAATTTCTGCTCCATATTTCTTCAAGAAACATCATATTGTAGCTAATACTTGATCGAAACAAAAAATCATAAAGAATTGCCGCTGTAAGAATAACACCTACTGTATTGTTGTAATAAGAGGAACTTGCAGAAAAAAACTCAGAAATAAATCCCCACAAAAAAACTTGTACCGATGGCCAATATATTAAATCTAATATTCTCGGAAAGGAATTCCTAATTAGATAGATATGCCTAAGGCTTAAACCATAAATTTTATGCCATCTCATTTTTGCTCCTTGCTATTTTTAAAAAGGTATCTTCAAGATTACCTCTACCATGCCTACTAATTAAATCTTTGCATGTTCCACGATCAACAATTTGACCCTCTTTCATCATAATTACAGAATCGCAAAGTCTTTCAACTTCTCTCATGTTGTGCGAAGCCAATAAAATAGTTATCTGATTTTTTGACTTGTATACTTCTATGTACTGCCTGACAAAGTCACCAATATCAGGATCTAAACTGGCTGTAGGTTCATCAAGGAACAAAACATCTGGTTTATTTATTAATGATTTTGCTAAAGAAACTCTATTTTTCTGCCCTGAAGAAAGCTCCCCAGTTTTTTTATTTAAAAAATTATTTAAATTTAAATCTTCTGAAATTTCAGAAATTCTATTTTTTAAATCTTTGACACCATAGAGCCTACCATAAACTTCCAAATTTTGTTTTACAGTTAGTTTTTTTGGTAACTCAATATAAGGTGAAGCAAAGTTCATTCTGCTCAAAAGGTCATTGTGACTATTACTACTAACATTTTTATTATCAATTAGCACTTCACCACCTGTAGGATTGATTAGGCCAAGCATCATTCCTATAGAAGTTGTTTTTCCACAACCATTGGAACCCAATAAACCTAATGTTTTATTTTTTTCTAAAGTAAAACTAATATTATTAACAGCTAGAAAGTTATTAAATTTTTTACTTAAATTTTTTACTTTAATATCCATAAATTAACTTGCTGCTCGACTTAATCTATCGTTAATAGCTAATCCAACACCAGTCTGTGGAATTGTAGATACACAAATCATTTTATAATTTTTACTCTTAATTAATCTTAATGTTTTATACAAGTTCTTTGCTGCTTCATTTAAATTTGACTTATAACTTAGGTTAAAAATATTTTTTCCTTTTTTATATTTTTTTCCAAAGACAATAAAGGCTTCATTATTTTTTGCTGTTGTTTGATTAAGTTTCATTGGAATGCCTGGAGAATAATGTTTTTTAAGCATACCAGGTGCTTTAATAATTTTTGAAACTCGCTCAATAGTAATTTTTTTATTCAAGACGTTAGATATATTATCTGGGCTTATTAAACCCAGCCTTAGAACTCTTGGTTTAGAAGTTAAATCTACTACAGTGGATTCAAGACCAATTTTACAGGGTCCATCATCTAAAATAATTTTTATTGAATCATGAAATTCTTGAGCAACATCTTCAGCTGAAACAGGACTAATCTGTGTTGATTTATTAGCGCTTGGTATAGCTAAAGGAAAATTTAAAGATTTTAATATTTTTCTTAGTACTTTGTTGCTGGGAAATCTTATTGCAACTGTATCTACACTTGCCGTCGCCACTTTAGACAATAGTGAATTCTTTTTTTTCTTTAAAACAAAAGTAATTGGTCCAGGAGAAAATTTTTTATAAAGTTTAAAAAAATTATTATTTAATTCTACGTCTTTTTTTAGTTGTTCGATACTATAGTAATGAACAATAAGTGGATTTCTATACGGTCTTTTTTTTAAAAGATAAATCTTCTTAATTGCCCTTGAGGAAAAGGCATTTCCAGCTAAACCATAGACAGTCTCAGTAGGCACACCTACAAGTTCTTTTTTTTTGAGATAACTTATGGCTTTAGACAAGTTTTTGTTATTAACTTTGAATATATTTGAATAGATATTTTTCATAATGTAATTATTATACTTTTAATGAAAGATGAAAATATTATAGAGAATACTAAAAGTAAATCGATAAAAGAGATCAAAGAAGAAATTAATCAAATCCTTGAAAAACTAGAAAACCATGAGACTAATTTATCTGATTCAACCAATGACTATGCACGTCTTATCGTTTTAAATAAGCGTATAGATACATTTTTTAAAAAAAGAAATAAAGAAATCTCTATTATAGGAAAAAAAATTAAATAAAATTTGTAACTTATGATTAAATCTTTTTTAGATATTAATGCCAAAAAAACAGATATTTTTTTAAAAAAATATTTAAATCAACAAAGTAATTCCAGTCTGATGCTTCCAATGAAATATAGCTCATTGTCAGGAGGAAAAAAAATTAGATCATCTATAATTATTGAAACAGGAAAAATTTTTAATATCAAAACTAGCAAGCTCTTAAATATTTGTGCAGCCGTTGAATGTATTCATTCTTATTCTCTAATTCATGACGACCTTCCTTGCATGGACAACGATAGAATGAGAAGAGGAAAGTTAGCAACACATGTTAAATTTGGAGAATCTACTGCTATCTTATCTGGTAATTCATTATTAACTTTAGCGTTTGAAATGATCGTAGATAAAAATTATAGAATTGAACAAAAAAGTAAAACAGAACTTGTTAAAGCCTTAGCACTTTGTTCAGGGCACACTGGTATTGCTGGTGGTCAACACTTAGATTTAAACTTTGAGAAAAAAAAGAAAAAGTTTTCAGATATTCTTAATATGCAAAGAAAAAAAACAGGAAAATTATTCAACTTTTGCTGTTTTGCGACAGGTATAATTGCTAAAAAAAATATCAAAGAACTAAAATCTTTAAGTAAATTAGGTGAAGATATAGGCTTATTATTTCAGTTAGCTGACGATGTTATAGATTTTAAAGGGTCTAAAAAAATAGCTGGTAAATCAACTAAAAAAGATCAAAAAAAAGGTAAATCAACTATAATAAATTTGATAGGTTATGAAAAAGCTAATGCTTTTGCACTACAAATAAAAAAAAATATATTGAGTAAATTAAGAAAACATGGAAAAAAAGCAAATAATTTAATTAATACAGTAGAATTTATTTTTGAAAGAAACTTTTAATGAGCATATTATTAGATAAAATTAATTATCCAGTAGATTTGAGAAAACTAAACAAGAATCAATTGAAACAAGTTTCTAATGAACTTAGGGAGGAACTGATAAATGTAGTTTCTGAAACTGGAGGCCATTTAGGTGCTGGCCTTGGTGTAATAGAACTTACTACTGCTATCCATTATGTCTTTAACACCCCTAAAGATAAATTGGTTTGGGACGTAGGCCACCAGTGCTATCCGCATAAAATTATTACTGGAAGAAAAAGTTCCATACGAACATTAAGAAAAGGAGGAGGCCTGTCTGGTTTTACCAAAAGAGCAGAAAGTGAATATGATCCTTTTGGGGCAGCACATAGTTCGACATCGATCTCTTCAACTTTGGGTATGGCTGTTGCAAATAAATTGTCAAACAATAATAATAACGTAATAGCAGTGATAGGTGACGGAGCTATGAGCGCAGGGATGGCCTATGAAGCAATGAATAATGCTGGCGCTCTCAAATCTAAACTTATTGTTATCTTAAATGATAACGAAATGTCTATAGCAAAACCAGTTGGAGCCATGAGCAAATACCTAGCAAAACTATTGTCTGGAAAAATGTACTTTAGTTTCAGAGAAACAGTTAAAATGATTATTTCCTCTTTTTCAAAGAGGTTTGCTGAAAAAACAGCTAAAGCTGAAGATTTAATAAAAGGTCTAGTTAGTGGTGGAACTTTATTTAGTGAACTTGGTTTTTATTATATTGGACCTATAGATGGACACGATGTTAATAATTTAGTTCAAGTACTAGAGAATGTAAAAAATTCAAAATATCAAGGGCCTGTTTTAATTCACACTATTACTCAAAAGGGAAAAGGTTATAAACCTGCAGAGAAGTCAGGAGACAAATATCATGGTGTTTCTAAATTTAATATAGCAACTGGAGAACAGGTAAAAAGTAAAGCAAATACACCTGCTTACACAAAAATTTTTTCTGAAACTTTAGTTAAACACGCTGAGAAAGATACAAAAATTATAGGAATTACAGGAGCAATGCCTGACGGAACTGGTATGGATATTTTTGAAAAAAAATTTCCTGATAGAATGTTTGACGTTGGGATAGCAGAACAACATGCCGTAACTTTTGCTGCTGGACTTGCCACAGAAGGGTACAAACCTTTTGTAGCTATTTATTCTACATTTTTACAAAGAGCTTATGATCAAGTTGTTCATGACGTTGCAATTCAGTCTCTTCCTGTTCGATTTGCGATTGATAGAGCAGGGTTAGTCGGAGCAGATGGCCCGACTCACGCAGGTTCTTTCGATGTCACCTATCTATCAACGCTGCCTAACTTTATAGTTATGGCCGCAAGTGATGAGGGTGAACTTGTTCGAATGGTTAATACTGCGGTTAAAATCAATGATAGACCTTGTGCTTTTAGATATCCTCGAGGAAATGGAGTGGGAGTCCAATTACCTAATATAAATGAAACAATTGAAATTGGTAAAGGAAGATTAGTTAGACAAGGAAAACAAGCTGCAATTTTATGCCTTGGTGCTAGATTAGAAGAATGTAAGAAAGCTGCAGAAATCTTATCTGCAAGAGGAATAGAATTAACTATAATTGATGCGAGATTTGCAAAACCATTAGATGAAAAACTAATTATGGAAGTTGCCACATCTCACGAAGTACTTATTACTATTGAGGAAGGCTCTATAGGTGGATTTGGATCACATGTTGCACAATTATTTTCTGAAAGAGGAGTTTTCGATAAAGGTTTAAAATTTAGATCTATGTTTCTACCTGATTTATTTCTTGATCAAGACGCACCTGATGCAATGTACAAGAAAGCTGGCTTAGATTATAATTCTATTGTTGAAAAAATAGAAAATATTTTAAAATCTAACGTAGTTCTAGCCAAGAATAGAAACAACAATTAAACAGAATAACAAACATTAGAAAGAATGTATTTATCAAAATGAGTGAATACAACATAGTAAAAAAAAAATTTCCAAAAAAAAAAACTAAACTAGCAAGAAAATATTTAAAAATTTTCAACCAGGTCTATAAAAATAATCGAGATGGTAAAGGCTTATTTAATTTTTTAAGTAAATATTTAGAAAGTTGGGCGCATAGAACGCTATCGTACAAGCAGGATAAAAAAGATAAAATTTTAGAGATTGGTGGCGGAACTCTTAATCATTTAAAATATGAAAAATTTTATAAAGAGTATGAAGTTGTTGAGCCTTTTAAAGCCCTTTATTTAAACAGTAAACACAAGAGTAAAATAAAAAAATTTTATACTTCAATTTTTAAAATTAAAAAAATTAAAAAATATGATCGAATAATATCAATATTTGCTTTTGAACATATTACTGATCTACCTAAAGTGGTTGAAAAATGTAAAAATTTGCTAAACAAAAAAGGGATATTACAAGTGGCCATACCTTGCGAGGGTGAAATAGCTTTTAAGTTGGGCTGGCAATTTACAACTGCATTAGGCTTTAAGATGAAATATGGATTAGATTACTCGAAAATAATGGAACATGAACACGTGAATACTCAAGAGGAAATAAGAGTTATATTAAGTAATTTTTTTACAATAAAAAAATTTACAAGAAGTCCTTTTATTCTTCCAATAAAAAATTTTTCTTTTTATTGCTTTTTTGAATGTGAAAAAAAATAACTTTTAAATCGTAAAATTTAAATCAACCGCATTGAGCACGGTTCATCAGGAAGTGATCTAGTAATACGCAAGCAAGCATCGCCTCACCAATTGGAACAGCTCTTATACCTACACAAGGGTCGTGTCGTCCTTTAACAGAAATTTTTGCATTTTTACCTTTTTTATCAATTGTTTCTCTGCTCGTTAAAATTGAAGAAGTGGGTTTAACAGAAAATGAAGCAATGATATCTTGTCCCGAAGAAATACCACCTAAAATCCCACCTGCGTTATTAGATTTAAATTTTAATTTTCCGGATTTCATTCTCATCTCATCAGAGTTTTCTTCGCCACTTAAATATGCAGAATCCATACCTGAACCTATATTCACACCTTTGACAGCATTGATGCTCATTAGAGCTGCAGCGATATCTGTATCTAATTTTGAATAAATAGGAGCACCTAATCCCACAGGAACACCTGAAGCTCTTAACTCAACAGTAGCACCGCATGAAGAACCTGCTTTTCTAACTGAAAGTAAATATTTTTCCCAAAGTTTAATTGATTTTTTATCGGGACAGAAAAACGGATTTTTTCTAATGTCTGAATCTTTCCAATTATTTATATCACATGACATTAACCCAAGTTGTGTAACAGCACCAATGACTTTAAATTTTGAACCAATAAGTTTAGTTAAAACTATCTTAGCAACCGCACCTGCTGCTACACGACAAGCTGTTTCTCTAGCTGATTGTCTGCCACCACCCCTATAATCTCTAATGCCGTATTTTTTAAAATAAGTAAAATCTGCATGCCCTGGTCTAAATTTATTTTTAATAGATTCGTAATCTCTAGACCGTGTATCCTTGTTGTAAATAATAATAGAAATAGGAGTACCTGTGGTTTTACCTTCAAAAACACCAGATAAAATAACTACTTTATCCTCTTCTTTTCTTTGTGTTGTAAACTTAGATTGGCCAGGTTTTCGTCTATCCATGTCTTTTTGAATCTCATCTTCAGATATAGGAATATTAGGAGGGCAACCATCAATGACGCAGCCAATAGCTGGCCCATGAGATTCTCCCCATGTTGTAAATTTAAATATTTTACCAAAAGTGTTAAAAGACATAGTTAATTAATATATAAGTTATTTTACATAATATATGAATCAAAAAAATGGCAAAAATTCGCTTGGTCTAGATCTCTGCTTCGAAGAGCACGATAATCCTATAGATTTATTCAAAAATTGGTTTAAGAAAGCAGAAGAGACAGAAATTAACGATCCTAATGCTGTTGCCCTGGGTACGGCAGACCAAAAAAAACAACCAAGCGTAAGAATGGTACTTCTAAAAGGTTTAAGTGATGAGGGATTTGTCTTTTATACAAATTTTAATAGCAGAAAAGGGAGTGATCTTAAAATCAATCAGCAAGCGTCCATGTGTTTTCATTGGAAAAGCCTGAGAAGACAGGTACGTGTTATAGGTAAAGTAGAACAAGTTACTGAGAAAGAAGCTAATGATTATTTTAATTCAAGACCTTACAAAAATAGAGTGGGTGCCTGGGCTTCCTCTCAATCTGAGACACTAGAAAGTAGGGATGTTTTTTTAGACAAAATTAAAGAATTTGAAAAAAAATATCCTGACCAGAATAAAGTTCCTCGACCACCACATTGGTCTGGCTGGAGAGTCTTACCAAAAGAAATAGAATTTTGGTTAGATGGTGAAGGAAGGATTCACGAAAGGTTAAATTATATTAATAATAATGGTGGGTGGAAAAAAGAAATTCTTTATCCTTAGAACGAACGATTTAAACTAAAGCCGGTTAAATTTTGTAATATTTTTTTTTCATTACAATCTTTAAAAATTCCCAACGCATCATGAGAAACATTGACAAAGTATTCTGCTCTTTGTAAGCTGTCCTCGACTGCTTTATACTTTTTTATTAACTCGAGAGTATTTCCAAAATCTTCTTTAGTTCTTTCATTTTTTTTAAAAGTATTTATTAAAAAATTTCTCTCAGCACTATCTGCTCTTTGAAAAATGATAATCAAGGGCAGCGTTACCTTTCCTTCGTAAAAATCTTTACCAATTTTTTTTCCAAAAATAATTTCTTTCGAATAATAATCTAAAGCATCATCAGCTATTTGAAATGCAAGTCCAATATTTTTACCGTAAGATTCTAATGCACTTTTCTCTTTTTCATTACTACCCGCAAGACAAGCGCCTGTTTTAGTTGCTGCAGAAAATAAGGCTGCTGTTTTTAAATTGATAATATCTATATATGTTTCCTCAAGTAAGTCGGCCTCACCTTTGTGCTCCAATTGTTTTACTTCACCTTGTGCAATTTTTGAAGAAGTTGAGGATAGTAGTTTTAAAATTTCAAGATCACCATCGTCAACCATAATTTCAAAACATCTACTTAAAAGATAATCGCCAACTAGAATGGAAGATTGATTTCCCCATAAAGCATTAGAGGTTTTTATCCCTCTCCGAAGATCGCTTTCATCAATTACATCGTCATGTAGTAACGTTGCACTATGGATTAACTCTACACATGCTGATAAGTTTACATCCCGCGTCTCTTTTTGGTCGTACCCAGCAAGTTTTGCAGAACCTAAAGTCAAGAGTGCCCTTAATCTTTTTCCTCCTGATTTAAGGTGGTATTCGCTCATTTTCTTAATTAAACTAACCTTACTATCAAGTTTTACTTCAATTAGTTTTTCAACTTCAATAAGTCTACTGTTAACAAGGTTTTTTAAGTCCAAGTAGGCCGAGTTAGCTGATTTTTTGAGCGGTATGACTGATCCCATAATTTTTAGTATTTATAATCTAATTTTTAAATAAAATATTTTAATTTTGAACTTTGATGCCGCACCTTTATTCAACTGAAGGTAGAATAATAAATATATAAAATTTATTTATAGTACTGATATAAGAAAAATAATATTAATCATTAAAATTATGTTCAAGTTTTTCAAAAAAAAAACAATTATTCCTCACATTAGATTAACAGGTGTTATTGGCAATGCTGGCAGATTTAATAAAGGCATGGATCTTGCAGGCCAGCGAGATATTCTTAAAAAAGCTTTCTCAATTAAAAATGTTAAACATGTCGCGATCTCAATAAACTCTCCAGGCGGTTCGCCAGTTCAATCGCACTTAATTTATAGTTACATCAGACAACTTGCTGATAAAAAAAAAATTAAAGTTTTGATATTTGCAGAAGATGTTGCTGCTTCAGGTGGATATTTAATTTCATGTGCTGGAGATGAAATTTATGCAAACTCAAGTTCAATTATAGGATCAATTGGTGTTATTTCTGCTTCATTTGGTTTTAAAGAGTTGATTAAAAAAATGGGCATAGAAAGAAGAATTTATACTGCAGGTAAAAACAAAAGCACACTTGATCCATTTGTTGATGAGAAAGAAGAAGACATAAAAAGACTTAAAGACATTCAATTAGAGCTTCATGCAGACTTTATAAAAGTTGTTGAGACAAGCAGGGGAAAAAAATTAAAAGATCCTGAAAAAAACAATATTTTTACAGGAGAATTTTGGACAGGAGCGTCCGCTCTGAAACTTGGGTTAATAGATGGGATTGGTAACGCCGATCAAATTCTAAAAGAAAAATTTGGCGAAGAAGCTGTTATTAAAAAATTTGAAAAACAAAAAAGTTGGTTGGGACGAAAACTTTCAGCTTCTGTTGAAGGACAATTAAGCAACACTCTTAATTCGATAGAAGATAAATCCGCGTGGCAAAAATTTGGTTTGTAGATGCCAAAAAAGATAACCAAAGAAAATAAAGCTTTATCTTTCCAAGATATCATTATGAATCTCCAAAAATTTTGGGGAAAGTACGGCTGTCTAATTTTACAACCTTACGACATTGAGGTAGGTGCAGGTACTTTTCATCCAGCAACAACACTAAGATCGCTAGGACCTAAACCTTGGAAGGCTGCTTACGTTCAGCCATCAAGAAGACCTACAGATGGCAGGTACGGTGAAAACCCAAATAGACTACAGCACTATTATCAATTTCAAGTAATTATCAAACCATCTCCGAAAGACATTAAGCAAATTTATCTTAAAAGCTTATCGTCTATTGGAATTGACACAAAGAAACACGATATAAGATTTGTAGAAGACGATTGGGAAAGTCCAACACTTGGTGCAGCTGGCTTAGGCTGGGAAGTATGGTGTGACGGTATGGAAGTTACTCAATTTACTTATTTTCAACAAATGACAGGTATTGAATGTAAGCCAGTACCAGTAGAATTAACTTACGGCTTAGAAAGACTTTGCATGTTTGTACAAGGTAAAAAAAATGTCTATGATTTAGACTGGAATAACGAAGGAGTTAAATATAAAGAGGTTTTCTTCCAGGCAGAGAAAGAGTTTTCAGCTTATAATTTTGAATTTGCTAACACAGAGACTCTATTAAAAAATTTTGAATTTGCAGAGTTAGAATGCACAGCTTTACTTGAAAAAAAATTAGCTTTACCAGCTTATGACCAGTGTTTGAAGGCAAGTCATATCTTTAATTTATTGGATGCAAGAGGAGTTATTGGGGTTGCAGAGAGAACAGGATATATCACTAGAATAAGAGATTTAGCTAAAGGCTCTGGAGCACTATGGTTAAGTACCCAAGTATAATATGGCTGAATTTTTATTAGAACTATATAGTGAGGAAATTCCTCATAGCCTGCAAATTAACGCAAGAGAAGAAATTAAAAAAAATTTTTTAAAACTATTAGAAGAAGAAAGTATCAAGTACAAATCTGCAGAAGTTTATTCTACGCCCACACGTTTAGTACTTTTGGTCCATGATCTACCCAGTGAAATTAAAATAGAAGCAAAGGAAGTGAGAGGGCCAAAAGTTGGAGTACCTGAAAATATTTTAGAGGGCTTCATGAAATCTCACCAAATTACAAAAAAAGATCTTTTTGAAAAGAAGGAAGAAAAAGGAAATTTTTATTGTTTTAAAAAATTTGCAAAGAAAATTCTCACAGAAGATGTTTTAGCGAAGATAACACCTAAAGTGATAACATCTGTTAATTGGAAAAAATCAATGCGTTGGTCTGACCATGACTTAATGTGGGGAAGGCCGCTTAGGTCAATCTTATCTATTTTTAACAATAAGCATCTTAAGTTTGACTACCATCATCTAGTGAGTACTGACGGAATAATTATCGTAGATGATTTTATTGACAAAATTAAGAAAGTAAAAAACTTTAAAGAGTATGAGTCTCAATTAAAAGCTAATAAAATTTTATTAAAACAGGAAGATAGAAAAAATAATATTATAAAAAAATTTCAATCTATTTGTAAAAGTAAAAGCTACCTTGAAAACTTTAATGAAAAGTTAATGGAAGAAGTGGTTAACATCACTGAAAATCCTACCGTTATTTTAGCAGATTTTGATAAAGAATATTTAGATATTCCTCAGGAAATTATTATTTCTACATTACAAAGACATCAAAGATATTTTCCCTTATTTGATACAAAAAATAGACTAACCAATAATTTTTTAATTGTGGCCAATAAACCTGATACTCAAAATATTATAAAAGAAGGAAACAAAAGAGTAGTTTTAGCACGCCTATCAGATGCTAAATTCTTTTGGGATAAAGACAAAGCTAAAAATTTAATTAAGCAAATAAGTAGATTAAAAGAAATAATTTTTTTTGAAAAAATTGGAACAATTTACGACAAAACCCAACGTCTTAGAAAATTAGCTGCAAACATTTCTGATCAACTAAACATCAACAAAGAAAAAACTGAAATTGCGGCTTCAATTTCAAAATCAGATTTAAGATCAGACTTAGTTGGGGAATATCCAGAACTTCAAGGTATTATGGGAAAATATTTTGCACTTGCACAAGGTTTTGAAGAAGATGTAGCCAATGCTGTTAGTGAACACTATCTACCAATCGGATTGTCATCACCAGTTTCAAAAAAACCCTTGAGTTATGCAATTTCTATTATTGATAAGCTAGATAGCCTAGTTGGTTTCTTTTTAATCAATGAAAAACCTACAAGCTCTAAAGATCCGTTCGCTTTAAGAAGAGCCGCAATTGGCTTGCTTAGAATAATTATAGAGAACAATTTAGAGCTTAATCTCAAAGATTTAATTTCTTACGCTGTACGACTATATGTAGAGCAAGGTGTAAAAAAAGAAAATAACCAGGTTGAAAAAGAAATATTAGATTTTCTTAAAGAAAGAATGAGAAATATTTTAAAAGAGAAAAAAATCAAACCTGACATTGTTGAAGCCGCAATCAGCTCTCATATTGGCGATAATTATTTAGTTCTTTATAGAAAAAGTGTAGTGATGAATAAAAACTTTAACAAAAATATAGGCAAAGATGCAATTTATTCATTTAAAAGAGCCTCTAGCATTCTTGATCATGAAAGCAAAAAATTAACGAAAGCTTTAAACGGAAGACCAGATGCAGTTTTATTTAGAAAAGATGAAGAAAAATTTCTATTCGAAAAACTGAACGAAATTATAAAATCTTTCACTATAAAGGAAGAGAGAAAAGACTATGAAGAACTACTTACTAAACTAGCAGATGTAAAAGAATCTACCAATAGTTTTTTTGACAACGTTGTAGTAAATGACGAAAATCAAGACATCAAAAATAACCGTTTAGAATTAATAGCAATGTTTTGTAAAACGTTTAACATGTACATTGATTTCTCAAAACTTGAAGGAACTTAGAGTTAGCTCAGTCAATAGTTAAACTAAACATAAGGATAATAATGAAAAAAAATATTTTTCATACTGTAACTATAGATAAAAAAAAACTTAATCTTAATAATTTAGAGAAATTTGACAATAAAGAAATTGCTTTAGTTTTGTCAGATAATCCAATTATTCTAATGAAACATTGGATAATATTCCAACAAGAATGGGTTAGCAACATTTACAAGCAATTTAAAGATCACGATACATATATTATTTTAATATATTTAATATCTAAAACCTGGCAGGAAAATTCAGAATTATTTAAATTTTATTCAATGGAGGAATACTATTCTCAAAAAGAGATTAAGTTGTCAAATATTAACCTGATTGAACTATCAAAAAATTTAGATATACCAAAAGAGACTATTAGGCGTAAACTTGTTGAGTTAGAGAAAAAAAATATTATCAAAAGAGAAGGGCAAAAAATTATTTTAAATGAATTAGCATTAAACTTACAAAAACCTGAAACTTCAATTAAAACATTGGCAATTTTTTTTGAAAAATTATCAATTTTATTGTCTGCTCAAGATTGGTTCGGTTCAGCTATCAGCAGGGATGATACAGAGCTCTATTTTAAAAAATATTATACAGTATTTTGGAATCATTACTTTAAAATGCAAATTCCTTTTTTAATCAGATGGAAAAAAATTTTTGGTGATTTAGAGACTTGGGTGATATGGGCAAATATAGGCATTAACCAAAGTATAAATTTAGAAAAAATATCTAAAAATCCAAATAATGAAATTAATTTATCATTGAACATAAAGGAAAAGATTTATTTAAATAAAATTCAGGAAACTGAACCCAAACAAGGAGTAAACACCTCATCAATTGCAGATATTTCAGGCATACCAAGAGCGACAGTAATAAGAAAACTAAAAAACCTTTTAAATGAAAAAATTATTAAAAGAAATAAAAAATTAGAGTATTTTTTAAATGACAAGGGAGAATTAAATAAAAAAATTAAAGCTAACTATTTTATTAATCAAGGATATATTGCTTTATTTGTAACAGATGTTTTTAACTTAATTAAAAAGTCACCTCTCAAAATATGAATATAGTCTTACAATTCGCACCTATAGTAATTTTTTTTATCATGTTAGGCGTGGGCATGAACGTTAACACCAAAAATTTTATTAATGTTTTTAAAGATACAAAAACTTTATTAATAGGCCTTTTTTTACAAATGGTAATTTTGCCATCAGTAGGATTTTTGTTTGCAATTTTCGCGCCGGTTGATGTTATTCTAAAATTAAGCATTATCTTGATTACATGCGTGCCTAGCGCTGTTAGTTCCAACTATATAACTAAATTAGCGGGCGGGAATATAGCTTTGTCTGTTTCTTTAACTTCAATCACAGCTTGCGTATCTTTTATTTCTATACCTTTTATATTAATAACTGTTACCCCTATTGTTTTAGATGAAGCTAGTGTCTTTCAAGAATTAAATTTTATAAAAATGTCCCTTAGTTTATTATCAATAACCACTATACCTATTTTGTTGGGCATTTTTATTAATGCAAAATTTCATATATTTGTAGAAAAGATAAGTAAATTTTATTCATTTTTTTCTTTGATGTCGTTCTCAGTTGTAATAATAGCAGCATGGTTTTCAGAATGGAGTTACATAATTGATTTATATAAGTCAGCTGGACTTCTGGCGTTATCACTCGCAATAGCAGTCTTAATTATTTCATATATTCTAGTAAATTTATTCAATCTTAATGAAGCTAATAAAAAAACAATTATTATAGAATCTTTTATTCAAAATGCCGCAATGGCAATCATAGTCGGAGGAGTAGCCTTTGGAGAAGAAAGTGGATATCTAGCGTTAGCTGCTCTTTATGCGCTATTACAGTACAAAATACTTTTATTTTTTTGGGCTGCAAATAAAGCGTTTAAAAAATTCAACCGAACTTAAAAGTTTTACTAATTTAAATCTAAACAAACCTAAAAGCTTTATAATATAGAGCTGATCTTAATCCAGTATAAAAAAAATCAATACTACTGACAAGGAAGCAATTCCTAAAGATATAATATTTTTTCTCTCTCGTCTTCTCTCACTATGGATTCTTCTTATTAAATTATCAATATTAGGTTTTATTATTTCATTTATGTTATTTTTTTCTATGGCGGGATAATGTGAAGTGCTACTAGTAGAAAAATTATTTTTATTGTACATAGAACTCATACCATCTGCTTACTACCTGTACGTGTAAATTAAAACAATTTAATAGACCATTATGGGTTAGGTAAAAGCTAATATAACATGAGTGTAAAATCAAAATTTTTTGCACTATGTGTAAGGGAGCCAATAGATACTCTGTTTACTTTCGTATTTGATATTTTTTTAACATTTTTCAAACTTACGTTGCCTGAATATTCAGTTTCATATTTATTAGCACAAAGTCTAAGGCATTTTCTTAGATTAGAGAGGCTCATATTGTCAAAAAGAATTCTATTAAATTTTAAACCTAAGATTTGCTTTAACTGACTAACACTTTCTATTTCTACGGTGATAACCTTTTTTGTTTTTATGGCTTTTTTAACAAGTGTATTAAGATTAGTTTCAGCATTAATATGATTATCTTTAATCATAATCTCATCACTTAAATTAAACCTATGGTTAAACCCTCCACCTTTTTGAACAGCGTACTTTTCAAAAAACCTTAAATTTGGTGTTGTTTTTCTTGTACAACATATCTTGATTCTCTTATCTGATCTATTTACAAATTTATTTGTCAAAGTCGCAATACCCGATCCATGACCTAAGAAATTAAGTGCTGTTCGTTCTGCGGTTAAAATAGTTTTTGTTTTTGCAACTATAGTTGCGATTACTTTACCTTTTTTTACTTTTGAACCATCATTAATTTTTTTCGAAAAAATACTCTCTTTACCTATAATTTTAAAAGCAGCTTTACAAAAATCTATGCCAGCAACAACACCATTTTGTTTGGCAATAATTTTTGCTTTAGTTTTTTTATTTTTAAAACTGATGAGCTTAGTTGTAATATCACCATTTGGTCTAAGATCTTCCTTGAGAGCTTGTTTAACAATTGAGTTGATATAGTTTTGATTTACTTTTGACACCGCAGTTTAACGACCGATTTCAGTCATTCTTAGAACCGATTTTCTTGCAGCATCTGAAATTTTTTTATCAATAATAATTTCATTAGTCTCATTTTTTAGGCAATCTAATATTTTCTCTAAATTAATTTTTTTCATGTAGGGACAAAGATTACAGGGCTTAACAAATTCTACTTCAGGATTATCAGCTTCAACGTTATCGCTCATAGAACATTCCGTAACTAACATAACTTTTTTTGGTTTATTTCTATTTACATAGTCAGCCATTCCAGACGTTGATCCTGCAAAATCAGATGCCTTAATCACATCGGGCGGACATTCTGGATGCGCTATAATTTTTATTCCTGGATTTGCAGCCCTGACTTCTTCAACTTCTTGTGCTGTAAATTTTTCATGGACGATACATGTGCCTTTCCAAGAAATAATTTTAACATTTGTATTACTAGCAACATAATTTGCTAAATATTGATCTGGAAGAAAAATTACTTTATCTACATTTAACGACTCTACAACTTTTACTGCATTAGCCGAAGTACAACATATATCTGTCTCAGCTTTAACATCAGCAGAGGTATTAATATACGAAACAACGGGTACGCCCGGATACTTTTGTTTAAGCAATCTTACATCGTCACCCGTAATAGATGCTGACAACGAACAACCCGCAGACATATCCGGCAACAAAACTTTTTTTGATGGATTCATAAGTTTTGCTGTCTCGGCCATAAAGTGCACACCACAGAGTACGATGATGCTTGCTGAAGTCTTCGCTGCTTCTACTGCAAGTGCAAGAGAATCAGCCGAGATATCCGCAACTCCGTGGTAAATTTCTGGTGTTTGATAGTTGTGAGCTAAAATAACAGCATTTTTTTCTACTTTCAGCTTATTAATTTTTTCAATAAGTGGGGCATGAACTTTCCACTCTATTTCAGGTACAGATTTAGAAATTTTTTTATAAATTTCAGCTGTTGATTTATTAAACTGTTGTTGTGTAGACATACTTATTCTAGTTTACCAACTTGCAGTAAATTTGTCATTCATTTAATGTCGCATATACAGTGCGCGGTCGTGCTGAAATTGGTAGACAGGCACGGTTGAGGGCCGTGTGGGTTATTCCATGAGAGTTCGAGTCTCTCCGACCGCACCAAAACGTAGAGAAAAAGATTTAATAAGCTAAATATTTGTACTAAAAACCACCCAAGAGCAAAATGAATAAATTCATAGATTATAGACCCGATATAGATGGCTTAAGAGCAATTGCTGTAATGGGTGTTATATTTTATCATGGAAATATTGATCTCATTAAAGGGGGATTTTTAGGAGTAGATATATTTTTTGTTATATCAGGATATTTAATTACAAGAATTATTTTAAGTGAATATAAATTTAAAGGAAATTTTTCTTTTTCAAATTTTTACAAGAGAAGAGCTAGAAGGATATTACCGCTACTCTTCTTTATCATGTTATTCACGTATCCTTTCGTATTTTATTTTGCAATCCCAAATTTTTTTGTAGACTATTCAGTTTCAATTTTATCCTCATTAACTTTTATATCAAATATTTATTTTTGGAGTCTTGGCACTGGATATAATCAGTTAGAATTAGTTGAGTTTCAACCATTTCTTCACACTTGGTCACTTTCTGTCGAAGAACAGTTTTATGTTCTATATCCATTTTGCTTAATTCTCATTCTAAAATATCTTAAAAAATATCTTGAATTAATTTTAGGATCAGTATTTTTAATAAGTTTATTTGCTGCTGATTGGGCTAGCCAAACCCATGCATCTATTAACTTTTATTCATTACCAACGAGAGGATGGGAAATATTAGCTGGAGCAATTTTAGCTAACCTTGAATTAAAACATAAAGGCAGGAACTCAACGGCTTTATTAAATAAAATTTGTCCAACACTAGGATTTACATTAATAATATTTTCTTTTCTCTATTTTGATGACAGAATGTATATGCCTTCATTTCTCAATTTGCCTTCTGTTATCGGCACCTGCTTAATAATATGGTTTGCAACAGAAAGTAATTTAATAATTAAATTTCTCTCTAATAAGGTGCTGGTTGGTACAGGATTGATCTCATATTCTTTATATCTTTGGCATTATCCGATTTTTGTTTTATTTAAAAATATAGATTTATTTTATTTAATAGTAATAACTTTTATTTTATCAATATTTACTTATTATTTTGTTGAAAAACCTTACAGAAAGAAAAATGTAGATTCCAAATTTTATAATATTAAAACGCTATTAATTTTGTTTGTTATAATTTTTTCTTTAAATTCCTTCACGTATTTTAAAGATGGTTTTTACAAACCTGAAAATTATCCAAAAATTATTAATGATCTTCTCTTAGAAAAAGATTTCGGGCAAGAATTCTTAAAACAAGATATTATCATTAACACAAATATTCAAGAAAAAAACAAAGACAATATTTTTATAACTGGTGATAGTCATGCAGTTCTTATAGAAAAAGAATTAATAAAAAATAAAAAAATTTCCAAATATAAAATTATAAAACAAGCGGTAAGTGGTTGTTATTATCTTCCACAATTTGATAAAGTCCACATTGGTAAGAAGAAACCAGAATTTTATTGCAATGTTTCAGTTCAAGATAATAGAAGAAAAGAAATTTTATCTGGTAAGAACTCAATAGCAATAATTGTTGGAAGGTTGCCAGTTTATTTGACGGGCAAAAGATATGACAATGGAGAAGGGGGCAGAGAGCAAAAAGAGTGGTGGATTTTTAAAAATTCAAAAGATATCTCGATTCAAGAAGGAGTGCAAAATGGTATTAAAGATCTTTTAAATAATGGTGTAAAAGTAATTATTGTTTATCCAATACCACCAGTTGGTTATGATGTTATGAAAAAAATATTTGACTATTATATGTTTAATAGAGAAAATTTTGATCAATTTGTTATAGACAATCCCTTCACAACTTCTTATGCAAACTTCTCTAACTGGGTTTCAGAAAGTAATAAAACACTTGATGCAATTGAGCATCCAAATTTATATAGAGTTTATCCTGAGAAATTGTTTTGTGGCACAAGCATTAAAGATAGATGCATACTGCATGATCAAAATGGAATCTATTACTTAGATAGCAGCCATCTTTCAATAGCGGGAAATAAGAAAATAATTGATCAGATAGTAAATAAAATTAACGTAATTGAAAAGAAGAATTAAATTTTAATTTTACGGTAATTTTTACCTGGATTGACTATACATTCAGAATCTATTTAAATACTCACATGCCTGGAAAATTAGTCAGCAAGATGTCTAAAAGAGAATGTTTTATTTTAAATGAAATAGACACAATAAAAATAGCCAGCCAAAATCTGCATGAAAAAAAAATTCCAACAGCAGAGAATGGAATGATTAATTTTAATGTACTAAGATCAAATTCTTTTCTAAATTTATCAACAACAATAAAATCTGAAGGAATAAGTACTGGCAAGATAACTGCTAAAGCTTGGTTTAAAGGCATGACAACAGGCATCAATGGAATAGAGATTAGAGCAATTGACCCACACCCAATCCTGACTTGGCAATACTAAAAATAATAATTGTAGGAACTACACAAATAAAAAATAAAAGATTGATCTCCATTTTAAAACTTAAAATGGGAAGGGACTAGTAGTTGAACATCAGTCTCATCTACTTTTAAATCTTCTTTATAAAAATCTGAAAACTTGGGTCAAAAAGCCTTATTAAAGCAAAAGGGTAGGCACCATCAATTAGTACTTTTCCAACTACTTTATCTTTAAACTTTATTTCATCCGAAATTTTAAATTATTTTTTGCAACGAGTGATACTGTGTTAAAAGTAGGTATTATTTTGATAATATCGATGTCGAGTGCTGTTTCGTCTAATTATATAACTAAATTAGCTAATGGAAATATAGCTTTATCAGTTTCTTTAACTGCAGTTTCAGCAAATGCTTAAATATACTTAAAAGTATATATTTATTGTTAAAAGTTTAAATTTAATTATAAGTTTAGAATATCTCTGAAATAGATAATTTTATGGAAAAAACACAAGATTTTTTTACATCAACTGAAATATATTCGCCCAATCAAATAGTTATAAATTTACTTTTTTCATTCTTCTTAGGTCTAGTAATTAGTCTAGTTTACAAAAAAACGCACAAAGGCTTAAGTTATTCTCAATCTTTTATGGTTACAAACGTTTTTGTAACTGTAATCGTTTGCATGGTAATTATGATAATAGGAAACAATTTAGCCAGAGCTTTTGCATTAGTAGGAGCGCTTTCTATAATTAGATTCAGAACTGTTGTTAAAGATACAAAAGATACAGCTTTTATTTTTTGGTCACTAGCATCGGGTATGGCAACAGGTACTGGGAGTTATTTTTTAGCGATTGCAGGAAATCTCATATTAAGCTCAATAGCTTTCATTTTGTATAAATCAAATTTTGGTTCAATAGTAAAAAGTGAATTCATTTTACAATTTAGATTAGAATCGGGAGATAGTAAAATATCAAAAAATTATATTGCGACACTTTCAAAATATGCAAAAGCAAATACCTTGTTAAGCTCTGAGTCCTCAGCTGACAATAAATCAATTAAAGTGATATTTGATATCGTGATGAAAGAAGACTCCGACCAAAATAATTTATTATCAGAGGTGTCTGCACTACCAGGTATAAGTGAAGCTGTAATTATTGCAGCTAAAACAGACGTAGATTATTAATCTCGTAAATATTGATGAAAAAATTTTTTTTTTCATATTTTTTTCTTACTATTTTTATAACTTTATTTTCAATAGTTACGTATTTATCTATTGATTCTGATTTTAGAAGAAAATTTTTTAATTTGTCATTAGGTTTTATTAACAATTATTTTTATATAGTAATTAAACAAGATTTAATTCAGCCTAACCCAAACGTGATTGACGCAACTAACAAATTAGAACTTCAAATAAAAATTACAGATTTTTTAACAACAAAGTCAAAAAATAGTTTTTTAGATAATATTTATTCGAACGCATACAACATAGAAAAATTTACTAATAAAGAAAACGACTATAAATATTTTTCTAAAGTAATTGAAAATTTAATTGATAAAGATCCAAAACTTTACCATGCTTTAATATGGCAGGCGAAATTAATGCGTTTAAACAACTCTAAAAAAGAAAATATTATAATAAAAATCAATGACGCAATTAAACTCTCCCCAGCAAATTTAGAAGCCTATAAATTTATTTTGGATTACGCTCAAGATATAGAAAATAAAAGTTTATTTGATCAATATTGCACAATGTATCATGAGTCTATGCTAGGGGGAGAAAACCAGAAAAATACTCCTCCCTCTGCTTTTACTGGAACTACGTTTTCAAAACTCATACTACAAATCGAACCAAAAAAGAAAAAAGAAAATTTTTACATAATCGATGGGATCTCCCTAAATATAGACACAGGTTATGAGGTTGTACTAAAAGAAGCCAGTGACATAAATGGTTTAAATTTAATTTCTAATTTTTTTCCTGGAACAACTTTAGAGTTTATTGGAATTGAAATCACAGATATAGATAATTTTATAAGTGAGCTCCCGCTGAATAATCTTTATATAAATTCAAGAAATTCTTTTTTTCAAAAAGATAAAGAAAAAATTAAGTTAGTGATCACAAACAAAAACGATGAAAAAATTCAAATAAAATTTGATAAGACCTATAAAGCAATTACTAAAATTAAAATTAATTTAAACTTAAGCAAGCTTAATTTAACCAACAGACCTAACTGTTAATGAAGAAGCTGTACTCTTCTATCTTTTTTTGGTCTATTCCTTTTATATTACTTATATTTTTACTTTTCTTTATCAATATTCTTAAAAAAGATTTTAGATACGGTCATTTATTAAGCTCTACTTTCAAAAATCCTTATAGTTGGATTTATGAAGCCAGTACTACACCTATTAAAAAATTTTATAATAAAATAATAAATGATGAAAATAAATATTTTCCTCAAATTAAATTTTATATAAGTGAAACTAATTTAAATTACTTACTCTCAGATATTCCAGACTCAACAAAAGTTTGGCAAGATGCAAAAATTATTCATGATTTTTATTCAAATGAGGCCAATCAGCTAAGAAACGGAGCTCTTAGGCTCAAAGGTGACAATCCAGGGAACTGGTTATCAGAAAAAAAATCATACCGAATAAAATTTAAAAAAAAAGATATGAATGGGAGAAAAAGGTACTATGACTACCTCCCATTTGAAGAAAGAATATTAATTTCTTCTAGTATTGCTCGTAATATAAATATTTTAGCTCCCGAAGTGCGACCAGTTGAACTTTTTATTAATGGAGAAAATAAGGGTCTATACTTGGAAGTAGAAAATTTAAATGAAAATTTTCTAAGAAGAAATAAATCAATGCCAGTTAATTTTTATAAAGGAGAAAACTATAATCAAGAAACTAAGATTGGATTAGATTCTAATTTGTATGCCAATAGCGGTTTATGGACGAAAGAATCATACTTTAACTTTGAAGACGCTCAAGACAATAAAGATTTAAGTAAATTTTTAAATATTTTTAAAAAATTAAAGCATAATAATAAAAATTTAGAATCTTTTTTTTCGTATATAGATGATGAATATTTCTCAAGATATCTAGCTTATTTAATCATATCTCAAGACGATCATCACACGAACCACCATAATAATAGAATTATTATTGATCCATGGAAAGGCAAGATATTCCCAGTAATAATAGATCCAGGATCAGGAGAACTAGAAGAAAATAAATTAGTAAATTTTGAAAAATCTTCCAATGATTTAATTTCAATTTTAAACCAGAGTTCAAAATATATAGATAAAAAGTATGAATATTTATATAAATTTCTTTACGACGACAGTATTCTTGATCAAGAAATAGAAAACTTACAGCTAATAAAAAATAAAATTGTAAAAGCTTTAAAACGAGATCCAATTGTACATACTACTCTTTTAGGGGACATGTTTGAAAAAAATTTAAGCAATTTAATAAATCAAAATATTAAGAAAATTGAAAGAAGAAAAAATATTTTGATATCCAACTTGAATGAGAAGTTCGATGCAACTTGGAAAAAAAAAAGAAATAAATTTACGATCACAGTTAAAAGTCAAATGCCAATAAATAACGTAAAGCTTTTTTTCAACAAGAATACTCCTAAGTGGGTTTATGTAGATGAAAATTATAATGGACAGTATGATTTGAGTGAAAAAAAATATTTTAAAAATAAAAATGAGATTCTTGTTGATGCAAGTTTTTATGCAAATAGAATAGAATTATATTCTTCATTAAATTTCGCAAGAAGTAATATTAAAGTTTCAATGACTAAATTTGACTTTATTACTGAAAATGATGAAACACCTAATAAAATTATTGCTGAAAATAAATTCACAAAAATGTTTACGACTTTGCCCCAAAATAAAGAAGAAGGAAGTCAGACTAATTTATTAAATAAAGTAATTTACAATCAAGATTCAAATAATGATAATTTAGTATTACTTTCTGGTGAAGTATTCGTGAGCAACAACCTAATTTTTGAAAAACCAGTAATAATAAAAGAAGGAACAATCTTTTATCTTTCTGAAAATGCTAATGTAATATTTAAAAATAAAGTGCACGCAATAAGCTCAAAGGAAAAAAAAATTAAATTTGTTAGAGCACCAGGTGTAGTCAAACCCTGGGGTACAGTTGCTTTATTGGGTGAAAAAACTTCTGGCAGCGTTCTTAATGGGTTAGAGTTTGAGGGAGGTAGTGGAGGCGCATGGAATCAGTATATTTTTACTTCAATGGTTTCAGTTCATGATACTTCAAATATAGAATTAAAAAACATTAATTTTTATAAAAATTATTTATTTGATGACATGCTTCATATTATCTATTCAAAAAATGTTAGATTAGAAAATTTATATTTTGAAAATGCTTTTGGTGATGCTCTAGACATTGATTTATCCCAAAATATTCTAATATCAAATTTAGAGATATATAAGTCAAAAAATGATGGGATAGATTTAATGGAAAGTGATGCGATTATTCAAAATGTTAAAATCACTCAATCTGAAGATAAATCTATTTCTGTGGGGGAGGCATCAGTCGTCAAAATTTTAAACAGCCAATTAGAAGATAATAATATTGCAGTAGCAGTAAAAGATGGCTCTGTAGCCAGAATAGAAGAAACAAATTTTTTAAATAATAAAATGCAGCTATCAGCGTATAAGAAAAATCTACAATATGGTTCTGGTGGAAAAATTTTAGTTAAAAAAAGTGTTTTTAATAGTTTTGTTAACAAATTTACTTCAAAAAAATCTACTATAGACATAGAAGACACTTTATTTGTAGGAAAAATAATCAGAGAAGGAAAGAGTATTTTTATTAATGAAAGATAATGTAACCCACGAAAGATATGAATTTAAATATTTGTTAAGACACAAAGTTTCTGAAGAGATAAAGAATCAAGTAAATCATTTTATGAATATTGATGAATTTGCAAAACTTAAACCAAATAAAGAATATATTGTCAGATCAATATATTTTGAAGACGACTTTAACTCTAATTTTGATGAGAAGGTTAATGGTTTTAAAATTAGGAAGAAATTTAGAATTAGATATTACGGAAAAGATTCGAGTAGTAGTCCTTTATATTTAGAAGCAAAGGGTAGAAATCTAGAAAGGACTTATAAGCGAAGAATAAAAATAGAAAAATCAGATATAGAATTGATTAAAAAAAAAGATTTTTTGCATAATCTCATCAATAAATATCCAGGTAGTGAAATAATGAATGAATTTGTTTTTGAAAGCTTTAGAAAAAAACTGAAACCAAGAATTATTGTTGATTACAAAAGATGTCCATATATTAATAAATATGGTCTATATTTTAGATTAACTTTTGACCAAAATATATCATGCATTAAATTAAATAATAATTTTAGTAGTCTGAACATGAATCAAAGCGTATTATGTAAAGCGGGATATACAATCTTAGAAGTAAAGTTTGACAGAAGTATACCAGCCTGGTTTCACAGGATTATTCAATCTTATAACCTTAAAAGACAGTCTATTTCAAAATTTGTACTTGGAATGACATATACTAGATTGGGTGTAGAAACTTCAGATTAATTTAGTTAATGGAATTTAATTGCTATCTTATTTGATAGTAAATGAATTTACTAAAAAAAATAATCTAAAATTAGTTTGCTACTTGAAAACAAAATTAAAATATAAATTATATTATAAAAGATACTTTCTTCGATCACTTTTAATATTTGATAACCAATGACAATCCCAAGCACAGCTAATGGAAATAATAATAAAGATTGTTTTATGCTATCAAGTGTAACAATTGATAGATTAATATAAAATGGAAACTTAATCAAATTTATACAAGTAAAAAACATCACTCTTGTTCCAACGTAAATTTCTTTTTTCATTCGCAGTGGCAGGAGATAAATACTTAAAGGTGTTCCTCCTGCATGAACGCAAAAACTAGTAAAACCCGAAATAACACTACAAATCCCACCTCTCGAAAATGATTTTTTTTGAGAAATTAAATTTTTTTTTTTAAATAGAAAATAATGACCGGCAAACAAAAAACCCATTGCACCAATAATAAATTTTAACAAAGATTCTGAAAAATATGTGAAAGTCATTGAAGCAATAAATATCCCAATTGCGGCACATGGTATAATTAACTTTAAGGTTTCAGAATCATAATTTTTTCTAAATCTGTAGACTGCAACCAAGTCAGACAAGATTAATATTGGCAAAACAATAGCTAAGGCCTGTCCTAAAGGCATAATAGTAGTCATTAAAGGAATAGAGATTAAAGTCATTGAACCACCTAGACCAGATTTAGCTATACCGTAGAGAATGATAGCTGGGACTACGTAGATAAAAAATAGAATATTAATCTCCATATCTTAAATATTAAAGTGATCTAGATTCAATATTTGAATCTCAGAATTTCTAATTTTAAGAATTTGTTTTGAAAATATTCTGAAATCTGGCTCAAAAAGCTTTATCAAAGCAAAAGGGTAGTGACCGTCTATTAAAACTTTTCCTACAATCTGTTCCTTAAATTTAATTTCATCTGAAATTAAAACAGAGTTTTTTGAAATAATAGGGAAAAGCCTTCTTCTTAATTTATTTTTTAATTTCATGCGTGCGGTATTTTCTTGCCCAACATAACAACCTTTTTTGAAATCAATTGCATTTAATTCTTCAAAATTAGCTTCTAAACCAAAAAGACTATCTTGAAGATTTTTTATTCCCTGAATAACCACTCCTTGAGAGTGTGCTAGATTTAAATAATAAGATTTATCTATAATTTTTAGATCTAATTTTTTTATAGTCAGATGAAGTTTTTCAAGATTTGATAAAATTCTTGCACCCAAAGTAGACAAACGAGTATCCATAAAACAAGGACTCTCTCTATATGATATCGTTTTTTCTGTAGAATTTAGTTCTTTCTGAATCTCTTTAAATTTACCTTCAGTTATTATTCCCACTACATGAGAGGAAGATAGGTCTTTAATTTCAATCTTAGATCTAAGCTTGTATTTTAATAGATGAGAAATAAGTTCATCTTTGGATTCAATATGACAGTCTAGCAAATAACCATCTTTGTTTTTAATAATAAAAAATTCGTATAGATATTTGCCCTGAGGAGTAAAAATTCCTGAAAAGATTGAATTAAATTTATTTACTTCATAAATGTTGTTACTGATAATATTTTGAAGAAAATCTTTAGACTCAATTCCCTTAACTAAAATTAAACCTCTATCTTCCAATATAACGATTTGATTATTTTTCATATTTGCAAGTTTGTAAGGTATAATATATTTAATAACTCATGTCTGACAATTATAGCCTAATAATTAAAAATGGTTCCTGTTATATTAACGGCAAGTTACAGAAAACAGATGTCGCATTATCAGGAAATAAAATAAAAAAGATAGGCAAAATAGAGGTAAATAATTCAGAAGTAATTGATGCCGCTGATAAAATAGTTTTGCCAGGTATAATTGATACACAGGTTCACTTTAGAGAACCCGGCTCAACAGACAGAGAAGATCTAGAAAGTGGAAGTAGAGCGGCTGTATTGGGCGGTATAACCTCAGTATTTGAAATGCCAAACACCAATCCACCAACTTCTAACTTAGTTGAGTTTAATAAAAAATTAAATTTGGCAAAAAACAGAATGCATTGTAACTATGCCTTTTATTTCGGAGCAACTCCAGAAAATATAAATCAACTTTCAGAGTTGAAAGGATTAAAAGGTTGTTGTGGAGTCAAACTGTTTGCAGGTTCTTCAACAGGTAAATTATTAGTTGCAAAAGAAGATGATATTGAAAAAGTAATTTCTAATAGTGATAGAGTAGTTTCTATCCACTCTGAAGATGAAGAAATTTTAAATATAAGAAAAAAATTTATAATAGAAAATGATGTTCATTCTCACCCAGAGTGGAGAAATGCTGAAAGTGCCATATCTTCTACGAGAAGAGTAGTAAAAATAGCAGAACGATATAATAAACAAATTCATGTTTTACATGTTACCACCAAAGAAGAGATAGACTTTTTAGCGATGCACAAAAAAAATGTAACATTTGAAATAACTCCACAACATTTAACTTTATATGCTCCTGATTGTTACGATAAACTTGGAACATTTGCACAGATGAATCCACCAATTAGGAAAAAAGAACACCACGATAGATTGTGGATAGCAATTAAAAATTCTATTGTTGACGTCTTAGGCTCAGATCACGCCCCTCACTCTAAAGAAGATAAGAATAAAAAATATCCCACTTCCCCTGCAGGTATGCCTGGTGTTCAAACTATTCTACCTATTATGCTAAATCATATTAATAACGGACTATTAAATTTAGACCAATTAATTAAATTGATGTGTGAGAATCCTTGTAAAATTTTTGGAATTAAGAATAAGGGATATATTAAAGAAGGGTTTGATGCTGATTTAACAATTATTGATATAAACAAAAAACAAACTATTAAAAATGAAATGATGGCTTCTAAATGTGGCTGGACACCTTTTCACGATATGACGGTCAAAGGCTTTCCAGTAGTGACTATCATTAATGGTAAAACTATTATGTCTAATGGAAAAGTTATTGCGGAAGGTTCAGGACAACCTTTAGAGTTTTAAAATATTATTATCTATTAAATCTTTTTTGATTTCATCCAATACAGATGAATCTTCTATAGTAGGCGGTATGTTGTAAGGTTCGTTATCAGCAATTTTTCTAATTGTTCCCCTCAAAACTTTCCCCGATCTTGTTTTAGGAAGCCTTTTAACTACAATTGCTACTTTAAAAGAAGTAACAGGACCAACTTTGTTTCTAATCATAGCTATGCATTCAGAGACAATATCTTTTTCTTCTTTTGTTACACCAGCTTTAAGCGCAACTAAGCCTATTGGCACTTGACCTTTTAATTTGTCTGCAATTCCAATAACCGCACATTCAGCTACATCCTTATGTTCTGCTAAAACTTCCTCAATCGAACCTGTTGATAGTCTATGGCCCGCTACATTTATAATGTCATCAGTTCGAGACATGATCCAGACATATCCATCTTCATCTATATGGCCTGCATCATAAGTTTCATAGTAACCAGGATAATTACTCATATAATTTTCTTTATATCTATTATCTGCTTTCCACAATGTTGGAAAGGTTCCTGGCGGTAATGGAAGCTTGATTACTATATCTCCCATTTTACCTGCTTCTAATTCTTTTCCTTCTTTGTCTAATATTTTCAAATCATATCCTGGTACTGGTTTAAAAGCTGAACCATATTTAATTGGAAAAGACTCAATGCCAGTGCAATTTCCAGAAATTGCCCAGCTTGTTTCGGTTTGCCACCAATGATCTAACACAGGAACTTTTAATAATTTTTCAGCCCATTTAATAGTATCAGGATCAGCTCGTTCACCAGCTAAATATAAATATTTTAAACTACTAAGATCATATTTTTTAAAAAAGTCTCCATTAGGATCATCTTTTTTGATTGCTCTAATTGCCGTAGGTGCCGTGAAAAGAGATTTAACTTTATGTTCAGATACTACTCTCCAAAAAGCACCAGCATCTGGTGTACCTACAGGTTTACCTTCATATAAAATAGTAGTGCATCCATAAAATAATGGAGCATAGACTATATATGAATGTCCAACAATCCAACCAATATCACTTGCTGACCACCAAACATCATTTTGTTCGATGCCATAAACATTTTTCATGGTCCACTTTAATGCAACTATGTGTCCAGCAATATCTCTAACTATTCCCTTTGGTAGACCTGTTGTGCCTGAAGTATAAAGAATATAGGCGTAATCACTACCTCTCATTTTCTCACATTCAGCAGGTTTAGCATCTTTTAAAATTTTATCCCAATCCACATCTCTTTTAGATTCCAAATGTGCTTTAAAATTTTTTCTTTGGAAAATAATACATCTTTCAGGCTTATGTTTTGCAATCTCAATAGCTTTGTTAAGCAAAGGCTTATACTCAATCGTTCGGCCAGGTTCATAGCCACATGACGCAGAAATAACAATTTTTGCTTTCGAGTCATCAATTCGGCTCGCCAATTCATTTGAAGCAAATCCACCAAAAACAACAGAGTGTACCGCTCCAATTCTAGCGCAGGCTAACATGGCTATAACCGCCTCTGGTATCATCGGCATATAAATAATTATTCGATCACCTTTGGTAGCACCTTGATTTTTTAAAGCACCTGCAAAAAGAGCCACTTTTTCTCTTAACTGGTTAAATGTATAAGTTGCCTTAGAATTAGTGATCGGACTATCCCATATTAAAGCTATTTTTTCTCCTAATGCATTTTCGATATGAATATCTAAAGCGTTATAGCAAGTATTTGTTATACCATCTTGAAACCATTTATAAAAAGGAGGGTTATCGGTATTTAAAATTTTAGTTGGTTTTGAATACCAAAAAATATCATTAGAGATTTTTTGCCAAAAATCTTCTTTGTTTTTAATAGATTGGTGATAAATTTCTTTATATTTAGACATTTTAATGTTTTTAGTTTCTTATTAAAATTTAATTATCATCATAAAAAAAAAAAAATCTAATAAAAACAACATCATTATTAATTAACGATTTAGCGCTTAATTAGTTTTAAACCTTCAAAAGATGCGCAACTTTAAACCCTTGCCCTATTATTTTTAATACCTATATTAATTCTAATGCCAAAAATTACCTATATTACACACGATGGTGAAAAAAACACAGTTGAAGTCCCAACGGGCCTTTCCGTGATGGAAGGAGCCATACAAAACAATGTTAAAGGAATAGACGCTGATTGCGGAGGTTCAATGGCTTGTGCAACCTGCCATGTGTATGTCTCAGAAAATTGGTTCTCTAAACTGGAAAAAATCCATGATGCAGAAATAGACATGCTTGACATGGCCCATGAACCAAAAAAAAATAGTAGATTAAGTTGTCAAATTATTGTTTCAAATGATCTTGATGGTTTAGAAATAACAACACCTGTAAAACAAAGTTAAATGATAAAAACGGATGCAATTATAATCGGAGCAGGTCCCGTAGGATTGTTTGCTGTCCATCAATTAGGAATTAAAGGACTTAGATCCATAGTAATAGATAATTTAGATAAAGCCGGTGGACAATGCATAGAACTTTATCCAGATAAACCAATTTATGATATCCCAGCTGTTCCAGAGTGCACAGGAGAAGAATTAACAAAAAATTTGTTAGAACAAATCAAGCCCTTTAATACAGAATTTTTCTACAACGAAAGAGTAGACGAAGTGATGCAAGATAAAGACAATTGGATTGTTAAAACAAATAATAACAATGAGTTTACAGCCCCTAATATAATTATTGCTGGTGGTGTGGGATCTTTTGAACCTAGAAAGCTTTCCTTAAAAGAAGCAGAAAAATTTGAGGGTAAATCAATATTTTATGCAGTAAAAAATAAAGAAGCTTTTAAAAATAAAAATATTTCAATTTTTGGAGGTGGAGATTCAGCTCTAGACTGGACGCTAGAGCTCTCAAAATTTTCAAAAATTAATTTAATTCATAGAAGAGATGAATTTAGAGGAGCTCCACATACGTTGGCAGAAATAAAAAAATTAGAAAAAGATGGAAAAATTTCAATTAAAACACCTTGCCAATTAGAGTCTATAGAAGGAGATAAGGATATAACATCTATTACAATAAAATTTGAAGATGGAAAAACTGAAAAAATTAAAACAGATACAATATTAAGTTTTTTTGGATTAATTATGAAGCTTGGGCCCATCGCAGAATGGGGACTTAATATGAATAAAAAAACTATTGAGGTAAATTCAGAAAATTTTCAAACTAATAAAAAAGGTATTTTTGCTGCTGGAGATATTTGTTCTTATCCTGGCAAACTTAAACTAATCCTTTCTGGATTTCATGAAGTTGCTTTAGCATCTGTAGAGTGTTTTAAAAGAGCAAGGCCTGATGAAAAATACAGATTTGAATTTACCACATCTTCTAAAACAATTCAGGATAGATTAGGAAAAAAATGATTGAACTTTTTACCGCAGACACTCCTAACGGTAAAAAAATCTCTATTATGCTCGAAGAAATAAAATTTGATTACAAAGTAACTAAAATAAATATTTTTAAAGAAGAACAATTTAGACCGGAATTTAAAAAAATAAGCCCTTTTAGTAAAATCCCTGTTATTAAAGATCATAAAAATAATATTAGTATTTTTGAATCCGGTGCGATTTTGATTTATCTAGGGGAACAAAGTGGAAAGTTTTATGATCAAGACAAAAGAACAACTATTAATCAATGGCTAATGGCTCAAATGGCTTATGTTGGACCGATGTTGGGACAACACCATCAGTTCCATCATTATAATCCAGGTAAAAGTCAATTTGGAGAAAAAAGATATTTTGATTTATCCACTCGAATCTACAAAGAACTAGACGAGCGGTTAGAGAAGACAGAGTATTTAGCAGGTAACTTTTACTCTATAGCTGATATGGCTACTTTTCCATGGATAGCAAGACATGAATGGCACGATATTGGCTTGAAAAACTATAAAAGCTTAACTCGTTGGTATAAACTTATTTCAAAAAGAGAGGCTGTTCAAAGGGGATACGATTTACTAGAAAAAGATGAGAAAATTCCTAGTGTTTAATCTTCGATAAAAATTTTTTCGTCTCGCTCGTGTCTTTCTTGAGCTTCAATAGAAAGTGTCGCGATTGGTCTTGCCATAAGTCTTTTTAATCCTATAGGCTCAGATGTTTCCTCACAATAACCATAAGTATCATCTTTAACTCTACGTAAGGCTGCTTCAATTTTTTCAATAAGTTTTCTGCTTCTAGTTAACGCCTTCATTTCAACTGTTTTATCTGTGTACGAAGAAGCCTGATCAACCATGTCAGCTGACGAACCATTGTCATCTGAAGAATTTAGAAGGTTAGTTAATGAGTTAGACTTAATAATATCTTTTTTCCATTTTGATAACTCTTCATTAAAAAATTTTTTATGTTTAGCACACATATACTTTTCTTTAACGCTTGGGACATAACGTTTTTTGTCTGATTTTTTTGACATTCTATCTAAAGGCTTTTTTTTGGGTTTTTCTGTCATATTTTAAAAAATGGGAGTATATGTTTCAAATTATGCGTGTCAATAGACTTTAAATTGTATTAATTTGTTAAAGAGTAATGAAAAAACATATTCATATTATATTCAATCTATTTATTGTGTCACACTTAGTGATTTGGACTCTTATACCTTTTTTTTCTAATAAAAATTTACCCTTAGATGTTATTGAAGCTTTGGCTTGGGGCAGCAACTTAGACTGGGGTTTTGAAAAACACCCCCCTTTAAGTGCTTTTTTTACGGAAATTTTTTATCAAATTTTTGGTAATCAAGATTGGGCTTACTATTTATTAAGTCAAATTTTTATCACTTTTTCTTTTGTGATTATTTTCAAGTTGGCAAAAGAATTTTTAAAAAATGAGACACATGCATTGATCTCAGTTTTTTTACTCGAAGGAATTTTTTTTTATAGTTTTACTACTCCAGAATTTAACGTAAATATATGCCAAATTCCTTTCTGGTCGCTTACTATTTATTATGCCTGGCAAAGTTTCAATAATGATAAAATCCATAACTGGATATTGTTTGGGCTATTTGCTGGGTTAGGAGTTTTATCTAAATATTTATTTTTTTACTTGCTGATAGGAATTAAACTTTTTTTTATCTACTACTTAATTAAGAATAAAAAATTTAACTTTAAATACTTTATTCCTATTATAGTATTTTTATTAATTCTGAGTCCTCATTTAATTTGGTTAGTTGAAAATGATTATAAAACTATTACTTATGGCTTAAAAAGAACAGGCTTAGAAGAGAGTATTCTTTTGAATCATTTAATTTATCCGGTAAAATTTATTTTCAAACAGATAGGTGCTTTGTTACCTTTTTTTGTACTTTTAATCTTAATAATTAAAAATTTTAAATTTAAAATTGATTCAGGTGATAAGAAATCAATTTTTCTAATTTTTATTACTCTAGTACCTATCTTGTTAATGATTATAACTTCTTTAGTTTTTGCAGCCAATATTCGCACAATGTGGATGACACCTTTTTATTTATTTTTTGGTTTATTTTTTATTTATCATTTTAAATCTAGTGTTAATTTAAATTCTTTAAACAAGTTTATGATTTGTTTTTTATTTATCTTTGTTCTTTCTCCCGTTGTTTATCTATACGTCTCACTTTCAAAAAATAACAAAAGAACTGATTATCCAGGTAAAGAAATAGCGCGTTTAGTACAAAACAGGTGGGATAAAAATTTTTTTAACAACATAACGATTATAGTTGGTGATGAATGGGTAGGTGGTAATTTATCCTACCACCTTAAATCTAGACCACGATGGTTTAACAATCTAGAGCCTAAACTAAAAGATCTAAAGTTAAATGGTGGCGTAATCTATGTTGGTAATGCCGATGTATTAAAATCAGTTTGCCCCGGAGAGTTTGGTAGCATTAAAAAACAAGGAATCTGCATGATTGGTGCAAGATGAAAAAATTTATAATATTGATACCAATTTATAATGATTGGGAGTCCCTAGCTAAGCTTTTGACAAATATTGGTGAAAATATAAAAAGTATAAAAGGGGCTCAGTTTGATTGCATTATAGTTAATGACTGCTCTACAATAATAAATCCAAAAATTACAATCCCACCTCAAATCAACTCAATAAAAATTATTCATATGGGTAAAAACAAAGGTCATGCTAGGTGTAATGCTTTTGGTATAAATTACTTATCTGATAATTCAGACCTCAATCATGTTATTTTAATGGATGGAGACGGTGAAGATAGACCTGAAGAAATAAAATTACTAGTAGATAGAATCTTGCTTGAACCTGACAAATCTGTTGTAGCAAAACGCATTAAAAGGTCAGAGGGCCCTTTGTTTCAAATGCTTTACAAGATTCATAAATATTTAACTTTATTAACGACCGGTAAACTTATTAATTTTGGAAACTATAGTTGTTTAACAAAGGGTGACTTAAAAACTCTAGCTACGAAAGCGAGTTTATGGAGCAGCTATTCTGGTTCATTTAAAGATAATATAAAAAACTATAACGAAATTGATTCAATAAGAGGAATGAGATATTTTGGCCCAACGCAAATGTCACTATTTAAACTTGTTGTTCATTCTCTCTCTATAATAGCTGTATTTAAATATCGAGTTTTTGCTATATCACTCATGTTATTAACTTCACTTCACTATCTAACAATTTTTTTCAAATTTAATTTTTTACCTTTCCAAATATTGATCGTTCTGTTTAATATATTAGTTTTTGTCGTCTCTTTTAGAGAAAGCGAAAAAGAACTTATGAATAGTAAGCTTGATATTGCCAATATAGAGAATCTTACACACCAAAAGGTTGTAAAATGAGTCCAGATGAGAATCAAAAGAGAATCAAAACGTGAACATCTAATTTATATCTAGTTTATTTGTGGACAAGTATAACAATATGTATTTTTACAAACGTTTGATAAAATATTAAGTATTTTGATCAGAAAATAACTATGAAAATTGAATACTTTTACAGCTTAGCATCCCCTTTTACTTTCCTTGGCTCGGAAAAATTTCAAACAATTGCAAAAAAATATAACGTAGAGATAGTTGAAAAACCGTGTGATTTAGTGGGAGGCATATTTTCTAAAACTGGAGGCGTACCTGTCCCGCAGAGGTCATCGCAAAGACAAAAATATAGGCTGGATGAATTGAAGAGATGGAGTGAATTCTTAAATATTAAGATTAATCTTAAGCCAAAATTTTTCCCCCCAAAGGATCCCCACATTCCAGCAAAATACACTATAGCTGCAAACCTACTTGGCACTAAAATACTTTTTGGACACGAAATATTAAAAAAATTATGGGTTGAAGAAAAAGATATTTCAGATGAGAAAAATATAGAACTAATTAGTAAACAATTTACAATTAATTTTATTAAATTGTCTACATTAGCTAAATCAGAAAAAGTTTCAAAAATTTATGCAGACAATACCGAAGAAGCTATTCAAAAAAATGTTTTTGGAGTACCAACTTATTTTTTGAATAATGAATTATTTTGGGGACAGGATAGATTGGAATTTCTAGAAAGAGCATTGAAAAAATCTTAAGATGCTAGAACATGGCTCTGTAAATATTCTAAAAAAAAAATATTTACATTTTTTATCTACTCAAGAAAAACTAAGCAAACCCTTCCGCAATAAGATTGGTCAATTAAATAATTTTTACCTACCTATTTGTGAAAAAATTTATCAAGATTATAAAAATAATAGAAAAATTAAAATCATAGGATTGACAGGAGGCCAGGGTGCTGGGAAAAGTACGATAACTCAAGTTCTAAAATTAATATTAGAAATTAAATATAATCTAAGCGTAGTTTATTTTTCAATTGATGATTTCTATAAAACTTTAAGTGAAAGAACCAGTCTTGCAAAAAACGTAAATAAATTATTTAAAATACGGGGTGTACCAGGTACACATGATACTAATTTAATAGAAAAAACATTCACTAACTTAACTAAAAAAAATTTTAGGCCAGTACTTGTTCCTAAATTTGACAAATCAAGAGATGATCGTTTTCCTAAGAAATATTGGCAGAAAATAAAAAAACAACCTAAAATAATTATTTTTGAAGGCTGGTGTGTGGGTGCCAGTCCTCAAAAAAAAAAAGACTTATCTAAAACAATTAATATTTTAGAAAAAAAACAAGATCTTGATTTAAGATGGAGAAAAAGAGTTAATAATGAACTTAAAAATGCATATAAAAAAATTTTTAGCAAGATAGACATACTAATTTTTTTAAAAGTACCTAATTTTAACTGTGTTTATAAATGGCGACTTTTACAAGAAAAAAAACTTAAATTGACATCTCGGGGAAAAAAAATTATGTCTCCAATTCAAGTACGTGAGTTTATTATGTACTACGAAAGAATAACTATGCAAATGCTTAAAGATTTATCAAGCAAAGCTTATGCGGTTCTTTACTTAGACAAGCAGCACAGATTTAAAAAGATTAAGTTTAACTAATATGAAATTCATTATTATTTTTATACTCTTTATTTTTAATGCAAATGTGGTTTCAGCATCAGAATTTTTAATTTATTTAGAAAATGCTTATAAAAACAATCCAAATTTAAATGCCGAGAGAGAAAACTATAAGGCTGTAAAAGAAAATATAAATATTTCAATAAGTGAATTTTTACCTAGAGTTTCTATTTTAGGCAGTCAAAGTAGTGAACAAAACTCTGACAGGACCAATCAAGATGGTGGTGCTATTCCTAATACTAGCAACACTTCAGACACAAAATCCATAACTATTGACCAAAAAATTTTTCAAGGCTTTCAAGGTTACAACTCTGTAAAAAAATCTAAACTAGAATCAGATCAAGCAGCACTTAAACTTAAGAGCACAGAACAACAAATTTTATTAAAATCTGCTACTGCTTATTACGATTTAATTTATAAAATTAAAAATACCCAGTTTAATTTAGTCAATGTTGATTTGTTTGAAAGACAAGTCGAAACAGATAGTTCGCGTCTACAAAAAGGTGAAATTACTTTAACGGATTTAGCTCAGTCTGAGTCATCTCTTGCTGGTGCAAATGCAAAATTTATCGCGGCAGAATCTGAGCTTTTAACATCTAAAAGTAATTTTGAAAGAGTAATTAGATTACCTGCACCGGAAAAATTGACTAAAAATAATCTTATAAAAAAAATAACCTTAAATTTACCAACCAACCTAAATACAGCCCTAAGTTTTTCAAAAAAAAATAACCCTAAACTGCTTCTTGCTGAAATAGATTATGAAATATCAAAAAAAAATGTGTATATTGAAAAAGCTAAATTTTCTCCATCTGCATCAATCAACTACAAACAGTCTCAAAGCAAAGATCTTAGCTCATCCATCGATGAAAGAGATCAAGAATTAATTAAAGCAACGGTAACCATCCCACTTTTCAACGGAGGTAAAAATTATTCTTCACTTAAGAAAGCAAAGTTTAAAAAAAAAGAAAATAGCTTAATTTTACAAGACACGGTCAATGAAGTAAAAACAGATACAGTGAATTCATGGTCAGCTTACCAATCATCTGAAAGCGTTCTAAAAGCGACTCAAGCGCAAGTTAAAGCTGCAGAAATTGCGAATGAGGGAATTACACTAGAATACGACACTGGAAATACAAGAACAACACTTGAGGTAATTCAGTCCAGAACTTTACTTTTGGACGCTCGAATAAGCAATGCAATAGCAGAAAGAAATTTTTTTATATCTAAATTCGACCTACTAGCTGTCATTGGTGAGTTAACCCTAGAAAATCTAAAAAAAACCTGAAAATTCTAAATTTTGCTTTAATTTTTAGTACTTGAAAAAAAAGAACAAAGTGTGTACATTAAATTCAACGATTCGAACAAATAAAAGGATATAAAATGATAAAAAATAACTTAAAAGTAGTAAAGTCAGACAGTAAAAAAGAACAAGAACTAAAGGAAAAAAACAAAGCCTTAGAAGCTGCTATTAGCCAAATAGATCAAAATTTCGGTAAAGGTTCAGTAATGAAACTTGGCCAACAACAAGCATTAGATATTGAAGCGGTGTCTACAGGTTCTCTTAGCTTAGATTTAGCACTTGGGATTGGAGGCTTACCAAAAGGTAGAATTATAGAAGTTTATGGACCCGAATCTTCTGGAAAGACAACTTTAGCACTTCAAGTATTAGCAGAAGCTCAAAAAAAAGGTGGAATATGTGCTTTTGTTGATGCTGAGCATGCACTAGATCCTATATACGCAAAAAAACTAGGAGTAAAAACAGGTGAGCTATTAATTTCTCAGCCAGACACAGGTGAACAAGCTTTAGAAATAGCAGATACATTAATTAAGTCTGGATCGATATCAGTACTTGTTATTGACTCAGTTGCTGCTCTAACACCTAAAGCTGAGTTGGAAGGTGAAATGGGAGATCACCACGTAGGTCTTCAATCAAGATTAATGAGCCAGGCTTTAAGAAAAATAACTGGATCTGTTTCTAAATCAAACACAATGGTCATTTTTATAAACCAAATAAGAATGAAAATTGGTGTTATGTTTGGAAGTCCAGAAACTACGTCAGGTGGAAATGCTTTAAAGTTTTACTCTTCTGTAAGACTAGATATTAGAAGAATAGGTGCAATAAAAGACAAAGATGAAATTATTGGAAACTCAACTAGAGTTAAGGTAGTTAAAAATAAAGTAGCACCGCCTTTTAAGGTAGTAGAATTTGACCTTATGTATGGAAAAGGAATAAGTAAAACAGGTGAACTTGTGGACCTTGGAGTTAAAGCCGGTGTTGTAGAAAAAGCAGGAGCTTGGTATGCATATAAAGGTGAGAAAATTGGCCAAGGCAGAGAAAATGCTAAAATCTTTTTAGAGCAAAATCCTAAAGCTGCTGAAGAAATTGAAAAAACAATTAGAGATCAAGCTACAGCAGTAAGAGAAGCTCTTGATGGAAATCCTGTTGCTAAAGAAAAAGATTCAGAAAGTAGTTTGGTAGACAAAAAAAATCTAACAGAAGAAAAGAAAGACACAGTTGAAGATAAAAAAGAAGCAACTGAAGTAGAAAAAAAATAGAAAAAAATTACAGACGTTATCTCAGCGAAAGGCTATAAAAAGCCTTTCGTGTCCCTCAATTTTTAGTTTTCTTAAAAAATCAAATACAACCTAAAATTACATTACGGAACTTTTTTCTGTATAATGAAAATTAAGAGTGTAGTTAAATTTAATATAAATAAAAAACAAGAGGAAACAATGAGTGCACAAACTAAAAGTGTGAAAATGTCATCTGCCATAGATACTTCACACCTCAAAGTTAAATTTCCATTTAAATCTAAGTATGGAAATTATATTGGTGGAAAATTTGTAGAACCAAAATCTGGTAAATATTTTGACAATACAACGCCAATTACTAATGAAGTTATCTGTCAGGTTCCACGTTCAAACGAAAAAGATGTTAATTTTGCTTTAGACGCAGCTCATGCAGCATTTCCTACATGGGGAAAGACTTCTATCAGTGAGAGATCTAACATCCTTTTAAAAATAGCTGATGTAATAGAAAAAAACTTAAACCTATTAGCTACAGCAGAATGCCTTGATAACGGTAAGCCAATCAGAGAATGTATGGCTGCAGATTTACCCCTAGTTGTCGATCATTGGAGATATTTTGCTGGTGTAATTAGAGCTGAAGAAGGTTCTATAGGAGAAATAAGTAACGACGAATATTCTTATCATGTTCCTGAACCACTTGGTGTTGTTGCACAAATTATACCTTGGAACTTCCCACTCTTAATGGCTACGTGGAAACTTGCGCCAGCTTTGGCCGCAGGAAATTGCGTTGTTTTAAAACCAGCTGAACAAACACCAGCATCTATCCTACTTTTAATGGAACTAATTGGTGATTTATTACCACCAGGTGTTCTAAATATTGTTAGTGGTTTTGGTCTAGAAGCAGGGAAACCTTTAGCTTCTTCTAAAAGAATAAGAAAGATTGCCTTTACAGGTGAGACTACTACTGGACGTTTAATCATGCAATACGCCGCACAAAACATAATTCCAATAACATTAGAATTAGGAGGAAAATCTCCTAACGTATTCTTTGAAGATGTTATGGATAGAGATGATGCCTTCTTTGATAAATGTTTAGAAGGTTTTACTATGTTTGCGCTTAATAACGGAGAAGTTTGTACTTGTCCGAGCAGAGCTTTAGTTCAAGAATCTATTTATGATAAATTCATGAAGAGAGCCTTAGAAAGAGTAAAAGCAGTCAAACAAGGTAATCCTTTACAAATGGACACTATGTTAGGAGCGCAATGTTCTCTAGAACAAATGGAAAAAATAAAATCTTACTTAGATTTAGGTAAGAAAGAAGGAGCCAAAGTTCTAGCCGGAGGAAATGTTACTAAAATGAATAGTGGATTAGAAAAAGGAAACTATATTGAAGCAACTGTCTTTGAAGGAAAAAATGAAATGCGTGTATTTCAAGAGGAAATCTTTGGACCGGTAGTTTCGGTTACTACGTTTAAAGATGAAGCAGATGCGCTTAAAATTGCAAATGATACTCTCTATGGTTTAGGAGCAGGTGTTTGGACTAGGAATGGAAATATTGCATACAGAATGGGTAGAGGAATACAAGCAGGTAGAGTTTGGACAAACTGTTACCACGCTTATCCAGCTCATGCTGCATTCGGAGGATACAAACAATCTGGAATCGGTAGAGAAACTCATAAAATGATGTTGAATCATTATAGACAAGTGAAAAATTTACATGTGTCCTATAGTGAAAGTAAACTAGGTTTCTTTTAAAAAATATATTATAGTGGTCCGTGCTCATTACGGGCCATATAAAAATGAAAGTTACCGCAACTTTATCTGCAAAAAAATTACTTAATGACTTAAAAAAAGTTCATGGAAATGATCTTTTGTTTCATCAATCAGGTGGATGTTGTGATGGAAGTGCGCCCATGTGTTTTCCTGCAAAAGAATATCAAGTAGGTGATAGTGATATAAAATTAGGTGAAATTGACGGTACACCATTCTATATGAATGAAGACCAGTATAAGACTTGGAAGCACACAGACCTTACTATTGATGCTATTAATGGCATGGGTGGCATGTTTTCATTGGATAATGGAACTGGCCGACGGTTTCTCACTAAATCAGAAGTTTGTTTAGTAGAAGACGGTAAAAATTAAAAAATCAGTATTTAGATTTATAGACAACTTAAAAAATATCTGTATTTATTGAGTTATGAGCCAGATTTTATTAACTGATGTAAGAAAAACATTCTTAGAATACTTTAAAAAAAATAATCATCAGATTGTAGAGTCTAGTAATTTAGTTCCTAGTAATGACCCAACATTAATGTTCACCAACTCAGGCATGGTCCAGTTTAAGAATGTTTTTACAGGTCTTGAAAAAAAACCTTTTAAATTAGCTACTACAGCTCAAAAATGTGTTCGTGCTGGGGGTAAACATAATGATTTAGAAAATGTAGGGTATACCCCAAGGCACCATACTTTTTTTGAAATGCTGGGAAATTTTTCATTTGGAGATTATTTTAAAGAACAAGCTATTCAACATGCATGGAACTTACTAACTAAAGAATTTAAACTACCTAAAGAAAAATTATTAGTAACAGTTTATTCAGAAGATAATGAATCTTACAATCTTTGGAAAAAAATTGCTGGGTTTAGTGATGATAAAATTATCAGAATATCTACGTCTGATAACTTCTGGTC
>ENA-OSJC01000051-OSJC01000051.1-marine-metagenome-genome-assembly--contig:-NODE-51-length-111470-cov-5.014866_pt1 | contig 111470 bp, 109 predicted proteins | sample MGYA00237885_ERZ534234 | MGnify/ENA primary metagenome ERZ534234 (study PRJEB26413, sample SAMN06343907) | marine metagenome | isolation source: coastal waters | place: Atlantic Ocean: West Antarctic...
ATTTTATGAGTCATATTAAAGATGAATATAATCTTTCAAAGAAAATCAAAACGGTTTTGAGCATGGAAGACACTATTGAGAAAATAGCAGTGAAATATAAAGATGCTCGAAGTTTTCTTTATTTAGGGAGAGGTTTAAATTTTCCAGTAGCTCTTGAGGGTGCTTTAAAATTAAAAGAAATATCTTATATACATGCAGAAGGGTATCCTGCAGCTGAGATGAAGCATGGTCCTATTGCTTTAATAGATAAAAATATGCCAACAGTTTTTATAGTCCCAAAAGATCGTACATATGATAAAATTATTTCAAATATAGAAGAAATAAAATCTAGAAAAGGTAAAATAATTATAATAACAGATCATGAATCTCAGAGATTAGAGAAATTGAGTGATGACTTGATCGTATTACCAAAAACAAATTCTTATCTATTTTTGATTCTAGCAACAGTTGTACTCCAATTATTCGCATTCTTTATTGCTGTCGCTAAAGGTTGTGATGTAGATCAACCTAGGAATCTTGCAAAAAGCGTAACTGTGGAGTAAGTATATATGGGGGTAGTAAATCCCCAACCGAAATCCTTTATAGTCCCAATTGATTAATTCTTCCTTAAGTTCTAGAGTGAAAATCAAAAACATACTATTTCTGTTCCTTCTTATTTTGATGGGATGTTCTGGAAATGAAGAAAAATGGATTGGTACATCCGGAGACTTAGTTGAACGAAATGAAAAAGTATATGAAAAAGATTATGGTATAACCAAACAATCTTTTGTTCTTAAACCCTATTCTGGAAAATATAAACAACAAAAATTTGAGTATCTTGAAAAAGGAACTGTAGTAAATAGTACCAAAACTGGAAAATTCATTCATTTATACCCAGACGGGAGTCTTAAAGTGGAAGGGTTCTATAATGGTCTTGGTACAAAGCATGGTTATTTTACTTTTTACTATAAAACAGGTGAAATTGAAATGGAAGGTTTGTACGAACATGGTTTACAACAAGGAATGTGGGGACTCTTTTATAGGAACGGACAAAAAAAAGGTGAACTAATTTTTGTAGATGGTGTTGAACAAAAGACTAAAATTCTAAACTCAATATACTAATCACTCAAACCCCAACCACTGTAGAGTAGAGTTTAGAGTGGGTGTTATTTATGATGTGGTTGATGTGGAGTTTTCTCAATCCATAAAAAATATTATTAAAAATGAAACAATTACAAACTCATAAAAAAGATCTCAATCAAGCTAGAGTCATCTCAAGACAAATCGACGATCATATTGAGCAAGGTGAAGTTCTTCTGAGAATAGAGAAATTTTCATTCACAGCTAACAATGTAACTTATGGAGTTGCGGGAGATACGATTGGTTATTGGAAATTCTTTCCTGCTATAGAGAATTCAGACAATTCATGGGGGTGTATTCCAGTATGGGGTTTTGCTGAAGTAATTATATCGAACAATGAAAATATTGAACACGGTGAAAGAGTCTTTGGCTATTTTCCGCCAGGAAGTACTTTAGTTGTAAAACCAACAAATGTCTCAAAGCAAAATTTTATAGATGGTAAAGAGCATCGTAAGGAATTACCTCGTGTTTATAATAATTATGTTAGGATTAATGCAGAAAGAAATTATGATATCTCCATGGACAATATAAGAGCTTTACTTTTTCCACTTCATATTACCGCTTTTTGTTTGTGTGATGCATTGGAAGAACGCAATTATGAGGGCGCATCTCAAGTTATTATAATCAGCGCATCAAGCAAAACGGCAATTGGTTTAGCTCAAGGATTAGCTGAGAAAAAAGATACTCCAAAGATAGTTGGTTTAACGTCAAAGAATAATACCCAGTTTGTAAAAAACTTAGGTTGTTATGATGAAGTCATTTCTTATGATAATTTAAAAGATATAGGTAATGAGTTGTCAGTTATGGTTGATATGTCTGGAAATCAATCTATTCTATCTTCTTTACAAAAAATTTTAGGAGATAAAATACTTAAATGCCTAACAGTTGGAATGACTCATTGGGATAAAAGTAGTACCGCAGAAGAAACGCTTATCCAAGCTGAATTACAAGAAAGAACTGAATTCTTTTTTGCGCCTACACATATTCAGAAAAGGTATAATGACTGGGGAAAGAAAGGTTATAATGAAAAAACTACTATTTTTATGAATGCCAGAGCTAAGCAAAGCCTTAATTGGATGACAATAAAGGAAATCTCTGGATTAGATAATTTTGTACAAACTTACGAAGAAATAATTAGCGGAAATATTAATCCTAATGAAGGTGTAGTAGTTTTACTTTAAATTCAAGAATGAATAAAATATTAATATTGCCATTTTTCTTCCTGTCTTTTCTTTATTCGCAGCAAATGCAAAGCTCTGAAGGCGCTGTATTTGGGACCCTTAATAATAATACTGAAACCAGAATCATTAAAGAATATTACGACGATCTTAATATCGGTATTAAGATAGAGCGTACGGTAAAGGGAAATATGAATCATGGTATTTATAGGGATTATTATGAAGATGGACAGATTCGTACTGATGCTAATTATCATAATGGTGCATTAGATGGACCTTATACTTTCTATCATGAAAATGGTGAGATTTATGTTCAGGTTAATTATAAAAAAGGAGACTTAGACGGTCTCGTAACTTTTTATAAACCCAATGGAAAAATTTTAGAAAAAATCATGTATAAAAATGGAGCTCCTGTTAAAAAGAGATCAAGATAGTTTCATTTTATTTATTATGTTTACACATATCATACATTACTCACTTCATCTTTTAGCGCCCTTTGTATTCGGAAAGCTTTTATTTAAAAATCATTGGTGGAATGCTAGCTTAATTATGTTAGCTACTATGGCAATAGATTTAGATCATCTAATAGCTAGTCCTATTTTTGATTTTAACCGCTGTAGCATAGGATTTCACCCATTACATACGATATGGGCAGCAGCCTTGTATGGAATCATGCTAATAATTCCTTCTTGGAAATGGCGCGCAGTTGCTATTGGCTGTTTATGGCATCTATCTACAGATTTAATTGATTGTCTGATTTAATATTTTTATAATGAATCTTATGAGAAAAATACTTTTTATTCTGCTGATTTCGCTAGCCATAGCACAAAATTCTAACGATGATTATCTCAAACTTGAATTAAATAAAGCTGTAGCTGATATTAATAGTAAAAAATTTAATAATGCAATTGCTAGAATTGAAAATAATGATTTTTCTGAATCTATTCTTTTAAATCATGCCTTAGTATTGAAAATGAAAGCTTCCCATGGTAATGGAGATTTGAAAAAAGCATTATGGCAAAGCAAAAATATTAACTCTAATATGTTAGAACCTAATCTTCTAACAATTTACCACATAGAAATGGGAGACATATTCTCAGAGATGGGATTTTTTGATAAATCTTTTGAATATTACTTAAAGGCTAATAAAAGTAATACTGATGTGAAATCTAATAAGCGTATTAATCAGCGACTTAAAAGGCTGGTCAGAATGGAATTAAATGAACAGCAGATTGCTTCTCTAATATTCACCGAGTACGATCCTGTCAATATGAATATATTAATATTAGCACAATCTTTTTCTATGGCAAGAAGTGGATCAAGTAATTTGAAAGATACATTTAATTCTATTGATTATAGTCTGTTGCCAAGAGAGCTAAGATCTTCTCATCGTTATCTTAAAAAAAATATTTCAAGCAATAATTCATTTGGACTAAAAATGGGAGTAGTACTACCACTATCTGGTGAAAACTCAATACAGGCTAAAGCATTTTTATCCGGACTAAAAGAAGGAAATGAATTATCAAATAATAAGAACAAGATTCAGTTTATCGTTGTTGATAATTATGGAAAACAATTGAATACTGTTCGTGCATGTAATGACTTAATAAACTTTCATAAAGTAGATGCTATTATTGGGCCTTTTTCGGATGAAAATTTGATAGCAGCTGCAACAGCATTGTCTAATTTTGATATCCCAATTTTTGCACCTAATTCGAATAACCAGAGTATCCATTCCATTAACAACAATGTTTACTTGTTGGATTCATCACTAGATGTTAAAAATCAGGTTCTAGCTAATCATGTAGTGAATAATCTCAATTTAGAGAAAGTGGCAATTATTGCTCCAAGAACCAAAGAAGGTGTTGACGAAGTTGACTCTTTTTTAAAAGAAATGGATAAACTAAATAAAGAACCTGTTTCTATTCAATGGTATGAGAATACAGACCCTATAGACCTAAGAGACTTATTTAAAAATTTACGAGAGATTGCTTGGGAAATTAATGCCCAAGCTGAGTATAAAGAATTCTTAGGAGTTGATATCAATATATTAGATTCAATGTTTGATGTAGAAGCTGATGAAGTGTATGATATTTTTAATATACAAGAAGATGAAAGCATTGATTCTACTAAAGTTGTTCTAGACTCTATTGACGGACTTTTCTTCCCGCTTTCAGATGAAGGATTGACATATGTTGCTGCACAAGTTTCGCTAGCTAACCTTGAAACGCAGCTACTCGGAAACGATTTATGGCTAGATCTTGATTTTATTAACCAAGAAACTATTTCTGCTCATATATCAGGAATGTACTTTGTAAGTACATTTAAGCCTAATTATAGAATTGGAAATGAGTTTGACTATGATCCTAAGCTAAATAATTTGTTCCATTATGGTTTAGATTTTGCTCAGTTTATTATAGAATCAGATAATAAGAACGATAGTTTCTCTTTTTTGAATCAAGATAAGTCAAATAAAATTTCTAATACTAGATCATTTGATTTTAGTTCAGGCATGGTAAATCAAGGTGTTAATATATTAAAATATTCAAATAAGCGTATTGTCAAAATGAATATAATAACTGAATAGTATTTTTTATGTGGATTGATTATTCCAAAGAAATTGATATAAAAAACTTAAATATTATATTTAATACAAATAATCAAACACCATTACTATCAGATAATACGATTGTTAGTATGGAACAAATACATTCTAATCATGTGAAACTTGTAACAGGAAGTAACAAGCTATACAACTCTACAGATGCTTTATTTACATCGAACAATGCGGTTGCATTAGAAATTAAAGTGGCAGATTGTATGCCAATCTTTTTATTTGATAGAAATTCATCTTTATTTGGAGCTATTCATGCTGGATGGAAAGGATTAGCAGAAGGTATTATTGAGAATAGTATGATATTACTTAAGAAAAATAATTTTAAATTAGATGGTATAACTGTTCTTATTGGACCATCTATTAGCCAAAAGAATTTTGAAGTTCAAAATGATGTGATGTCTTATTTTGATCCTAAATTTTCCATAGTAAAAGATGAAAAGATTTTTTTAAGTTTGCAGGAAGTTGCAATTGATAAATTTACTTCTTATGGTATTCATAATATTATAGATATTAATGAGTGTACTTATGATAATTTGAATTATCATTCATACAGACGGGATAAAACAGATAGAAGAATGAAAGGTTGGATTTATTACAATGAATGAATTAATGAATTATTTAATCTTAGGATTTGTGCAAGGTGTAACTGAATTTTTTCCTGTAAGTAGCTCAGGACACCTAGTTTTATTTGAAGACTTTTTAGGTATTAATAATGCAGGAGCTTCTGCGGAGATTATTGCACATTTTGGGACTTTATTTAGTATCATTCTTTTTTATAGAGCTACATTTTTTTCAAATAAAAATTCAGATGATTTTTTTCATATACATACTTTAAAGATGCTTATCATCTCTACTATCCCTGCTATCTTATGCGGTTTATTTTTTGATCTAGAGATATTTTTTAATTATGACTTCGTTAAAACTGCTTTATTGTGTAATGGACTATTCTTAATTGCGCTAAGCGGCTTAAGAGATGTAATGGAAAAATCTACAATATTTCAAAATCCTTCTGTATGGAAATGGAATTATAAAACTTCACTTTTCTTAGGTCTATTCCAAGCACTTGCTATGTTGCCCGGAATATCAAGATCGGGAATGGTTATTAGCTATGGACTATTTATCGGCTTAGAGAAGAAAAAAATCATTCAATATGCTTTCTTTATGGCTGTTCCTGTCATTTTACTATCAATTGTTTATAAGGTATTATTTTCTGATGGCTTTGAAGCAATTGCCTTTCAATCGGGTATTATCTTATTTATCTCGTCGTTTGTATTCGGATACTTTAGCTTAATATTCTTAATAAAATTTCTTGAAAGATTTAGCTTTGCTTGGTTTGGATTGTACTGCATAATTATTAGTTTGGTCTTATGATTGAAATCATTTTTATTTTATATCTACTACTGATTGTATGTATTGGTCTATTATCAAATAGATTTGTTTCATCACAATTAGACTTTTTGTTAGCTGGAAGACGTTTAGGTCCTTGGGTTGCAGCTTTTTCTGAAAGAGCGTCAGGAGAATCTGCATGGCTTATTCTTGGACTACCTGGAGCTGCTATTGCTATAGGATATGGTGAAATCTGGGCAGTCATTGGTATTACACTAGGTATTATTTCATCATGGTTTTTAATTGCAGAAAAATTAAGATATGAAACAGAAAAATATGACGCTCTTACTGTGCCTGAATATCTTCATAAAAAATTCAACGATTCTTCAGGTATCATCAAATTAGCATCCGCAATTATAATTGGTATATTCTTTACTTTTTATGTATCTGCACAATTTCATGGTTCAGGAAAGATATTAAATACAATCTTTGGAATTGATCCATTATATGGAATTACTTTGGGGGCATTTGTAATCATTCTATATACTATCATGGGCGGCTTGTTAGCTGTTGCATGGACAGATCTTCTTCAAGGAATTTTAATGATTGGTACATTAGTAATTTTGCCTGTGGTTGGATTAATCGAACTATCATCTCTTGAAACACCATTATCGGAGTTGTTGATCAGTACAGACCCCTCAAAAAGTTCTTTATTTGCAGGCATGACAGGACTTGCTGCATTATCGGTAGCTATGGGTGGATTAAGTTGGGGTTTAGGTTATTTTGGACAACCTCATCTTCTTATCAGGTATATGGCAATTAGCTCTGTAAAAGAAGTAAGAAAAGCTAAATGGATTGCTACTATGTGGGCTATTCCAGGAATTTCAGGTGCATTTTTAATAGGTGTTGTAGGGATGGGCTATTTTGGAGAAGATTTCTTCATTGGAAAAGATCCAGAAATTATTATGCCTTTGTTAGCACAAACCTTATTACCGGGCTGGCTGGCTGGCTTATTAATATCTGGAGCGGTAGCAGCAATGATGTCTACAGCAGATTCACAATTACTGGTATCTACATCAGCTATTAGTGAAGATTTAGGTATTAGCGTTATTAAGAAGAGAAAAAAATCAGATACCTTATTAAACACCAGGATAATTACAATATTATTAGGAATATTTGCTTATATGGTAGCCATGTATTCTGAATATTCAGGCAATACAATTTTTGGTATTGTTAGCTTTGCTTGGAGCGGTCTTGGTTCATCATTTGGCCCAGCAATATTGCTAGCATTATGGTGGAAAAAAACTACCAGAGAAGGAATAATCGCAGGATTGTTTACAGGCGCTATTACCACTCTTATATGGGGAAGTAGCCCATACTTAAAATCGATCGTTACTGAAAGATTGAGTAGCTTTGTTTTTGCTTTTATTATGATTGTTATTATTAGTAAGTATAAGAAATGATTAAAGCATTACAAGCAATTCAAGATGTTAAGAGTAATCCAAATAATAACTATTTGCTAGTCGGAGATAGTGATTTCTTATATCTATATCTTAAAAAAATAATTAAAGAATCAAATACGGATACAATCGAAACAAAATTATTTGATTGTTCAGATGGATTAACATCGCAACAAGAGACATTAAATGCATTGAATGCTATAGATTTATTTGCAGATAAAAATTTTATCATTATTAAAAATATTAATAAGATTTCAGCTAAAAATAAGGATGCCTTTAAAAGTGCTTTATCGGATAAAGCAAATCCGAATAGAATTATATGCGTTGACCATAGTTTCCTAGGTTTTGACTATGGATCAAAACAAAACTTTATTAAAAATCCTATCTCAAAAGATCTAAGTGACTTATTTACTGTTATTGATATCACTACTCCATTTGAAAGCGAAATGATTAGATGGATTAGAATATTTTCTGACGATTTAGAGTTTAAAATGACCAGAGATATTGCAAATAGCTTGATTGATATATTTGGTACAAATTTCTCAGCTATATATAATGAAATTTCAAAATTAAGTATTATTGCAGAGGATATAGATAGCTCTAAAGATGAATGGTTAGATAGCTTCTATGATTGGAAAAAGAATAAGCAGATATGGGAGTTTAACTATGCTGTATGCGATAAAGACGTAGATAAGATTTTAGCATTTGGTTCATCAATTATGAACCAATTTGGATTACTATATATGACAAATTCTATCTTTACAATATTCGAAGCACTATTCTATGCAAAATTAAATAATGGAACAATTACAGATAATAGTCGTAAGACTTTGAGAGGTAAGATTGTAAATAAGATTTCTTCTTCCTCGAATAAGTATACTTTATTAGAAATTGAAACAGGTATTAAGCTATTAAGTGCACTAGATAAAAAAATTAAAACGAGAAATATTATAGATGAATCAGAATTTACAAACCTTATCAGCGGAATCTTCAGAAATGAATAGTCCTTTCAAGCTAACAGATGAAAAATTAATTGCAAGGTTTCAAGACGGAGATATAAATGCCTACAACGAATTAGTTAATAGGTATAAAGATAGATTATTGAATTTTGTTTTTAGGTATTTCAATAATAGAGAGCAAGCAGAAGATGTAGTTCAGGAGACATTGATCAAATTATATACCCACGCTAGCTATTATAAGAATATTGCAAAATTTTCAACTTGGATTTACACAATTGCAAAGAATAATGCATTGACAGAGTTGAGAAAGAATAAAAGAAAAAGAACTGACTCATTGTGGACAAATGAAGGAAAACCTATCGATATCAAAATGAAAGGCGATTCTTTGGAGAAGACAGTACATAATGAGATAGCAGTAGAAGCATTGAACAAATATTTAGATGAAATACCTGAAAATTTTAGAATTGCAGTCGTATTGCGAGATTTCCAGGAACTTTCTTATGAAGAAATAAGTAAGATACTTGAAATACCAATTGGAACTATTAAATCGAGAATTAATCGAGGTAGAATTCAATTGAGTGAAAAAATGAAACATTTTAAGGAGCAGTAAATGGATTATAATAAATTTGAAGATAGAATTTCTCACTGGATTGAGAATGATATGGATGTAAAAGAAAGAAAAGAATTTGAAAAATTTCTATCAGATCATCCAGAATATCAATCAAAAGTAGAGGAAGTGCGCAATACTATCTCAGTTATGAATCAAGCTCCTATTTTGAAGGTTTCATCTGATTTTGATGCTAATTTGAATCAAAGATTAAAGACGTTAGGCTTAAATGAGAATATTAAAAAAAGTATTTTCGGATTTTCTAATCAAAATTTTGCATATCTAACACTTACTTTAGGTGCGATCTTTGTTCTGACTTCCTTTTTAATACAGTCTAATTCAACATACATGTTTGCTGACAAAGAATTAGATAGCAAAGAGATATTAATTCCATCAGATTCTTTGGAGATAAAAGATGAAATGGATGAGATGAAAGATGTAGACCTCTTAAATAATATTGATGGATCATTCGTAAATGATGAACAATAAATTAGCGTAAATTTAAATCTATAATTATTTATCTAGATTAATTTAACAAAATTGAATATATCCATACTCCTATGTAATTTGTATCTGTATGTTAAAAAAATCTAATAGCATTATATTATCTTTTCTTTTTGTATGGAGTTGTAGTATTCCAAGTACAAATATTGAAACTATTTCAGATTCTACTGAAGTAAAATTAGAAAAAACCTCTCAAAATGACACGCAAGATTTGTCTGGTGTTCAATTTTTTATGGATGGAATGATGTTTATGGAGCAGGGCGAGTATTCTAGAGCTATCATAGAATTTCAAGAAGCAATTGAAAATGGATCTAATTCTGCCGAAGTATATCATTCTATTTCAGAGGGATATTGGATGATACAAAAGTATGATAAAAGTATTTATTATGCATTGAAAGCTATAGAGAAAGATCCTATCGTTGAAGACTATAAGATATCTTTGGGAAAAAAATATATTGCATTAAATGATCTAAATTCATCATTAGAAATTTTTGAAGTATTAGCTCAAAATCAAACTAATAATGCTGAAATTTTATTTATTATTGGAGATTTAAAATCTAAGCTAAAAGATATAGATGGTGCTTTAGTATACTATCAAGAAGCGTATGATAAAGACAATAGCCTTACATTAGCATTGGAAGTAGCATCTCAATTAGCTATGGAGTTTAATCATAGAGATGCCGCCCTTGTTACCAAAAAATTATTATTATCAAATCCTAGTAACCCTGAATACTTAAAATTATATATTGAATCAATTTCACAAAAAAATAATCTCGATGAAATAGAATCTTTATTAGATAATGATGAACTGAAATCAAATCCATTTATTAACAATCTTTATAATCAGCTAGCTTATGAATATTTAAGGAATGGATACTATGATAAGTCTGAAGAGTTCTTTGAAAAATCTTTAGAGATTAATGATAAGGATCGATTTGCACTGTATTATTTATCTACTCTATACAGAGAGTCTGGCAAATTTGATCAATCTATTGCATTGTCTGAGAAGCATATTAGCTCTTATCCCAACGAGCAAGAAGGATATATAAACAAAAGTATATCATTATTGAGCCTGCAAAGATTTGATACCGTTATAGAAGAACTATCGGATGCCTTAAAGATGTTCCCTGAAGATTTTGAAGTAAATTATTTTTTAGGATTAGCGCATTACTCATTGAAAGAGTTTGAAAGTGCGGAGGTTTTTTATACAAAAGCTTTATCGCTTGATACTAGTTCTATACCAGCCATGCATGCCTTAGCTATGGTATATGACCAAAATAAAAAATGGGATAAGTCAGATAAGCTTTATACAGATTTAATCACGATTAATACCAAAGATGCTCAGGCATACAATAACTATGCATACAGTCTAATAGAAAGAAATGAAGAGACAGACTATGCATTGACGCTTGCAAAGAAAGCAATTGAACTAAGCCCAAAAACATCATCTTATTTGGATACAATTGGTTGGATATATTTCAAGTTGAATGACTTTGAACAAGCAAAAGAATTTATTGGTCAGGCTATTGTGTATGACGAATCTAGTTCAGTTGTATTGGAGCATTATGGAGATATATTAATAGAATTAAATGAATTAGACGAAGCATTCATTTTTTATAATAAGGCGCTTGATTTAGATCAAGAAAATTTAGAGTTAAGAGAGAAGATTTCTAATCACAACTCTAGAGCGCCAAATGAATAAATGTTTAGTTTTTTTATTACTGATATTAAGTAGCTGCTCATCAAATAAAAATTTTGTTGTAATTGATAGTGCTCAGCATGCTAGCATTGAAGTATTACAGGAGAATTTTACTAGATCTTTTGGATCTGGAAAGTTAATAGGGAAAGGTCAGTCAAACTTTTCATCAAATTTTGTATTCGAATCAGAAGATGATTTCTCATATATTGTTTTCAAAGATATTATAGGTAGAAAATTATTCTTAGTCGAAATTGATCAAGATAATATTCGATATGTTGATATGAGAAAAAACAAAGAAATAGATATAGAAGAGTTTAATAAATTTTTTCCTATAGCTAAAAAATTTGATTTTAATATTTATAAAAAATTATTGTGGGGTACACCTTATGTTTTTGAAGATATACAAGTTAAGACTAAAAATATTTTCTTGATATCAACAAAGCTAATTAGCGTTGATGGTAGTAACTTCTTAAACGAATTAACATTTTCTTTAGACAATGATAAGCAAAAATATACAATACTTTTTACAAGAAGAAATTTTGAGATATAAATGAAACTATCTATTATTATTCCTATATATAACGAAGTAGAATCTTTAGATAGTCTATTTGAGGAGTTATCAAATCTATTTGCAGACGAATCTACAACTGAAATTATCTTTATAAATGATGGATCTACAGATAAAACACTATCTATTCTTGAAGAAAAAATAAAAAATTACTCTAGATGGAAAGTAATTAATTTATATCGTAATTATGGAAAATCTGTTGCATTGCAAGCAGGATTTGATACTGCAAAAGGGGAGATTATTGCTACAATGGATGCTGATTTACAAGACAATCCTAAGGAAATTTATCGATTAATTGATGAATTAAATAAAGGTTATGATGTTGTTACTGGTTGGAAAAAAAATCGAAAAGATCCATTTGAAAAAAAAATAGCATCAAAAATCTTCAATTTTTTTGTTAGAATTTTTAGCGGTCTTATAATACACGATTCTAATTGTGGCATAAAAGTTTTTAAAAGAGAAGTAACGCAGATGTTAACATTGTATGGAGGTCGACATAGATATATACCTCTCTTAGCTCATCAAAAGAAATTTTCAATTTCAGAAATTGTTGTAGATCACAGAGAAAGAAAATTTGGTATTTCTAAGTATGGCATAAAGCGTTATTCAGATGGATTCTTTGATTTTTTAACTATTCTATTTTTAGGTAAATACATGGATCGTCCATTGCATTTTTTTGGATCATTAGGATCTATGTCAGCGTTACTTGGAATAATAACTGAGATTTATATTTTATATCTAAAATATATTTTATTTGATTCATTTCAGCAGCATGTAGCATTAATCATTTTTGGAGCAATTTTGATTATTGTAGGACTTCAGCTTTTTACCTTCGGTTTAATGGGTGAGTTAATAGTTAATAAAAAATATAAAGATAGAAATTATATCAAAGAAATCATTGAGTAGTCGATTAAAGATTGTTACTATAGGTCCATTTCCTCCTCTAAGAGGAGGTATTTCTGATTTTCATGAATCTTTAGTTGCTCAGCTTAATAAAAAAAACGATGTAACAGTTTTAAGTTTTAAATCTTTATATCCAAAAATTCTTTTTCCTGGAAAATCTCAATACAATCAAGATAAAAGTGTATTTGATGATATTCATACCATGCTAAATCCTTTAAGTTTTTTAAGTTGGTTTAAGGGTAGGTCTTTAATTAAAAAGAAAGATCCAGATAGATTAATTATTTCATATTGGAGTTTCTTTTTTATTCCAATATATATGTTTTTACTTGGCTCTATAAAAAAAGGGAACAGGTATGTTTTATTTCATAATGTTGTTTCGCATGAAAATAGAATTTTTGAAAAGTTTTTTCTAAAGCTATTTATTAAAAAAATAGATCATTGTATTGTGATGAATGAATATAATGAAAAATTGATTTTACAAATAAATCCTAAAGCTAAAATTATTAGAAATTTTCATCCTATATATGAACTACCTTATTCGGATAGTAAGCGTAATATTTATAAAAATGATCTCAAGATAGAAAAAAAGAAAACTATACTATTCTTTGGGCTTATCAGAGAATACAAAGGGTTAGATCTTCTAATCAATGCTATTGCATTGAGCAAAGATAGATTAAATAATTTGAAAGTTTTAATTGTTGGAGAAAATTATGAATCTTTAGATCCATATCATAAAATGATTGCAGATCATCAAATGGAGGAATCTTTTATTTTTGTTAATAGATTTGTTAATAAGGTTGATATTAAAAAATATTTTTTATCTTCAGATTTAGTTATCCTTCCCTATAAGTCTGCATCACAAAGTGGAGTCCTTTCTTTGGCATACAATTTTAATCGTCCCGTAATTGTAACTAATGTTGGAGGATTATCTGATTATATTTCAGATAATAAATCTGGGTTTATTGCTCAGCCAAATTCACGAGATATCAGCAATAAGATTAATATGTTTTTTGAAAAAAATCTATTTCAAAAAATGAGTGAATTTATAAAAAATGATAAAAAGCGATTTTCCTGGAAATCGTTTGAACAAAAATTAGATCTACATGGATAATATAAAAAATACTCATCCGAAAATTCATCTTATCGTTCTTAATTGGAATGATAAGGAGTTAAGTGGTAAGTGTTTATCTTCTATTGAAAAAGTATCTTACCCAAATTATAAAGTTTTGATTGTTGATAATAATTCTGAGGATGGTTCAGTTGATTTTTTTAAAGAAAATTTCTCTCAATATGATATTTTGGCTTTAGAGAGTAATCTAAAATATGCTGGAGGAAATAATGCAGCAGTAGAATATCTCAAACCGAAAGAAGAAGATTTTCTGGTATTTATTAACAACGATACTATAGTAAGCTCAGATTTTCTTGATCATTTAATTGAACCTTTTTTAAATGATGCTAATTGTATCATTACAGTACCTAAGATCCTTTTTGCAATGGATATCAATAAGATATGGTATGCTGGAGGGATAGTTAATATGTGGAAAGGAAAAATAGACCATATTGGTATACGAAATTTTGATGGGCCGCGATACTCATTTATGATGGAGACTGATTATGCTACAGGATGTTGTTTATGTATTAACTCTGCTGACTTTAAAAAATTAGATTATTTTGATACTATGTTTAATATGTATTGTGAGGATGTAGATTTAAGCATAAGGGCCAAAAGAATGAATCGTAAAATTGTATACAGTCCTAAATCAATTATATTGCATAGTGTTTCTCAGTCATTGGGAGAAAATTCCTTTAAAAAAATACAAAACAAATTACTAGGACAAGTAAAATTATTTTGGAAACATGCATCAGGTTTACAGATAATAACATTAACTTTTCACTGGCTATTATTTTATTTGCCGTTAGGTTTTTTAAAGTGGATTTATTTTAAGTTGAAAGAAAAATGAAAGAACAAAATTTAGGTAAGAAAGTTGCTAGCGAAGCGATTGTATCATTCGGAGGAATGAGTACAGGATCAATTTTTCGTTATTTATTTTCCATTTTTATGGCTAGATGGTTAGGTCCTCAAATGTTAGGCTTATACTCTCTTGGTAATGCAGTGACTCGTATAGGAGAAATATTTGCTATAATGGGTCTTGATAATGGAGTTCTTAGATTTGTTAGTCGAGAAGATAGAAATAGTTCAAATGCTGAAAGTAGTATTTATGCATCTATAAAGATGGGATTTATTTCAAGTATTATTATTGCTATCACCCTCTATTGCTCTGCAGAATGGATTGTATTAAAATTTTTAACAGAAGACCCATTTCTCATTAAGATTATAAAATTTTATGCTTTTACATTACCATTTACAGTAATCACACTGATTGCCTCATTTGCTACTCAAGGATTTAAAGTTTTGAAGTATAAGATTTTTGTTAATCAAATTATAAATCCTGCAGTATTATTAGTATCTATGGTTGCTTCTTATCTAATATTTGGATCAAAGGCAGCAATTCTTATTCCTACATTCTTATCTGCAGTTATCGGTATGGTCTTCATACTAGTTTTTTTAAAGAAATTTATAACTTTAGATTTTAAGAAAATTATTTCTACTCCATTTAATACAAAAATTTTAAAATTTTCTATTCCACTAATGTTTGTTTCAGCGATTGGTATTATTATGCATTGGATAGATATATTAATGTTAGGTATTTTTTCTGATGCAAGCGCAGTAGGTATGTACCATCCCATTGAAAGAACTGCTGGTCTTATTAGAATGATATTATTTGCATTTGCAGGTATATTTGCACCTCTTTTTTCACAATATTTTTATGAAAAAAACTCAGAAAAAATGACAGAGATTTATCAATTATCAACAAAGTGGATATTTGTAGCATCGCTACCTTTATTTATTTTTTTAATGCTATTCTCGAATCAAATGTTAATGTTATTTGGAAATGAATTTGACAATGGATTAGCATTGAAGATTCTATCAATTGGAATAATGATTCAGGCTTTTTTTGGTTTAGGATCTTCATCATTAACCATGAGTGGTTTTTCAAATCTAAATTTATTAAATGTATTAGTAGCTTTGACAGTTAATATTATTATGAATATTATCTTGATTCCACAGTATGGAATTATAGGAGCAGCTTCTGCCACTACAGTTGCTTTATTTATTATTAGCTGCTTAAGGTTCTTAGAAAATTATTATATACTAAGTTTAAATGTCTTTTCACTAAAGCTATTCAAACCTTTATTATCTGGAATTTTAACAGTAGGAGTAATCTTATTTTCTCAGAGATATATTTTGAACTTATTAGATTATTCTTCATCACTTTTAAATCTAAGTTTATATCTATTGATGGCCATTGCTTTTGTATTTATTGGATATTTCTCTTTTTATGCACTATTGGGTATAGATAGAGAAGATAGAGATATGATTGATAGCTTAAAGAAAAGAATATTTAATCAAGCATGAATAAATATTTACTGATTATCATTTATACTTTGTGGATTATGTTACTTTTCTATCCAGTAATTTTCTATAATAATATATTTGGATCAGGAGATACATTAAATCCCTATTCTGTTAATCATATTTTAGATATCTATAAATCAAAGATCGGTCATTGGCCCTTGTGGCAACCATGGATTTTTTCTGGTATGCCTACTATGGAGGCATTTACATATATAAATGAGTTATATTTTCCAACTAGACTTATGATTGGAGTTGGAATTTCTGATCTTAATATTCAATTAATTCATCTTATTTTTTCTGGAATAGGGATGTACTTACTTTTAGAGCAATTCAAAATTTCTAGGTTAATATCATTTTCCATAGGCTTGCTGTGGATGTTAAATCCTTATCTTATTACTATGATTGTATTTGGGCATGGCAGTCAAATGATGACAGCAGCTTATATCCCTTGGATATTATATGCTGTGAATAGATTGAAAGATTCTATTTCAATAGAATCTATAGCTATTTTAGCGTTACTAATAGGCTTCCAACTACAAAGAGGTCATGTACAAATAGCATATTATTCTTGCATGCTAGTTGGAGCATATTTTCTGTATTCTCTTATTAGGCAGGAAGGTAATAAAAATAAATATTTTTTATATTTTATAATTTCATGTACCATCGGATTCTTATTAGCATCGCACATTTATTATCCATCTTTAGATTATTTAGGTAATTCTATTAGGTCTGGAGGAGATAATCATTATCAATATGCTACTAATTGGTCTATGCATCCAAAAGAATTATTAACCTATGCGCTCCCTCACTACTACGGTTTTGGAGGTTCATCTTATTCTGGATATATGCCTTTTACTGACTATCCTAATTATGTTGGATTTTTTGTATTATTTTCTGCTTTATTTTCTTTTATAAGGATTAATACACAAAGAATTTTCTTTATAAGCATTCTATTTCTATCTGTCTTCCTATCTTTTGGAAAATATTTTAATATACTTTATGACTTCTTTTATTCTTTCTTTCCCTATTTTAGCAATTTTCGAGTACCAAGTATGATTTTGATTATATCAAATTTTACTCTTTATATACTTGCAGCTTTTGGTTTAAAAGATATTATTAGTAGAATTGTAAATATAGATAGATTTAGAAAACTTGAATCAAAAACTATTGTATTTATATTTTTACTTTTATCAGTAATTGATATTTGTAGAATAGATAAAAATATTATCTCTCCCACAGATGACAGTGGACAAAAATCTCAAATAATATCGACAGAAAAATTTAATTCATTCTTTGAAGAGGACGAAGCAATTAGGTTTTTAAAGAATGACTTAGATTTATATAGAGTTTATGCTGCAGGAGAATTATTTCAAGATCCTAAGTTAAAATTTCATGGTATTCAATCAGTTGGAGGCTACCATCCAGCTAAATTTAGACACTATGCAGATCTTTTGAATCAAACTAACAATCTATTATCAGTTCCTGTATTAAGATTTTTAAATGTAAAATATTTATTAAGCCCAGTAGAGGTTAATCATAAAGATTTCGAACTATCTATGAATACCCCCTACAATTCTGCATTTGGTAAAATAGATTTAAACATTTATAGATTAAAAAATAATCTTCAGAGAGCTTGGTTTGTAAAAAATATCATCAAAGAAGATCAAAATTTATATAATTATTTAACTGCTAGCGCTTTTGACTCTGAAAATATTGCAATTGTTAAAGATCTAGAATCACAATCATTTTCTAAGGGAGAAATTATTGAATTGGATTGGAATATTCATGAAATCTCTATAGATGTTAACGTACTATCAGAAAGTGCTTTTCTAGTTTTAAGTGAAATAAATTATCCTGAACGATGGAAGGCAACTGTAGATAATAAAGATGTTAGAATATATCAAACGAATGGAGTGCTTAGAGGTTTATTATTAAATGAAGGAAAACATTCTATTATATTTAAATATGACGATAGCTTATTTAGATCTTTACTTATTTTTTCTAATATCATATTATGTGTCATATTTTTTATCTTGATAAAACCTTTTCTAATGCGCTTGTTAAAAGAGCATACCTAAACTAAATTTGCTGTATGATAACAAATAAATTAATCTTTCAAGAATCTGAAGCATCATTTTTTGATGTCTTTCTTGCACAGCTACCAATCTTTTTGATATTTTTGGTTTTATACTATTTTATCTTAAGACCAAATAATAAAAAACAAGAGAATGTAAAAACCCTTCAAGAGAATCTAAAAAAAGGCGATAGTATTGTTACTATTGGAGGAATACATGGAAAAATTATTCAAGTAAGAAATAATAAGGCTACTCTTCGAGTGTCTAATAATAATGAGCTTACAGTAGATATTACAGCTGTAGCTAGATTAAAAAATTCAGAAAATAAAGAATAAAATGGCAGTTCAAAAAGTAGTTACTTATGGGCATAAAGCTCTACGAGAGGTATGTGAAGATATTACAGACTTTTCTAGCGTAGATGGCTTAATTAATGACTTATTTGATACCATGTATGAATTTGATGGTCTTGGCTTAGCCTCTAATCAAATTGGAATTAATAAAAGAATTTTTGTACTTGATATAAAGCATATGTCTGGATATAGCGATACATCACCAATGGTATTTATGAATGGAGCTATTGAGAGTGGAAGTGGATCTTGTGTAGACTCAGAAGGTTGTTTGTCATTGCCTGAAATCAGAATTAATGTTGAGAGGTTTGATACCATTACTTATAGCTATGTTGATGAAAGTTTAGAAAGATGCACTAAAGAGTTTTCTGGATTTTTGGCAACTGTAATTCAGCATGAAAATGATCATTTAGATGGAAAATTAATTACAGATTATGCTACTCCTTCAGATATTTTAAAGTATGATAAAGCACTGAAATTAATGAAGTCTAATAATGTCAAATAAATCTATAAAAATTATATTTTTTGGAAATACAGAATTCTCAAATCCCGTTCTTTTGAAATGCAATGAATCTTACAATATTGCTTCTGTAGTTACAAATCCATCAAAAAAAATGGGTCGAGGACAAAAACTTTTTGATACTCCAGTAAAAATTCTTTCAAATGATCATAATTTAAAAGTTATTGAATGTGATAACCTTCTAGATAAAGAATTTTTTAAAAAACTAGAGGATATAAAGCCAGATTTATTTGTTGTTGTCGCTTACAAGATTCTTCCAAAATCTCTATTGAGTATTCCTAAGTTTGGTGCAATTAATCTTCACTCTTCTTTACTTCCTAAATATAGAGGGGCAGCCCCTATTCAGAGAGCAATACTTAATCATGAGAAGATAACAGGAATATCCACTTTTCTTATTGAACCTAAAGTAGATACAGGAAAAATTCTAGAGCAGGCTGAGTGTGATATTAATGAATATGATAATTATGGATCATTGTCTGAAAAATTAAGCAACATTGGAGCAGACTTAGTTGTTAGTTCTATAGAAAAATATTTAAATGATAAAATTGAACCTTACTTACAAGATGAATCTTTAGTGACTTTAGCACCAAAAATTTTGAAAGAAGAATTTCTTATTGATTTGAATAAATCTGCATCAGATATACATGCTCAAGTAAGAGCTTTTAGTCCTTATCCCGGAGCATATACATTCCTGAATGGAAAGAGAATAAAATTCTTTCAATCAGAGCTAATAAATAACCAGCATTCACAGGAGCCTGGATGTGTGAATAATATTATAGGTGATTCTTTTGATATTGCCTGCGGTATTGGATCTTTGAGAGTTTCTAAGGTACAAATAGAAGGAAAGAAGATAATGCTTGTAAAAGATTTTATATTAGGAATGCCTACATTAAAAAATAGTAGATTTGGTTAAGTGAAATTTTTTAAGCATATATTGATTTTTTTAAGTACGGGAATATTTTTTGTTCTATTTATTAATTATTTATTGATGCCTACATATATTAACCAAAGAAGTATGATAGCCATACCAAATCTTGAAGGTTTAAATGTAATAGAAGCAGAGTCTATTACTAAGTCTGAGGGTATTCAAGTAGTTGTTGCAGACACAATATTTACAAACGATATCAATCCAGGAATTATATTAGAGCAATTTCCTGCTGCAGGAAAAGAAGTAAAAATAGGTAGAGCTATTAAAATCAAAATTACTCAGTTAAATCAAAAAATATTAGTTCCTGAATTATTAGGTAAAACTTTGAGGTCATCTGAAATAGAATTAGATCAAATTGGAATAAATATAGATTCTGTATACTATTCTTATAGCCCAAATTATCCTAAAGGAATTGTATCTTGGCAAAGTCCTGCACCCTTAGATAGCATTAGAAAGGGATTTGGTGTAAGAGTTGAAGTCAGTACGGGTTTGGCGCCTAATGATTTCATTGCTGTGCCTGACTTGCAGGGAATTTTCTATAGTGAGGCTATAAAAAAAATAAATGAACTTGGACTTAAAGAAGGATCAATTCAATTTATAAATCAGGATAAATTTTTACCAAATACTGTATTAAATCAAAATCCAAAAGAAGGTACTAAGGTATCTCAAGATAGCTCTATAAATTTGATTATTAGCAAATGATAAATTTTATAAACAAAAAACTATTATCCATTATTACTTTAATGACTCTATTCACAGGACTTACTCTATATTCTTGTTCAAAATCTACTTATCAAGAAGAAAAATTAGTGAATATCGAAGAACCTTCTTTTGAGTATAGTTTAGAATTTAATGATATAGACGTAATGGATTCTGATTCATTGTATTATGAATTAGCATTTGATATGACTGGTATAGATAATTTAGATATGTCTATTAAAATTGATGACAGCCTATATGACTCTATTGTAATTACAGATATCGATTCTTCTATTCAAATATTAAGTGGATATATTCCTTTGAATTCAGACGGTATGGATATTAATGTTTCCTTTATTCACAATGATATCATTCTCTCTAATCAAGATCATACTATTCCTGAAGTGAGAGATATACAAGTACTTACATTTACAAATAAGGGAAATAATAAATACTTTAATAGCCTATTTAAAGACAGCAAGATTGTAAATAATAAAAATATCACTTATGACAAGTTTAAAAAATATGATTTTGCTAACACCGAAGTGATTATCATTGATGATTTAGATATATTGTCTGAAAAAATGATAGTACAATTACAAAATTTTCTTTTAAATGAAGGCTCTATTTTTGTTCTGATGAATCAGAACATAATAGAAAATAATAAATTATTTTATAGCTTGGGCTATCCAAAAGTCAAAGCTATTCGAGGGTCATCAAAAAATCAATTTTTCTCAATGATAGATCAAGAATTCCTAAAAAAGTATTCATTTCATTCCAAAGATTTAATTAATAATTCTGAGTTGTATAGATATTTTGAGCTTAAAGATAGTCAGGAAGAATTTTCTAAAATTATGATTTCTACAAATGATCCACTATTATTAGAAAAAGAAGTTTTAGGAGGAAAGATATTTTTTTTAACAACAAAAATAGATTCTGATTGGTCTAATAATTCATTTAATCTTGTATTAAAAGACATATTTAATAGAGTGCTTTTCCAGAGATTGCTTACCGATGAATCTTAAAACAGAAAAAGTATTAGTAGTAGCGCCTCGAATATGGAAAAGCGATAAGAATTATAACTATAGTATAGAAGAAATATCTTTGCTAATAAATACATTAGGATTAAAAGTTTGTGGTGTTATTGAGCAAAAATTGAATAGTATTAATCCGGCATATTTTGTTGGATCTGGGAAAGCAAAACAGATTGTAGAGCAAGCAAAATTATTAAAAGCGAATTATATAGTATTTGACGAAGATTTAAGCCCCGCACAGACAAAGAACTTTCAAAAATTAGAAGAAAAAATGAAGTTCATGGATAGAAGTGGAGTTATTCTTGAAATATTTTTTAAAAATGCAAAATCGAAAGAATCTAAAACTCAAGTAGAGTTAGCCAGACTTCAGTACCAATTACCTCGCTTGACTAGAATGTGGACACATCTTGAGCGACAAATGGGTGGTTTTGGAACAAGGGCCGGTGCGGGAGAAACTCAGATTGAGGTTGATAGACGAATGCTTAGAAAAAGAATATCAAACCTTCAGAAGAAATTAAAGAGTATTGATTCGGAAAGAAGAGTACAGAGTAAAAGAAGACAATCTTTTTTTAGAACATCATTTGTTGGTTATACTAACGTTGGAAAATCTTCTCTTATGAAAGCAATTACTAAAAGTGATGTACTAATTAAAAATCAATTATTTGCTACATTAGATACAACGGTAAGGCGTCTATTTATCGGTAATTCCAATTATGTATTGATGAGTGACACTGTTGGATTTATCAGAAACCTACCAAATAATCTTATTGCGAGTTTTAAATCAACCTTACAAGAGGTTGTTGATTCTAATCTGTTGTTAATTGTTTTAGATGCAAACTCTAAAGATTTACATAATGAAATTGCTACAATAGAAAGTGTATTAAAAGAAATTGGAGCTAACGAGATTGATTGTCAGTATATCTTTAATAAGATTGATATAGTAAATCAAGACAGAATAACTTATTTGAAAAAATCATTTCCTGAAGCAATTATGGTATCTGCAACTAGAGCTCTACAATTATCGAATATTAAAGATATTATTATAGATAAACATAAAGAGTGGTCTAATTCTCTAGAGAATCCATTGCACACGCAATAGTAGCATCACCAGTTACATTCGTTGCAGTACGAATCATATCCAAAATTCTATCTACACCCAATATTAAGGCAATTCCTTCACTAGGAACGTTAATAGCTTCCAATATAATTACTAACATGATGATTCCTGCGCCAGGTACAGCAGCAGTTCCAATAGATGCTAGAACAGCAGTTGCGACTATAGTAAATTGATTAGCAAAAGTAAGATCCATACCAATTGCCTGCGCTATAAATACAGCTGCAACTCCTTGGTATAGTGCAGTACCATCCATATTAATTGTTGCTCCTAAAGGTAGAACGAATGATGATATTTCTTCTGATACACCTAAATCTTTTTCACAACGTTTCATAGTAACCGGTAGGGTAGCTCCACTAGAGCTAGTTGAGAATGCCAGCAATTGTACTGGAGCCATAGATTTGAAAAAATGTTTTAAATCCATATTAGTAAATACTTTTAGTATCGTGATATATGTAATACCCATATGGACAAATAATCCTAAGATTACAACTCCCATATAAAATAATAAAGCAGATAGGATACTTCCGATTTGGGAGATATCTCCAGATACAGAGCTAATGGTTTTGGCTATTAATGCAAATACTCCATATGGAGCAAAATACATTATCATTTCTACTAGTTTTATAATCATTTGATTTATACCCTCTAGAAATGCTAACACAGGTTGAGAAAACTTTCGATCAATACCGATTAATGCAATTCCAAATATAATGGATATGAAAACTATTTGAAGCATATTACTATTATTGGATGCAGCTGAAAACATATTGCTTGGAACCATGTCTACTAAAGGTTGTAGAGGTCCTCTGTTATCTTGAATAGAATTTGCTAATTCTTGTTTGTTAGCAGCCTTGTCAATATACTCACTACTTAAACTTTCTTGATAGCTTTCTGGTATATAAGATCCAGGTTCAAGAACATTAACTAAAATTAATCCTATACTAACGGCTACAGCAGTAGTACTGATATATAAAGCAATTGTTTTCCATCCAATTCGAGAAAGTTTTTTGGTATCTGATAGAGAGGCAACTCCCGTTATAAGAGAAGATACGACTAATGGTACAGCTATAAGTTTCAGAAGATTTAAAAAAATTGTTCCAAATGGAGATATAAAATCTGACGTAAAATCTGACCAGCCATTAATAGCGCTAGCTATTCCATAGATGGTCCCTAAGACTAGTCCAATAATTATTTTCCAATGTAATTGCATTAATTAGAAACAAATATATGGATTATGTTTAAGTTATTTCAATGATTTATTATGTAATTATAGGAATTTATCTAATTGGCTTACTTTTAATTGGTATTAGCAAATCAGATTCTATTAAAAACCAAGAAGACTTTGCAGTAGCTGGAAGGTCTCTTCCACCGTGGATTTTAGTTGGAACAATGGCAGCGACTTGGATGGGCACAGGATCTGTTTTAGGTAATGCAGGGAAAGCGTTCGAGATAGGTGCAGCTGGATTTCTACTCCCTATTGGTGGAATGCTCGGTGTTCTAGCGCTAACAAAAATAGCAGGCAAAGCAAGAGCTTCTGGTAAATTAACTGTACCAGAAATTATTGGATCGAGATTTGGAGACACAGCAATGATTTTATCTGTTATTGCGCTACTTACTGCTTATTTGGTAATTGTTAGTTATCAGTTTAATGCTGGTGGTGCAGTAATCTATACCGTATTTCATGATAATTTAGGTGCAGGATTGACTTTAGATCAAGCAACGATAATAGCAGCACTATTCATTGTTGCCTATACTGTATTAGCTGGTTTGTTAAGTGTTGCATATACAGATGTTGCAAATGGTATACTAATGATTACTTGTTTTGTTATTGCATTACCAATCCTCTTTTTTCAAGCGGGAGGATTTGATGGTATGTCTGCTAGCTTTGAAAGTAAAGGCATGATCAACAATATGTCTGTATTTGGTGTGCTTTCCTTTAGAGACGTGATCAACTTTACCTTACCATCTTTCTTATTAATTCTTGGCGATGCAAATATGTATCAAAGATTTTTTGCTAGTGAGTCAGTTGAGTCTGCAAAAAAAGCAACTTATCTATTATTTTTTGCAGTTGTTATTTTAGAGTCTTTGATTATTGCCAATGCATGGGTTAGTTCAAGTATGATTACTGACATAGGAAAAGAATCACATGTATTGATTTATGCAGCTTATAATTTCTTACCACCATTTGTTGGGGCTGTAATGCTAGCTACGATCATAGGTATTATTATTTCTACAGCAGATTCATTTTTACTTGTTCCGACAACAATTCTAATCAATGATATTTATTTAAGATATTCTAATAAGCAATATTCTGATAAGACAATTGTAACGCTTAGTAGAATGCTAGTACTGTTATTAGGATTTTTCTCATACTGGGTTTCAAGAATGTTTGCTGCAGATACAACTATTTTTGAAAAAGCGCTTTATGCATTTACAATTTATGGTACAGCAATCACTCCTACATTATTAGCAGCATTCTTTTGGGATAAAGCAACAAAGTACGGTGCCATATCCTCTATTATTTCAGGAATAGTTGCAACAGTCTATTTTGGAAATCAATGGAGTCTTGATGAAGCGGTAATTCCAGCTTTAGCTATTTCATCAGCTGCTTTAGTTTTAATAAGTTACCTGCCACAGTCTGATTAGTAGATCTAAGGTAATTTATTTGAAAGTTTTTTACTAGATAGTAATTTCTAAAGGAGGGCTATTAATAGACTCAATATTATCTTTAATATCGAAAGATCGTCTATAGTACTCGAAAGATTTTTTAGTGCCTTGCCAGTTATCTATACGACTGATTATAGTCATATTTTTATCAGTTATATTTGATGTACCTGTTACTACATGGCCAGTAACATATTTGATATTAGATCTTTTCTGAGCCCAACTAAGATATACTCGTTTTAGCATTCTTGCGTAGCCGTTAGATTTATATTTTTCCATGATTACAAAAGCATAAGTATATAAGGTGTTATACTTGCCAAAATTTTCATCGTTTACTGCCCATGATTCTTGGCGTAACTCTTCTAATGGAATTCCAATGATATAGCCAATAATTTCATTCTGATATCTCGCGATAAATGGTAAAGACTTTTCAGTATTAAAATATTTTTGAATTGTATCTTTTGTTAAGACAGCTTGTCTTCCATATTCCTTAGCTAGATGTAAGGATATTTCTATGAGCTGAGGATAGTCTTCTCTACCAACTTTTTCAACTTTTTCAATTTGAAAAACATTTGTAGATGCAATGATTTTTGTTTTAGAGGAATGTTCAGAGCTATTCATTATGATGGATATTAAAAATTTTTCAATCTAGTATGAAGGCATTTGTTTGATAATGTTAATTAGGTTAAATTTCCCCCATGATATCTTTTAAAGAAAAACTACACAATACAATAAAAGCAAAAAATTCTAACCTATGCGTTGGAATTGATATTGATAAAAAATATTTTCACTCTGATGTCACAATCGAAGAACTTAAAGATTATTCTTTTAAGATTGTGTCAGCTACAAAAGATGTAGCAGCTGCATATAAGCCAAATCTTGCATTTTTTGAGGAATGGGGATCTCAAGGATTTTTATGGCTTGAAGAATTAGTCAAAGAGATTGGAAGTGACCACATTATTATTGCCGATGCTAAAAGAGGCGATATTGGGAACACAGCAAATCATTATGCGAATGCATTTTTTAACCATTTTAATTGTGATGCTATAACCGTAAATCCGTATATGGGAGAAGAGGCTATTGAGCCATTTTGTTCTCGTGAAGATAAAGGAGTTTATGTCCTTTGTAGGACTTCAAACGCATCTGCTAACTATATCCAGGAAAGCATTTTTGATAAAGTAATTGAATTATCAAAAAACATGAATAAGCATGACAATATTGGCTTAGTTGTTGGAGCTACCAATAGCAAAGCAATGAGTGAAGTAAGAAGTACAAACAATTTACCTTTTCTTATTCCCGGTATTGGCGCACAAGGTGGTAGCCTTGAAGATGTTATTAAGATTAATAATAATTATGCAGAATCAACCTTGATTAACGTATCTAGATCTATAATTTTTCCTGGAGATAATGACTCTAAAGGTATTCATGATGCTGCACACAATTTTGTAAATCAAATGAGGTTGCACTTTGAACGATAAAGATTATATAAAGATTTTTGAAGAAACTGAAGCACTGATGTATGGACATTTTGTGTTGTCATCTGGCATGCATAGTGATGCTTATTTCCAGTGCGCTAAAGTACTACAATATCCTAAATATCTATCATTATTTGCAGATATTTTATCATCTCACTTTTCAGATCTTTCAATTGATAAAGTGATTTCTCCTGCAATTGGAGGTATTGTGTTAGGTACAGAGGTTGGAAGACAGCTAAATAAAAGAACAATATTTTCAGAACGAGTTGATGGTGAGATGGAACTTAGAAGAGGTTTCGAAATAAAGCCTGGTGAAAAAATTCTTATTATTGAAGATGTACTTAGTACAGGGGGGTCTATTAAAGAAGTATCAGAGCTAATCAATCGACATAAAGGCGATATTGTAGGTATTGGTATCATTGTTGATAGGAGTATTACACCTGTTCATTTACATGATAATTTTTTTGCAATTACTAAGCAATCTGCAAAAATATTTGACAAAAATAATATCCCAGACCATGTGAAAGATATCCCAGCAATTAAACCTGGAAGCAATGTAGTTGCTTCCGATACAGTTTAGCGATAATAAATGTATAAGAATCTAAAAATCGGTTTAGCCCTTGGTGGAGGTGGAGCAAGAGGCGCTTGTCATATAGGAGTATTAAAGTCTTTAGAGAGTAGAGGTATTATACCTGATATTATATCCGGTACTAGTGCCGGATCAATGATTGGTGCTATGTATGCATCTCATGCTAATGCTGATACTGTAGAAGAAAAATATATCGCGCATGTTAATGGCGAAGATTTTAAAGATTTAGGATTTAGATATATACCTAACAATCAAAAAGATGATTCAGTTTTTTCTCAAGTATTTAAGCAGATAAAAAATCAATATATATTAATGGTAAGCTCAACTAGAAAGTCGCTTATAAAAAATGAGAGATTAGCAAAGGCTGCAAATAACCTATTTGCACATAGCCAGTTCAATGATTTAAAAATACCTTTAATTGTTACTGCTACAGATTTGATTTCGGGAACGCCAATGCTTTATAAATCTGGCAATGTTGTTGATGCGGTTGTGAAGAGTTCATCCATTCCTGGATTTGTAGAACCAACATATATAGATAATAGAATGCTTCTTGATGGTGGAATTGTTTTTCCGACACCTGTACCTCCATTAGTAGGTGAATGTGATTTTATTATTGCAATAAATATTAGCAAAGGATTTAGCACAAATAACTCACCTGGTAATATTTTCGAAATTACTGATCGATCTAGAGATATATCTACCCTGCATTTGAATTCTTACTTACTAAAACAGGCTGACTTTGTTATCAGTCCAAAACATGAAGATCTACATTGGTCTGCTTTTGATAAGACTGAAGAATTTATTAAAAATGGATATAATGCATCAGAATCTGAAATGGAAAAATTGTTAATTCAGTTAGATTCTATGATAGAAGATACTATCGAAATTCCTAAAGAAACATTTTGGAGCAAGCTAAAGAAAAGACTATCTTGTTAGCGCATTAATGAAAAAAATAATTCCAATATTAGCATATTTTTCTATTTTATTTGGCCAGTTTAGTGATCCCGCTGAATTTAAGTTCAATATAAATAATACAAACCAAGGCGAAGTAGTTGTCTTGGAGGTTCAATCAAATATTGAAGATGAATGGCATATCTATGCAATTTATGATGTACCTGAAGGTCCAGAACCAACAGTTATTAATGTTGTATCAGATCAAATTGTTAAGACAGGTAAAATTATAGAGCCAGATCCTATCGTAACATACGATGAAGGTTTTGACAATATTACTAAGTATCATGAAGGCAATCCTTTATTTAGAGTACCTATTGTTTTAGATAAAAATTTACCTAATGGTACATATTCGTTTGATGTGACAATTCAATATCAAGTTTGTACAGGAAATCTATGTTATCCACCTAATGAGTATACTGAAACCGTTGAGTTTGTGTTGGAGAGTGGAAATATCAGAGAACAGTTTACGGTAGATAATTTTGTTTTTTCAAAAGACTCTGTATTTAGTCGTTTAGAGCTTGATGATTCTGATATCGGAGGATTTCTTTTTATTTCACTAATTATGGGGTTTGCTGCATTATTAACACCTTGTGTTTTCCCAATGATACCCATTACAATTTCTTTTTTCTTGAAAAGAGGTGAAGACAAAAATACTTCACCTGTTAAAGATGCTTCAGTTTATATGTTTGGTATTGTTATGACATTTACATTATTGGGAATGTTGTTAGCTATTTTTCTTGGTGCTTCAGGAGCAACACAGCTTGCTGCCAATCCTTATGTAAATTTATTCATTGCCTTTTTATTCATCTACTTTGCTTTTTCACTGTTTGGTTTTTATGAAATTGAGATTCCTCAATCATTAAAACGCTTCTCATTGGAGAGAGAAAATTCTGAAGGATATGCAGGTATATTATTTATGGCTTTAACTTTTACTCTTACTTCTTTTACATGTACGGTGGCATTTATGGGTACAATTCTAGTTGCTGCCTCACAAGGTGATTGGTTTTGGCCTATCATTGGTATGCTAGTATTTAGTTTGGCTTTTGCATCACCTTTCTTCTTCCTAGCTCTTTTCCCACATTATTTGAAAAAATTACCTCAATCGGGCGGTTGGTTAAACTCCATAAAAGTAATTATGGGATTTCTAGAAATAGCAGCAGCTTTTAAATTTATTAGTAATACAGATTTAGTATGGCAATGGGATATATTTACTTACGAGATTGTACTCTATTGTTGGGCAATTATTATGGCTTTATGTGCTTTATATATCGTAGGAATTATTCGATTTAAACATGATTCTACAATAGTAGTTTCTTATCAAAGAATACTAGTCTCTATAAGTTTTTTGATATTAGGATCTTACTTATTATCAGGAAATTTTGGATATAATATTAATGGAACTATTGAATCGTATCTTCCACCAAAAAAAGTCAAATCAAATTTGAATTGGGTACATTCTCTGGATGATGCTTTTATTCTAGCCAATCAAGATAACAAAAAAATATTTATAGATTTTACTGGAGTCACATGTACTAATTGTCGTTGGATGGAAACAAATGTTTTTGCAAAGAAATCAGTAGAAGATATAATGTCAAATTTTGTTTTAGTCAGTTTATATACTGATTCTGGAGATGATTATCTTCAAAAAAGAAATTATCAAATTAATCGATTCAAAACAGCGGCATTACCTTATTATGTTATTTTAGATAAAAATGATTTAGTCATTGGAGAGTTTCCTGGCATGACAAGAGATGTCGACGAATTTAAAAGATTTTTACAGGAAGGGTTAAACTAAGTGTGGAACTTATTATGCATGTTGCCATTTAAATAAAAAGAACATGAAAAGAATACTAATAATATTAATTGCATCATCATCCTTATTTTCTCAAGGATCCGTGTTTAAACAGTTCAGCAATTCATTTGCTGATATCGCTGAAAATGTGAATGAATCAGTTGTTACAATTACTACGACAAATACAGTAACTGCGGGTGAAGATATGCAAAGTATGTATAGATATTTTGGAAGATCTATGCCAGAAGAGTTTGAAAGCAAGTCATTGGGTTCGGGTGTTATTGTGGATGAAGACAATGCATATATTGTTACTAATCACCATGTTATTTTTGATGAAAGAAATGAAAAGCCTGTTGATCAAATTATGGTAGAGTTAATGGATAAAAGAGTTTTTAAAGCTACTGTGATAGGTTTAGATCGAGGTACTGACTTAGCTATCTTACAAATTCAAGCAGATAACATTAAAGCAGTTCCAATTGGCGATTCCGAGATTATAAGAGTTGGAGAGTGGGTACTAGCTATTGGAAGTCCTTTTTCAGCAAATTTGAGTCATACTGTTACCGCAGGAATTATTAGTGCTATAGGTAGAAATAATGTGATGAGAGGTAGCGATACATATCAAAACTTTATTCAAACAGATGCGGCTATTAATCCAGGAAATAGCGGAGGAGCATTGTTGAATATGAACGGTGAGCTTATTGGAATCAATGCAGCAATTGCTTCAGGAAGTGGAAGATCTAATGCTGGAATAGGGTTTGCAATTCCATCAAGTATAGTTACAAAAGTAATGAGGGACTTAATTTCTAAAGGCTATGTAGTGCGTTCTTTTTTAGGTATCTATATGCAAGATATAAGTGAAGATCTTTATGAAACTATGGATCTTAAATCTAGAAAAGGTACTATTGTTAGTGATATTGTAGAAGGAAGCCCTGCTGATAAATCTGGCTTAGAATCAGGAGATGTTATTACTAAATTTGAAGGACAAGAAATCACTAATGGCGCTGCATTAAAAAATCTAGTATCTAGTACTAGTCCAGGTGAAAAAATAACTTTAACAATTTCACGAGAAGGTAAAGTTCAAGATATCGATGTCATACTCGAAGAGAGATCTGGAGCTGAGATGGCAAGCAATCCTAAAAATTCTTACAGTGAATTTGGATTGTCAGTCCTTGATATTACCGATGATTTAATTAATCAATACGATATTCAGCGGTCTATGAACTCCGATATTCAAGGGGTAGTTGTAGTAGATATTGAAGAGGGTGGTATTGCAGAAAAATCAGGTATGGAAGAAGGAGATTTAATTACTCGTATAGGTAGACAGAGAATATCTAGTCTAAAAATGTTTAAAGATGAAATGTCTAAATATGAAGAAGATAAAAAGATTCTCTTCTTAGTTAAGCGTGGTAACGCATCTAGATTTTTAACACTTATAAGATAAATTCTAATCAAATTGCAATAATTCAACATTTCTTATAAGTTCATAGTTAATTCATCATGAGTATAAGAAAAGAAAATCCAAAAATAGACTTTGTATCTAATGAGCACGAAATCCTCGATTTCTGGGAAAAAAATAAAACTTTTCAAAAATTAGTAACTCAAAATTCTGATGGTGAAAAATGGAGTTTTCTAGATGGTCCTATTACAGCTAATAATCCAATGGGCGTTCATCATGCTTGGGGTAGGACATTAAAAGATCTTTATCAAAGATATAAGTCTATGAATGGGTATCAACTTCGATATCAAAATGGTTTTGATTGCCAAGGACTATGGGTTGAAATTGAAGTAGAAAAAGAGCTTGGTATTAAATCAAAAAAAGAAGTTGAAGAGCTTGGAATAGAAAAGTTTGTTAAGCTTTGCAAAGAGCGTGTTATAAAATATTCAGACGTTCAAACTGATCAATCGAAGAGACTAGGCTATTGGATGGATTGGGAAAATTCATACTATACGATGTCTGATGAAAATAATTATGCTATATGGGCTTTTTTAAAAAAATTATTTAATGAAGAAAAAATTTATAAAGGTACAGATGTTGTCCCATGGTCTGGAAGATCAGGTACTTCTTATTCTCAAATGGAGATTATTGAGGGGCGTAAACTAACAGTTCATAAAGGTGTATTTGTTAAATTTTCTTTAAAAGATAAAAAGAATGAAAATATATTGATCTGGACTACAACTCCGTGGACTCTTTCATCAAATATTGCTGTCGCTGTAAATAAAAAAATAAATTATGCAAAAATTCAATTAGCAGATGAATCCATTTATTATGTCGCTGAAAATAATTTAAAATTTCAACGATTAAGCAAAGAGTTTGCAGAAAAAAAGAATTGGATTGATGGCGTACCAAAGCTAAAAACCTTAGATCAGATATTTAAAGAAAGAGGCGGATATAAAATTCTTGAAGTTGTTAAAGGTGAAGATATGATTGGTTGGATCTATGAAGGTCCATATGACCATCTAGAACCACAACAAACTGCTGGAGGGTATCCAAATATCGGCGAAGATAAAAAAGATGATGAATTGACGCCTATACAATGTCATGTTGTAATCGATGGAGGGAAAGACTCCGAAGGTAATGATATGGTAGTAGAAGGAGAAGGGACTGGAATTGTTCATATGGCAGGCGGTTGCGGATCTATAGATAATAAAATTTGCAAAAAAGAAGGTTTTGTAGAAATATCACCTATCGATAACCAAGCAAACTTTCTTGATGGATTTGATTTTATGTCAGGGTTAAATGTTACAGATCCGGATACTGCTAAAAAAATTATACAAGATTTGAAAGATAGAAATCTGTTGTTATATGCAGAAGATTATCCTCATATATACCCCCATTGTTGGCGATCAGGCGATGAGCTTGTATTCAAGCAAGTAGATGAATGGTATATAAATATGGATTGGAGAGATAGAATCAAAAATGTTGTCGGTGATATCGATTGGATTCCAGAATGGGGAGAAGATAGAGAGCATAATTGGCTAGATAACATGGGCGATTGGATGATATCAAAAAAACGTTTTTGGGGATTAGCTCTGCCAATTTGGACTTTTGAAGATGGAAGTTTTTATGTTGTAGGATCAAGAGAAGAATTAAAAGAATTATCTGTTGAAGGTTGGGAAAAATTTGATGGTAACAGTCCTCACAGACCTTGGGTTGACCATGTAAAAATCAAACATCCTGAAACAGGATTAATCGGTACAAGAATTCCTGATGTTGGTAATCCATGGCTTGATGCAGGAATTGTTCCTTTCTCTACATTAAAGTATTTTGAAGATAAAGAATATTGGAATGAATGGTTCCCAGCTGATTTTATTACAGAGTGTTTTCCTGGTCAGTTTAGAAATTGGTTTTATTCTCTATTAGCTATGTCATCTTTTCTTGAGGATGAAGCTCCATTTAAAACCTTGCTTGGTCATGCATTGGTAAAAGATGAAGACGGCAAAGAAATGCATAAGTCATCAGGAAATGCTATTTGGTTTGATGATGCTGCTGAAAAAATGGGTGTTGATGTAATGAGGTGGATGTATGCACGACAAAATGTAGAAAATAACTTATTATTTGGATACGATAAAGCTGACGAAGTAAGAAAACGATTAATTAGTTTTTGGAATATCTATTCTTTCTTTTGTACTTATGCAAGCTTAGATAATTTTAAACCGCACTCAAAAAATATAGATGAAAAAGATTTAACACTTCTAGATAAATGGATTGTTTCAAAAGCTAATTTATTAATAAAAGACTCTACTGCACATTATGATAAATTTGAAGCAGATAAGCTTCTAAAGAAAATTGAATTATTTATTGACGACTTATCTAATTGGTATATTAGAAGAAATAGACGAAGATTTTGGAAGAGCGAAAATGATACTGATAAATTTGTGGCATATCAAACACTCTATGATGTTTTGTTGTCGCTTATCAAGCTCCTCTCGCCAATTCTGCCATTTATTACAGAGCGTATGTATCTTAATATTTCACAAGATGATCCACATGAAAATCATGATAGTATTCATTTGTCTTCTTATGCAAAGCATAACGATGATAAAATTGATATGGATTTACTAAAAAAAGTTGAAACACTTAAAAAAGTTATTGAATCTGGTAGGGCTACAAGAAAGAAAGCTAATATTAAAGTGAGACAACCACTTTCAGATTTAAAAATATATGAAAATGATCCAATACTGACCAAATTTATTTTAGATCAAAAACAGCTTATTTTAGATGAATTAAATATTAAAACAATATCAATCACAACAAGTTTGAAGGATATGGGTTCTTTTTCTATAAAGCCAAATTTTAAGATTCTATCTTCTAAGTTTGGCGAAGAAATGCAAACAGTAATTAAATACATCGCAACTCTTGATCAATATGATGTAATGGATAAGTATTTAAATAACGAGCAAATATCTTCAGGAAAATTTGATATTATAAAAGAAGATATTCTTATCCAAATTCAAGGACATGAAAAAGAAGAGGCATTTTTTTCAAATGATGTTATGGTGTCTATCAGTACTGAAATTGATGAGAGTTTAGCAGCTGAAGGACTAATCAGGGAGCTAATAAGACATGTGCAGGTTATGCGAAAAGAGGCAGATTTTAATGTAGATGATAGAATTGTATTATCAGGAACTTTTTCTAACTACATAAATAGTGCTATAGATACACATAGAGAATATTTGATGAATGAAATTTTATGTACAGATATAGTGGATAGTTTGGATAATTCTGACTATAATTCTGTCTTTAAGTATAAATTAGAAAAATTTAAAATATTTATTAAGAAAAAATTATAAAGAGGAAATCAATTGGCTAAAACAAAATATTCGAAATCAGAGCTACAAATATTTGAAAAAAATATAAATGAGAAAATGGGCGATATTAGTGATAATATTCATGCTACTCGTTCTACCTCATCTAATAAGAGCTCCATTTTTTTAGAAAATAATACGGAAGATCACAATGAAGGAACTGAAGCACATGAAGTAGAAAAAAGCTTTTTATTGATGTCACGCGAATCAGACTATATTGTTAATTTAAAAAAAGCATTACAAAGAATTAAAGATGGTACATATGGTATATGTCAAGTGTATCAAGCTGATCCTAGAAAATGTGAATGTCCTAGCAGTCCTTTGATTGAAAAAGAAAGATTGTTAGAGGTTCCAAATGCAACAAAAGGTGTTTTCTGTAAGCAGAAAAGGAAATTAAATTTAGTATGAATTTTTTTTTACCTTTTTTTATCATCTTACTTGATCAATTATCTAAAATATTAGTTCATGCTAAAATGAATCTATATGATTCATTTACAGTAATCCCTTCTTTGTTAGATTTTACATATATAAGAAATGAAGGGATTGCATTCGGAATTAATTTTCCAGGTGGTAAAATCTTCTTTATTATATTTCCAATATTAATCACCTTTTATTTAATTTCTCTTCTAAAGAATAAAGAGTTTGAAGATAATATATCACAGATTGCTTTATTGCTTATTATAGGTGGAGCTATCGGAAATATTTTAGATAGAATATTCCGTGGTTATGTAGTCGATTTTATAGATTTTCATATTAATGGAGCTCATTGGTATATTTTTAATATTGCGGATTCTTCTGTAACAATAGGATTGTTATTCTTGTTGTATAGTTCTATAATCATTAAGAAGTAAATATATTATGAAAATATCTGTCTCTTCATCCGATGAGCTAAAAAGGCTCGATAGTTTTTTATCTAAAAGATTAGTTCAATTTTCAAGAACTAATATCCAAAAAATGATTTCTAATGGATCAGTTCTGGTGAATCAAAAAACAGTTAAAAAGAATTTTAGATTAAGCTATGGTGATAAAATAGATATTGATCTTGCAAATAAGGTAGATGAAAAGAAAGTTTCTTTAAAAAAATGGGACCATCCATTAGATATTTTATATCAAGACAAAGATTTTGCTATTATTAATAAGCCTAGAGGTGTGATAGTGCATCCAGCTCCCGGAAATCATGATAAGACATTAGTCAATATTCTTTTACATCACTTTGAAAAAGAATTAGGAGATGCAATAGACCCATCAAGGCCTGGTATTGTCCATAGGTTAGATAAAGATACGACCGGCGTAATGATTATTCCTCTCAATGATTACTCTCATTGGAAGATTGCTGATCAATTTAAATCTAGAATCATCCAAAAAGAGTATATAGCATTAACATGGAGTGAATGGAAAGTGGAGTCCGGAGTAATTGATAATATTTTAAATCGTAACAAAAGAAATCCTATCCAATTTGAATCATCGGATGTCGGAAAAAAAGCATTGTCACATTTTGAATTAATCAAATCTGGAGAATATTTATCTGCAGTGCGCTTTTTTCCAAAGACAGGAAGAACTCATCAAATTAGAGTACATTGTAAAGAATTTGGATTTCCTATTTTTGGAGATGAGCTGTATGGCGGAGGAATTAAGAAATCTAAAGAGTTTATGAAAGATACTAAGGCCAAATTAGATAGTTACTTCTCATTAGTTGAGGGTCATTGCTTGCATGCACTTTCCATAGAGTTTGAACACCCTTCAACGTTAGAGAAAGTAAAATTTTCTGCAGAACCAAATAAGAATTTTGATACTATATACAATGCAATTTTAAACGATGAAATTTGAAGATCATAAAAAAGAATTTTTATTATTCTTAGAGCTCGAAAGAGGATATTCAAATAGAACTATTGAATTTTATAACTCTGATCTTAATCAATATTCAAGCTTTATTAGTAAAAACAAGATTCAATATTCTAAGATTAATAAAGATTTAATTTTTGATTTTCACGCTAGTCTAAATAGCTCTATTGGTCCAAGATCTTTTTCTAGAATGTTATCAGCCCTTAGAACTTTTTATAAATTTTTACATACAGAAGGAGTAATTGATGATGTTGTATTAAATGAGATTAAGTCTTATCCTTCTCCAAAATATAAGAAATCAATCCCTACTTTTTTATCAATAAAACAAATTTATACAGTATTAGATAAGATTAATAATGATAAAAAATTATCGGATATTATCAAACTAAGAGATCAGTCTATTATCATGCTGTTTTTTACATCAGGACTTAGACTAGAAGAGCTTAAGTCTATTCAATTAAAGGATATAGATTTCTCGAAGAAGATAATTAGAGTAGTAGGGAAGGGTAGTAAAACAAGATTAACAAATTTCGATAGTGACACCAAAGATTTACTTATTCAATATTTAACAAGTTTAGAAAAATATCCTTTGATAAATACAAACTTCAATAATAATTTGTTCGTCGATGAAAAAAATAAAAATTTATCAAGGCATAATATTCAATATTTAGTAATGAAAAATTTAAAAACATTAACTCTAAATTCCTACGGACCTCATGCATTGAGACATTCTTTTGCTACACACCTTTTAAATAGTGGAGTGGGACTCAGCGCTATCAAATCTTTATTGGGTCATGAGAACTTATCCTCTACTCAAATTTATACACATGTAAGCCTTGGAAAGCTTCAGGAAACAATGAAAAAATCTCATCCAAGAGGAGAAAAATGAATCTAGATTATTTAAATATTAATAATAGTAACTATAAGCGTAATTCTAGCGCTGATTATCTTATTAAGAATTCTCTTTCTTTGAAAGAAGGTGTTATTGGTCTAAATGGTGCATTAATGGTAGATACTGGTGAATTTTCTGGAAGACTTCCTAATGATAAGTTTATTGTAGACGAAGAGAATTCATCTGAAAATATTTGGTGGGGTAATGTAAATCAGAAAATTTCAGAAGAAAATTTTGATTATTTATTAAAAAAAGTAACAGCAACATATAATGAATTAGATAATGACTTTTATGTGTTTGATGGATTTGCTGGAGATGATAAAGACAATAGTCTTAATGTAAGAATGGTAACAAAAAAAGCATGGCAATCTTTATTCGTAAACAATATGTTCATTAGACCTAAAAAAGAAGAGCTAGACAACTTCTCTCCCGATTTTACTATTATCAATGCTTACGACGTTAAAGAGAAGAATTGGAAAAAATATGGATTAAACTCAGAAAATTTTATTGTATTTAATCTCAAAAAGAAAATTGCAATTATTGGTGGAACAGAATATGCAGGAGAAATGAAAAAAGGTATTTTTTCTATAATGCATTACTACCTACCACTTAAAAATATATTATCAATGCATTGCTCTGCAAATGTTTCAAAAGATTTAAGTGAATCGACATTATTTTTTGGATTGTCTGGTACTGGAAAGACTACTTTAAGTACCAATGCTAATCGACCATTAATTGGAGATGATGAGCATGGCTGGTCTGATAATGGAGTCTTTAATTTTGAAGGTGGTTGTTATGCAAAAGCAATTAATTTAGATAGCAATAAAGAACCAGAAATTTATAATGCTATTCAACATGGAGCGCTTTTAGAAAATGTTGTCTATGATCTAGAAACAAAAGAAGTAGATTTTGATGATAACACCAAAAGTGACAATTCAAGAATATGCTATCCAATTCATTTTATTGAAAACTCTTTAGGTTCTAAAGGACTGCCTAGTGCGGGACCTCACCCTAATGCAGTCATATTCCTAACTTGTGATGCCTATGGTATTATGCCACCAGTTGCTAGGCTTGATTCAAGTCAAGCAATGTATCATTTTATCAGTGGATATACCGCTAAAATGGCAGGAACTGAAACAGGAATTATTGATCCTATAGCAGCATTCTCACCATGTTATGGTGGACCATTTTTAACATTACGTCCACTCGTATACGCAAAGCTATTACAAGAAAAATTAGCAAAGCATGACGCTCCAATATACTTGGTTAATACCGGTTGGTCTGGATCTAGCGCAACTTCAGGTTCCAAAAGAATTGATCTAAAACTTACGAAGTATATTATCGATTTAATTACAGATGGTAAGTTAGATTTTAGCGATTCAGTAAAAGATAAATTCTTTAACGTTGATATTCCTCTAAACTTAGAAGGACTAGATAATGATTTCTTAGTTCCTGACCAAGGTTGGAATAATTTAGATGAATATTATAAGACAGGTAATATGCTTACTGATTTGTTTAATAAGAATTTTACAAAATTTGATATTTCAGACTCTGATATTCTCAATGCAGGTCCAAAAAAGCAATCAAACTCATAATCTAATTGGATAGTTTTTGAGCTTAATCAGGCTTATTTTTTCTTAACAGGTAACTATGGCAACATATACACAACTGAATGAACAAGATATCCACTCATTGGCTGACAACTACGATCTGAGAGTTATCAATTTTTTACCAATTGATGGTGGTAGTGGTAATTCTAGCTATATATTAAAGACTGAACAAGCCAGTTACGTGCTAACAGTTTGTGATGACAAAAAAATAGACGAAGTATTTAAAATGGGTCAATTATTATTGTTACTTGAAACTCATAACATTCCTTGCAATCGTCTGATATCGCCGGTGAACAGCGAAATTTTAACCACCTTTACTACCGCTGATGGAGTCAAACCAGTAATACTCAAAAATTATATTGAAGGCCAGGTTATTAAACAATTGGATGAAACTATGTTATTTGAAGTCGGAAGACAAGCAGCTCAACTGAATCAGATATCCCCACCGGATTATTTGCCGACCAATCATTCTTATGGACGTCAATTTTTTTCAAGGGCTATAGGTTTGAATATTGACACTAAGTATGAATCTTGGCTATCTGAAGAAATTGACTACCTAGAAGAGAATATTGCAGAGAACTTACCCCGTGGTTTGATTCACGGTGATTTATTTTATGATAATCTATTATTTGACCCATTGTCAAGTATGCCTGGAGGTTTTAAAGCGATTATAGATTTTGAAGATGCCTGTCATTATCACCTGATTTTTGAATTGGGTATGGGTATCTTGGGTACCTGCATAAATGATATCACAATTAATCTGGATAAGGCACGCTCCCTAGTGAATGGTTATCAGCAAATCAGACCTCTAGAACAGATAGAAAAAGAAAGCTTACAATTGTTTGTACGATATGCAGCAATAGCAACATCCTATTGGCGTTTCAACAAATATAATATAGAAGAACCTAGCCAACACAAAGCAAGTCATCATTTGCAAATGATGAATATTGCAAAGTCGGTCGGTGAGATTTCAAAAACCCATTTTTTTCGTACTATTTTCTCGCGTTAACCACTAACTTACTAAGTGGTAAAAATTACTGAGCTAAGATATAATCGGTAAAATTTTTAGAATATATCCACAAACAATTTATTTAATCTGATTAATGATAGGAATGTAGATATGGCAACTTTGATTTTGCGAAATACTCATCGCATATTAATAAAGAAAATAGAAGCTCTTAATAAAGAGAAGAGAGAGACTTCAGGAAGGATTAGAGAGGCAGCTGATCAAGGAGATCTTAAGGAAAATGCAGAATACCATGCTGCTAGGGAGCATCAGAGTTTATTAGTATATAAGATACAATTAATGCAGTCTCATGCACCATTTAAGATGATTGGAAATAGCGATATTGACAACGAAAATGTAGGGTTTGGTAATAAAGTTACAATCCTTGAAGAGGGCAAAGATAAGGCTGAAGACTATTACATGTTAGGTCCTATTGAATCTGAATTAGATCTTTATCCCTTAGCTGTGACCTATAAGTCACCTTTTGCACGAGCTGTAATAGGAAAAAAGGTTAATGAAGATTTTACATTGGAAATCCAAGGTAATGATATAAAGTTTACTATTACTGCAATTGACAACATTCCTGCAGAATAAAACTCATACCCCGACGGGTTGAAAGAAATTTTTTCCTTCAAATAATTTTGTTCCATTAACATAGCTATAATATTTTCTGCATTCACAGGATAGATATTCAATATCAATAGGCTGAAATGCTCGCTTGGCATCTGGCCAGTATTCTTTTTGCAATTCAATCATCTTGTTACATGTTTCTTGATGATCTTCTAATCCAAGATATTTTTGTAATCGATCTAGATAAGCAACCGCACCAATACCTGTTGGAACATGGCTTGTTGGATGAATAATATCTGGGCGAAACCAAGCCAAATCAATAATAGCCATAAAAATAGGAAAATCATTTTGCATTTTAAAAAGAGTATTGATTGCATTAGTAGCCTTTATTACATCTCCCTTAGCTTCTATAATAATTTTAACTAGCGACTCTTTAATATTTCCAAATAATGTTGTAGATGCATCTAACTGTGAATACTGTATTCCTTCCCAATGTATTGATTCAACAGGATAAGCGTTAAGATTGCACCAAGGCTCAAAAGATTTTAGTTTTTGAAGTAACTTTTCTGGTTGTAGTAACATATCTGAAGATAGTTCATCTAGAGTTTCTGCTCTATTACACCAGCGAGCAAAAAATAAAGCATGAATCAGCATAGGTAAATCTTTTTCTAAGTCTTTAGAAAAGGATATAATAGCTTTGCTACCACGATCATCTTCCCGAAAGATATTTAGGAAACGACCTTGTTGAAAAATAGGATCATCTGTCCAAGGAGATGGGGCACCACCTTCTCTTGCTAAGCGAATTTTTTCTCGTTCACGGCAAAAATCAAAAAAAGCAGATACAGGATCATTTAACGTTAATCCATCAAGTGCTGTAGCGTAAGGATTTTTAAATTTATTCATTAACCTATTTCCTTGCGTTAATCATCAAGTAGAACCCAATACTTATAAAGATTATATTTGATAGCCATACACCTAAGAAAGGCGAAAGTACACCAGCATAACTAAGAGATTGGCCAAATTTTAAGATGATTACATAAGCAAATATCGTTGCCAAACTTAATCCGCCACCAAATGCTAATGTTGTGTTAGATCTAAATACAGATAAAGGTATTCCGCAAAAGATTACAATCAGACTAATAAAGGAATATGCAAGCTTGTAATGTAAATCAACTTCCCACTTTAGTGTATTTACTCCATTACTTTTTAATATTGCAATCTGATCCTTCAAATCATTGTAAGATCGTTCCTCTGATGAACCACTTGTTTGCGTGATATCTTGAGGAGAAAAATTTAAACTCAATAGAGAATCTTGATCAGATCTTGCAAGGATAGTTTCATATCCCGTATCGTCAAATTCTCTTATAGAAAAATTTCTTAACTCCCATTTTAATTCTTCTACATTCCAAATTCCTTTTTTTGCATCAATTCTTTTGCTCATTTTTCCATCATTCAGTTCCATGATATTTAAATTTACTATCACTTGATTCATACTATTGTATTTATCAATTGCAATGAGTTCGTTTTGATTTTTTTGAAAGTATACATTTTCAAAAACTGATTTATCCTTACGAGCACTCTTATTTTTTTGCAAATAATTTTTCTTTAGTTCATTTTGTATTTTATTATTTTTTATAACGACAGTATTATCAAAAAAGAATGATCCAATACTTAGTAATAGTCCTAAAAATAATACAGGAACTGATAATCGATAAAGACTTAATCCGGAAGACTTAAGTACTAACCATTCTTTTTTTTGTACCATCATACCATAAGTAAATACAGATGCTACAAGACAAGTGACGGGGATAGTAACACTAATCATCGAAGGAATAGCAGCAATATAATATTCAATCAAAATAGCATTTGATACTTCGTTGTCAATAAACTTGTTTAGGTTTTCAAAAATATCAACGATGAGCGATATCAAAGTAAAGAATAGAGATACAAATAGAAATGTGATCGAAAATTCCTTAAGAATATAATAGTCAATTTTTTTCATTATATTGTTAACTTACCTAATCATGGATTTAATTAATAATTTTTTTGCAAATTTATCAAATTTCCTTTGGGGAAACTTTGGAGTAGCTAATTTAGTCATTGGTGGGGGTATATTTTTTCTACTTTATTCACGATTAACCCCATTTAGATACTTTAAGCATGCTTTCGACATAGTTCTAGGTAAGTATGATGATCCAGATGATGACGGTCAAATTTCACACTTTCAGGCACTATCTACGGCTCTATCAAGTACAGTTGGGATAGGTAATATTGCTGGTGTAGCAGTTGCTATATCTTTAGGAGGGCCCGGAGCATTATTTTGGATGTGGATTAGCGCTATAGTAGGTATGGCAACCAAATTTTTTACATGCTCTCTTGGTATTATGTTTAGAGGTCATGATTCTGACGGTGAATTGCAGGGTGGACCCATGTATGTTATTGAGCAAGGAATGGGTAAGAAATTTAAATTTTTATCGTATTGGTTTAGTATTGCTGGACTTGTTGGATGTTTATCTTTGCTACAAGTAAATCAATTAACTCAAATATTATCAGATCAACTGATTAAAACAAATCCAAATATTGCTACAGCAATTCCGCTTGATTTAACGATAGGGATTGTTATCGCATTGATAGTATCGGTAGTTATTTTTGGAGGCCTTCAGCGTATTGCAGATGTTGCTTCTAAAGTTGTACCATTTATGGTACTCGTTTATCTTTCTGCTGGATTATTTATAGTATTTTCAAATATTACATTAGTACCATCAATTTTTAATTTAATTTTTACCAGCGCCTTTAATGGGAGTTCAGTTGCTGGAGGGTTTGTAGGAACAGCTGTTGTGATTAGTCAAGGATTTAGAAGAGCTGCATTTTCAAATGAAGCTGGAATGGGTACAGAAGTGATGGCTATTGGAGCATCAAAGAATAATGAGCCAATTAGGTCAGGTCTTGTAGCAATGATTGGCCCAGTGATTGATACGCTTATTGTTTGTACTATTACAGGAATTGTTATTTTATTATCAGGTGACTGGATGACAGGAGAATTTTCTGGAGTTACTCTAACACAAAAATCTTTTGCCAATCATCTTGGTGTTGTTGGTGATTTTATTCTAATTTTTTCAGTAGCAACATTTGCTTTATCCACTATGTTTGGTTATTCATACTATGGGTGTAAATGTGCATCTTATTTATTTGGTACAGGTTCAAAGGTTTATTATAGAATTTTCTATGTTATAACACTTGTTCTTGGTTCTATACTATCATTAGATTTAGCCGTTAATATTGTAGATGCAATGTTTGCTTTAATGGCTTTTCCAACTATGATATCAGCTATTTATTTATCGCCTCATATTAAAAAAGAGGCTAAAAGATATTTTGGCAGTATTTAAAAAAGAGAAATTAAAAATGAAAAAAATTTACATATTTGATATGGATGGAACACTTACTCCATCAAGACGGGAGATGACACCTGACTTTGAAAATTTTTTTTCAAAGTGGGCAAATGAACACACTTTTTTTCTTGTAAGTGGAAGTGACCTAGAAAAAATTAAAGAACAAGTACCACAATATATTCTTGATCTTTCTGAGGGAGTATTTACATGTGGAGGAAATCAATTATGGTTAAATAATGAGCTATCCTATAATCATGAATTTAAACCATCAGAAGATTTATTATCTTTTCTAAAAAAGGAGATAGGTAGAAGTAAATATCCATTAAGAGCTGGAAATCATATCGAAGACAGAGGTTCGATGTTAAATTTTAGTATCATTGGAAGAGACTGCTCGCTAGATCAAAGATTAGATTATTTTGAGTATGATGTGAAAACTCAAGAAAGAGCTAATATTGCTAATGAGATTATAACTAAATGGGATAGTCTTGATGCTGTAATAGGAGGACAAATATCTATTGATATTACACCTAGAGGAATGAATAAATCTCAAGTATTAAATGAAGTTAAAAAGTTTTATTCTGATGAAGAATATATTTTCATAGGCGATAGAACAATGGAGGGTGGTAATGATTACCCATTAGCAAAAATAATGAATGAGACGCCCAATTGTTCTGTGTATCAAGCTGGACAACCTTCAGCTGAAGATGGCTACAAAGACACACGAAAAATATTAGAAAAATTAAGTGATAATCAATAACCAAGATTACAAAAATCTTTTTTTAAAAGAATTAAATAAGCTTCAAGATATGGAGGGCCCGTCATATCTTTATGATCCGATTAAATATATTATAAAATCTGAAGGCAAGAGATTGAGACCATTGATTGTCCAATTCTTAGGTGATGTATTTAATAATGATCCAAAAGATACAATGAATGCTGCTATGGGAGTAGAATTACTACATAATTTTACATTGGTACATGATGACATTATGGACGGGGACGATTTGAGGCATAATGTTGCTACTATCCATAAAAAATGGGATAATGCTCATGCTGTACTATCTGGAGACGGTTTAGGGGCTCTTGGACCAATCTTTATTGGAAAAATAAAAAAGAATACTTTAGATATTTTGATAAGATATAACGAAGTAATATTAGAAATATGTGAAGGGCAAGCATATGATATGGAGTTTGAAACAAGAAATGCTTCTGTTGATGAATATATCTTGATGAGCGAGAAAAAAACAGGCTCTTTATTTGAATTATGTTTTGAGATACCGTCTTTAATCAGTGACGACTATTTACAGTTCAAACCCCAGTTAAAACAATTGGGAAGAAATCTTGGTATAATCTTTCAAATGCAGGATGATATACTTGAAATGTCAACTTCTTCAGAAAATATGGGCAAAGGAACAAGCTCTGATATTGAAAGAAGTAAAAAAACCATTTTATCTAGTATGGCACTAGACTCCGATAGAGATAATTGGAATACTCTTCAAGAAAAAATGAATAGTACTTCTTTGAAAGAAAAAAAGTTGATACTTAGAAATTATTATATAGATACAGGTATTCTTGAAAAATCAGATAAATTATTATTAAATTTTGAAAACAAATGTAAAGATATAATTATATCTTTACCTAATGAGATTCATGATGACATGATTTCATTATTAAGTATGGTTATAAAACGAAAGAAATAAAATGTATAACAAAATTAAAGATTTTCCAAATCAGATATCTGATGGTATAAACGATGTAAAAAGCTTGTCTCTAAGTTTAGATAAAGTGCATAGAGTGGTGTTTATGGGAATGGGAGGTTCTGCTATTGCAGGATCCATAATCAAAGATATATGTCCTCACTTAGAACTTATAGTAGAAAGAAATTATTTTCCAAGCGCTACAATTGATGAAAATACTTTATTAATTATTTGTTCTTATTCTGGAAATACAGAGGAGACTCTATCATACTATAACCATGCATCAAGCCTTACAAATAATATTTTTGGAATAACATCAGGAGGAAAGCTTTTAGAATTATTAAAAAAGGAAAATAGGAATCATTGCATATTAGCTAGCGGTTATCCTCCAAGATCTATTCTTGGTTATGTTTTAACAATTTTAATAGGATTATTAGATGAAGAGGGATTGCTTGAATTGTTGAATATTGAATTACTTCAAGACTATTCTGATAAATTTTCTTCAGAAGATAATGAAGTATTTTCTCTAGCTAAAAAAATTCACTCTACTTTACCAGTTATAATAACTGAAGAAGATTTATCCTCCGTTGGATTTCGTTTAAAATCACAACTAAATGAAAATAGTAAAATGTTGTCTTATAATGTTTCCTTGCCAGAAATGAATCATAATGAAATTGTAGGATGGGAAAGTAAATTAATTGACAAAGATTCTTTCTCTTTGCTTTGGATTGATATTACCTGGCCTGCAAATATTAAAAGAATGAATATCACGAATAATATATTAAAAAAGAAAACTTCATCAAGCCATCATATTCAAATTCCTTCTGATCTCAAGAATGATTTAAGCGGACTATTTTATCTCCTTAATTATCTCGATTGGTTAAGTTATTGGTGTGGACATTTGAATGATGTAGATATTTCTGCTGTCAAATCGATTGATATTCTTAAAAAAGAATTAGCTTAGAATTTTTTAAAAGCTAAAACTGAGTTATGTCCACCAAATCCAAAAGAATTACTAATAGTAATATTTAGGTCTGATTCAATGCTTTTATTTGGAACATAATTTAAGTCACATTCAGGATCGGGAGTTTCGTAATTGATAGTAGGAGGGATTATTCCATTATTCATGGCATAGATACAGGTAATTGCTTCAATCGCGCCTGTAGCACCTAACATATGACCTGTCATGGACTTTGTAGAGCTTACTAATAAGTTTTTTGCAATATCCCTACCAAAGACTTGTTTAATAGCTTTAGTTTCTATCATATCATTATAATAGGTAGATGTTCCATGCGCATTGATATAGCTCACTTCATCTTTATTAATGCCTCCGTCTTTTAAGGCTAGATTAATAGCACTTGTAGCACCTACACCTTCATTGTGAGGTTGAGTGATATGGTAAGCATCATTTGTAATTCCATAGCCTATAATTTCTGCTAAAATATTAGCACCTCTTTTTTGGGCACTATCTAACGATTCTAATATTAGCATAGCTGATCCTTCAGACATAATAAATCCATCTCTATTTTTATCAAAAGGCTTGCATGCATTCTGAGGATTTTCATTGTTTTTTGATAAAGCTTTCATATTTGAGAATCCAGATAAAGTCAGAGGAGTTATTCCGCCTTCAGCACCTCCACATACCATTGCATGTATTTGATTAGATTGAATTAATCTATAAGCCATTCCTATAGCATCACTAGCAGAAGAACATGCAGTAGAAAGAGAAAAATTTGGACCATGAAATCCATGTTTGATAGCAATTTGACCACCTGCAATATTTGGAATCATTTTTGGTATAAAATGAGGAGATACACCTCTTTGGCCTTTCTTTAGTAGTTTGCTTTGTTCTTCCTCTAAAGTGTTCATACCACCTACGCCGGTACCTAAAATTACACCTACATTTGAAGAGTCAAGACCTGAGCTTTTGATAGCTTGATCTGCAGCTATCATAGCAAACATAGTATAGCGATCAAGTTTTCTAGATTCTTTATGTTCAAAAAAAGTCAGAGGATCGAAATTGGTGATTTCTCCAGCAATCTTAACATTAAAGTTTTCGGTATCAAAATTTTCAATGAGTTTAATACCAGATTTACCATGAATTAAATTATTCCAAAGATCTTTGGACGATACTCCCAGAGGAGAAATACTACCTTCTCCAGTAATAACAACTCTATTTGACAAAATTATTTAGCGTGTTTGTTAACATATTCAAATGCAGCACCAACAGTGGTAATTTTTTCTGCATCTTCATCTGGAATTTCTAAATCAAATTCTTCTTCAAACTCCATAATCAATTCTACGGTATCTAATGAATCTGCACCTAAATCATCAAGAAAACTTGCTTCAGGGACTACTCTTGATTCATCAACACCTAATTTATCAATAATAATATTTTTTACTTTATCATTTGATGACATAATTTTTTTCTCCTATTTAATTTAATGATATTCCACCATCTATATAAAATGTTTGTCCAGTAATATAGCTGGCTTCGTCCGAAGATAAAAACAAAATCATTTTTGCAATATCTTCTGGTTTTCCAAATTTTTTCAATGGGATTCTATCTAAATAATTATTTTTTACTGTATCTGTTAAATGTGAAATCATATCTGTTTCGATTACTCCTGGAGCAATACAATTGACTGTAATATTTCTTCGGCCTACTTCTTTAGCAAGTGACTTCGTAAATGCTAATAATCCTCCTTTAGATGCAGAGTAATTGCTCTGTCCCTTGTTTCCATCAGTACCTGAAATAGAAGAAATATTAATAATTCTACCATTTTTACTTTTAATCATATCTTTCAGTAAAATTCTTGTTAAATAGAAGGGTCCATTTAGATTAACATCCAAAACTCTTTGCCATTCATCTGTTTTCATTCTCAATAAAATATTATCCATATGTATACCAGCATTATTTACCAAGATATCAATAGAATCAGCATGTTCTTTTGAAAACGTATATAATTTTTCTATAGATTTTTCATCTGAAATATCACAACAAAATGGAATAATGTTATCAATATTTTGGATTGATTTAAGAGATTCTTCTGAGGTAGCTACTCCAATAACTTTTATTCCATTGGCGGCAAGCATCATAGAAATTGTTTTTCCAATACCCCTTGATGCTCCTGTAACTAATGCTGTTTTACTTGAATAATTAAACATGTAAATATTCCTCTATATCATTATAACTATTAAAACTAGAAATATGAAACAATTCATCTATTTTTTTGATGATTCCTGATAATACTTTCTTAGGACCTATCTCTATAAAATTATTATTTATTTCACCTAATTTTTTAATGCTATCAAGCCATAAAACAGGATTATCGATTTGCTCAATTAAGGCTTTTTTAATTTCATCTGGATTAGATCGTAGCGTTGCATCATAATTTGATACAATAGGAATATTTGGCTCATTAAATGTCGCATTTGAAATAACTTTTTTTAGTTCAGGCTTTGCATCTGACATTAGTTTTGAATGAAATGCACCGCTGACAGGAAGGGCAATAATACGTTTTGCTCCGCTAGTTTTTAATTTCTCAGATATAGATTGAATAGATTTTGCTGATCCTGATATAACAATTTGTTGATCTGAATTAATATTAGCTACTTGAGTATCTGTGCCTTTGCAAATATCTGAAATTTTTTCTTTACTCATTCCTATTACAGCACTCATTTTACCGTCAGTATTTTTTTCACATTTATGCATTGCTTTTGCGCGAATATCTACAATTTGAAGGCCTGTTTCAAATGTATAGGTGCTATTAGCATATAAAGCAGAAAATTCACCAAGACTGTGTCCTGCAACTACTGCAGGTGCATGATTAGTATCTTTGATAATATCAAAAATAATACAGGAATAAATATAAATTGCTACTTGGGCATAGTTTGTCTGTCTGAGAATAGCTTCATTGTCGTCAAACATAATATCAGATATATTATATCCAAGAATTTGATTAGATAAATGAATTTTATCTTTAGCTAATGTAGAGTGTTGATAAAGTTTTAATCCCATTCCAGGACGATGAGAACCTTGTCCTGAAAAAATAAAGCAATCACCCATTAGTTCTGATCGACTGGTTTTCCTTTATGGTACAGGATTCCATCATGATAGTATGCATGATGCGGTAGATGCTGCTCTCCAGTGTTTTTACAGGTAACTGTATGCACTAGAGTAGAAGTATAATGAGTTCTTCTCTTTTTTGATCTTGTTTTGGACTGTCTTTTTTTAGGTAACATTTTCTTTCCTTAACTAGGGTCAATATAAACAAATAAATCTTTGAAATAAAATAATTTTTATAATTCTATTTTAGCTACCCAGCAATCATATCCCAGATCATTTTTGATATCATTTGCAGTCATAGAAGCGTCTTCTTTAGATAAAAAATTTCCATACCTAACTCGATATTTTAATTTTTCATTTGAATCATTTTTTATTATAAAAGCTTCAAAATTATAATTATTCAATACTTTTACTACTTCTTCCGCATCTGCAAAAGTAGCTTTAGCGGCTACTTGTATTGTAAAATATATATTATTTGTTTGTTGATTTAATACTTTTGGTTGTTCTATAATTATATTTTTCTCTAAAACAGTATCTAGCCATTCATCATTTAGTTCTTGGGAATAAATTGTAGAAAAAAGGAATAAGAATAATAAAAAGTATCTAATCATTGAAAAAAAACTTTATTTCTTTATCTGCATTTTCATTGCTATCAGATCCATGTGTAGCATTCATAGATATGTCAGTACCATATTTTTGTCTAATAGTTCCAAGATCAGCTTTCTGAGAATCTGTTGCACCCATTAGATTTCTCCATTCAACAACAGCATTTTCTTTTTCTAGCTTCATTACATGGCATTGATATGATGTCATAAATTCAACTAATTCATCAAAGAAAGGCTTGTCTTGATGAATGTCATAGAAAGCACAAGCTTGTTCATTAGAAAGATCTAGAGTTTTTTCTTCAATAATAGAAAATCCATTATCTAAAATATCTTTTCTAATATCGTCAAGGTGACCTTTTTTCATTGCATCTGGTTTAATAATTGCGAGTGTATTTTTCATGTTTTATCCTATCAATGATTTCATTGTAATGCCAATTTCAGACACTGTGTTTGCTACTGAAATTCCACATTCTTTTAGTATTTTAATTTTAGCTTCAGCTGTTTCAGATCCTTCTGATATTATTGCTCCAGCGTGACCCATTCTTTTTCCTTTTGGAGCAGTCTGACCTGCTATAAATGAAACTACAGGTTTATCTAAATTTTCTTTTACCCATCTGGCAGCATCATTCTCCATATTTCCACCTATTTCACCGATCATAACAATACCTTTTGTATCATCATCATCTTTAAAGTGTTTTAGTATGTCTATCATACTTGAGCCAATAACTGGATCTCCTCCAATACCTACTGCAGTCGTAATTCCTAGTCCAACATTAACTACTTGATCAATAGCTTCATATGTTAGTGTTCCAGATCTCGATAATATTCCAACAGAACCTTTCTTGCATATAAATCCTGGTGTAATCCCAATTTTCGATTCCTCTGCTGTAATTAATCCGGGACAGTTTGGTCCGATTAGAGTGCTGGAAGATTTATCTAGCATATTTTTAACCGTAACCATATCTCTAGTAGGAATACCTTCAGATATACACACTATTAACTCAATATTTTGTTCAATAGCCTCTATGATTGCTTTTGCTGCAAATCTTGGAGGTACAAAGATAACAGTAGCATCAATTTGAAATTCTTTTTTTGCATCACGAATAGAATTAAATACAGGTAGCTTGTTTACTGTGGCTGTTTGCCCACCTTTTCCTGGAGTAACACCACAGACAACTTTTGAACCATATTCCATCATTTGTTCTGCATGAAATGATCCTTCTGATCCAGTAATCCCTTGAACTATTATATTTGTATTTTTATTTAATAGAATTGACATATTATTTTATCATCTCCACAGCTTTTGTTGCAGCTTCATTAATTGTTTCTGCACTTATTAGTTCAATATCAGATTCATCAAGTATTTTTTTAGCCAACTTGGCATTGGTTCCTTGTAATCTTACAACAACTACAACATCTAATTCTAATTCTTTTACAGCCTGTATAACACCGTTAGCTACTCTGTCGCATCGGACAATCCCACCAAATATATTGATTAAAATAGACTTCACATTTTTATCAGATAGGATAATTTTAAAACCATTTTTAATAGTTTCTACGTTGGCAGCTCCTCCTACATCTAAGAAATTTGCGGGTTCACCTCCACAATGTTTGACTATATCCATTGTAGCCATCGCTAATCCTGCGCCATTAACCATACATCCTACATTGCCATCTAGTTTAATATAGTTTAATCCATATTCAGCAGCTTTCAGTTCCAGCGGATCTTCTTCTGACTTGTCGTGATAAGCTGCAATTTCAGGGTGTCTAAATAGAGAGTTAGAATCAATGTCTACTTTTGCATCAAGCGCTATAATTTCTTCGTTAGTTGTTGATACTAGAGGATTGATTTCTAGAAGGGAACAGTCTGATTCGATATAACATTTATATAAATCTTTGAACATCTGTTCTACATTTTCAAATTTTTCAAGTGATAATGATGTAATTATTTCTTTGACTGCACCATCTAGAGCATTAGGTGAATCATCAATCCATGCTTTAATAATTTTTTCAGGATTGTTTTCTGCTACTTCCTCAATGTCAACACCGCCTTCAGTAGAAACTATAAATACATCAGAATTTTTAGATCTATCAAATGTGATAGCAAAATAATATTCTTTTTTAATATCTAAGGCTTCAGTAATGAGAATTTTATTAACCATCTTACCTTCTGGGCCTGTTTGGTGAGTGATTAAGTTCATACCTAAAATTGTATTAGCAGCATCTTGAGCATCTTCAAAAGTAGAACAATATTTTACTCCACCACCTTTTCCTCGACCTCCAGCATGAATTTGAGCTTTAACAATTACAGCTTCACTATTAAAGTCAGTTTGCACTTTTTTAATAGTGTGGTCAATGTCGGTACTATTATCAATAGCATAACCTTCCTGAATAGGAACATTAAACTTTTTAAGAATTTCTTTGGCTTGGTATTCGTGAATTTTCATATTAATCCATGTAAGGATAGCGATAATCCTTAGGGGGTTCAAAGGTTTCTTTAATTGTTCTTGGTGAAGTCCATCTTAAAAGATTAAGCATAGATCCGCCTTTATCATTAGTACCAGAAGCTCGACTGCCACCAAAAGGTTGTTGACCAACAACAGCACCAGTTGGTTTGTCGTTAATGTAGAAATTTCCTGCTGAAAATCTTAATGTAGAGCGTACTTCTTCTACAATATCTCTATCTTCAGAGAAAACACAGCCAGTTAATGCATAAGGAGATGTTGAATCGATTAGCGTTAAAGTTTCTGACCACTGAGCTGTATCATAAACATAAATTGTCAATACAGGACCAAAAATTTCTTCTTCTAATGTTTTAAAATGAGGATCACTAGTCACTATTACAGTTGGTTGAACAAAATAGCCTTTTGACTTATCATATGTTCCACCACATAGAACTTCACAATCACTTGATTCATTTGCATAATCTATATATGAAGATATTTTATCAAATGCTGTTTCATCAATGACTGCATTAACGAAGTTTTTAAAATCTTCTGGCGGCCCTACTTCTATGGTAGCAATTTGTGTGACAAGTTTTTCTTTAATGATATCCCATTTAGTAGAAGGGAGGTAAGCTCTAGACATAGCAGAACATTTCTGTCCTTGATATTCAAATGCCCCTCTTATCATTGCAGTCACAAGACCATCAATATTAGCAGATTCATGAGCAATACAGAAGTCTTTTCCTCCAGTTTCACCAACTAACTTAGGATAACTTTTGTATGTATCTAGATTTTTAGATACACCTTTCCATAAATGTTTAAATGTTTTGGTAGATCCAGTAAAGTGTACTCCAGCTAAATCTCTATGAGCAAGTACCTGGTCACCAATTTTAGGACCGTTACCTGGAATGAAATTGATTACTCCGTCAGGAAGACCTGCTTCTTTGTAAAGTTCCATAATCACATGAGATGAATAGACTGCGCTTGGCGCTGGTTTCCATAATACTGTATTGCCTACAATAGCAGGGGCAATAGCTAAGTTTCCTCCAATACTGAAGAAATTAAATGGAGCAATAGCAAAAACAAACCCTTCGAGAGGTCTGAATTCTAAAGCATTGTGCATTCCTTCTGGAGAGATAGGGGTGAATGTTTCTTGCATTTTATAAGAAAATTCAATACTAAAATTTAAAAAGTCTATGAGTTCACACGATGCATCAACTTCAGCCTGAAAAACACTTTTTCCAATATCGAGCATTGCTGCAGCATTAATTTTATATCTATATGGTCCATCGATTAAGTCGGCAACTTTCTTAAAAATTGAAGCTCTATACTCAAGAGATGTATTTGACCAAGATTTCCACGCCTCAAGAGAAGACTCTATTGCCATTTCGATTTCTTTTTCTCCAGCTTCATGATATGTACCTAGAATATGTTGATGATCATGAGGTTTTGTACATGTCTGCGTATTACCTGTATAATATTCTTTTCCATGAATAATGACTGGAACTTCTTTTTGTCTATTTGATTGTCTTTCAATCTCTATTAATAATGCTTCTCGATGTTTTGAACCTGGTTCAAAATCTAGTATTGGTGCATTCACTGCTTTAAAATTTTTGTCCATAATTTTTCCTTTCTTTTTTAGTGCCTAATATTAGATAAAATATCCTTCATTTCAGAATAATTCTTTACTAAAACTAATTTTTTTCGCAATGCTGACGCATCTGCAAAGCCTTTGAAGTACCAACTGAAGTGTTTTCTCATATTATTTGTACCTACAACCTCTCCATGTGTTTGAACAAGTAAGTCTAAATGCTTCTCACAAACATCTAATCTTTCATTCAAGCTTATCTCATTAAAATCTTCATTTTTCATATATTTTTTAATTTGAGTAAAAAACCAAGGATTCCCAAGTGCGGCTCTACCAATCATAATTCCATCACAGTTTGTCAATGAGAACATTCTTTCAATATCTTCTATAGTTTGTATATCACCATTTCCTATTACTGGAATTTTTACATTTTCTTTTAATTCTTTAATAAGAGACCAATCAGCCTTTCCTTTATAGAGCTGAACAGTTGTTCTTGGGTGTAATGTGATAGCTTTGATACCAATTTTTTCTAATTTTATACCCGCCTCTGTACTCACAATGTTTTCAGAATTCCAACCTGCTCTCATTTTGACAGTTACTGGAACTTCTTTGACAGATTCAACAACTGCAGCAGTGATATCTTCCATTAAGCATAAATCTTTTAACGCTGCGGATCCAGCGCCTTTTTTAGTTACTTTTGGAACAGGGCATCCATAGTTAATATCAATCAAATCAGGCTTAAATTGCTCATAAACTAATCGAGCAGCTTTTTCCATAACTTCAGGAGTGTCTCCAAATATTTGAATACCAATTGGCCTCTCAAATTCTGAAAATTCAATCATTTTTAGAGTTTTTTCATTTTTTCTTATAATTCCATGTGCTGAAACGAATTCTGAATAAACAATACCTGCACCAAATTCTTTCGCAATGACTCTGTATGCATAGTCAGTGACTCCTGCCATAGGAGCTAGAAAGAAAGGGAAGTCTAGCTTTAAAGATCCAATCTCTATTTTTTTATTTAAATCAAACATATTCTTTTTGTTTGTTAGGTTCAATTATTGGTTTAAATTTGCCCGAGTTTAATTAAACTTCAAAGATAAAAGGTTAAAAAATGTCAAGAGTTTGTGAAGTAACAGGTAAAAAAGTAATGCATGGAAACAATGTAAGTCATGCAAACAATAAAACTAGAAGAAGATTCGATGTAAATCTACAGAAAAAAACTTTCTGGGTAGCTAGTTTAAAAAAATCTATTACTCTTAAAGTATCAGCAAAAGGCATTAAAACTATTGATAAAAAAGGTATTGATTCTGTGATTAGAGAATTAACTGCTAAAGGAAGAAAATTTTAAGAATTTCTAAGTTTTTTACTCAATTCTTGAGTAATTATTTTATGATTTATTTTACCCTTTGATTCCTTCATCACTTTACCTATAAAGTAACTCAAGAGCTTGTCTTCGCCGTTTTGAAATCTTATAACTTCGTCTGAATTTTCTTTCAATACTTTATTAATAATCTTTTCTATGTTATTACTTTTATCGTCGATATAGTTACCTTCGTTCATTACAGTTTCTAATGAATTATTAGAGTCAAATAATTTTCTTAAGATTTCTTTCGCAGAATTGGTAGTTATTTTCTCTGAATCACTTAAGGAGATAATTTTTGCTAAATCTTTAGCTAGAATCTTGCTGTGATCAAAAGGAATATTTATTCCATTAAATAATCGAAATAATTCACCTGTAATCCATTTATTAGCATTTTTAGGGCTAACATCGTATTTGAGCATTTCTTCAAAATAAGAAGCAATATGTCTTGTACTAGCAAGAGTGATAGCTTCTTCTGGCTTAAAATCATATTTATCTATCCATTTATTTTCAAACTCAAACGGTAAAGTAGGTAAAATTTCTCTTATAGATTCTATCTTTGAATTTTCAATCGTAACTGGGGGTAGGTCTGGATCTGGAAAGTATCTATAGTCATTAGCATTCTCTTTTACTCGCATAATTTCTGCAGTATTTTTCTCATTATTCCAAGTTAAACTTGCTTGCTTTACTTGCTGTCCATCTTCTAATAGTTGATGCTGTCTTTTAATCTCAGATTCAATTGCTTTTTGTACATTTCTAAAAGAATTAATATTTTTAATTTCTGTTTTAGTACCAAATTTTTTAACACCTTTTTTCTTAATAGATATATTAGCATCACATCTTAATTTTCCTTGTTCCATCTCAGCATTAGAAATCATTATATAGTTAACAATCTGTTTTATTCGTTGAATAAATATTTTTGCTTGTATGGGATGTGTTAATACAGGTTCAGTAACAATTTCTATTAGCGGAGCACCGCTTCTATTAAAATCTACCTGACTGCTATTGCTTGATAGATGATGAGTTGATTTACCTGCATCTTCTTCTAGATGAGCTCTTGTTAATTCAATGTCATATTGTTTGTCGTTCCACCAAATAGGTACAACTCCGCCTGTGACAATAGGTTTATCAAATTGAGATATTTGATATCCTTTTGGAAGATCGGGATAAAAATAATGTTTTCTGGCAAAAGAAAAAGAGGAATGTATATTAGCATTTACCGCACTACCAAATTGAATAGCAAAATCTATAGCTTTTTCATTTATTGAAGGAAGTGCTCCCGGCAATCCAAGAGAGGTAGGGCATGTAAGTGTGTTTGGATCTTTATCATAGGTATATTCACATGTGCTAAACATTTTTGATTTGGTCTCTAGTTGTACATGTACTTCTATACCAATAACAAAATCCCAATCTTTATTAATTGTTTCTATTGTATTCAATTTAGTTGATCTGCGATTAGATTTAGAGCAGATCCGGCCTTAAACCATGAGATTTGATTTTTTGAAAATGTATGAATTGTTTTAATAATATAAGTAGAGCCATCTGGCTTATTTAAGCTTAGATCAATATTATTTTTTGGACTAAATCTATTTATATCGATAGTTGATATAGTATCAAAAGCTTCAATCTTATCATAGTCTGACTTGTTTTGAAATATTAAAGGTAAGATACCTTGTTTTTTTAGGTTGGTTTGAGCGATTCTTGCAAAGCTTTTTGCTAAAACAATTTTACATCCCATAAATCTTGGTTCCATAGCTGCATGTTCTCTACTAGATCCTTCTCCATAATTTTCATCAGCGACTGCTATCCAATCAATAGAATTTGAGCTATAATATTTTGCAACTTCATAAATATCACCTTTTTCTTTGGTATCAGTATTTATTGCTTCTCCAGTAGATTGCGTATATGCATTTAATGCACCAGAGTACATGTTTTGAGATATGTTTTCAAGATGTCCTCTATATTTTAGCCAAGGTCCAGCTGGAGATACATGATCGGTAGTACACTTTCCTTCAGCTTTTAATAAAACGCGTAAATTTTTAAAATCTTTATTGTTCCACTCTTTGAATGGTTCTAATTTTTGTAATCGCTTACTACTCTTGTCTATAATAATTTCTGCAGATGGATTTAAGGCTCCACTTAAGAAGTCACTACTATCTACATCCTCAAAGCCGTCAACGGGTAATTCTGACCCAATAGGAGGGTTAAACATAAATTTATTACCATCTTCCATTAAAATAGAATCTTTTGAAGGATTAAAACTAAGCTTGCCTGCTATAGCTAGTGCGGTTACAATTTCTGGACTCGCTACAAAAGATTCAGTAGCTGCATTTCCATCATTTCTTTTCGCAAAATTTCTATTAAATGATGTAATGATAGTATTTTTCTCTCCATCTTTAACGCCAGATCTCTTCCATTGTCCAATACATGGTCCGCAAGCATTAGCAAGTACTTTACCACCAAGTTTCTGAAAAATTTCTGTATATCCATCACGTTCCATAGTAGCCTTTATTTGATTAGACCCTGGAGTAATATAAAACTCTGATTTAGCTGTTAAGCCTTGATCTAGTGCTTGTTTTGCAACATGAGCAGCTTTTTCAATATCTTCATAAGATGAGTTTGTACAGCTACCAATTAGTCCAACTTTTAGATCATCATCGTAATTATTATTTTTAATAGCTAGTGGCATATCTGATACTTTTCTAGAAAGGTCAGGACTGTATGGACCAACAATATGAGGTTCAAGTTCAGATAAATTTATTTCAATTACTTCATCATAATATTTTTCTGGATTATTTGCTATTTCATCGTCTGCTTTCAAATGATCTTTTAATTCTTCTGCCAATGATGCAATATCAGATCTTGAGGTTGCAACTAGATAGTCAAACATTTTTTTGTCATAAGGAAATAGAGAGGTTGTCGCTCCTACTTCAGCACCCATATTAGTTATAGTTGCTTTTCCCGTACAGCTTATTGTTTTTGTTCCTTCTCCAAAATATTCAATAATTTTTCCAGTACCACCTTTAACTGTCAAGATTCCAGCTAGTTTAAGTATGATATCTTTCGGAGAAGCCCAATTCTTTAATTCTCCAACTAACTTAACTCCAATAACACCAGGCCAATTGACTTCCCATGGAGAATCTGTCATTACATCTACAGCGTCAGCTCCACCTACACCAATTGCAATCATTCCTAAACCTCCTGCATTCGGAGTATGTGAGTCAGTTCCAATCATTAGAGACCCAGGAAATGCATAATTTTCTAATATAGTTTGATGAATAATTCCTGCACCAGGTTTCCAGAAACCAATACCATATTTTTCACAAACAGATATTAGAAAGTTATAAACTTCTTTATTTGTAATAAGTGCATTATTTAAATCATCTTTTGCGCCATTAATAGCAGTAATTAAGTGATCACAATGTACAGTACTAGGAACGGCAGTTGTTTTCATACCTGAATTAATAAATTGAAGCAATGCCATTTGTGCCGTTGCATCTTGCATAGCTACTCGATCAGGTTTTATACAACAAAATGTTTTTGTTCTTTCTGGAATAGATTCTAATGGCTGACTTAAATGTGAAAAAAGTATTTTTTCTGTATAGGTTAATGGTCGATTAAAAAAATCTCTAGCAACAGGAAGAGACTCCATATATTTTGAGTAGGTCTTTTTAACTATTTTAGTTTGGTCCATTATTTTATCCTTCCTAAATTATTTAAATTTAATTACAAAAAAAATAACTAAAACAATGGACCTAATATTAGCATCAAGTTCTCCAAGACGAAAGAGAATTCTAACAGAGTTAGGTTATAATTTTAAATGTATATCGCCAGATATAGACGAGTCAAATATTGATAATCTAAAACCAATTAATTATGTTTTGAATGTATCTGAGAATAAATCCTCTTATATATGGAATAGAAATAAAGAAAGTTGTGTGTTAGCAGGTGATACTATCGTTGATTTTAATAATGAAATTATAGGAAAGCCATCTTCCCAAAGTGAGGCCTTTAAAATTATTAAAAAACTATCCAATCAGACTCATTCTGTTATTAGTGGATTAAGTCTTTTTCTTGATGGAGAAGCTATCAATATTTTTGACAAAACTGATGTTACATTTAAAAAATTATCAGAACCTGTCATAGAAAACTATATTGAATCTTTTGATGTTTTAGATAAAGCTGGTGCCTATAATATTGAAGATGCTGAAAATATTTTAATTAAACATATTGACGGATGTTACAATAATATCGTAGGTTTTCCCTTAAAGAAATTTGAAATGAGTAAAATAAAAAAAATACTAGACAACCTATGATTTTCTATTCAAAATATAAAAGATTTAGACTAGATAATAAAATTTCTCTTGAAGATATTCAACGTAGAACCAAAATAGATCTTGTCAGTCTGAAAGCTATTGAATTAGGTAAATTTTCTGAAATTTCTAACGTTTATGTAAGGCTATTTTTTAAAGCCTATCTTAAAGAAATTGGGGTAGACATTGATGAAGGTATTGAAGAGTTAGATAGCTTTCTTAATCAAAAAAAAATTAATCATAACCCCAGAGTTAGAAAGAAGAAAGTAAAAGAAGATGATAAAAGTTTAAAGTTTGTTGATATCATCAATACAGACAATATGTTTAATTCGAATACCTTGATTGGATTAGCTATATTTTTTATCCTAGTTCTATTAAGTTTTGCACTCAATAATTCATCAGATGTTTCTAATGTTGATAAAGAAAATGAGCTTAGAATATCTGATTCTAGTTTAGACAAAATATATACCATAAGAAGTCAGGAGATTTTAAGCGAAGAAACTTTTTCCTTTCCAATAACTATTCGATTTCAATCAAATAACGAAAATTATATTGAATATTCAGACAGTATTTCTGCAAAAGAATATTTTATATTTGACGATACAAGTACTAATCAATCTAATTCTTTTTCTGAAATCTGGAATGGAGAAGAAAAAACCTTCTTAATAGCGAATGCAGTTAACTTTGAATTAGTATTTTTTTCTGAAGATACGTTCACAGATTTATCTAAAAGTATAGTTAATGATTTTCCAATAAAAATAGATCTTATAGCAGATCCTTTGTCGGTCTCTATAACGAAGTATATACCAAAAAGTAGATAGTTTTAATTTGTATAATTATCATTTAATCATTTTTTAATCATTTTTTTATCCAATTTATAACAAATTTATTGACATAGATGATGCATGTATAGTAAGATAAGTGGTGAATTGTGGGTTAAATTCCCTTAATTCCCGTTTATTATGCGTAGCCAATATACATTCACAGGACAGTATGATTTTGTTATTGATTCAAAAAATCGAATCAATATTCCATCAATATTTCGTAAACAGCTTCATAAATCAGATAAAAATAGATTTGTTATAACAAGAGGTATTGATTCTTGTATCTGGATATATCCTTTAGGTGAATGGGAAAAAATTGAAAAAGAATTAAGTCAATTATCTTCTCTATCTAAGATAAATCGTACTTTCCTAAGAAATCATTTAAGACATGCTAAAATAGTATCATCAGACGATCAAGGTAGACTTATACTAACAAAAAATTTAATTGAATATGCGAATATTTTAAAAGATATCACCATTATAGGTGTTTTAAATAAAATTGAGATATGGGATAATGCTACATTAGCAGTATCAGATTCCGAACAAAGTATTGATGAAGAATCCTATGAAGATCTTTCCAAGAGGGTCAATATCTGATGACCTCAATTCTGTCGGAAAGCTATAGCCATTACCCAGTTATGCTGACGGAATCAATTGATAATTTAAATATTAAAGAGAATGGATTTTACGTAGATGGCACAGTAGGACTTGGAGGTCATTCAGTTAAAATTCTTGAATATATCAAAAAAGGATTTCTTATAGGTTTTGATAGAGATTCAAATTCAATCAAGATTGCAAAAAAAAGATTAAACTCTTTTGATAATTTTGAGTTAATCCACTCTAGCTATACAAATTTACAAGAAACTTGCGATAAGCTTGATATCGATGGAGTAGATGGAATTTTTTTAGATCTAGGTCTTTCTTCTTTTCAATTAGAAGATAATCAAAGAGGATTTTCTCATCGATATAATTCATCTCTAGATATGAGATTTGATGATAAAGATGATGGGTTGACAGCTGAAGAAATTATTGAAAATTCATCAATTAGAGATCTCACTAATATCTTTAATGAATTTGGAGAAGAAAGAAATTCTTTTAGAATTGCTAGAGCAATCAAAGAATCAAATGAAGAAATCAATGCTGATACACTGGTGAGTATTATCAGTAGAAAAACAGCTTATAAGTATCGAATTAAAACATATTCACGAATTTTTCAAGCACTTAGAATAAAAACAAACAATGAATTAGATCATTTAGAATCATTTTTAAATGATTTTATGGATTTTCTTAAGCCTGGAGGTAGGATTGTAATTATAAGTTATCATTCTATGGAAGATCGAATGGTCAAACATAAATTCAAAGAGTTAAAATTAAATAAAGAACTAAAAGTTCTATCAAAAAAACCTTTTATACCTACAGATGAAGAGATATTTGACAATAAGAGATCTCGAAGTGCAAAAATGAGAGTAGGAGAAAAAATTGGCTAGAAAGAAGAGATTGACAAAAGCACAGATTCAAAAAAGAGAAAATATAAAATGGACTCTAATGTTTGTGCTAACAGTAGGAACAATTTCTTTGTATTTAGCTGCTTTTATAGAGATAGATAAAACTCAATCTAGTATTGATTTTAATCAACAAACATTAGCTCAGTTGAGCAAAGATCTTACATTAAAGATTAATTCTGTGGAGAAAATGAAAAGAGCAGATGTTATTTCAAAAAAAGCAAAAAAAATTGGATTAATAGCAAGTAAACCAGAGACACTTATCGTGAAAATAAGCAATGACTAAAAACTATCTAAAATTTAAAAATAGGATAAGATTTGTAAGCACTGTTCTTGTATTCGTTTGGGCTGTCTTTGTATACAGATTATTTACAATTCAAATCATAGATAGAGTCGATAATCCGCAAGGAATGAAAGTGGAGATGATTAAAGGCAAGAGAGGAAATATTTTTGATGTAGAAGGTAATAATGTTACTCAAAATTTAACTTTCTATACTATTGGAGTACATCCAAAAAAAATAAGCAATAAAGATATTTTTTTAAGAGAATTATCTGATTGCACAGGTACTGATATAGGAATTTATTTTTCTAAGTTCAATGAGGAAAAATCCTACATACCATTGGAAAAAAAGATAATAGAAAATTGTCAAAAATTGAAGTCAAGATATGGTGATGCATTGGTCATAAATCAAGATTATAAAAGATATTACCCTGAGGAAAATTTATTTGGTCAAATTGTTGGATTTACTAATGTAGATGATGTAGGAATTTCTGGATTAGAGTTTCAATACAATAAGTATTTAGAGCCTAAAACAGGGTCAAGAGTCTTTAAAAAGAATGGATTGGGTGAGCGTATTTCCGATCCCACCTTACCATATGAAGCTCCTGAGGATGGATCAGATATCTATTTAACTATTAATAAAGAATATCAAGCAATCTTAAGGGAAGAATTGATTGATCAGGTAGAAAAAACTGAAGCATCTTCTGCTATGGGAATAATATTAAATCCTCAAACAGGAGAAATAGTATCCATGGTTAGCGTTCCAGATTTTAACCCTAATAATCCAGAAGACTTTCAATTAGAGTATCAAAAAAATAGATTAATTTTAGATGTGGTTGAACCCGGATCAACTTTTAAGATTGTTACTATTGCAGCAGCTCTTAAGAGCGATATAGATCCAATGGATGAATACAACGTTGAAGGTCCATATAATTTTCATGATATAAAAATAATTGAAGACTCTGAGCCACATTCAGTACTTACTGTGAAAGAAATTTTAGCTTATTCAAGTAATATAGGTACAATAAAAATTGCCGAATCTTTGGGTAAAAATAAAATTTATAATCAAGCCAAAGAATTTGGTTTTGGATCTAAGACGGGACTGAATCCGATGGGTGAAGCAAGTGGTATAGTTTATGAAACTAAAAAATGGAGCAAATCTTCGATGCATAGTATTCCTTTAGGATATGAAGTTTCCGCTACTCCAATACAGATTGCTATGGCATATGCTGCAATCGCAAATGGAGGTTTTTTATTGAAACCATATATGATTAACGAAGTTAAAAAAAGTGACAATACAATTTTAAAAAATGAAAAAAGATCTAAAAAAAGAATCCTTTCTCAATCAGATGCAGAAATATTAAAAGACATGTTATCACATACAGTTGAAAATGGAAGTGGGAAAAAAGCTCGATTAGCTGGATGGGATGTATCTGGAAAAACAGGAACATCTAAAAAAATTGTAGATGGCCAATACTCAGAATCAGAATTTCTATCTAGCTTTGTAGGATTTTTTCCGAAAGAAAACCCTCAGTTATTAGCATTAATTATGATTGATGGAGCATCAGTTTCAAGAAATTATCATTGGGGTTCTATGTCAGCAGCACCTGTATTTAAGTCTGTGATGAAAAGAATTATCAATATTGATTCAGATATAACTAACAATAAGTCTAAAAAGACTACTAAGGTTAAAAAATCTAATCCAATTTTAATTCAAAAGAATATTAAAAAATCCAAAGATATTCAAATGGTAGAAATGCCAAATTTATATGGTAAAAGCGTTATGGAGGCATACTCAATTTTAAATAAAACAGGTATTAAGGCTCAATTAACAGGCAATGGAGTAATAATTTTTCAATCTGTACCAGTTGGAAAAGAAATACCTAGAAATTCTATATGCATATTAAAGGCCGAAATAGAATCATGAATTTAGATAATAAGAATATTGGTATTTTAGGGTTAGGGGTTAGTGGCTATTCAGCTGCAAAGCTGGCTAGCTCGCTTGGTGCAAATGTTTTTGTATCAGATAGCAAGTCTGATATTAATGATTCATATATGAAGGAATTAACAAATATGGGAGTTGATATTGAATTAGGTCTTCATTCTGAAAAAATTCTTAATTCAGATTTGATTATAAAATCTCCCGGAATACCAAATGATATTGAAATAATTCAAAGCATATTGGACAGCAAAACAGAAGTTATAAGCGAAATTGAGTTTGCTTACAGAATGTCAGATTTAAAAATTATTGCTATTACAGGCACAAATGGAAAAACTACAACGGTGACATGCTTATATGAGGTTTTAAAGAAAAAATTTAACGTTGTAAAAAGTGGAAATATTGGTACTCCATTTTCAGAAATTATTTATAAAGAAAATAAATATAAAACATTAGATACTGATTTCTGCATATTAGAATTATCAAGTTTTCAAATTGATGATATTGATACGTTTAAGCCTGATATAGCAATGATTTTAAATATTTCACCAGATCATTTAGATAGATATGCAGATTTTTCCGATTATTCTAAATCAAAGATGGATCTTTTTAAAAATATGAAGGATAGCGATTTAATAATTTATAATCATGACGATAATATCTTATGTGATGAAGTAGAGAAAAGAGATAAAATTTTTACAGCTTACTCTTTAAATAAAAATTTTAGCATATTTTATCTAAAAGATAAAAAAATAGAATCAGTTCATAGTAAAAAAAATCTACATATAGATGAATGTGAGTTATCGGGAATCCATAATATATCTAATTTTATAGGTGTCGCTACTATTGCTTCACATCTAGGTTTAGATGATAAAGATATCTTTCAATCGTTAAAAATGTTTAAAGGGCTGCATCATAGATTTGAAATATTCAAACAAGTTGATGGTATCAAGTTTATCAATGATTCTAAAGCAACAAATATTGCTTCAGTTAAAGTTGCGATTGAATCTATAGATAGAAATATTGTATTAATAATGGGAGGACTCCCTAAAGAATCTGATTTTTCAGAGATTATACAATATTCTAAATCTATAAAATCTATAATTGCTTATGGGGTAGCATCCGATGATATCTATAATTCATTATCTGATTCATGTAAAGTGTTAAAGATTGAAAAATTTGAACAAGCTATCAATTCTGCAATTGATTTAGCAGAAAGAGGAGATTCTGTATTAATGTCTCCTGGATGTTCTAGTTATGATCAGTTTAAAAATTTTGAAGAAAGAGGCAATTTTTTTAAAAGTATAGTAGAAAGGCACTATTCATGAATATTAAAGAAAGAAAGCAAGATAGATGGTTGTTAGGGACCGTAATAGTATTAGTTATTTTTGGTTTATCGATTCTATTCAGTGCTAGTTGGATAAAATCTCTTGAAGTAACTGATGGAACTTCACGTATGTATTTTTTAAATAATCAATTATTAAAATTTATTCCAGGCTTACTTGTATTCTTAGTTGCATCTCATTTTAATTATAGAAAACTACAATACTTATCTCCAGTATTAATGATAGGTTCATTTTTATTATTAATATATACACAAGTACAAGGATGTAATGGAGACTCTTGTAGATGGCTGTCTGTTGGACCAATCTCTTTTCAGACATCTGACTTAGCCAGATTCTCAGTAATTTTATTTTTAGCTGATTATATAGATAGAAATTATAAATATATGCATGAATTTGTTAAGGGAATTCTAATACCATTATGTTGGATTCTACCTATTTGTTTAATGATTATTATTCAGCCTGATAACTCTACCACTTTAATTCTGATGACCATTGTATTTACCTTACTATTTATTGGAGGCGTATCATTACCTCAGATAGGAACTGTAGGTGTATTGTCTGTGGGAGCAATTTTAATTGCTATAGTAAATAGTAAAAATTATGCATTAAGTAGAATAGTATCATTTCTTGACCCTAGTTCTTCGGGTAGTGTAGGATATCAGTCTAGTCAGGCATTGATTGGATTGAGACAAGGAGGTATTTCAGGAATGGGTATTGGAGACAGTATACAAAAACATTCTTACTTACCAGAGACTCATACTGATTTTATTTTTGCTATTATCGGAGAAGAATTAGGTTTTATAGCAGGATTTATAGTAATGCTCGCTTATGGAATAATTCTAATTAGGGCTATTCAAATTTCTAAAAAATCAAATGATATTTTTGGTATTATTCTCTCTATTGGCTTTGGACTAAGTATTACATTTTATGCATTAATAAATATTGGTGTAGTCATAGGTATTATACCAGTTACGGGTGTTCCGCTACCATTTATTAGCTATGGAGGCTCTTCATTAATTATCAATCTATTAATGGTAGCAATTCTATTAAATATCAGTAAAGCACAGAGAAAATTTAAAGTTAAAAAATGGAGACTCCGAGTTGATGGATAAACATAGAATTATCTTTTGTGGGGGAGGAACTGGAGGACATTATTATCCATTAATGGCTATTAAGAATGAGCTTAGAAAAAAAACAGAAAACCAAAATCTATACTATATTGGTTCAAAATATGGAATTGAGTCCAAAAAGATTTATTCAGAAGATATTAAGAGTTTGCTCATTCCGATTAGAGGTTTTAATAGATCTCTTTCATTCTATGCAATAGCAAGAAATTTCTTCTTATTATTTGAATTATTTTTTGGTTTAATTAGAGTGAGTTTTTTCTTTATAAAAAATAGACCAAATTTAGTAATTGCAACAGGTGGATATGCCTCATTTATACCTCTTCAGATAGCCAAAATATTTAAAGTGCCATATTTTCTTCATGAACAAAATTCATTTCCAGGATTAGTAACTAGAATATTTGGATCGAGTGCAAAAAAAGTATTTCTTGGTTTTGAGAATGCGAAGATCTATTTAAAAAATAGCGATACCATAGTTACAGGAAATCCAATTTATAGGCATAATCGTAAAGACATGTCTCTATCTTTAAATAAGGATAAAAAAACTTTATTGGTATTGGGCGGCAGTCAAGGTTCAGTATTTTTAAACAAAATTATTTCAGAGTCTATTGATAGTAATATGTTAGATAAGATTAACATTCTTTGGATTGTAGGTGTTAATAATTATGAAAAGTATAAACATTATAATACTGAATCAATTAAGGTCCTTTCTTTCGTTGATAATATGCCTTATCTATACAGTTTATGCGATTTGATAGTTTCAAGATCTGGGGCTATGACAGTATCTGAAATATTAGAGTTTAAGAAACCTTCAATTCTTATTCCTTTCAAGTTTTCAGCAGAGAATCATCAAGTCTTTAATGCTAAATATTTAGAAGAAAATTTTGCAGCATTATTAATTCAAGAAAAAGATATATCCACATCTTTATTGTCAAAAAAAATCAATGAAATATGTGAAAATGATAGAATATATCAGTCAATGAAAGAAAATGTTGAAAAAATAAATAATCCCGATTCAATCAATATTATAAGTACTACGATTCTGGAGCATGTATATGCTATCTAGTATAAAAAGAATTCATTTTATTGGCATAGGCGGCATTGGAATGAGTGGAATTGCAGAACTACTACATAATCAAGATTTTACAATTACTGGTTCAGATTTATCTGAATCACCTAATGTTGATAGGCTTAGAGAATTAGATATTTTTATATCAATTGGGCATGATAAAAAAAATATAGCAACAACTGAAATTATAGTCTATTCTGATGCTATTCCTGCTAACAATGTTGAATTGATTGAAGCAAAAGATAGAAATATTAAGTGTTATTCTAGGGCAAAAATGATATCACAACTTGCAAAGTTGAAAAGTTCTACAGTAGGCATTTCTGGAACACATGGAAAGACGACCACAACCTCTATGATTGGTTCAATATTAAAGGACTCTAATTTAGACCCCACTATCATTGTAGGCGGTGTAGTTAAATCAATAAATACTAATTCTGTCTTAGGTTCTGGAGATACATTTGTAGTAGAAGCAGATGAATTTAATAGAAGCTTTTTGGAGCTTTCTCCTACTATAGCAGTGATTAATAATATTGATCTTGAACATATTGATTGTTATGATAGTTTAGAGGACTTAAAAGACGCCTTTATTCAATTTGCTAACTCAGTACCTTTTTATGGAATGGTTAGTATTTGTAAAGATTCTGATAATGCTGCATCTATTATACCATTAATTGACAAGCCGATTGTTACTTATGGCATAGAATCTGATAATGTTGATTTTAAAGCTGTAAATATTATTCATGATAATGGAACGGTTGCATTTGACGTGATTCATCAAAATAAGAATTATTCATTCTCAATGATTGTCCCAGGTTCATATAATATTTTAAATGCTTTAGCAGCTATATCTGTTTGCAAAACTATGGGTTTATCAATAGAAAAAATTAGTAAAAGTTTGAAAAATTTTTCAGGCGTAAAGAGAAGATTTGATATTAAGATTCATAACAAAGACTTAACTATTATTGATGATTATGCACATCATCCAGTAGAAGTGCTGAGTGTTATTAAAGCAGTTAAAAGTAATTGGGATAGAAGATTACTTGTTGTTTTTCAGCCGCATCTTTACTCTAGAACTAAAGAATTTTATAAAGATTTTGCAGAATCTCTTTTAAGTGCTGATGTTGTTTTTATTACTGAAATTTTTGCCTCAAGAGAGAAGCTAGATACTTCTATCAGTTCTAAACATATTAGTGATCACCTTAAAAAATTGAAGCATAAAAATGTGCTTGATACTACTACAGATTCTTTAATTGAAGATATCAAACGTCATTATAATGAAGGTGACATCATTTTGACTGTTGGAGCTGGTAATATTTGGAGATATGCAGATAAATTAACTGAGAATATGCAATGATTGATATACTAAGAAAAGAGATTCTAGATACAACGAATGCAACTATCTCTGTTGATGAGCCAATGAAGAAGCATACCACATATGGCATTGGAGGTCCAGCAGAATTATTTATTTTGCCATCAGATAAGAAAGATCTCATCAATATTGTTCGATTAAGCAAAAAGCATAATCAGCCAGTGACTATTATAGGTTCAGGATCAAATCTATTAATAAGTGACAATGGTATTAAGGGTGTTGTTATATCTATTAAGCATTGCTTGAGAACAATTGATATTGATATAGATAAGATTTATGTAGAATGTGGGATTATGTTGGGTAAGATAGTGAAAGAGTCCATGAAACATGATTTGAAAGGACTAGAGAACCTTATCGGAGTCCCAGGAACACTTGGTGGTGCATTGATGATGAACGCAGGTGCTTGGGGTGGAGAAATTTCTGAAAATTTAGAAAGCGTAGAATTATTAAATAATAAAAATGAAATTGAAGTATTATCTAAGTCAGATATAGATTTTTCCTACAGGTCATCATCTTTTGACAATGATACAATTTTATTATCAGCAATATTTAAACTAAAAAAATCAGAGAAAAAAATAATTCAAGATAATTTTGATTTAGCAAAATCAGGAAGAAAAAATACGCAGCCATTAAATTATCGCTCTGCTGGTAGTGTATTTAAAAATCCTTCTAGCGAACATTCTGCTGGTATGTTAATAGATCAATCAGGATTAAAAGGATCTTCAATAGGGGATGCTAAAATTTCTAATAAACATGCTAACTTTTTTGTCAATGAAGGAAATGCAAAAGCTGATGACATGATATCTCTCATTAAAAAAGCAAAGAATACTGTAAAAGATAAATTTAATATCCAATTAGATTTAGAAGTCAGATTATTAGGTTTTAACTCTGAGGAGATTAATGAATTATGAATAAAAATTTCATAAAGATTTTTGATTCTATTAGTCAACCATTGTTATGTCTATTTCTTGTAGCGTTATCTATTTTTGGTTCTATTAAATGGGCCCAATTCAATGAGATGTTTATTGTAAAAAATGTAAGAATTGAAGGCATAAATTATTTTGATGATACTATGTTAGTAGAGTATAAGGTAGATATAGAAAATCAAAATATTTTCTTTTCAGATTTAAGAGATTATAAAAAGAACATAGAGTCATTAGATCATATAAAAGGTTGTAAAATATCACGAGTATTTCCTAAAACTGTAAAAATAGAAATTTATGAAAGAGAGCCATTAGCTATGATTAGCTCTAATGATTTAATTATTCTTGATGCTGAGGGAATATGTTTGCCTGTTGAGTATTGTGAGATTTCATTACCTATATTATCAAATTTTAAGAATAATCAAGAGCTATACGAAAAAGGCAAGAAAACTAAATCGTCTAACGTTTTGAAGTCTATTGAAGTTATTAAATACTCAAAAGATACCTTCGATTCATTATATAATAATATTTCAGAATTTGTTTTTAATGAAGATAGTGAATATGAGATTATTTTAAAAAACGGAAGAACAAAAATTTTATTGGGCTCTAGTAATATTTTTGCAAAAATAGATTATTTAAATGCATTTGCAAATATATTGCCAGAAGAAAAAACATTAGAGAGCTATAGATATATAGATTTAAGGTATAAGAGACAAATAGTGGTGGATGAAATATAATGAAGAATAGAATACAGGTAGCTTTTGACTTAGGATCTTTTAGTATTAAAGGAGCTGTTGGAAGAATTATAAACGACGATCAAATAGAGATTTTATCTATTCAATCTATACAAACAGATAGTATCAATAATGGAGATATTGTAGATAAAGAAGTATTGCTTCGTGGTTTAGAATATTTAATCGAAAAAATGGAAAAAGATGCAAAAATTAATATCGATGATGATGCATGGGTTTCAGTATCTGGAAAAAATATAAAATCAATCAATTCATCGACTCGTATTAGATCAAAAGATAATTCTGAATTTGAAATTAATAATGGTACAAAACAAAAATTACTAACACAATGTTCTGATATTCAAGTTTCTTCCGATAGATATGTTTTACATAATCTTGAAAGAGGATTTTTTATAGACGGTTCATCTCTCATACGTAATCCTTTGGGAATGATAGGTAGGTCTATCGATGCAAAATCACACGTCATTCATATTAAAAATTTTAATCTATCACAAATCAATCATTGCTTTAGCGATGATTTAAGCATCGAAGTTAATCCTGTATTTGATGGGTTGGCAGCATCCCTAGCAAATCTGAATAAGGATGACCAAAATTTAGGTGTTATGTTCATAGATGTAGGTGCAGATAAGACAAATATGTTGCTGTATAAAGATAATTATCTAATTCACTCTAAAGTAATTCCGCTAGGTTCAAAATCTGTTACAAAAGATATAGCTGCTTATCTTCAAACATCTATAAAGCAGGCAGAAAAAATTAAACATGAACATGTTTCTGCACTATCAGATTTTGCAGATGCTGAATCCAATTTTGAATTATCTATAGAAAACGATGATTTAACAAAGAGTATAAACAAGCAAGAAATATCAAAAATTGCTGAATTGAGATATGAAGATATTATAGATGAAATAAAATCTGAAATGAAATTATTACGTATTGATATTGATGATATAAGGTCAGGTATCAAGATTACAGGTGGTGGGTCTAATGTCAAAAATTTAGATTTATTATTTAAAAAACATTTTGAAAATACAAAATGTGAATATTTACCAATAAGCAATACTGTATTTAAAGAGAATCTAGAAGACAGGAGAGAGCTTTCTACTTTAATTGGTCTTTTATCATGGCCAATATTTAATGTTGAAGATAGTAGTCCAACTGTTGGAATTAAAAATTTTGAATCAATTACAAAGAGCATTTCCAGTGTATGGAAAGGGTTTTTTGAGTAAAAAAAATATAAAAAGGAGATTAATATGTTATTTGAATTTGATGAGTTAGCAAGCCAAAGGGCGAGGATTAAGGTTTTAGGAGTTGGAGGAGCTGGAGGTAATGCAATAAACAGAATGATCACTTCGGGTATGGATGGGGTAGAATTTATTGCTATCAATACTGATGCTCAAGATTTAGGAAGTAATCCAGCAGAAACTAAGCTGCAGATTGGTAAAGACTTAACTAAAGGATTAGGTGCGGGAGCAAAGCCAGATATTGGACGTAAAGCAATTATGCACGATAAAGACGCATTAAAATCGTTAGTAGCTGGATCTGATTTGGTTTTTGTTACAGCTGGAATGGGCGGTGGTACAGGTACCGGTGCAGCTCCAGTAGTAGCTAAAGTTTGTAAAGATCTAGGCATATTGACAGTTTGTATTGTTACTCTGCCATTTGAATTTGAGGGTTCGAAGAAAATGGACTCAGCGCTTAAAGGTGTCGCTTCAATGAGAAATTTTTGTGATACTTTAATTGTAGTGCCAAATGAGAAGTTAATATCTGTAGTTGACAACGCTACAACGTTTGAAGATGGATTTAAAGAATCTGATGCTATCTTGCTGCAAGCTGCTAAGAGTATATCTGATTTAATTAATAAAAAAGGAAATGTAAATATTGATTTTGCTGATGTTAAGTCAGTTATGAGTGGTATGGGAGATGCAGTTATAGGCACAGGAACTGCAAGAGGAGAAGAAAGAGCTGTTTTAGCTGCTCAACAAGCTATTTGTAGTCCTTTGTTAGATTCACATTCGATTAGTGGAGCTCAAGCAGTTTTAGTTAATATAACTGGAAATAAAAAAATGACTTTAATGGAAGTCAATGTTGCTATGAAACTTATTCATGAAGAGGCTGGTAAAAATGTAGATGTGATTTTTGGAGCTCGTGTTGATGAAAATATGGAAGATGAACTCCAAGTTACTGTTATTGCAACCGGTTTTAATCGTCAGCCTATTGAACAAAAAGAAATGTTCAAAGAAAGAGTATCGCATAGCTCCGATAGAAAAAGTGAAGAGCTTATGGATACTCGAAATACAACATTATATCAAAAAAATAATCCACAAGAAGGATTTGAATTTGATGATTCTATAAAAGATGAAGATAATGGAAATGATGGACCTACTCTAGTATTTGATGATTTTGATCAAAGTCAAGATTTAGAGGTCCCTGCTTATATCAGAAAACAAAGATAATTTTGGTTGGCTACCAATAAACGAGATGGCTCCCAACTAATCCTTAGTTTGGGAGCATCTTAAACTCTTTGCTATATTTGTTTTCATCTATAAATTGTAGGCTATGAATAAATTTTGGGAAGATTTAAAAAATAATGTTTCTGAATGGAGTGTAGTTGCTTCAGAAAAAGCAGAAGAGTTTACTCACAACAGTAAGTTGCGTATAGATATCCTCCAGTTAGAAAGAAAACTATCCAGCCTATATGTGAAGCTAGGATTGTATGTCTTTATTAAAACTCAAGAAAAAAATGTACTTAATTTCGTTGGAGATAAACGTTATTTGGGCTTAATTGAAGATATTGTAAAGATAAAAAAAAGAATTTCAGACAAAAAAGAATCTATGCATCATGACAGCAAAGAAGAAAAGAAGGAAAGTGAATAGACTATGATAAAGAAAAAGTTTTTTTCATTTCAATACTTATCATCTGAAAGATTACATCAAATCAATTTTTCAGTATTTAATATTTTTGCTAGCGTTGCATTTATTTTAGTATTCTTTATCGGTATTAATTATTACTTATCAGTAGAATTTTCTAATCAATACTATCAAGATAGATTGCAAGAAACGGATGAAAAATATGCAAATGTATCTGAAGAACTTCTAAATAAGATAACTGAACTTGAAAAAGAATTATTGTTGATAGAAGAGAGAGATAAAGAGCTTAGAACTTATGCTGCAATTCCACCTCTTAGTGAAGATGTTAAGATTCAAGGTACGGGAGGTTCAGTAGAAGAAGTTTCTCTAGAAGATAAAAACCCTACCAGTATTTTATTTCAGCTTAAAGATAAGATTGATTCCTTATCATATACTGTAAATCTTCAAAAAGATAGCTATAACACTATTTTTAATAAAATTAAATCAAATGAAAAGATGTATTCACATGTTCCATCTATCAGTCCCGTAGATGCATATCTGGGATCTGGATATGGCTATAGAACAGATCCAATAGATGGAAAAAGAAGGATGCATCGTGGATTAGACTTTGCTGTCAATCTAAATACGGACGTAGTAGCAACAGGAGATGGTGTTGTTAAAAAAGCTCAATATGATTCTGGTTGGGGGAGATATGTTAAAGTTGATCATGGCTATGGCTATGAAACAATTTATGCCCATTTATATAAGATAAAAGTAAAGAAGGGTCAAAAAATTAAAAGAGGAGAGCTAGTTGGAAAGTCTGGTAATAGCGGAAGAGCAGCTGGTTTTCATTTACATTATGAAGTTCATAAAAATAAAAAAGTAGAAGATCCTGCGAAGTATTTTTTTACAGGATATATAAAGTAGATGCAAACTCTTCCTATTAAAAAATTTGTTCTTGAAACTTATGGATGTCAAATGAATACAGCTGATTCTGAGCTTGTTGAAGGTATATTATTAGACTTAGGCTTAGAAAAAACACAAGATTTGCATGAGGCAGATGCAATCTTTCTTAATACATGTGCTATAAGAGAAAATGCAGAAGTCAAGGTTCATTCACGCTTAGGCAATCTTCGTAAAATAAAGCAAGTGAAGCCAGAATTAATCATTGGAGTTCTTGGTTGTATGGCTCAAAACCTTAAAGATGATTTATTAAAAAATAAACCATATGTAGATATTATTTTAGGCCCTGATTCTTATAGAAATATTCCAAAATTAATGAATAGACATCTCATAGAAAAAAAGAGTATTGTTGATACAAAATTATCAAAATATGAAGTATATGAAGATATGTTTCCAAGTAGAGGAGATACTTTTAATGCATGGGTTTCTATCATGAGAGGTTGTGATAAATTTTGTTCTTTTTGTATAGTGCCTTTTACTAGAGGAAGAGAGAGAAGTAGAAGTGTTGACAGTGTTGTTACCGAAGTAAAAAAAGCAGTAGATGAAGGTTATGTCGAAATCACTTTATTGGGACAAAATGTAAACTCTTATAAACATGAAAAGAAATCATTTGCTGATTTACTATTGGCAGTATCTGACATTCCTGGCGTTAAAAGAATTAGATATACCTCGCCTCATCCACAAGATATCAATGTAGAATTATTGGAAGTAATGGCTTCTAGAGCTAATATTTGTAACTATGTACACTTTCCAATGCAATCAGGATCAAATGAAGTATTAAAGCGTATGAATAGAACCTATACAAGAGAACACTTTTATTATATGGCTAAAAAAATTAGAGAGATCATGCCTAATTGCGGTTTATCTACAGATATTATTGTAGGGTTTCCAGGAGAAACTGATGAACAATTTAGAGAGACCTTAGACTTGATGGAGAAAATCAAATTTAATTCTGCTTACACTTTTAAATATTCTTCAAGACCCTATACAAGAGCAGCTCAATTTTCAGATCAACTTCCAAAACAGCTAAAGAAAGATAGATTGGATGAGATGCTTAAGTTGCAACGAAAGCATACTCTGGAATTAAATATGAAAAAAGTTGGAAATTTTGAACAAGTTTTAATAGAAAAAGAAAGTAAAAAATCTACAAATCATTGGGCAGGAAGAACTGATTCGAATGAATGGGTGATTGTAGAAAAAAATCATAGTAAAATTAAAGATATTATTCCGGTAGAAATTATAGAGGCTAGTGGAGTAATTTTACGTGGAAAAGAAATAACAGGAGCATAATGTTTAGAATATTAAGAGTATTATTTTTCTTAGGTTTTTTAGCAGGAACTTTTTTGCTATTTGATAGAAATAGTGAACCAATTGTGATCTACTTTTTTAGAGATAACGGCTATGCTATCCCTGGATATTTAGCTTTTATATTATTTACAATGATAGGTGTAATTGTAGGATATATCATATCACTCAAATCTGTCTTTTCTTATCGATCAGAAATATCAAAACTTGTTAAAACAAACAAAGATACTTCAGAAGAGCTTGATAGTCTAAGAAATGTAGCGGTTGGCGAAGAGTTTAGCTTTACTGAAAAGGAGTAAATACCCTTGAATATTATCTATTTTTTTATTGTATCTACTATACTCATTATTATTTATTTCGTAAGGAAGAGACCATCACAACAACCAAGCGATATTGAAGTATATAATCAGGCGTTAAAAGCCATCATCGATAACAATCATGAGAAAGCATTTAAAATCTTAAAAAATATCATTGCCAAAGATTCAAACAATACAGAAGCATATTTATTATTAGGGAATCTTTTAAGAGATAGAGATATCAATAAAGCTACTAAGATTCATCAAACCATTATTGTTAGACCAAAATTATCAAAAGAGTTAAAGGTCCAGATTCATCAAGCTTTGGGTCTAGATTACTTAGAGCTTGGAAATACAGTCAGAGCAGAAGATGAATTTAAAAAAATGCTAGATATAGATTCTAAAAATAAATGGTCTTTAGGAATGTTAAAAAATATCGCTACTGAAAATAAATCATGGAATGATGCACTTGAGTATGAAAAAAAGCTAATAAAATACTATCCTGAGATTAAGAAGAGAGATGAATCAAAACTGAATTATTTCGTTGCTATGGATTATAAAGATAAGAATAATGAAAAAAATTATCTGTATTACTTAAAAAAGAGTATTAAGTCAGATCATGTTTATAGTGAATCTTATCTAGAATTATCTTCGCATTATATTGATAATACAGATTTAGCTATGGAGCACCTTATTCTATTTTCTAAAGCAAATCCAAGCGGTAGTGTTACAGCATTCAAGAAAATTGAAAACCTTTTGTTTGATGAAAAAAGATTTGATGATGTAGAGAGTTTATATAGAAAAATTTTAGAAGATGATTTCAATAGCTATGCTTTCAATCGATTGGTTGATATTTACCTTGAAAAAAATGAAAAAGATGAAGCTGTAGAATTGATAGAAAAATTTATGCCAAAATTTGACTACCACTCAAAAAGTTCTAATAAATCATATGTAATACGATTAAATCGAATGAAGGTAGATTCAGATAATTTTGATATGAGAAAAGCTTTATCGAGCTTTTGTAACGATATAATTGAGAATGACAATATTAATTAGAGCAATCCTTATAGTAGTTTGTGTAGTAAATATACTATTTAGCCAAACTACAGATTCAGGAGTCCTTTATCAGGAAGCTACTAATACCGTTGATGCAGATAAGGCATCTAAAATCTATGATAAAATTATCCAGTTAAATAGTAAGTCTGATTATTATTGGTTATCAATATTGAAAAAAGCTGAAATTAACTATGCTATAGGTTCATACATCTCTGCTTCTAATCTATTTAAAGAGTTCAATATCGAAGCCCCAACACATCTAGTGACAGATGATTCAAAAGATCTTTTTTTTAAGTCATTAACCGCCGCAGGACAGATGGATTCTTTAAAGGTTTATCAGAAAAAATTAAATAGCTCAGGGTCTTCAAAAAAATCAAAAACTATTGCAAAGAAAAATAATGTATGGTTTGTACAGTTCGGCGCTTACAGTAAAAAAGAGAGTGCGAATATTTTAAAAGAATCTTTAATAGAAGATGGTTTGTCGGACATTCAAGTAAGTCAAGTTATGAACAGAGGAAAAATGATTTATTATGTTAGAAGTAGTAATGTTAAATCATATGCTTTAGTACAAAAACAAGCAAACAAACTTAAAAAGAAGGATGTTGATTTTATTATATCTGGATATTAAAAGTTTATTTCTTTGCTACTTTATATAATCCAACAATAATAGCTGATATGAGAGCTAATGCTACTATATCATTGTAGGGAGAAGGTAAGGCATATTCAGGCCAGAAATTTTTATCATAGAATAAAGGTATCGCAATAAATATAGCCATTAATGCTTCTCCTGTAATTAAACCTGAAGCCAGCAGTAAGCCATTATTCTTACCTGATTCAGAAGCAGTTTTTCCAGCAAAATGATTAAGCATTCCACCAACAAAAATAGGAAGAGTTAATTCAATAGGAAGATAGATTCCAATCGCAACTGCCAATATAGGTACTCTAAATTCTGAGCCTCTACGTAATTGATATTGATCAAGCATAATAATTAAGATCCCTAATATTCCACCAGCATAAATCATTCCCCATTCTAGATTGCCAGAGAATACGCCATTTGCTACACTAGTCATGAGTACTGCTTGAGGTGCAGGTAAGTCTGAGCTTCCAATGCCATACGCTTCATGTAAGAGTGTTAAAACGATTCCAAGTGTTAATGCAGAGCTAATAACACCTACTAGCTGCATAAGTTGTTGCTTCCATGGAGTAGCACCAACAATATTACCAGTTTTAAGATCTTGTAGATTATCTCCACCAATTGCAGCTGCACAACATACTACTGCACCAATAAGAATAGCAGCAGCAGCTCCTTTGGATGAATCTACATCAAAGAAAGTAATAATTAATAATGAACTGAATAATATTGTGGCGATAGTCACACCTGATATAGGATTATTTGAAGATCCTACTACCCCTGCCATATAAGCAGCAACAGCAGAGAATAGGAATCCAAAGATACACATAATAATAGATAGTATAATTGCAGAAGTCCAAGATGGAATAATATCAAAATATGTAAAGGATATAGGTATAAGCATTAATAAGATAGCTATAAACACATAGTTAATAGGAAGATCCCTCTCTTCTAATGGAACATCGCTAGCATTCTCTCCTAAGGTTTTTAGGCTCAACTGAATACTTTCAACAAGAGGTTTTGCTAGTTGAATAACAGACCAGATTCCACCAACTACCATTGCTCCAACACCTAGATAACGTATTTTTGCATTCCAAATGATATTTGCACCTTCAAAGAAAGAATCACCTTCATGTCCATATAAATAAGAATAAATAGGGATTGCTACCGCCCATGAGATTAATCCACCAGAGAAAGCAAGGATACCAATATTTCTACCTACAATATATCCTACACTAATAAGTGAAGGAGATAAGCTGGCGCCCATTCCAAAAATAGCACCTCTAATAGCTATTGCTCCACCTACAGCACTAGACCAAATTCCAAACGCTAATTCTCCAAGTTTAACTACTCCTCCTACAAGAGCTGATAGCCCAATTAGTTTTAAACTTTCACTTGATTTTTTAGCATCAGATTCATGCCCTGTTTTTAATACAGCGGCAGTTGCAACACCTTCAGGAAACTTTAAATTTGCTTTCAAGATTAATGCGCGTCTTAATGGTACAGTAAATAATGCTCCTAATATTCCACCCACCATAGCAATCTTGGTTACTTCCCAGTAATTAATAGTATCCCAATAGCCTATCAATACAAGAGCAGGAATAGTAAAAATAACTCCAGCCGCTAATGATTCTCCAGCTGATGCAGCGGTTTGTACAATATTATTTTCTAGAATATTTGATTCACGAAATAGTTTTAAGATTCCCATTGACATAATTGCAGCAGGAATAGAAGCAGAGATTGTCATACCTGCATACAAGCCTAAGTAGGCCATTGCAGAAGAAAGAACTATTGATAGAATGATACTTAAAAAAAATGCTTTTACTGTTATCTCTTGTTTCATAATTTCAACTTACAAATTATTTAACAGGGGTGCAATTGCTGAGAACAAACCCTACAACTTGATCTAGATAATACTAGCGTAAGGACATAAAAAAATGAAATATACTTTATCAATATCACTATTACTGACTCAACTCTTTAGCCAGTCTTTGACATTGGCAGGAGTAGTTGTAGATCAAAAGACTGGCTTACCATTAATAGATGCTAATGTGAGTTTTTATATCGAAGATGGAATGTCAATGACTGGGACTAGTACAGACAATCTAGGTAATTTTTTTGCTGAAAATTTACCAGAAGGGGTCAAGAAAGTAGAAGTGTCTGTTATTGGATATACAACACTTTCAATATCAGTAGATGGAACAATACAGACACTACGTTTTCAGCTTCAGAGAAAATCTATTCCCCTTGAAAAAATAGAGGTTTACTCAACATTTCGAAAAGTAAATGAAGGTGACTTAGCTTCATCAGCACGTATCTTTAGAGATGAGCTTAAGATTAGAGAAGGACAGCACTTTGCAGATATTATTCAGAATGTACCTAATTTGAATTATGCGGGTGGAAGCTCACGACCTCGCTATTTCCAAATTAGAGGAGAAGGTTCTACTAGTCGTTATGCTGATCAAGGTCCACCAAGTACATATGTTGGCCTAGTATTAGACGGTATGGACTTATCAGAATTAGGAGTAATTACTCCGTTGTTTGATATGCAGCAAATAGAAGTATTGATGGGGGTCCAAACAAGTATGTTTGGTGCAAACGCCTCATCTGGCTTAATCAATTTTAAAACCAATGATCCTACTGACAAGCAAGAAGGATATGTATTCACACAATATGGTAGTCATAATTCTATTACTAATGGGATTGTTTATAATTTTGCATTACCTAAAGATTGGAGAATTCGACTAGTTGGACATAAACATTTATCCGACGGTTATAAAGAAAATCAATATTCCTCTAGTATGCTAAGTGATAATTTTACTTCAAATAAAAATGAATCATCTATGCGATTGAAAGCTTTGAATCAAACAGATCGTTTAACTCAAAAGTATACACTGATTTATTCTGATTTTAATAACGGCTATGACGAATGGTCTCCAGATAATAATGAAAATAACAAAACATATACTGATAATCCCGGAAAAGACTCTCAAGAATCAAAAATACTGATCGCAGATTATGCATACGATTTGAATGAATTTGATTTAAGTGTAAATATCGGAATGTCAGATAATACGACATTGCATAGCTATGACTCTGATTGGGGAAATAATACATTTTGGGGATCTGATCCATATAATTGGGATGCATCAATAGAAGGATATAGTTATGACTTCTTTGATTCATTTACTAGAGATATTGACACCCAATCTTTTGATATGAGACTTAATTCAAATGAGAGATTTAATGATAATTATGGATTTGTATTAGGTTTATTTTCTTCAAGTTATCAAGAAGATACTAATGCTGCAGGTTATCTATATGGAGGATCTGCTACAGCTCTTTCATCTGGATTTGATATTGATACATTTTCAATTTATGGAGAAGCCTCCTACAATCTTAATGATAAATCATCGTTCTCTTTAGCTCTTAGGAGTGAAGATAGATCAGTACAGTATGCTGATATAAATGATCCTACTCAGAGTTTTAAAGATGAACCTAATCCAAATATGTCTTATAAGGTTTCTTTTGAACAACATCCTATATCAAATCTGCATTGGTTTGCATATTATGCTGCAGGATATCATCCAGGGGGAATTAATCAAAATCCATACTTAGATAGCGATGAAAGAACTTATGATAAAGAATCTTATACAGATATTACTGCTGGAGTTAGATGGTTTAATGATAATATTAAGTTTAGTGGATCTTTATTTTTTTTAACACATGATGATCATATTTTTGAAACAAATGAACAGCTAGATACAACTAATCCCAACGCTTTTGCATTCTTTAAAACAAATGCAGAGTCTGGAGCAGAGTATGGATTAGAATCTTCGGGAGAATTTAAAATAAATGACTCAATATCTTTAACAACTTCATTAGGATTATTGAGCTCAGAAGTAGAATTCGGAGATCATGAAGAAGAAGCTCATGAAGATGACCATGAAGAGTATGAGCATGGCGAAAAAGCACATGCACCAAACTGGAATTATAGTTTTGGAGTTAATTATAACTTCAATCTTGCAAAGAAATTAATGGTAGAAGTATCTGGAAAAGATGGATTTATATATGATGCATCAAATGATGGATATGAGTCTGACCCTTATCATTTATTAAATGCATACTATTCACAGTCGTTTGATAAATTTAATTTAAAAATATATGCAAAAAATATTTTAGATGAATCTTATACAGTCAGAGGATTTATCTTTGGATTAGAGCCACCAATATATGCAACAAAATTATATAAAGCATATGGACCACCAAGAGAGCTTGGGATATCATTAACCTATGGTTTGTAAGCTTCTATTTTCATAACTTGGCACTGCAATGCATTGCTAAGTTATGAGCTCTTCAAAAAACAATACAAAAAGACTATTTATCATTGATGGGTATGCCACTTTATATCGATCACATTATGCTTTAATCAGAAATCCATTAACAAATATTGCTGGTACACCTACCAGCGCTGTATTTGGATTTGCGAATCAAGTATTTCAATTAATTGAAGATGAAAATCCAGATTATCTTGTCGCAGCCTTTGATTCAAAAGGTAAAAATTTTAGACATGAGCTTTATACAGATTATAAAGCAAATCGATCTGCAATGCCCGATGAGATACAAACACAACTTCCATATTTATGGGAACTTTTAGGCGCAATGAATATTCCAATATTAAGAGTAGGAGGAGTAGAAGCAGATGATATTATAGGAACAGTTGCTAAGATGTGCGATAAAGAAAATCTCCAGTGCAATATTGTAAGTGGAGATAAAGACTTTATGCAATTAATTAATGATAAGACGTTCTTATATGCCCCTCAAGCAAGAAAGCGTGCAAAAGAAATATTTGATAATAAAAAAGTATTAGAAAAATGGGGAGTTGGGCCAGAACATATCATTGATTTACTAGGTTTGATGGGAGATAGTTCAGATAATGTACCAGGCGTACAGGGAGTTGGTCCCAAGACAGCAATGAAATTGATACAAGATTTTGGTTCTATTGAAAATATATATGAAGAAATTGATAATATTAGTAATGAAAAAATGAGAGAAAAGTTGTTAAATAGCAAAGACAACGCTTTCTTAAGCAAGCAATTAGTTACTATTTTGACTGATGTAGATATTGGGGCTACTATCAGTGATTTTAAAAAGAAGGAAATGGATTCAAAAAAATTAGAAGATATTTTTAAGGAATTGGAGTTTTCTGGCTTACTTAAAAAAATTGGTTCAAAGGAATCTGTTGAAATCAAAACAGTAAAACGAGAAAAAAAGTATGAAAACCTGACAGATATAGACCAATTAACATCATTTGTTAATTCAGTGAAAGAAAATGAATGGCTATCTGTTGATTTAGAAACTACTTCTATCAATCCTATGATGGCTGAGATTGTAGGCTTTAGTTTTTCTGTCAAGAAAGATACAGGAGTATATATTCCAATACGCTTTAAAGATAAGACAGATAATTTATTTGGAGATGACGACCTTCAGGTTGCCATTGATATTTTAAAGCCAGTATTAGAGAATCAAAATATTCCAAAAACAGGACAAAATATTAAATATGATGCATTAATAATGAAACGATACGGAATTGATTTGAATGGTATTGCTTTTGATACAATGATTGCTGCACACTTGATTAGTCCTAATGTTAGATCGTACAAATTAGACAATTTATCTCTAACACATCTTGGTTATAAGATGGTTCCTATACAAGACTTAATTGGATCAGGGAAGAATCAGATAACCATGGATCAAGTTACCTTAGAGGATGTATCTTTTTATGCAGCAGAAGATGCTGATGTTGTCATTGAGTTGACTGATATTTTTCTTAAAGAACTGAAAAATCAAAAATTATATAACTATTTCAAAACAATTGAAATTGATTTATTACCTGTTTTAATTGATATGCAATTTAACGGGATTTTTGTTGATAAAGATTACCTTGCAATACGTTCCAACGAAATTGGTATAAAAATTGATGTTCTCCATAATCAAATTACAAAATTAGCAGATCAAGATTTTAATGTAAATTCTTCGCAACAGCTTGCGGAGATTTTATTTGATAAATTAAACCTACCGATGATTAAAAAGCGATCGACAGCAGAAGCTGTTTTATCAGAATTGAAAAATAAACATGAGCTTCCAAAGCTAGTATTACAGTATAGAAAATTATTTAAACTAAAGAATACTTATCTTGACCCAATACCAACTAATATTAATCCAGTGTCTAATAGAGTCCACTCTTCATTTAATCAAACTATGACAGCTACAGGAAGACTTTCTTCAAGTAGTCCAAATTTTCAAAATATTCCTATTCGAACAGAAGATGGAAGAGATGTAAGGAAGGCTATTAGAGCACAATCATCAGATTATCAAATTTTTTCTGCAGACTATTCTCAAGTCGAACTAAGAGTTATGGCACACTTAAGTCAAGATGTGGCTCTTATCGAAGCCCTTAATAATGGAGAAGATATACATACATTTACTGCAAAAAATATATTTGATATAGATAAAGATGAAAATGTGTTACCTGAGATGCGACGTACGGCAAAAATAGTCAATTTTGGAATTATGTATGGTGCAGGTCCATTTCGTTTAAGTAAAGAGTTGGATATTTCATTCGGAGAAGCTAAAAAAATAAAAGATGCTTATTTTAGTAAGTATAAAGGTATTGAAGATTATATCGCAAGGTCTAAAGTGCTTATTAAATCTGAAAAATCTGTACAGACACTACTAGGAAGAAAGAGAGCTGTATGGGACTCAGATAGTCAAAATAAAATTAGAAGAGATGCTGCAGAGCGAATGGCTATTAATATGCCCATTCAGGGGACAGCAGCTGAAATGATTAAGCTTGCAATGATTAAAATATATAAAGACCTAAAAGATAAAAATCTAAAATCAAAATTGATTTTACAGGTTCATGATGAGTTGCTTTTAGAGGTTCATAAAGATGAAATAGATTATATATCAGAAATGGTAATTAAAAATATGAAGAACGCAATACAGCTAGACGTTCCAGTAGAAATTGATTGTGGTTTTGGCCCATCTTGGTTTGAGGCACACTAATGAACTATATTGGATCAAAAGTATATATCGATTTAAAGCAATTAGTAAAAAACTATCATCTTTTAAGCAATAAAGTCGGCAATCTTCCTATTATGGCTACAGTAAAAGCTAATGGATATGGTCATGGTGCTGTCGAAGTTTCAAAAGCTTTAGAAAAAGAAGGGGTTAGGTATTTAGCAGTCTTTACAATCGAAGAAGGTATAGAATTGAGAGAGGCTGGAGTTCAATCAGACATTTTACTTTATTCAAAGCTAAATCCTCATGGTATAGATAGCGCTATAAAACATAAACTTACTTTAAACATCTCTTCTTTTGATGATCTAAAAATTTTAGAGACATATAATACACAAGAGCATACACTTAAAGTGCACTTAAAGATAGATACTGGAATGACAAGATTGGGTGTGCCTCATAATCAAGCAGAAGATTTTTTCAAGCAAGCACAAGATATTAACCATATAGAGATTGAAGGATTGTATTCTCATTTTGCAACTGCAGATGAAGGAGATTTAACATATGCAAAATCTCAATTAGGCAAGTTTAATGCAGTGTTAACAGTTGCAGAAAAGCTAAATATTAAACCTTCATTAATTCACTGTAGTAATAGTGGAGCAATTCTAAATTTACCAGAATCACGGTTTAATATAATTCGTACAGGGATGTTATTATATGGAGGATTTCCATCTGATGAAGTACCTCAAGATTTGCCTATTAAACCAGTAATGACTTTTACTGCTCCTGTCGTAGAAATCAGAGATGTAAAAGCAGGAACTCATATTAGTTATGGTGGAGTATATACTACAAAAGAAGATACAAGAATTGCAGTAGTACAAGCTGGATTTGCAGATGGAGTACCACGTCCTTGGTATGTAGATGGATTTGTAAAGTTTAAAGATCAAAATTTAAAGATTACTGGAAGAATTTGCATGGATCAGTTGATGATTGATATCGGATCAGCTGATATTAAGTATGCAGATGAGGTATTAATTTTTGGTTCCAATAAACATGGAACTATTTTAGTGAATGACATTGCTCAAACTATTGATTCTACATCGTATGTACTAGTAACTGCGATTGGAATCCGTCCAAAAAGAATTTATTCTTAGGCCATTATTTTTTATATTATAAAGAGCAAGCAAAGAGCGGAGTAGATGCAGTTTAAGAGCGTATTAATTGCCTAAAAGAACAAAGCAAAGACATCGTTCTTATGATAGATGATTTAAAAGATATAAGGCGTGATCTAAATAGGATTATAAAAAATGGAAAAAAATAAAACAGTTAAAATTGGTGGAGCTTCCGCATTTTGGGGAGATACTAATAATGCAGCAGCACAACTTGTACATAGTAAGCAGATTGATTATCTAGTCTTTGATTATCTAGCAGAAATAACAATGTCTATTTTGGCAGGTGCAAAAATGAAAAATTCTGAATTAGGATACGCTACAGACTTTGTAAAACAAGTTGCTCCATTATTACAAGATATAAAAATACAGGGAATTAAAGTCGTTAGCAATGCAGGAGGTATTAATCCTCAAGCATGTCGTGAAATGTTGCTGGATGCAGCTAAAAAAGCAAACGTTGAATTAAATGTTGCTGTAGTTGAAGGTGATAATCTTTTAGATCAAAAAGATACATTACAAGCACTACCTGTAAAAGAAATGGAAACAGGAAGCTCAATGCCAGAAAATGTAATGAGTATTAATGCATATCTTGGAGCTTCTGCGATTGAAAGTGCTTTAAAAGAAGGTGCAGATGTTGTTATTACAGGAAGATGTGTTGATAGTGCAGTTGTATTAGGTCCGTTAATGTATGAATTTGGTTGGAAGTCCACAGAATATGATTTACTTGCAGCAGGAAGTTTAGCTGGTCATATCATTGAATGTGGTGCTCAATGTACAGGTGGAAATTTCACTGATTGGCATTTAATAAAAGATTTTGATAATATGGGCTTTCCTATTGTAGAAGTACAAGCGAATGGAGATTTCATTGTTACAAAACCAGAAAATACTGGTGGTATTGTATCATTTGGCTCAGTTGCTGAACAATTTTTATATGAGATTGGTAATCCAAATGCATATATCTTACCGGATGTAGTATGTAATTTTACTAATGTTACTATTAAAGAAATTGGAGTCAATCGTGTATTATTTTCTGGTGCAAAAGGTATTGCTCCAACAAGTACCTATAAAGTTTCTGCTACTTATTTAAGCGGTTATCGCGTTACAGTACCAATCATTATTGGTGGTATTAATGCTGTTAAAAAAGCACAAATCACTGCTGATGCTATTATTAAGAAAACTCAACGCATGTTTAAAGAAAACGGTTGGGCTGATTATACAGATAAAAAGATATCTATTATTGGAACAGAGGCAATGTATGGTCATAATGCACTTCCAGTTAAACCGAGAGAAGTATTATTAAGAATTGTGGCAACACATAATCAAAAAGAGGCATTAATTCTTTTATCTAAGGAAATTGCACAAGCATCTACCGGTATGACTCCTGGCTTTACTAACATGCTTGGTGGTAGACCTTCTGTATCTCGATCAATAAGACTATTCTCTTTTCTGGCACCAAAAAATAGTGTAGAAACTGTAGTTGACGTATGTGATAAGAGGTTCGAAATAGATAATGGAAATGAGTTCAGTAATATAGAAGATTTACAGGATGTTGAAATTCCTATACAGGATCTACAACCAACAGATTCAGAAGTATCCTTACTTAAGCTAGCTTACGGTCGTAGTGGAGATAAAGGAGATCATTGTAATATTGGTATTATTGCTAGGCAGTCAGAATATCTTCCATATATTAAGAATTTTTTAACAACTGATCGGGTAGCAAAGCATTTTGCACATGTATTGCAAGGCGATGTTCATTGTTGGGATGTTCCTGGAATACATGCATTAAATTTTCTGCTTAAAAATTCTTTAGGTGGAGGAGGAATGGCAAGTTTAAATATAGATCCACAAGGTAAGGCATATGCACAGCAACTACTTGATATTAAAGTACCAGTTCCAAGTGCTATAGCTGAGGAGATAAGATAATTATGCAATATAACAGAGTGCTTAGAAAAGAATTAGCATTCCAACCGTTACAAAAAAACGATAAACATAAATCGTTTGATGGTTTTTATTTATCAAAACTTCCAGAATTTTTAGAAGGAAAATTATAATTAATTATAGGAAAAAAAATGGCAAAAGAATATAAATCTAAAGTAAATATTGAATCAGAATCTTATCTAAAAAATCGAGATGAAATGCTAAAGCTAATAACTAAGCTACGCAATATTGAAAAAAGAGGTGTTAATGCTTCAGAGCGTAAGCGTTCTCGCTTTGAAGAGCGTGGACAGCTAACCCCAAGAGAAAGATTGAATGCACTAATTGACCCAGGATCTGAGTTTGTAGAATTATATAATATGGCAGGATATTTAGTAGAAGACAATAATCCTGACACTAGCGTTCCTGGAGCAAGCGTAATTGCAGGTATTGGATTCATCAATGACATTAGATGTTTAATAATGGTTGATGATAGCGGAATTAATGCTGGCGCTGCAACAAGTATGACAGTTGATAAAGCAATTGGATGTCTAAAAATTTCTTTAGAAAAAAAGTTACCTTTCGTTCACTTAGTCGAAAGTGCAGGAATTAATCTCATGAATTATAAAGTCGAAATTTGGGCGAGAGCTGGTAAAATGTTTGCAGGTTTAGCAAGACTAAGTGCTGCTGGAGTTCCAACCATAACAGTACTGCACGGCCTTTCTACAGCTGGAGGAGCTTATAATGTTGGAATGAGCGATTATGTTATTGGTGTCAAAAAGAATGGGATGGCTGCATTAGCAGGACCAGCACTTTTAAAAGCAGCAACGAATGAAATATCCTCTAATGAAGAATTAGGCGGTTCTGAGATGCATGCTACAGTTTCAGGTCTTGTAGAATATCTCGCTGAAGATGATATAGATGCCATCAATATTACGAGAGATATTGTTAGCAGTCTTGATTGGAACAGTGCAGCGCTTCCATTAACAGTAAAAGAATATGAAGAACCAAAATATGATGCTGATGAGATTGCAGGTATTGTAAATCTAGATTATAGAAGACTTTATGATGTTAGAGAGATTTTATCTCGTATTGTTGATGAATCTAAATTTATTGAATTCAAACCAAGATATGGATTTACAACGCTTTGTTTTCATGCGGAGATTTATGGTCAAAATTGTGGAATTATTGGGAATAATGGACCAATAGATACCAATGGTGCTACTAAAGCTGCACAATTTATTCAGTTATGCGATAAATCGAATATTCCACTGATATTTATAAATAACGTTACAGGCTTTATGGTAGGAAAGCAATATGAGCAAGCAGGAATGATCAAGCATGGATCTAAGATGATCCAAGCCGTAACAAATGTTACCGTTCCCAAAATAACATTATATGCAGGCGCAAGTTTTGGTGCTGGTAATTATGGAATGTGTGGATATGCTTATGAACCAGACTTTTTATTGTCTTGGCCTAATGCAGTTACAGGTGTTATGGGTGGAAAGCAAGCAGCATCAACTATGAGTCAAGTTATTGCAGCATCAGCTAAAGGTCGTGGCGAAGAGATTGATCAAGAAAAACTTGATGAAAAAGAAAAAGCAATTACAGAACATTTTGACAGTCAATCAAGTGCGTTTTATACATCAGGGCGACTACTTGATATGGGAATCATTGATCCTAGACATACAAGAAAAATTTTAGGGTTTCTTTTAGATACATGTAAAGAAGCTCAAAATCGCACATTGAAATCAAACACTTTTGGCATTGCAAGGATGTAGGAGAGAATTATGACAAAAAATCTACCAAATACAAATAGTATTACACTAGAATTAGATAATAATTGGCTAACGATTTGGCTTAATACTCCAGAAAATCGTAATGCATTAACTGATAAAATGATCGATGATTTCAATAGCGTATTTAAGGTATTAAATAATACTAGAGATATTAGAGGCGTTACTATTAGAGGTAAGAATAATGTTTTTTGTGCTGGCGGTGATTTAAAAGGAATGAGTAAGGTGTTTGATAGCAAAAATCCAATTGAAGATGCCATAGAATTAAGTACAAGAGTAGGACATTTTTTTAAATCAATAAATTCTCTTCCTCAAGTTACCATTATGATTATTGAGGGTGTTGCAATGGCCGGAGGACTAGGCCTTGCGTGTGCAGGTGATATCACAGTTGTGCATTCTGATACAAAATTTGCTTTAACAGAAACTATGATTGGATTAACTCCAGCTCAAATATCACCATACCTTGTTTCAAAAATGGGCTATGCAAATGCTAGGCGCTTAATGTTGACTGCGGCAAGATTTGATGGAAAAGATGCACAGAAAATTGGATTAGCAGATTTTATTTTTAATGATGAAAGCGAAGTAAAAGAAATTGAAAATAAGCTTAAATCTCAAATATTAAAATGTGCACCAGGAGCGATTGCACAAACAAAAGAATTGGTTAATTCTTTTGCAATTAAAGTAGATAAAGATTTTATCGATTTAGCAAGTAAGAATTTTGCTGATCAAATATTAGATGGAGAAGGAAAAGAAGGAATTTCTTCATTTATTGAAAAACGTAAACCAAAGTGGCAAAAATAATTTTATTTAGGAGAAAAAAATGAAATTTACAGATGAACATCACGCATTATATAAAACAGTTAAAGAATTTGGTGAAAATGAAATAAAACCATTTTCCGAAGAATGGGAAAAAGCGGGAATTTATCCAGCCCATGAAATTTTTAAAAAAATGGGGGACTTAGATTTACTAGGAATAACAAAAGATCCCAAATATGGAGGAACAGGGCTTGATTATTCTTTTTCTGTTGTTTTTGCTGAAGCCCTTGGACATGCTTGTAATGCTTCGGCAATAATGAGCATAGGAGTACAAACTGATATGGCAACTCCTGCTTTAGATAAGTATGGATCTGATCTGATTAAGAAAGAATTTCTAGCACCGTCTATATCTGGTGATTATGTTGCTGCTCTTGCAGTAAGTGAGCCAAATAGCGGATCAGATGTTGCATCAATTAAAACCTCAGCAAAAAAAGATGGTGATGACTATATCATCAATGGTCAAAAAATGTGGATTACTAATGCTACTCAAGCAGACTATTTTTGTGTATTAGTGAATACAAGTAATGATTCAGTACATCACAATAAATCGTTAATCGTAGTTCCATCAAATACTCCAGGACTGTCTGTTGGTGATAAAATAGATAAAATTGGAATGAGAGCTTCAGATACAGCGCCAGTTTATTTTGATAATGTAAGAGTACCTCAAGCTTATAGAATCGGAGAGGAAGGTGCAGGATTTACTATGCAAATGAAGCAATTTCAAGAGGAGAGATTATTCCTTACAGCGTCAACTCTTATAGCAATGGAAAATTGTATAAAAGATACTATTGAATATTGTACAGAAAGAAAGGCTTTTGGAAAGTCAATTCTAGATAATCAAGTTATTCATTTTAGACTTGCTGAGCTTCAAACTGAGCTTGAAGCATTAAGAGCTTTAACTTATAAAGCATGCGATAGATTTGTTGATGGTAAGGATGTAACAATGTTAGCATCAATGGCAAAGTTAAAAAGTGGAAGATTGATACGTGAAGTTACAGATTCATGTTTACAATATTGGGGTGGAATGGGCTTTACTACTGAAAATCCTGTTTCTCAACAGTACAGAGATGGTAGACTTCAATCAATTGGCGGCGGAACAGATGAAATAATGCTACAGATTATTTGTAAGCATATGGATACGTTACCGAAAAAATAATTTTAGGAGAAAGTTATAAAGATTCGAGGAGCAAACTAAAACCTAACCAAGGGTAAATGAAAGGAATTAAGAGGTATTTTTTAAACTTTAATCTGCTCCTCATTTTAGTATATGTTTTATATAAAATAATGTTCCCCTTTTTTCTTTTTTTTACTTATTATACAAGCATGATCGCGGGATGGAGCAGCTTGGTAGCTCGTCGGGCTCATAACCCGGAGGTCGTAGGTTCAAATCCTACTCCCGCTACTAACCTCCGTTCAAAAAAGGACAATTAAAAATGGAATTATCAAATAAAAAAGAATACAGTATCTTTCAAAAGATTTTGCTTAACCCTATCTTTCTTTTTCTATTAGTAGCCTCTTCAATGTGGTCAGTATGGGATATAACTAAATCGGAATCTTCTGATGAGTTATTAATGGAAAAAGCAAATGAATTAGCACAAAAATTTATTATTACAGATGGTCATATTGATGTCCCTTGGCGTTTGCATAAGGGTGGATATGAAGATTTATCTGTAAGAACTCCAGGCGGAGACTTTGATTATGTTCGCGCAACAGAAGGCGGACTAGATGTCCCTTTTATGTCAATATATGTTCCTGCTACTTATCAAGTAACTGGCGGAGCAAAAGCAATGGCAGAAGAATTAATTGGAATGGTAGAAAGAATTACAACCGATCATCCAGACAAATTTGAGATTGCATATAACGTTTCAGATGCCGATAGAATTGTTAGTGAAGGAAAGATAGCACTTCCAATGGGTATGGAAAATGGAGCTCCTATAGAAGGAGATTTAAAAAATATTGAATATTTTCATAATAAAGGAATTAGTTATATTACTTTAACTCATTCTAAAGATAATGCTATTTGTGATTCTTCATACGATACAACAGGCACTCATCAAGGTTTAAGTAGTTTCGGCGCAGAAGTAGTTATAGAGATGAATAGAGTAGGAGTTATGGTGGATATATCCCATGTATCTGATAATGCTTTTTATCAAGTAATGGATATTACAAAAGTTCCTGCAATTGCTTCTCATTCTTCATGCAGACATTTTACTCCAGGATTTGAACGAAATATGAGTGATGATATGATTAAACGTCTTGCTGAGAATGGCGGGGTAATTCAAATTAATTTTGGTTCATCATTTGTTACTAAATCATCACAAGATAAGCGTACTGCAAATGGAGAAAAAGTAAGTCAGTATGCAGAAGAAAATAATTTAGAATCTGATGATCCTAAAGTTCAAGAGTTTGCTAAACAAGTTGCTGAAGATAACCCTGTTTTTTGTGATGTAACAGATGTAGCAGATCACATTGATCGTGTAGTAGAATTAGCTGGTATTGAGCATGTTGGTTTTGGATCAGATTATGATGGAGTAGGAGATACTCTTCCATATGGACTTAAAGACCCTTCTGATTTTCCTAATTTAATATATCATTTATTAAAAAGAGGTTATTCTGAAGAGGATATCGAAAAAATATGTTATAAAAATGTATGGCGTGTTTGGAAAGCAACTGAAGAATTTGCTAATTCTCAAAGTTAGTATAGTTCCTATTCAGAAATTTGTCGTAATCGTTCAAAAACAATTGCACTAACAGCTGAAGATACATTAAGAGAATTCATATTATTTGACATTGGAATTGTAGCAGTAAAATCAGAATTTTTTAATACCTGCTTACTCACTCCATTGCCTTCGCCACCAAAGATTAATATGGAACGACCTTTTAACTCTATTGAATACCAATCTTTTGCATCAATATTATTTTCAAAACTTGTAATCCAAAAATCATTTTTCTTAAAATGCTCAATAGTTTGATTAATATTGACTGCAGAATAGAGAGGTATCTTCGCAAAACCTCCTTGACTTACTTGAGCTACCGCACTAGTCATAGACACGCTATTTCTGTCAGTAATAATAACTCCATCAACACTTCCTCCAGCACAAATACGTAGTATCTGACCTAAATTGTGAGGATCTTGAACTTGATCAAGAATAACGTAACATGCATTTTTTTGTTCTGTTACTGGTAGAGATGAGAAGCTTGATGCTTGTGCTTTTATCAATATTCCTTGAGATCTATTACTATTAATCTTTTCCCTGAAACTATGACCATCAAGTATAGTAACTTTATCTTGAGGTATTTTTTCACATAATGTTTTGATACCTTGATGATTATATGCAGGAGAGTTTTTTTCAATATAAATTCGATTAACCTCTATTAGGCTTGACTCAATAGCATCATGACATCCATTGATGCCATACACTGAAATTCGATGTTTTGTAAATTTGTCCATAAATTATGCTTAAATTTAGTAAAAAAATTGATGATAAAAATTAAAGAATCAGAATTAAACTTTTCATTTATAAGATCTCGAGGTCCTGGAGGTCAGAATGTAAATAAAGTTTCTACTGCTGTCCAGTTAAGATATAATATTGTTAATGCTGATATTCCAGAAGATATTAAGAATAGATTTTGTGATAAGTATCATAATAAAATATCAAAAAATGGTGATGTGATTATTGTTGCACAATCCTATAGAACACAAAATAAAAATAAAATAGATGCTATCAAGAGGTTAGAAAGTTTATTTTCAGACATAAAGATTCCTGTTAAACGAATTGCTACGAAACCTTCTTGGAGTTCTCAGGTTAAAAGAGTGAAAAGTAAAAAAAAGAGATCAGTATTGAAGAAAAATAGAAAAAAGGTAATCCTAGATGAATAAGTATATTATTATTCTACTCATATCATCTTTTTTGATAGCTCAAGAAGAAATTGAAAAAAAAGATCTTTCTATTCCACCTCTACTACAAGAAGAAATGACTGATCTTGAACTAATGTTAGTTGCTGATATAAATACCAATGAAACTTTAAGTGAATTTTTAAAACTAAATGTAATTTCTAATTCTTTAAAATTGAATGCACCTCAATATGATCGTTTTGCTAAAAAAAATAATGTTGGAATGTTACTCCCAGTTAATACTTCGTCATCACTTTATCTAGATGCAGGTATTCAAGGTTGGATTGAAGCGAATAAATATGTTCAAGAAAATAATGATAGTTATTCTGTCGGATTTTTTGGAAGTACTGGAGAAAAATTTAGTTATTATAATTCAAGAAAAGGATATATAGATACAGATAATTATTTTAAAGATTCTTGGGATAAGCGATCCACCGATGATTACATTCGCTACATGCACATATCTCCTTATATGCCTGACTCTGAACAAAATACAATATATGACCCCAATCGAACTCAATAAAGCCCTAGACGGTGTCGTAGATCTCGATAATTCGCTGCTTGGGAAACAAGTATTGGGAATTAGTGTGAACTCGAAAGATATTAGTCCAGGATTCGTATTCGTTGCTATTAATGGAACTAAGTTTAATGGAAATGATTTTATAGATGAGGCACTGCTTAAAGGTGCAATATGCGTTATTAGCGATTCAAAAAATATAGAACAGTCTAGTAAAGTTATTAAGGTGAAAAATGCTAGAGAAGCACTTGGAAAAATTGCAGCTAACTTTTATGATCATCCTGAACATAAAATTAAACTTATTGGCGTGACAGGAACTAACGGCAAGACTTCTACAACATTAATATTAAAAAGTATTCTTGAGTCTTACGGTAAAAAAGTGCTTCAAGTTGGAACTTTAGGGATTATTCCAAATATAGTTAACAATGATTTTGGGTTAACTACTCCCAATTCTATAGATATTTTTAAGATACTCAATGCTGCAGTACAGAAAGAGTACGATTTTGTTATATTGGAAGTTTCATCGCATGCTTTGTCACAGAATAGAGTTGATAATCTTAGATTTGATTTTGTAGGCTTTACTAATCTTACTTTAGATCATTTAGACTATCATGGCACTATACAGAAGTATTTTAATGAGAAGAAAAAATTATTTGGATTGATAAAAGACAATGGATCGAGTTTGATACTTAGTGATAGCATATATGGCAAAGATATTTGTAATGAATATGACAACACCAATACTATATCCCTTACAAATAAAGATGCAGATTTTTATTGTGTAGATTTTAATTTAAATCATAATGGCACTACCGCTATTTTTAATTTTAAAGGTACATCTATAGAGGTTATCTCAAAACTAGTAGGAAAGTATAATCTCGAGAATATTATTTTAGCTGCTACAGTTGCTTTTGAAGCAGGAGTTGATATAAAATCTATTAAAGAAGGAATTGCTTCATGTGAATTTATTCCTGGGAGGTATGAATTTATATCAAATAAGGGTCCAGCTATTATTATCAGTGACTATGGACATACTCCAGATGCATATACTAATGTTTTACAATCTATCAAGGATGTATATCATGATAAAAATATTAAAGTTTTATTTGGAGCTGGTGGTAATAGAGATAAGTCAAAAAGAGCAGAAATGGCAAATGCGATAGAAAATTTTGCAGTTCAATGTTATTTGGCTCCTGACAACCCAAGATTTGAAAATATTGATGATATTAATCATGAAGTTGTAAAAGGTTTTTCAAAAAATATTTATCAACTATTCAATGATAGAGAAAAAGGGCTAATAGCAGCACTAGCAGATTTAACTTCAAATGATATCTTAATTATTTTTGGAAAAGGTAATGAAGAGTACCAAGAGATTGGTGGCAAAAAATTACATTATTCTGATAGAAAAATTATAAAGGAATTTTATGAGAATTGATATACAGCAATCTGAATTGTTTACCGCATACTTCTCAAATGAAATTGATTGTAAAATTGATTATTTAATATCAGGTATTAGTACAGATAGTAGAGATATTAGAGATGGTGATTTATTCTTAGGTATTAAAGGAGAGCATTTTGATGGATCTAATTTTATCAATCAAGCTATTAAAAATGGAGCGGTTTGTTGTCTTGTAGAGTCTGGCACTAAATCGGACAATATATTTATTGTTAATGATGTCTCATCACTAATTGGAAAAATTTGTGCTAGATGGATGAATGATTTTGAAGGTTATACTATTGCGGTAACAGGAACGAATGGTAAAACAACATCAAAAGATATGATATATCATATCTTAAGTAAATCAGGCCATCGCGTATGTAAAACTGAGGGTAATTTTAATACATCTATTGGAGTTCCTTTGAGCATATTTTCTTTTTCAGATAATGCGGATTATTATGTACTAGAACTTGGAGCAAATCAAGTTGGAGATATCAAAAATTTGTCATCAATGATTAAGCCAAACTGCGCTATTGTCACCAATATATCTGATGCTCATTTAGAAGGATTTGGTTCTCTAGATAATATTATTAAAGAAAAAACATCTATCTTTGATCATTCAGATATAGGATTTTATAGATCGCAGGTTAATATTGATTATTCAAACCCTAAAATCAAATTATTATCAGATAGTTTAGAAAATTTTCATTATCCAGAAAAGCTCAATTTGATGTTTGATAAAAACAGAACTTTACTTGAAAACGCTTTCACGGTATATCACACTTGTAATGCTATCATAGATATATCTATTGATGATTTCTTTACATTAATTGAGGACTTTTCTTTGCCAAAAGGTAGAGGACAAGTACATCTTCTAGATAATAACATAAAAATGATTGATGATACATATAATGCAAATCCTGAATCTGTTAAAGCAGCAATTGACAATCTTGTAAAGTATGACAATAAAGGAAGAAAGATATTTGTTTTTGGAGATATGAAAGAGCTTGGTATAGATGAGACGAGGTTTCACACACAGATTGGTGAATACTGTTCAGAAAAAATTGATATTATAATGTGTTATGGTGATTTAGCAAAAAATACTATTAATCATAGTAACAAAATTCCAATACAACTACATTTTGATACGAAAGAAAGCTTATCCAAGAAGCTTTGCAGCGAGATTCAAAAAAACGATGTAATTTTATTAAAAGGTTCTCGCAGCATGAAATTAGATTTGATAATAAAAGATATTATAAATTATGTTAAATGAAATATTAGAGCCATTTAAAGATTACTTTAGTTTTTTAAATCTATTTGAATATATCACATTCAGAGCAGGTGCAAGTGCAATACTTTCTCTATTAATCAGTTTTATTTTTGGCCCAGTTGTTGTTAGAAAGTTAACAGAATTACAAATTGGAGAATCCATTGGAGATCATGGTCCAAAAAGTCACCACAAGAAACAGGGTACACCGACTATGGGTGGAGTACTCATTATTCTTGCAACAATTATACCCACTTTATTATTTGCAGATACGAGTAATCTATTTATAAGGATTATTTGTTTTTCAATGGTGTGGATGGGTTGTATTGGTTTCTATGATGATTATTTAAAATCTGTTAAGAAAAGAAAGGGTGGACTAAAAGGAAGATATAAATTAATTGCACAGTCAATGTTAGGTATAGTAATCTCTTTTCTTATTATCCAATCAAATGTATATGGAGAATATACTCTATCTACTTTTGTACCATTCTTAAAAAACGCATCAATCAATTTCTATTATCCTTTAATTTATGCATCCTTTGTAATTCTTGTTGTCTCAGCAACATCAAATGCTGTCAATCTTACCGATGGTCTTGATGGGTTAGCTGCAGGATTGCTTGCAATTTCTATCATTGTATTTGGAGTTATTTCATATATATCTGGTAGAGTTGATTTTTCTGATTATTTAAATATTGCCTATATCCCACTTGCAAGTGAATTAACAATATTTGCTGCTGCATTTTTTGGTGGATGCTTAGGGTTTTTATGGTTTAATGCAAAGCCAGCATTAATTTTTATGGGAGATGTAGGATCCCTTTCAAGTGGAGCAGCGCTAGGAACATTAGCAATTCTATTGAAAAAAGAAGTACTCCTAATCATTGTTGGTGGAGTGTTCGTTATTGAGACATTATCAGTAATTTTACAAGTACTGTATCATCGATGGACAAAGAAGAAGTATGGCACTCCAAGAAAGTTATTTTTAATGGCACCAATCCACCATCATTTTGAACTTAAAGGATGGCCTGAATCAAGAGTGGTAGTACGATTTTGGCTTATTGGAATCTTATTTGCACTACTATCTCTTACAACATTTAAAATTAGATAGAAATGAGAAGAAAAACTGTCACTGTAAATGTTGGTATTGTTAATATCGGAAGTAATCATTCTATCAAAACTCAATCTATGACCACAGCATCAACGCTTGATACTAACGCTAGCGTAGAAGAGGCTATTAGAATTATTGATGCGGGAGGAGAGCTTGTACGATTTACAGCTCCAAATACTAAAGAAGCTGAAAATTTAGAAAATATTAAATCTGCCATAAGAAAAAAAGGATATGATACACCTTTTATTGCTGATATACATTTTGTTCCTAAAGTTGCACTGACTGCTGCAAAAATTGTTGAAAAAGTTCGAATCAATCCAGGAAATTATGTCGATACAAAAAGATTTAAGATTATTGAGTATGATGATGCAACTTATAATAAAGAAGTAAAAAGAATTGAAGAAAAGTTTGTTCCCCTTATTGATGTTTGTAAAGAAAATAATACAGCAATGAGAATTGGTACTAATCATGGATCTCTTTCTGATAGAATTATGAATCGATTTGGAGATACTCCATTAGGTATGGTGGAATCGGCATTAGAATTCTTAAGAATTTGTAATAAGAATGACTTTGATCAAGTGGTGCTATCTATGAAGTCGAGTAATCCACTTATAATGATTCATGCTTATCGATTATTAGTACATAAAATGGAATTAGAAGATATGCATTTCCCCCTTCATCTTGGTGTGACAGAGGCTGGAGATGGTATTGATGGTAGAATTAAATCTGCGCTAGGTATAGGTACATTATTATCTGAAGGTATCGGAGACACTATCAGAGTTTCGCTCACTGAAGATCCTGAATTTGAAATTCCTGTTGCAGATAAGATCTTGAAAAAGATTAATAGCTTAGATGTCAAATATCCAATCGACTATGATGACTCTAGATCAGTTTCATATTTAAAAAGATCTACCAATGGCTGCGCTAATATAGGAGCAAATAATGTTCCAGTAGTAATCTCAACTTCTGGGGAAGCTTTTGAAGACTGTTTACCTGATTATGTGTATATAGAACAGATTGCTAATATCCAAAGTGGTCAAAAATGTATTCTTCCATATGATTTATGGGTTGATACTAAGCAGAGCAACCTGTTTCCTTTTTTTGATTCATTACAGTCTTATAGAAAAGCAAATGCTCTATCAGATGAATTAAATTTTGTACAATTAGATATGAGCAGGTTAACTAATACTATAGTCAGCTCAATGCCATCAAATGTTATTTTTGTATTAAATATTGACGGATATAATAGTTACGACATCAAAAAGAGTTTTAATTTTTTTGAAAAACATAATATTCTAAATCCAGTCGTACTTAAGGGTACATATGATTCCAAAGATTTTGAAGAAATTGTAGTAGAAAGTTCTATTGATTTCGGATCACTATTACTTGAAGGTTATGGTAATGGTTTATGGATAGAGTCTGAAAGCTATTCAGATAAGATTAATGAATTAAGTTTTTCAATACTTCAAAATACTAGGACAAGAATTTTTAAGACTGACTATATATCATGCCCTTCATGTGGAAGAACGAAGTTTAATTTACAGGAAACTACAGCTCTCGTTAAAAAGCATACTAGCCATCTTAAGGGTCTCAAAATATCAGTAATGGGATGTATTGTAAACGGACCTGGAGAAATGGCCGACGCAGACTATGGCTATGTAGGTTCAGGTATTGGATTAATTTCTCTCTATAAAGGTCAGAATGTAGTTAAGAAAAATATTATCAGTGAAAATGCAGTAGATGAGTTAATCACTTTAATCAAAGATAATAACGATTGGATTGAACCAAAAATTTAAATTCGTGATTCCTTGACGAAGTTAAGTTTTATTAGTAATGTAGCCTCAGATACAAAAAACTATATAAAATGGAAGATATATACAAAATGATTTTAACTATGAATTTGATGCCACTCATCGTTGTGGTAATAGGAACATTCTTAGGTATTCTATTTAAAAAATACTTATTTAGTAAGCTAAAGAATTTGTCAGACAGTAGTTCATGGAAGGGCGACGATGTCGTTATTAATGCCATTGATTCTGTTATTGTTTTTTGGTTTTTTCTTGGCTCTCTTTCAGTCGCTTTTAATGATATAAATTTTGGAGATCCATATAATGGGTATATATCAAAAATAATAGTTTCTTTCTTAGTAATGTCAATGACTGTTACTGCCTCTAGGGTGTCATTAGGACTACTTGATGTATGGTCTAAAAATAACACTTCTCTTCCATCTACTGGTATTTTTAAGGGCTTAATTAATGCTACTATTTTTTCACTAGGATTTTTATTTGTTTTACAATCATTTGGAATATCAATTACTCCACTTATCACCGCTTTAGGTGTTGGTGGTTTAGCTGTTTCTCTGGCTTTAAAAGACACTCTTTCAGACTTATTTGGTGGAATTAATATCATTTTAAGTAAGACAATGAAAGAAGGAGATTATGTGGAGCTCAGTAATGGATATCAGGGATATGTTAAGAATATTGGATGGAGATATACTACCATACAAGAAAGAGCAAATAATGTGATATCAATCCCAAATTCTGTTCTTTCTGGATCTGTATCAAAGAATTACACTTCTATGGATGCAGCTTTCAGAGTACCAATACAGGTAGGAGTTTCTTATGATAGCGATTTAGATCACGTAGAAAAAGTAGCTCTAGAAGTAGCAGGAAAGATTTATGAAGAGCTAGATTGTGTCAGCAAGGATTATAAGCCAACAATTCGATTTAGAGAGTTTGCGGCCTCAAGTATTAACTTCTTTATTTATTTTCAAGGAAAGAAATTTGGAGATCATAATGTTATTTTGAATGCATTTATTAAAAAACTTCATAAACGTTTTCAAGAAGAAAGTATTGAAATTCCATATCCTATTCGCACAGTAATACATAAAAATGAAGCTAAGAATTAAACCCTTTAACGATAAAGCAAAAGCTTTATATGAAAATCATTCACATTTCCATTCAGGGGATGCTGGATTAGATTTATTTGTAGTAGATGATCAGGTTATTCCTGGAAATTCTACACAACCTATTCATTTACAAGTTGCATGTGAAAATTTAGATAATAAGGCGTATTATTTATTTCCTAGATCTAGTATCTCAAAGACTCCTATTCGATTAGCTAATTCTATTGGATTAATCGATGGAGGCTATAGAGGAGAGCTTGTAGGAATGGTTGATAATATATATAGCGAAGATTATCATGTGAAAAGCGGAGAAAGATATTTTCAGTTAGTAGCTGTTGATAGTTCACCAATTGAATTTGAACTAGTAGAAAAGTTATCAGATTCCAGTAGAGGTGAAGGCGGTTTTGGGAGTACTGGAAAATAATTCCAGAGGATATCGTTTTGATAAATAAAATTAGTTTGATATTCCTGAGGATTTATACTAAGATTCAACCGCAAAAATTTTTAATAAAAATAAGTTAAATAACGGAGGAAAAATGGCTCTAAAAATTAAACCACTTGAAGATAGAGTTATTGTAGAAGCAATGGCTGCTGATGAAAAAACAGCTAGCGGAATTATTCTACCAGATACAGCACAAGAAAAACCTCAACAAGGGACTGTTCTTGTTGTTGGTAAAGGTAAATCTTGTGATTGCAGTTGTTGTAAAGATTGTGATTGCTGTAAGAGCGACAAATGTTGTTCAGATTCTATGTCTGTGAAAGCAGGAGATAAAGTTTTATACGGAAAATATTCAGGCACTGAAATCAATCATGAAGGAAAAGATCTTCTTATCATGAGAGAAAGTGACATATTAGCAATAATTTAAAGGAGATTATACAATGGCTAAAAATATAGCATACGATACAGAAGCTCGCGCAGCTCTAAAAAGAGGTGTAGACAAGCTTGCAAACGCAGTAAGAGTAACATTAGGACCAAAAGGTAGAAATGTAGTAATTGAGAGAAAATTTGGGTCTCCAACTGTTACAAAAGATGGAGTTTCAGTTGCTAAAGAAGTAGAGCTTGAAGATGCTCTAGAAAATGTTGGTGCACAGATGGTAAAAGAAGTTGCATCAAAAACATCTGATGTTGCGGGAGACGGAACAACCACAGCTACAGTGCTTGCTCAATCTATTATTGCTGAAGGATTGAAAAATGTTACTGCTGGAGCAAATCCTATGGAAATTAAAAAAGGAATAGATTTAGCTAAAGATAACATAATTAGCTTTATTGCAAAGATTTCAAAAGATATTCCTGATTCAAAACAAATTGCACAAGTTGCTACAATCTCAGCAAATGATGATCAAGAAATTGGTTCAAAAATTGCCGAAGCAATGGATAAAGTAGGTAAAGATGGTGTAATTACTGTCGAAGAATCAAAAACTGCTGAAACTTATCTTGAATTTGTTGAAGGGATGCAGTTTGATAGAGGTTATCTATCTCCGTATTTCCTTACTAATTCTGATACAATGGAAGCAGAATTGGATGATCCTTTTATCTTAGTTCATGATAAAAAAATTAGCAATATGAAAGATTTATTACCCCTACTTGAAAAAGTAGTGCAGGCTGGTAGACCTATTTTAATTATCGCTGAAGATATAGAGGGTGAAGCCCTTTCAACGCTTGTTGTTAATAAATTAAGAGGCACATTTAAAGTACTAGCAGTAAAAGCTCCAGGATTTGGTGATAGAAGAAAGTCTATGCTTGAAGATATCGCTATTCTAACGGGAGCAACTCTAATATCAGAAGAGCAGGGATATAAACTTGAAAATGCTACTTTAGAATATTTAGGATCTTGTAAAAAAGTTGTAAGTGATAAAGATAATACAACACTAGTTAGTGGGAGTGGAAAAAAAGCTGCCATTAAAGCGAGAGTAAATGAAATCAGAGTTCAAATCGAAAAAACAACTTCTGATTATGATCGTGAAAAAATGCAAGAAAGATTAGCAAAGTTATCAGGAGGAGTTGCCGTACTTAATGTTGGCGCTGCTACTGAAGTAGAAATGAAAGAAAAGAAAGCTAGAGTAGATGATGCATTACACGCTACTAGAGCAGCTGTAGAAGAAGGAATTGTTCCTGGTGGCGGAGTAGCACTGCTTAGAGCAAGTTTAGAGCTTAAGAAAATAAAAGCTACGGCTAGTCAGCAAGTTGGAGTAGATATTATGACGCGCGCATTAGAAGGTCCAATACGTCAAATTTGTTCAAATGCAGGCGTAGAAGCTTCTATTGTTGTACAAAAAGTACTCCAAGGAAAAGATGATTTTGGATATGATGCAAGAAATGATGAATATGTTAATATGTTTAAAGCTGGGATTATAGATCCAGCTAAAGTTGCAAGAGTAGCAGTGGAGAATGCCGCTTCTATATCTGGACTATTATTAACTACAGAAGCAGCTATTACAGATCAACCTGAAAAAGATGCTCCAATGCCTGGTGGAGCCCCTGATATGGGGATGGGCGGCATGGGCGGCATGGGCGGCATGATGTAATGTTGTTTATCACAAAATAAATACATAAAAAACCCTCATCTTTGAGGGTTTTTTGTTTGTAATATTGTCTATGGAAAAAATTATAATAAAAGATATCAGATTAGTTGGATTTCATGGCTTATATGATTATGAGAAAAAAGATGGTGTTAATCTTGGTTTTGATATAGAATTATTTTTTCACAATCAAATAAATAATAACAGCGACGACATTAATAAAACTATTAATTATGTTGATGTTATCGATACTGTTAAGCGTATTAATTCATCAGGTAGCTTCAATTTGATAGAAACGCTATGTCATAACCTTCTCAACGAAATACTAGAGCTTTATAAGCCCTTAAAAGCAATCGTAAGGATAAGAAAGTTTAAATTGCCAATAGATACACCACTTAGCTTTATTGAGGTCGAAATGACAAAGGAAAATAATGTCTAATATTGTTCATTTATCCCTAGGGTCAAATTTGGGAGATAGGGAGTCCAATATTGCTTCATCCATTGCTATGCTTGGCGCTTATATAGAAAATAAAGACATAAGAACATCTTCTTTTTATGTATCAGAGCCATTGTATAATACAAATCAACCTCCATTTATAAATATTATTGTTGAATTAAATACAGTATTTACACCATTTCAATTTTTAGATAAAATTCATGATATAGAAAAAATGTTAGGACGTAAAATAGATAGAGAAAAAAATGCTCCAAGAACAATTGATATCGACATAATTCTTTTTGGAGATGCTTTTATTCATACAGCTGAACTTACTATTCCACATTCTCATGCTTTATTGCGTAAATTTGTGTTAGTTCCATTAGCGGAGCTTGTTCCAGATAAGATTTTTCCTGGAACAAAACATAAGATGATTGATTTATTAGAAAGATGTCCTGATACTTCAACAGTAGATAAATACTTAATCGATAAGAAAGCATGAGCCAGTTAGATTCATATATTGCAATAGAAGGTCCCATAGGAGTAGGAAAAACAAGTTTAGCAGAAATGATTGCTGAAAAATTAAATGCTAGAAAAGTATTTGAAGATTTTAAAGCAAATCCATTTTTAGAAGAATTTTATGAAGACCCAGATAATAATGCTCTTCAAACTCAAATATGGTTCCTATTACAAAGATATCAACAACAACAAAAAAAGATTAGGCAATTGGATGCATTTCAAAAAGGAGTAATTACAGATTATATGTTTGAAAAAGACAGATTATTTGCTGAGTTTACTCTGAGATCTCAAGCTGAATTTGAATTATATTCGAATGTTGCAGATATATTAGAGAAAGATATTATAAAGCCAGATATGGTAGTTTATTTACAGGCAGATACTTCACGTTTAATGAAAAACATTAAACAGAGAGGTCGAAATTTTGAGAAAGGTGTTACAACTGAATATATCAATCAGGTGAATGAAAAATATCAAGAATTTTTTGTTAATTACGACGAAAGACCTCTTCTTGTTATTAATGCTAATAATATCGATTTTGTTAATAATTCAGATGATTTTGAAAATTTATTAGAAGTTATAAAGGAGCCTGCAAAGGGAAGAAGATATTTCAACCCTTCATAAACTATGTTAAAATGGATAATAGCAGCCGGCGTACTTTTTATCGTCTATAGATTTTTCAGTAAAAAAGAAAAAGTATCTACTCTAAAAAAAGATACAAAGATAGATTATAAAAAAGTTAAGGATGCGGAATTTGAAGACCATGAATAGATATAGATATATACTATCAATATTTTTAGTTAAAACTGGAATAAAATTAATTATTATAATGATGATTTCTTCGTCATTATATAGTCAAGAAAACTCCCATAATATTAATTTTATGTTTACAAACAATGGTTATGGATTTGGATATGAATCTGAAAAATTTCTTAAAGAAAATCTATCTATTGGTGCTGATCTAAGATTTTATGATATTAGAAGCGATGAGTATCCAGTGTATGATCCATTTGTTAATCAATATAAGATTATAGGAGAGAAAAATATTACAATGCTACCTCTTTATCTTAGATTGAACTATTATCCGTTTCAAGGTAAAATTGCAAATAATTTTGAACCATATTTATTGGTTGCTTTAGGGCCAATGCTATCAATTGATGGCGATGAAAATATAAGAAGTTTTTCAAAAAGATGGTCTAATGCAGAAACTCAAATTAGTCCAGGAGGATCTATAGGTATTGGAATTAATTTTAATACTAGCACTTCAAACACTCTTGCATTTGGATTAGGATATGACTATTTAAAAGTAGAAGAACCTATCCATGATAAGAAGGATTACGGTGGAGCTTTCTTATACTTAAAATATAAGATAAATCGTGAGTAAATTTTCTTTTGTAGATAAAAAGAATATTCAAAATAATAATTTCTTTTTGGATAGAAATGAATCTCATCATCTAATCAATGTATTACGCTTTAAAATAAATTCTAATATATGGTTGACGGATGGCGAAGGCGGAACTTATTACTGTAAAGTCGATAATTTTACAAATAAAAATATAGTAGAAGGTTCAGTATTAGAATTTTATACAAATCAAAATGAATTGAATTATCATATTCATATCGGATTGCCAATTATTAAAAATTCGAGAATGAAGATTGCAGTAGAAAAATCTATAGAGTCTGGAATTAAAGAATTAACTCCATTGTATTTAGATAGATCAATAAAATCAAATGTTTCTTTAGACAAAATGACTTCTATTATGCGTTCAGCTACAAAACAATCTATGAGAAGTATATTGCCAAATATTAATCCTGTAGCTCAATTAGAAGATTGGTATGATCCGGAAGCATTGAATATTGTTGCTTTGATTGAATCAAAAGAAACTCTAACTATTTTTAAAGAAACAGTACTCAGTGCGGTTAATGATAATAAAAAGATTTCAATTTTAATTGGACCTGAAGGCGGATTTTCTTCAAAAGAAAAAGAGTTTATTTATGATAATAAATTCCTTAAAGTTAGTATTGCTAAGGCAGTATTAAGAGCAGAGACTGCCGTAGTATCAATTTTATCGATTTTAAATGAACTGATGGCACAATATGAATAAAACAATTTTTCAACAAATTATAGATAAAGAGATTCCTGCTACAATTCTTTATGAAGATGAAAGTCTGATTGCAATTGAGGATATTAATCCTGTTGCACCAGTACATGCTCTGATTATACCTAAAAAGTGTATTGAGACGCTAAATGATTTGAATCCAGCAGATACTGACATTGTAGGTAAAATGATATTAGTAGCAAGAAATCTTGCTAAAGAACTTAAAATTGATCAGTCTGGCTATAGAACAGTATTTAACTGCAACAGCGATGGAGGTCAAACAGTTTCTCATATTCACCTTCACTTAGTTGGAGGAAGAAAAATGAATTGGCCGCCAGGATAGACTTATGCATATTTCAAAATTAGAATTATTTGGATTTAAATCCTTTGCAAAGAAACAAACGATATTACTGGATAGTGGTGTAACAGGCATAGTTGGCCCGAATGGTTGCGGTAAAACTAATATTGTAGACGCAATTAGATGGGTGTTGGGAGAGCAAAAGACATCTAGATTAAGAACTTCTAAAATGGAAGATGTAATATTTAATGGAGCTTCCAATATTAAACCCTTAGGTTTGTGTGAAGTTTATTTGACAGTGCAAAATGACAAAGGTTTACTGCCTATTGAATATAGTGAAGTTGAAATTGGTCGCAGACTATATCGCAATGGTGATAGTGAATATTTTATCAACAAAACTTCCTGTAGGTTAAAAGATATCTATAATTTATTTGTTGATACGGGAATGAGCTCGGACGCTTATTCTGTTATTGAGCTTAATATGATTGAGCAAATTCTATCAGATAAAGATGATAGTAGACGTTCTATGTTTGAAGAAGCAGCTGGGGTAAATAAATACAAATCACAAAGACGTTCTACCTTAAAAAAGTTTGAGTTAAATAATAGAGATTTAGAAAGAATTGATGATATCATTCTTGAGATTGAAATGCAGGTAAAGAGTCTTGAATTGCAATTGAAGCGATTTAAAAGACATGAAAAATTAAGTCTTCAACTAAAAGAAGAAGAAATCAATCTAGCTTCAGCGAAGATTATTGAATTAGAAAAAGGAATCAAACCTCTCGAAGGATTGCTTAAAAAGAAAAATATTCTATTAAAGAAAAATAGCTCTAAAAAAGAGTTAGAAAGTGTAGAGCTTACAGATGCTAGAAATTTTTATTTAGCAGAAAAAGAAATTTTAGAGAAAATGAAAGTTGCCATTGATACTCTTACCGAAGATTTATTAAAAGAAGTTCAGACTAAAAATCGTGAATCTTCTAAGGGGATGAAAGTCCTTGAAGGAGAATTGCAAAAGAAGATCAGCCAGTTAAATCAATTCGATAAAGATTATATTAAAATAGTCTCTGATTGTAATGATTGCGGCAAACCTGTTACCATTATTTCGGAATGTAATCATTGCGGCAAGGTGGAAAGTGGTAAAAAATATACAGTTATTGAAACAGATCAAAAGTATGAAAAATTGAAATCAAGTATTGAAGACTATAAAGACAAAATTCAATTATATAATAAAGAGAAAGAATTTGATTTCAATAAAATAGATGATGCAATCAAAGAAATGCAGAAAAAAATTAATTTAAATAAGCTAGAACTTCGCAATAAGGAGCAAGATGTTAATCAGGCATTTATAAAAATGGAGTCAATTAGAGTAAAGATAGATGCAGATAGATTTAATAAAGACGATATTTTTTATGATATAAAAAATGCAGAAATGAAGATAGCAGAATCAAATATTAAGATATCTCAGATCAAAGAAATGACTAAAGAAAAATTTGGGAATGATTTTAAGCTCAAGATTATAAAAGATTATAGCGTTTCTACAATGACTTATAATGTAGAAAAAATAAAAAGAAGTATTGAAGCAATAGGTCCAATTAATTGGGCAGTCTCTGATGAATATGACGAACAAAGTAAAAGATTAAAAGTGTTGAAAGACCAGAGATTTGATCTACTTGAAGCTGAAAAAAACTTAAAAGATGCCATTAAAAAAATTGATTTAGTTGCGAAGAAACAATTTCTAGAAACTTTTGAAAAAATAAAAAATAATTTTGAGGAGATGTTCAAAGTCTTTTTTGTTGGAGGTAAAGGCTCTATCAGCCTTGAGAATATAGATGATCCTCTGAACTCTGATGTAGTGATATTTGCTCAGCCACCAGGCAAAAAAAATAGTTCACTTAGAATGTTATCTGCTGGTGAAAAGTCCTTAACAGCAATTGCATTACTTTTTTCTATCTATCAATATAAGCCAAGTCCTTTCTGTATATTAGATGAGATTGACGCTCCTCTTGATGACATTAATATTAAAAAATTTACAGATGTAATATCTGAATATAGCAAGAGTACTCAATTTATAATGGTGACTCATAATAAATTGACTATGGAATCAGCTGATTGTATATACGGTGTGACTGCAGAAAAAAAAGGTATTTCAAAGGTTATTTCAATTAATTTTACTGAAAAATAAATTATTTGTAGTATTCAATCCTTTTTCACAAATTACGCCTGCTTCATTGATAACAAAAAAAGAGAGAAATAAAAAAATATGGCAACTAAAATTAGATTAAAAAGAATTGGTAGAAGAAATAGACCCTTCTACAGAGTAATAATTATTGATTCAAGAAAAAGAAGAGATGGACTAGCTATCGAGCAAGTTGGTTGGTACGATCCTCTAAAAGCAGAGAAAGACATTAATTTTGTTCTTAAAGAAGATAGAATTATTGCATGGCTACAATTAGGTGCCCAAGTTTCAGATCCTGTTAACAAACTAATGAAAAGATCAGGCTTAGCATATAGATGGCATTTAATGTCTCAAGGACTTTCATCTGAAGATATAGAAAAAGCTGTTGCAAAATGGAAAGAAGAAAGACTTGAAGTTTTAGCAAATAGAAAAAAAGCAAAGCTTAATAAAAAAGAAAAAATCAAAGAAGCAAAAGCTGCAGAAGAAGCTCCAGCAGAAGAGCCGGTAGCAGAAGAAGCTCCAGTTGAAGAAGCTCCAGTTGAAGAAGCTCCAGCAGA